>Ga0137399_10001480_pt1 | contig 10814 bp, 14 predicted proteins | sample czorhiz316metaG_FD_104810 | JGI IMG/M metagenome (GOLD analysis project Ga0137399, IMG submission 104810) | Vadose zone soil microbial communities from Angelo Coast Range Reserve, California, USA - czorhiz3.16 metaG | ecosystem: Environmental > Terrestrial > Soil > Vadose zone | place: USA...
GTGCGCCGTCGCAATTGTGATTCCGCGCGCCTTTTCTTCCGGCGCGTTATCGATCGAATCAAACGACCGAAACACGATCTTCGGGTTGTGCTTCTGCAAAACCTTCGTGATCGCCGCCGTCAACGTCGTCTTGCCATGGTCAATATGGCCAATCGTCCCAACGTTGCAGTGCGGCTTATTCCGTTCAAATTTTTCTTTCGCCATTTCAGCCTTGCCCTCGCTATGTCAGTAGTACCGATAGAGCTTAGCGAACCGCGCGCGCAGCGCCGGTTCCACTTCCTCAATCTTCGACAGATATAACTCGCGCATCTGACCCTGATCCGAAACCGGCAACGATTCGTACACCGCGCGCGCCGCTCCGAGCTTGGTCTCTGCGATTACGTCAATCGTGCCCGCCGCCAGGATCGCATCCCAATCGCGGATGCGGATGTTCTGGCCGCTTAGTTTCTTCAAATATTTCGTAATCCGGTCGGCCGTAAACACCTGAACTATCGCAGCCTTCAATTCACCGAATCCCTGTTCGTTCTCAACCTTGATCGCTGCCTGTACGAATGCCATAAGTTAGTTTCAAACTGCCAGAACTCTGGAGCGGGAGACGGGAATCGAACCCGCGACCAACAGCTTGGAAGGCTGTGACTCTACCACTGAGTTACTCCCGCCCTCGAAAAACAGCTGTCAGCTGTCAGCTCTCAGCCGTCAGCAAAACCACATCCTTGAACTCTGGAGCCGATGATCAGGATTGAACTGATGACCTCTCCCTTACCAAGGGAGTGCTCTACCAACTGAGCTACATCGGCTCACTACTTTTCGTCACTGCCGGCGTGCAAAACATCTTTGCGCCGGACCACCGTCTTCACCGCAAACAGCGCGAGTACCGCCAGCGTAGCCAGACGAAGTTTCTCGTCATCGAGCGTTCTCCAGGCGAGCACCGCGATCGCGACATAGGCGACCATCGCCATGGTGAAGCGGCTTATGCGCATTTCTCGTCCGCCTCAAACTGGTGCACAGGGAAGGATTCGAACCTTCGTACCTCGCTAGGAGGGACAGATTTACAGTCTGTTGGCTTTAACCACTCACCCACCTGTGCGAAAAACCGAAAATCCGCCAACATCCAAAACAAACACACCTTCGTTACGGCACCGCTGGTTAGGGAAACGAAATGCAGGAATTCGCGTTCGATTCGAACTTGCTCGATACCTGCGACCCGCCGGAAAATACCCCGATTGGAGTGCGTTAGAACTCTTTGCGCCACTCGCGCGTACATCCGCGCAAACCTTCGTCTGTTTCCGGAAAAACCGTTTTCCTGAAGCTGGCGAAGGGATTTGAACCCCTGACCCTCTGATTACAAATCAGATGCTCTACCAGCTGAGCTACGCCAGCAATTTCAGAAGCATGGCCCTGCAGGCACAATACTTCCTGGTCCCTAGATGTCCGGGACAATTATTTAAGGTACCACAGGGGTTATTGACGTGCAACCGAATGGCGTACGACTCCCCTTCAGCCTTCGACTCTCACCGGAATATACTGACTCAAAATGGATAACGAGTCTCAACCTTTCGAGCGTCAGAAGGTGGCCGTTGGGTGCATTATCGCGGTAATTGTTGGACTGAACGTGTGGTACGACTACTATCATCCGCTCGGGCTCATTTTCGACGCCATCATCTTGATTGTTCTCGCAGTTCGCTGGACTCGAAAAGCATGAGCTTCGGATCCCTGTTCCCGTTCTGAGAACTGAGAACCGGGAAACGAGAACTCCTCTGCAGGCTAACTCCCAGAATCCCCAGGGGTGCTATCATGCCATGCTCATAAGCCTTTCATGCGGATCAAGCGCACCCTCCCTGTTCTGATCGCCGTGTTGGCAATTGCGGCGGCGGTAGTGGCCATAGTCCAGCTCCGCAAGCGTGCTCCTCCGGAAGCTGTCCGGCTGTTGCCCGGCGCCGACGGCTTCTTCTATATCAACCTGAAGTGGATTCGCGCCTTCAACGCCACAAATCAGCTTCCCTCTGTCTCTCACGATCCCGACTACCAGAAGTTTGTCGAGGAAACGGGCTTCCAGTTCGAGCGCGACCTCGACCAGGCGGGCTTTGCCGTTCACTATCCTTCGACTTGGGGAGGAGGCGCAACGGGCGGATCGGCAACCGAGCCGCGGTTCTCCGAGATCATCGTTGGCAAAGTCGACTCCGGCAAGTTGACGGCATACCTCAAGAAGATCGCTTCCTCCGTCGACGACTATCACGGATTCGATATCTACAACATTCCAGTCGAAGGCCGCACCGTCCGCGTAGCCGTGCTTTCAACCGACACGGTGGCCGTTTCCAATCATCCCGACGAGAACGTAATCCGAGGCATTCTGGATCGCTCCCGCAAATTAGCTTCTCCTTTTGGCGGCCCCCAATTTTTGCGCCAGTATTACAAGAGGGTGCCATTCGCTAGCCTGTCATGGGCGATTCTGCGCGTCGATCCCGCACGGTCCGGCCCACTCGGCGGATTGAGTGGCTGGGCGATGCTGTTGCCCAAACCCACAACCGTCGTGATTTCCGCGCGTTATCTCCGCGCCCTGCATCTGCGCGCGGAAGCCTTCACGCACTCTGAAGACGATGCCCGGGCGATTGCCGATCAGGTTTCCGCCTTTCTCAACCTGTTTCACTCGGCTGAAACCAGCATCGGCACACAAGGTTCCGATGTTGATGTCAAGGCATTCTTCGAGAGCTTGAAAGTCGAACGATCCGACGACAGAGCGATTCTGACCGCAGTCGTGCCTCCCGGATTCATCAAGAAGGTCTTGACCGAAACCCAGCCGGATCGCCAATCTCCCGCCGCCGGAAACGAGGCGCCCGCGAAGGAGCCGCCGGTCAGGCAGCCGAAGAGATCCGCGAACTCAGCAAACCCCGCGGAAAACCTGTAACATTCCTTGTCTCTCCGGCATCCTTTGAGATGGGCGGAAATCGCTCTCGCAATCGCTACAATAGATCTATGTCCGGTTCTCCATCACCGCTCGCTGCATTTGCCGCGGGATTGATTTCTTTTCTCTCGCCCTGCGTCCTACCGCTGGTACCGGGATACGTCTCCCTGATCTCCGGCGTCGGTGTCGAGGAACTGAAGTCCCAAGAAGGGCAACTCTTCCGCAAAGTGATGCTGAACTCCGCGGCGTTTATTGTCGGATTCAGTCTCGTGTTCATTGCTCTGGGTGCAGTGGCAACGGAAGTAGGACAAATGCTGAGGATGTATCAGTCGGTGATTGCCCGCGTCGCCGGAGTCGTCATCATTTTGTTCGGACTGCATCTGACGGGCATCTTTCAGATCAAAGCCCTCCTCGCCGATACACGCATGCATGGCCTTAAGGGCAGTTCCACCGCATGGGGCGCTTTCGTGATCGGGTTCGCATTCGCTTTTGGTTGGACTCCATGTGTAGGACCGATCCTGGCAGTTGTTCTGGGAATGGCAGCAGCCCAAAACACTGTCTGGCAAGGCATTTTCCTGCTAGCCATTTACTCGGCCGGCCTGGCAGTCCCTTTCCTGCTGACGTCGCTCGGAATCGGACGCTTTCTCAAGTTCTATAACCGCTTCAAGTTCCATATGCACGCCCTCGAAGTGGCCAGCGGAGGATTGCTTGTCGCTCTGGGAGTGTTGCTGGTGCTGGGCCGGCTTACCTTGATCTCGGGTTGGCTGTCGTTCCTGAACCGTTTCGCGTTGTAGGTAGTAGGGGAGTTTACTGGTGAAAAGAAATCCTCTTGTTCTCGTCGTCGTCGCCGCCATTGCAGCGGCCATGTTTTTCTTCGGGATTCATCAAGCTCGCAAGAATCGGGCGGGTGGTTCTGTGTCTGGACAATTACGGGGACAACCAGCCCCGGATTTCGAATTGCAATCGCTCGACGGCAAGAACGTGAAGCTCTCCGACTTCCGCGGCAAAGCCTTGTTGCTGAATTTCTGGGCAACCTGGTGCGGTCCCTGCAAAATCGAGATGCCCTGGTTTGTTGAATTGCAGAAGGAATATGGTCCACAGGGATTCCAAATTGTCGGCGTAGCCATGGACGACGCCAGCACCGAAGAGATTGCCAAATTCGCCAAGCAGATGAACGTCAATTACCCGGTTCTGCTGGGGAAAGAGTCGGTCGGCCAGAGTTACGGCGGCGTCGGCGTGCTGCCGACTACGTTCTTTATTGACCGAGACGGCAAGCTTGTAGCCCGCGAGTTCGGTTTGCAGAGCCGAAGCGTGTTCGTCGACCACATCAAAGAGGCACTCGGCCAAGGCCAACCAGTACAGGCGCAAAAGTAACGTCGTGCCAATGCAGTGAGTAGAGTACCTTTAACAAGGATGAAACAGCCACTTGCATGTTGGGTCGTCGTGCTGGGCGCCGCGGCGAGCGCTCAGGATGCGCCTCCCATAAAGCCTGTCGTCAGTATGGCGCCGGCTCCGGTGGTGACCATCACGCAAGGCAAAGCCTCTCCTGTTCCTCTATCGTTTCGAGTCGCCCGGGGCTATCACATCAATTCCAATCAACCCAAGTCAGAGTTCCTGATCCCGACCGCTCTGAAAATCAGCGCCACTACCGACATCGTGATTGGCGGAACCACATATCCCGACGGCCACGACATGAGCTTCGCGTTCGCGCCCGACGAAAAGCTCAACGTATACACCGGCGATTTCGAGGTGGACGTCTCGGTTCGCCCGCTGCGTTCCGTACAGCCGGGCAAGTACATCGTCCGCGGGAACCTGAAATATCAGGCGTGCGATAGGGCTGCGTGTTATCCGCCTCAGCAATTACCCGTGAGCTTCGAGGTCAGGATAGGCAAAGCCGCACCCCGGGCACACAAGAACCCCCCCCAGAGTCCTCATTCGCACAAATAAAGATCTTCCGCCGAACCATCAGTCCAGCCCGCGCCGCCGTGCGCGCCAGCTTCCTGGCGGATTTGCAGCATAAAAAATCAGGAACAGAAAAAGCAGCGGGAGATGATCGAGTTCCGCTCCGAAGTACTGCCAGATCGGGGCATCGTGTCCGGGTCCCCACCACGTTGCCAGCGTGAGACTCAACATGTGCAGCATTCCGAGAACCGACGCAACGCGGACGAGCACTCCGAGAATCAGACTGATCCCGATGAACAATTCGACAATGCCGACCAGATACCCGAAAAAAACGACATGCGGAAGTATGATGTGACTGAGAACCGGCCGATAGAAGCTGACGGCCGTCTGCTGAATGTAGCCGTCGAGATAATGTGCGAATCCGCTGTGGGCGAATGCACTTCCGGAAACTTTGTATTCTCCAAATAGCACAAAGAAAATTCCGGTACCGATGCGGGCAATGAGCAACGCTTTTGCTGAGAGGGCTGAAGGTGGTTTGGCCAATGGTTTCTCCTACCGGTAGAGACGACTCTTGCCATGCCAACTTCGATTGCGCCCGCTATCGCGAACTACGAACCGAGCGAGCCTCGTCCAACTGACGAGTGAGGGCGTCAATCCGCGCCTGCAAGACATTGCGGATAGATAGCATTCCCAACAATCGTCCGTCATCGTCGACGATCGGCAAGTGGCGATAGTGGCGCTCGACCATCGTCGCCAACGCCTGGCCGGGAGTGGTGTCAAGCGTAGCCATCTCCACTGGAGTGGTCATGACTTCGCGGACTGGCGTCTGGGCCGGATCGCGTCCGCTCACAGAAAGACGTCGCAGCACATCTCGTTCCGTAAAAATTCCAGCGACGCGGGTATTCTCATCGAGAATTGCCACTGCACCCACGTGGCGATCCAGCATAGTGCGGATCGCCTGCTCAGCCGTCGCTTCCACCAGAACGGACGCGCCGCCCGCGTCGCACATCTCCAGAATATTCATAGATCACCTCTTCGTCGGAGGCACAATCTCGTTCTTGAAACTCTTTCCATCTTTCATCACGAAGCCCACACTGCCGAGAGCTTTCACGTCAGTTAACGGATCGCCCGAAACCGCAATCACATCCGCAAAAGCACCCGGTGCGATTACGCCGAGTTTCCCCTTCATCTCGAGGAGCTCCGCCGCTCGCGTCGTTGCGCTCTGTATCGCCTGCATCGGAGTCATGCCGAATTCCACCATGCGCGGAAATTCCTGCGCGATCGGATCAGTCCAGGGAAATCCGCCGGCGTCCGTGCCAAACGCGATCTTCACTCCCGCCTTGAGCGCCTTGCGAAACGATTCTTCGTGAGCCGATACGCGCTTTCGGTCGCGTTGCCCATCGGGGGTATCGGCGGGCGCCCAGTCGTAGTAGTAAACACTGAGCGTTGGAACCAGCCACGTGCCCTGCTTTATCATTTGCGCGATCTGCGCATCGGTCAACGCGAGGCCGTGCTCGATTGAATCGCAACCGCCGTCCAGAGCGCGCTGCATGCCTTCGCCGCTGTAGGAGTGGCAAGCGACTTTCTTTCCCCAACCGTGTGTTTCATCGACGATGGCGCGAAGTTCCTCCACCGTGAGCGTTGGCTGTGAAGCGAGCTCTCCGTTCTTGCCGACCCATGAGCGATGGGTCATGTATACCTTGATCCAGTCAGCCCCATGATCTAGCTGCTCGCGAGCCGCCTTCCGCGCCTCGACTGGACCATCCACGATCTGCGCGCCCTTCGGCACGTCGATCTCAGGCGCGTAGCCTTCCAGCGGATATCCGCCCGTCGAGGAGATGGCACGAGTCGAAACAAACAGCCGCGGACCAGGAATGTATCCGCCTTCGATCGCCTGCTTGATTCCGACATCGCCATATCCCGCGCCTTCAGTTTCTACATCGCGCAATGTCGTGAAGCCCTGCTCCAACGCCCGCCGCACGGACACGGTGGCGCGCGCCGCGCGAAACGCTAGAGGATATTTCAGGAGTTGTACGTCGTATCCGCCCGCAGCCGGCTCTTCGCCTTGGAGGAAGATGTGGGTATGGGCGTCAATCAGTCCAGGGAGAACAGTCGCCTGCGAGAGGTCGATCGTTTGGGCGCCCGCCGGAATACGCGCGCTTGCAGCATCGGAAACTTCCACAATCTGGTTTCCACGAATAACAATGACCTGATTACGACGAGCCGCGTTTGACTGCCCGTCAATAAGCACCCCCGCACGGATTACCGTTACGAGTTTCGAATCTGGAGCCGCGTTTTGCCCCCAGCCTGCGGTAACACAGGACGCGACAATCACCAGTATTAGCCAGCGCTTCAAATGGCAATCCTCCGGCAAAGGCTGGATTGTACTCCGGCCAGAACGCGCTACGACTCAAAAAATGTCACGCGAAAAGTTCCGCCGAGACGGGCCGGGGCGGGCGCGGGATACAAAGGAGGAAGCCTGAATGATCGTCGCCCCCAAATACGAGCGAAGCGCCAGCCGATTCCAGCAGCCGGCGGGCAATGGCAAGTTGCACATCGTGCAGAGTCGCGATACCAGGATCATGTTTCGCGGCGGCGCTGCAATCCCTGGGGGCAACAAGCGCGCGCAACTCCGATTCCGAAGCGCCCTGTTCCAGTCGAAGCGTGATCTCTCCATGCCGCGGTTGTTGCTCCACCAGAACGCCGATCAGATACTGAAGAGCCAGCCGCAGACGCGGTTCCGGCAGCGCGATCGTCGAACTGCAGCCGCCCATCAGGCGAAGGCCCACCTGCCGTTCGGCAGCCATCGAGGATAGATCGTTGACTACGTTGCGAAGCACAGGCCCCACGGGCACTGACGGCTGCGCGACTGCCGCGCACTCGGTATCGAGATACTCCCGCATCAGCTTGACCACAGCAATCACGCGGTCCGTTTGTTGCAGCGCAACGGAAACAGCATCCTGCTGCCCCGCCACATCTTCAGCCGACAGCTCCAGCGAACAGCGCAGGCTAGTGAGGGGCTGGCTGAGGGAATGCAGCAGCACGCCGAGCACTGCCTGATCCTGCGTTTGTTCCGGCAAGGCCTGCGGCCCTGTGCTCATGCCGTCGCTCCTCCCGGACCGAGTTCATAGCCCACTCCGCGAACTGTGTGGATCAATGCCGGAGAAAAGCCATCGTCCACTTTGCGACGCAGATAGTTAATGTAAACGTCGACAACATTGGTCGTGGAATCGAACGTCAGATTCCATACGTGTTCTATGATCATGGCGCGAGTCAGCCGGCGCCCGACGTTGCGCATCAGGTATTCGAGCAGCGCGAATTCCTTAACTGTCAGATCGATGCGTCGGCCCGATCGTTCTACCCGCCGCTCCACCCGATCAAGACGAAGATCGCGGACCGCCAGAACCGACTCCGAAGGCAAGTGACAACGGCGCAACAAAGCCCGCGCCCGAGCCGCAAGTTCCAGAAACGAGAAAGGCTTCACCAGGTAGTCGTCGGCCCCCATGTCCAGACATTGCACGCGGTCTTCAACACGGCTGCGGGCGGTAAGAATCATTACCGGCAAACTCGGCTTGCGTTGTCGGAGACTCTTCAAAATCGCCAGACCGTCAATTCCGGGCAGGTTGAGATCAAGAATCAAAAGATCATAATCAAATTCCAGCGCCAGGGAACGGCCCTGATCGCCTTCCGTGGCAGCATCCACGGCGTAGTGTTCCGCCTCCAGACCCTTGCGGATGAAACTCGCCAGAGCAGTATCGTCTTCGACGATCAGAATTCTCATGTGTTTGTGTTGAGTCCCGAAGTAAGTCGATTTTCATTCTCGGCTGGATTGGCAGAGGACACAAGATCACGGGACTGCACCAAGGGACGTGTGTTCCAAGAAAGGCGCCAGCGAAGGTCCGGCAAACGTAGCTAAGGCGCCGCAGTCCATTTGCGGTCGCCTTCACAAACAGAATTTAGGCACACGTGCACTTGTTATGGACGAAACACGAGTACCTCGGCGGTATTTACAGTCCGACCTCCCGGCGAACGCTTGACTTCAGTCCGTGTCTCGCCTTGCCCGCCATTCCCAACAAGCCCAGTCCCAACAGTCCCAGGGTGCCAGGTTCGGGCGCCGCAGTCAGGTGAGTCTCACCGGATGTGAGGTGCACGATCCCTTGGGCGAGTTGCGCGCTTGTGGTTCTAAACAGCTGTGTCGTAGTGCCGCTTGTCATGCGCCCGTTCTTGAGCGTGCCGGAAAGTGCGCCGCTAAGTTGAAAGATCAGGGTCGGCCCGCTCTGGCTAACCAGAGTCCAGGTGATCGGTCCAACAAAGACGCCGGTAAAGAGCGTCCCCTTGGCTTGTCCGACTCCGACCACGTTGAAAAATGAGCCCACGCTGGAAAATGTTCCGCCCGCCTGAATACTGCCGCTCAACAGTGCGCCAGTCCCAAACGAAACCGAGCCCAGCGAGTGCCCGGTGTTGATCCCATTAACTTGGTGGAGCTGGGAACCCTTGGATATGATCCCAGCATTGGAGATCGTAATCGTGCCGAATTTGTTTAACAGGTCAATTCCATTCGCCCACGCCGCCATCGGCAATGTGAGCGAGACCAACGCCAGAACCAGAGCCCGCCGCATCGTCAGCCTCCACGGAGTACTACAACTGTGCGGAGCGTTGGATTACAGTCCGACGATTGCGGTTGTGTTGCCGGCAAAGAAATTCAAGGGAGTGCAAAATTTGCACACTGCGACGGGATCCCCAGTCAGACGCGGGTTTGAGGACCGGCCTGCTCGGCGTTAGGACCCTAGACTTGAACGGATGGCAGAGACGATCTTGTCGGCCAGACGATCCATTTGCTCTTTCGATTCCGCCTCAATCATCACCCGGGCCAGCGCCTCCGTGCCCGAATAGCGCACGACTACCCGCCCGTTGCCGTTAAGCTCGCCCTCGGCGGCCGCGATGGCTCCCGCGATGGCGGAAATTTGAGCAAACGGAACCTTTTCGCGGACGCGCACATTCCGTATCGTCTGCGGAAATACCTTCAGGTCGCCAACCAGGTCCGCCAGTGACTTGCCCGAACGAACCATGATCTGCATCACCCGCAGGGCTGTGAGCAAGCCGTCGCCGGTAGTTGCCTCTCCATCCCGAAACAGGATGTGCCCGGACTGTTCGCCCCCCAGCGCTGCCTTCACCCGTTGCATTTCCTCGAGAACGTATTTGTCGCCCACATTGGCCCGAAGCATGCGAATGCCGGAACGCTGAAAAGCCAGTTCCAGCCCCATATTCGACATCGTGGTAGCAACTACTGTGTTATTTGGCAGCGAGCCGCTCGCCTGCATCTCGCGCGCCGCGATCAGCAGCACCGCGTCGCCGTTTACAACCCGGCCCTGAGCATCGGAAAACAGCGCCCGGTCGGCATCGCCATCGAACGTCACTCCGAGATCGTACTGGCCCTGATTTTCGACCACGAACTGCGCGACCGTCTCGGGGTGCAGCGCCCCACATTGTTCATTGATGTTCTGTCCATCCGGCGCGGAGTGAAGAAAAGCCGCCTGAACTCCGACAGCACGAAACAATTCCGGAGCTTCCACGGCGGCAGCTCCATGGGCACAATCAACAGCTACCCGTAGACCCTTCACATCGGTCTTGATGTTCGAAGCCAGCCAGCCAACATATGCCTGCCGCAGGCCCGCATCACCGGGCAGACTGGACAGCGGAGGGGTTGAATCCGGCTGCGGTGCGTGCGAGCCCTGTAGCAGCGTGAAGATTTCTTTTTCGATCGCCAGTTCGTGCGCGTCCGGAAGTTTGTAGCCGTCGCCCGAGAAAACCTTGATCCCGTTGTCCGTCCAGGGATTGTGCGACGCCGAGATAACTACCCCCGCGTCGAAGCGCTGGGACCGCGCTAGGTACGCAACTCCCGGCGTAGTGATCACGCCCGCACTGCGAACCGCCACCCCCACCGATGCCAGCCCCTGCCACACCCGGTCCGCAATCCACCGGCTCGATTCGCGCGTGTCTTGGCCAATAA
>Ga0137399_10001481_pt1 | contig 10811 bp, 13 predicted proteins | sample czorhiz316metaG_FD_104810 | JGI IMG/M metagenome (GOLD analysis project Ga0137399, IMG submission 104810) | Vadose zone soil microbial communities from Angelo Coast Range Reserve, California, USA - czorhiz3.16 metaG | ecosystem: Environmental > Terrestrial > Soil > Vadose zone | place: USA...
CGGATTGATGGAACCGGAAAATCTGTTCCGGCTGCTCGGGGAATACAACATCGAGGCGACCTTGATGCGGACGCAGAGCGCTGCGACCAAGCTGCTTGATCACATCGACGGCTGGCAGAAAGTCTATGCCGACGATATCGCTACGATCCATCTCCGTAAGCCCGGTGCCGTGCATACCGTCGAGCCGGCGGTTGACCCTGCCGCGAAGTGAATCGCAAGTTCATCCTGACGGGCGCTCCGCCGTCATCCCCGCGTAACGGCTTCGCCGTTATCGCTGGAGATGCGAGCCGTCTTCGGCGAGCCTTGAAGGATAACAGCAAGTCGCTTGCAGCCCATCCTTCGAGGCGCGCAAGGGCGCGCACCTCCCGAGTGAGCGCAATTGCGCTCATCCTCAGGATGATGTTGGCGCCTTCACTGCCGTTCAAAAGACGCAATGCTCGCCAACACTCACAGGTGGCAGGATGAAGCTTTATCCCGTCAGTAATCCTGTCCAATTCGTTTGAAAGAACAGAGAACTGGGAGACGCGCCATGGCCAGAATAGACCCGGGCTATCTGCCCCACGGGAATCCCTGCGCCCAATGCGGCAAGCCGATCGCCGCTCCGGAGTGGGTTGAAGCCGGCCCACATCGCATGTCCTATCTCTGGCAATGCCAGGCCTGCAACTACCGGTTCGAGGCGGTAGCGTTCTTTGATGATTCGCAGTCGGATCGAGAAGCGCTCGCGGCCTGACGGCTGACGCTTGCGGCGTTGCGCGCTCAGGCGGCCGCCTGCCGCCCTTGCTGGCGAACCGGTAACCGAATGCGGACCATCAGTCCGTGAGGCTGCCGGTCATGGAGTGACAACTCGCCGCCATGTGCGAGCGCGATGGCCTGCGCGATCGAAAGCCCGAGACCGAAACCGGCGGCCTCGTCCATGTTGCGGGCCTCGTCGCCACGCACGAACGGTTCCAGCATCACATCCTTGCGCGCATCGGAAATGCCCGGACCATCGTCCTCGATGTCGATGGTCACGGTATCCGACGACATTCGAAGACGGATCGCGACCTCGGCGCCGAACCTGACAGCGTTCTCCACAAGGTTGGTGATGCTGCGATGCAGATCGTCGGGCCGGACCGTGGCCAGGGCATGTTCCGGGCCGTCGTAGGCGACCCTGTGTCCCATATCGGCGAATTGATCGGTGACCAGCTGCAACGTGGTTGCGATGTCGACCAGCGTCATGGATTCGAGCTTGCGGTCGTTGCGCAGAAACGAAAGCACCGACTCCAGCATCGATCGCATCTGGTCGAGATCGCGCAACATCCGGCTGCGATGCACGTCGTCCTCGATGAATTCGGAACGCAGGCGCATTCTGGTGATCGGTGTCCGCAAATCATGGCTGATGGCGGCCAGCATCTTTGTGCGGTCGTCGATCAGGGCTGTGATCCGCTCCCGCATGCGGTTGAACGCCTTCGCGACCGAACGAATTTCTTCGGGGCCGCGTTCGGGCAGCGGCGCAGCGGTGCCGTTCAGGCTGAAGCTTTCGGCGGCCTTTGCGAACGACGACAGCGGCGCCGTCAAGGCGCGGGCGGCCCACAGGCCAAGCAAGGCGACGCTGATGATGGCGAACAGCAGTGTCATCATCCATGGCCCGCCCCAGAACGGACGTTGCCACTGGTCCGGCAGGATCCTTGCGGAAATCATCGCGCCGTCCGGCAGCGCGATGCCGACCCAGTGGATCTTTTCTTGCTGCGGGAGCGAAAGGATCCGGTAGCCGCTGCCGAGGCGGTGACGCAGACCACGCAGCTCAGGGCCATCCGGTTCGTTCCCCGCGGGGTGCGGACCCGGGGCAAGACTTGCCATATCAAGACTTGCTACATCAAGGCTTGCTATATCAAGGCTTGCGATATCCAGTTGCGGAAATGCCCGCGCAATATCGGCGAAGAGCCGCTCCCGTTCGGCCGCCGGTGCCGCGCCGAGAAGCTGGACCGATGCGACGAGCTGCGCGTGCCCGCGATCGATCGATGGATCGGGTCGGTCCGGCCGATGGATGAGAAAGCTTGCGGTGAGGATCAGGTGTATGGCGACGATCGAGGCGACCACCAGTGCTGCGATCTGCCCGCTGATACCCCTGAGATTCAGAAAACCGAGCCGCCTCATGATCGGCCGTTGGCCGGGATCGTCAGCCCGTCCACCCGAGGTGTGAACAAATAGCCGCCGGAACGCACCGTCTTGATCATGGTGGGTTCCAGCGGATCGGCTTCGATCTTGCGCCGGATGCGGCTGACCAGCACGTCGATGCTGCGTTCGAATGAGCCGGCGTTGCGGCCCTGGGTGAGATCGAGCAGGCTGTCGCGCGACAGCACGCGGCCCGGCCGCTCGCAGAAGGTTCGCAGCAGGTCGAATTCGGCGCTGGTCATCGCAACCCGAGCACCGGCCGGGTTGCGCAGCTCGCGCAGCCTGAAATCGATCTGCCAACCCAGAAAGGTGAGGGCGGTCGCGCCGTTAGCGGAGCTGAACGTCTGGGCGGCGGCCTGGCGGCGCAACACCGCATTGATCCGGGCCAGCAATTCGCGCGGGTTGAACGGTTTGGCAAGATAGTCGTCGGCGCCCATCTCGAGTCCGACAATGCGATCGACGTCCTCGCCGCGCGCGGTGAGCATGATGATCGGCATGTGCGATTCGGCGCGGACCTTGCGGCACAGGCTGAGGCCGTCCTCGCCGGGCAACATCACGTCGAGGATCAGCAGGTCGACGCGGTGGTCGGTCATGGCGCGGACCATCTCGCGCCCGTCGGTCGCGGTCGTCACATTGCAGGCGTTGTTCCGCAGGTATTTCGCAATCAGCGCCCGCGTTTCGCGGTCGTCTTCAACGACAAGAATGTTCGGCGATGCTGTGGCCATGTCGACCTTTGTCGGTGATTCGGGAGCACCGGCGAAGGATTTTTGTTTCGCAATGTTTCTGACGTCACCTTCGCAACACCGGGCAACATGCTGGCGGCGCAATAAAAAGACCTCGTTAAGACCATTAACCCTACCGTCAAAGGCCTCACAAGAACCTTCGGAGCTACCATGACCTCAATCTCCGCGATCTCCAGCAGCAGTTACCAGTCGCCTCTCCAGAAGCTACAGGCCGAGCTGCAGGCAGAGATAAATTCCGGCACCATCGGCTCGTTCGATCAGGACGCGCTGTCCTCGGCGCTGACCGATATCGATTCCTCACTGCAGAGCAGCCGGGCGAGCGATTCGGCCGGCGGCACAAGGCCCTCGCCCGACGATCTGAAGTCGAAGATCGACGACCTGATTGCCGGCGAAGTGTCCAGCGGCAAGCTGACCAGCGATCAGGCCACCGAACTGCAGGGTGTCTTCAAGGCGGCGTTCGCCAATGGCCCCGGTGGTGCCGGCGGTCCAGCGGGCGCCGGCGGCGCGCACGGCCACGGCGGCCCCGGTGGTCCGCCACCCACGGACAGTGCGTCCTCAACCGACAGCACAAGCAGCTCGTCGGACACCAGCTCCGTCAGCGACATTCTGCAGCAGTTTCTCCAGTCGCTGCAGGAATCGCTGTCGGCCTCGTCCTCGACCTCGTATAGCGCGACCGGTACCTCCGGCACCGGCAGCACCAGCTCGACGTCATTCTCCGCGCTTCTGATCGACTACCAAACCTGAGCCCAAGACCTGAGCCCAAGATCTGAGCAAGATCTGAGCCCAAGCCAACGTCTACAGCGATGCGCCCCGCCATCATCCTTCCCGGATCCTTCCCGGAAGGGGAGGATGATGGCTGGTGCTGGCGCCGGAATCCCCACCGGAATCCTCTCTTGCAAACGATTTAGCCCGGTACGGTTGGAACCGGCCATCGGCTAGCGCGTTGATTTATCTCATCAACCCAAAGAGGAGGGATGATGATGACCGACGTCGTGAACAAACCACACCAGCTGATCGCAAGCGATCGCGTCGAAGGCACTGCGGTGCGTCGGCCGAACGGCGACAAGCTCGGCCACATCGAACGGCTGATGATCGACAAGACCACCGGCAAGGTGTCCTACGCGATCCTCAGTTTCGGCGGGTTTCTCGGCATGGGAACCAGTCTGCTTCCGCTGCCATGGGCGCGTCTCAGCTACAACACCAAGTTCGAGGCCTACGAGCTCGACATCGACGACGACGAACTCAGGCGCGCGCCGTCGTTCCGCGCCGACAAGGATTTCGACTGGGGCGATCGCTCGCAGGAAGCGGAGCTGCACCGCTATTACGGAACTCCGCCGTATTGGGGTGGTTTCTGATCGCAATTGAAAGATCCGCATAGCAGTGATGCTGCGCGCGGTCGCCGTGTCCACTTGTGCGCTGCGATGCTCCACGGGCTCTCCGTTCATCCGCACCGCAAACGTTTAAATTGTGCCGTGCAATCGGAACGGTCGACGGATTGGCGTGTTTTCTCCTCACCAATTTCGTAACAGGGAGACACCACAATGTTAGCAAAATATATGACGGCCGGCCTGGTCGGGTCCGCGTTGCTTGCGTCGGTCGCGTTCGCGCAGCAAAGCCCGACAGCAACAGGCGACAAAGCCAACATGGCGCCGGCTGCGGCATCGGAGTCGTCGTTCCAGGGTAACTGGCGCGCGTCGAAGGTCGTTGGCCTCAGCGTCTACAACGACAACAACGAAAGCCTCGGCTCGATCAACGATCTGCTGACCGACAAGGGCGGGAATATCAAGGCGGTGGTGATAGGCGTCGGCGGTTTCCTCGGCGTCGGCGAGCATCTGGTCGCCATTCCCTACGACAAGATCAAATTCGTCAATGAGCCTGTCGCTTACAGCAGCGCAGCAGGCGGAGCAGGCGGAGCAGGTGGAGCGGGCGGAGCGGGTAGCCGGCCGGCGTCATCGACGACCACGGGAGCCGCGGGGACGAGCACGAACACTGCATCGGGAACGGCATCGAAGCCCAATCCGTGGTATCCTGATCACGCCGTGTTCAGCGCGACCAAGGACGAGCTGAAGGCGATGCCCGAGTTCAAATATTCGACCTAAGGCACGGTCGCTGAATTTAAGGACCTGCGTGAGTTAAGGACCTGCCTGAGTTAAGACTACTCGCAAATGGCCGGACGGCGTCACCGCCGCCCGGCCATTTTGATTCAGCGCGACGACATGACCTTGCGGCGTCGGGTGGTGCGCCGCATCCTTTCAGCGTCGAGTTACCGGTGTTAGGCTTATCGGCGGCAGGAGCACCTGCGTCCTGCCTAATTCCGAATGGGAGGACGACATGGCCGAGAGCGTCTACAAAGTTATTGAGCTGATCGGTACCAGCAAGGATTCCTGGGAAGAGGCGGCCGCGGCGGCCGTCAACAGAGCCGGAGAAACACTCCGGAATCTTCGCGTCGCCGAAGTGGTCCAGCTCGATTTGCAACTGGACGCCAAGGGCAAGGTCGAAGCCTATCGTGCCAAGCTCAAGGTTTCGTTCAAATTCGAGGGCTGAGGCGGCGATGGATGCGTGAGCCCGGCTTGCTGATCTCGCCCCGCCGCGAGGGTTGGCCGCGTTCGAATGCAGAAGCCAACCGCTCGGCCGGCGGTTTGATTGACTCCATGCCACTCATCAACCGGATGAGCGTGGCTTCCTGTTGCCGGTTGCTGGCAAGAAGCGTCTCTATGCATTTGCTTCGAAACGATCACGATCATTCGGAGAGCACGCATGAAAACAATCACAGCGATCGCGGCAAACAAGCTCGGAAATTTTCTGACCAAGGATTTTCGTCGCATCTTTGGCTCGGCGCATGAGGATCTCGCGGAGCGTCTGGGCTCTGCGGCGCGCAGCACCATCGAATGTCTGGCAAGGAGTGACGCTCTCTATCACAACTACGAACATACGCTGCAGGTCACGATGGTCGGACGCGACATTCTGCAGGGAATGATATTGTCGCAACGAATAGAACCTGACGACTATAGCCATCTGATAGTCGCCTGCCTGTGGCATGACATCGGCTATGTGCGCGGCGCCCTGAACGGCGATACCGAAACTGAATTCATTGTTGATGGGGACGGCAAGAAAGTCACGCTTCCTCGCGGCGCTTCGGATGCCGCCCTCACACCGTTTCACGTCGATCGTTCAAAATTATTTGCAATTGAACGATTGGAAAAAACACCATACATCGATTCTGCACGTGTTGCTGAGGCGATCGAGATGACACGCTTTCCAGTGCCAGAGAGACCTCATGCGGCGAGCGAGTGCCTCGAGCCGAAATTGGTCCAGGCTGCCGATCTCATCGGCCAGCTTGGCGATCCGATGTATTCGCGCAAAGCCAACGCGCTTTTTTGCGAATTTGAAGAGATCGGCATGAATCGGCAGCTCGGCTATTCGTCGCCTGCCGATATTATTGACAGATATCCGGCCTTTTTTTGGGACAGCGTCTCGATGCACCTCGAAGACGGAATAAAATATTTGAATATGACGGCTTCGGGCCGGCAATGGATAGCCAATCTCCACCATCATATTCTATGTGCAGAGCGCGATCAGCGGCTGATGGGTCCTCAGAGCTAGACAGATTTGAGGGTCTTTGGCCGAAGACATCGCGATCGGGCCAAACCGGCTCGAAGAATTTGGTTCGGTACTGATTGAACTGATACCATTCGCTCGATGAAGATGACCAGCGACCATCCAAAAGCGGCAATCTATCTGTTCGTGCTCGCAATCCAAATATTGGGGGCGATCTTCTTTGTTTGGCAACAACTACCTTCGTTCAGGCAGGTGGCGCTTAATCCGGGCGAGCAACTTCCATATGACACCTACTCCGATCTTCTCACGGTCGGTGTTCTGTCCGTCATGCAAATTTCGTATTGGTACCGCCTGCTGCATATTTCGATTCCTTTTCAACGTTCGAACGTCATCCTGAATCACGTATTTCTGTTTCTAGGTCGGCTCAGCTTCATTTTTGGCAGCGCGTTATTCTCTGTCGTGGTTTTCAGGCACCTTCCAGAGCTGAACGGAGAAGCCGACATCCTCTTGATGTTCCTGCATGGAATAATGTTGGTGGGTGCCTTGTTCGCGCTATTTTGCGCCAGTCTTGAAGTGGAACGACTGGGTCTGGCGTTTGGGAGTGATCGACGTTGAACGACCGACGGTTCTCATTGACCGCGGGGCGACGTTCCAGCTTCGGCGAAAGTAACATCCGGTCCCGCCTCGCAGGCCGCTCGTGCTTGCCTACGGCGGCTGTAGCTGCCGCCAACCGATTACAAAAAACGCCGCTCCGAGAATTGCCCCTATGACGGCTTCAAAACCGAGAAAATGAAATTCCAAAGCATCGACAACCCTCGCGCCAACTAGCGCGCCTGCAATTCCGAGCAGGAGATAGGTGGATCTAGAGCTCGTGTTTGGCGTCGTGTGCCCTATCATGAGATCATTTCGACTTTTCCATCTTTGAGCCGGTAGATGCCGCCAACCACCTTGAGCTTCCGCTGTTCGACAGCCGCGCTGAGAATCGGGGTCGCAGATCTGAGTTTCGCGACATTGTCGATGACGTTTTGACGGATGGCGTTGTCGAGCGGATCGCCAGGCTTCCCCGAAATTGCACTCACGGCCTGGGTGAGGCTTGTGACCAGGGAGGGCAGATGGCCCGGCAGCGTTGTGTTGTCCTTGAGCGACTTGATGGTCGCGTCGACAGCGCCGCAGGCGTCGTGGCCAAGTACCATGAGCAGGGGCGTGCCGAGCATGGCTACAGCATATTCCATGCTGGCGATCGTATCATCGTTCGCGAAGTTGCCCGCCACGCGGCATACAAACAGATCGCCCCTGCCGCTATCGAAGGCAAATTCGGGCGCGATGCGCGAATCGGCGCAGCTCAGGATGCCGGCATAAGGATTCTGCCCTCCGACCAGTGCCTCACGTTCACGCTTAAAGTCGTGACGCCGTGATTCTCCTTCGACATATCGCTTGTTGCCTTTCATCAAAAGCTCCAACGAAGCATCGGGCGACACGACATTTTGCGGCTTTGGCCGCTTCTTGTCATCCTTTGCATTGGCAGTGCCGGTCAATGCGAACCCGGCGGTGGCTGCGCCTAAAAGTCGGAGTACACCACGTCGTGAGGGTTGAGCCTGATCAGCTAGATTCTCAAGACGACATATCTCGCACATGTAAGGTCTCCAATTTTGCCACCGACATTTGTCACCCGGTCGGAACAAGCGAACCTCCGGCGGCCGCATTTCGGCGTCGCCATGAACGTTGCATTTAATGGTCGGTCTTCGCGCCGGCGCCGGCTTGCAACTCTGCCTTTGCCGGCTGTCGCTTGATTCTTTCCCGCAAGTGCTGAAAGACGACGTACAGCAACGGGATGAGGAAAACACCGAGGAATGATGCCGCGATCATTCCGCTGAACACAGCGGTGCCGACGCCGCGCCGCCTCGCGCCTCACCCTGTTTCGCGGTTACCTGGTCGAGCGTCGCCTGGGCCACGACATTACGCTGTATCAACTGGGTTTGGCGGTCAACGTCGATATCGGCAAGCTTGAGTGTGGCCTCCGCCGTCTCAAGCGCAGCTTTCGCCTGATCGACCGCGGCCTGGTAAAGCCCCTTTTCGATAACGAACAGAAGCTCGTCTTCCTTGACGTCCGCACCTTCGGTAAACAACCGCTTCTCGAGGAAGCCGTCGACGCGTGCACGTAGATCGACTTTGTTCTTGGCTTCGATCCGGCCTGTGAAGGTTGTCGCGGGCTTGATCTCCACGGCGGCGACTTTGACGACGGTCACGGCTGGCGGAGGTGCGGAGGCGGCTGGATTCGGCTGCTTGTTGTCGCCACATCCGGCGACGAGGAAGACCGCACCAAGAGCGATGGCCGCTGGCAAGAGTGAAAGACGCTGCATGTCAGCCTCCGATCGCTACGACCACTCCATAGCAGCAAACAGAAAGGTTGTCAGTAAGGCCCCTACTACCTGAACGATGCTCGGCATCCTCTCCCGCAACGCGGTAGTGGGCGGTCCGTCATAGCCCCGGCAACGCCGTGACATAAACATTGATCGTCCCCGCGGCTTCCGCGATCACGCGCAGCGTTTTGGAATCGAAGGCGATGTCGGCAAGCCGCAGGCTGGTGATTTCCGCCGCCACCCGCACGCCGTCTTCGTTCTTCTGGAAGTCTGATATCACGGCGGCAATCTTCTTCTGTGCATTGGAGGCAAATGGTTTGAGGTCGATGGTGGCTTTTTCCGCCAGCGCCCTTTGCAGATGCGGCATGGCCGCACGCGCCGCGGCCCCAAGCAGCCCGAACGCGGCTTCCGATTCGACGGCGAGTTCGACGTTGGTCAGCCGCAAGGTCTGCTGCGTCTGGTCGAGCACCGGCTTGCCCCAGATATGCACATTGGCCTCGCCGCCGAATCCAAAGACACTCTTTTTCTCTTTGGCGTTGACCAGGAGCGAGATCAGCAGCCGGTCGCCCGATGCGGAGACATTGGCGCGCTTCACGGTGACATCGACCGAACCCGAACCATCTTCAGGGAAAGTTCGGCCGGCGAATTGCGCCTCGACGATCTTGTTGATGTCGGTAAACGGCATATCGACCGGCACGCCGATGCTGACGCGGCCAGGCGTCGCGGGAACGATGTCGATGGCAGCGGGAAACGGGCAGTCGGGCTTGGTCTGCACCGAGGTGATGCGGGTCTCCGCCTCGATGCCGAGCGTCAGCGTCACCGCCGATGCATCGATGCGCGGCTGCGCCGCGATCGCGCGGGTCGGCCGCAGCTCCAACCAGAGTGCTGGCAACGACGAGCCTGTGCCCGCGCCTTGCAGCGGAATCGAGCGGCAGGCTTTGGCCCATTGCTGCCGCGCGTTGTTCTCGAAGGCGGGATCGTTGCGCAGCCGTGCCTGCACGGCGTTGATCTGATCGGCGACGGTCTTGTCGATCAGCGGCTTGACCTGCGCCGGGACGTTGACGCGCGCGCCCGCCACCGAAAGGTTGGTGTCGCCGAGCGTTACCTGCGCGGTCAAATTCGGCTCGATGCGCCAGGCGGCGGCGAGTTTTGGCCGCGCGGTGATGGCGACGTTGCCTTTGATCTCTGCGCTGGCATTGAGTGCCTTGATGTTCACGCTGCCGATCCGCTTGGCGACATCGCCACCGAGCAGACCGCCGATCGCATCACCGACCGCGCCCGTTGCCTTCGCCGTCAGCGAGCCCGTCACGTTGAGCGTTCCCGTCAGCGGCGTTGCCAGCGACAGCACCTCCTGGGCGCCGGTCGCGGAGATCGGCCCGCGCGACGCGCTCCAGCCGATGTCGGCGTTCTGCAGAATCTGCGACACCGGATTGTCGGCTTTTCCTGAGAAGGTGCGCGGCGCGCCGCGATCGGCGGCGTCGCGAATGGCGGCAAGCGTAATCGCAACCGGTGCAATGATGCTGGAACTGCGCGGGGCAGGGGGCAGCGGCGGCAATTCGACAAGCACCGGCGCACGGACCGTGCCGCGCGGCGACAGCCAGTCCATCGCCTTCAGGCTGACGAAAAACGAGACCGCGACCATCGCGACCCCGAGCAGGATTGTCTTGAGACGCATCGGCAGGCGCATCGTCCCCCCGGGCTGATTCCGCGGCAGAGTCTACAGGCCGGGTTCTGCGGGCGCCAGAGTGGGGAGGGGGACACATTGTGGCCTCATCCTGAGTCTGAGAGCCTCTGAATATATCTCCGACCTCATCCCTGCGTAACGGCTTCGCCGTTATCGCTGGAGGAGCACGCCCTTGCGCGCGTCTCGAAGGATGGCCGCGAGTTCACGTGTGGCGCTGATCCTTCGAGACGCTTGCTTCGCAAGCTCCTCAGGATGAGGCTAACTGATATCGCGTCAATACAGGAAATTGGCTGGCGGGCGTCGAACAAAAAA
>Ga0137399_10001482_pt1 | contig 10809 bp, 3 predicted proteins | sample czorhiz316metaG_FD_104810 | JGI IMG/M metagenome (GOLD analysis project Ga0137399, IMG submission 104810) | Vadose zone soil microbial communities from Angelo Coast Range Reserve, California, USA - czorhiz3.16 metaG | ecosystem: Environmental > Terrestrial > Soil > Vadose zone | place: USA...
GCGTGGGAAGCGCCGCCAGCACCAGCCCTGCCTCGCCGCCATTGGTGGCGTTCAGCGTGAGTTGCAGCTGCTGCAGGCCGGCGGAGACCGTGGAGAGGTTCAGCGAGGCGGAGAGCGAGAGCTTTGCGGGCTGTTGCACTGTGTTCGGGCCCGCCGACGCGGGTGCCGGCGCAAGCGCGGTGCCGCTGTTTGCGTCGCTCCCGCTTGCAGAACCGGAGAACGAGAGCGTGCCGCTGCCCGAGACGTCGTACTGCCAGGTGAACGTCGCCGATGCGCCCCCGGCGAGCAGCGTCCCTGCCGGCGAGGCGGGAGCGGATGCCAGCGTCGCGACCGCGCTCCCCGTCGTCGAGACGACGGGCGAGGGCAGCGCATTCAGGCGCACCGCCGCTCCGCCGCCGTTGCTGAGCAAGAGCGCGAACGACAACCGCTGCAGTCCCGCCGAGGTCTTCGCCGGCGTCGCCGAGGCGGTGACGGAGAGCATTGCCGGCGCCTGCACCACGACGGTCGGCGACGTGACTGGCGTGGGCGAGATGGTGTTGCCGGAGTTCCCTTCCTTGCCGCTGGCGCCCGCCGTGAACGCCAGCGTGCCGGAGCCGGAGATTGAATACGTCCAGACAAACGAGCGGGTCGCTCCTCCGGCCACGGCGCTGCCGGCAGGCGAGGCTGGCGAGGAGACGAGAGTGGCCGCCGCGGTCCCCGACGTGGCGATGGAGGGCGAAGACAGCGCGTTGAGGATGACCGATGCGCCGCCGGTGTTCGTCACCGAGAGCGTCACCGAGACTTGCTGGAGTCCGGCGGAAACCTGCGTCGGGCTGGCCGCGATGGAGAGCGAGAGCGCTCCCGAGGTCTGCACCGTCACCGGGCCGGCCGGAGCCGGCGCCGGCGCAACGGCGTTGCCGCTGTTGCCGTCGCGTCCCGTCGCCGATGCGCTGAAGCTGACGGTGCCCACGCCGCCCACGTTCCAGGTCCAGTTGAAGGTCTTCGTCACGCCGCCCGGCACCACGGTGCCCGCGGTGCCGGCCGGAGACGTCGCCACGTTCGCGGAGGCGCTTCCCGTCGGCGTCACGGCGGGGAGGGGCAGCGCGTCCAGCACCACGTCCGCTTCGCCGGTGTTCTGTACGGAGAGCGAGAGCGAGATCTGTTGCAGACCGGCCGAGACCTGCGCGGGAGTGGCGCTGGCTGAGAGCGACAGCCGGCCGGGCTGCTGGACCGTCACCGGCGAGGAGGTGACCGGCGCCGGCTTGAGAGCGCCTTGCGTGTTCGCCTCCACGCCCGATACCGAACCGGTGAACGAGAGCGTGCCGCTGCCGGAGACGCTGTACTGCCAGGTGAAGCTGGCCGAGGCGCCGCCGGCGAGGACGGTCCCTGCCGCCGAGGCGGGAGCGACGGAGACGGTGGCGCTGGCGGTGCCGGTCGGTGCGACCGTGGGCGCCGGAAGGGCGTCGAGCTTCACATCGGCGCCGCCAGTGTTGCGCGCGATCAGCGTGAAGGAGACGAGGTTCTGGTTCGCCGACGCGCTGGCGGGAGAGACCGAGGCGGAGATGGAGAGCGCTCCGGGCGTCTGCACGGTGACCGCCTGGCTTGCGGCGGAAATCGGACCGACCGCGGTGCCGGCGTTGGTGTCGGTGCCGCTGGGCGAAACGGAGAAGCCGAGCGTTCCGCTCCCCGACACGTTCCAGACCCAGGTGAAGCTCCTCGTCGCGCCGCCGCCGAGCACATCCCCCGCGGGAGACGGAGGCGATGACGAGAGCGCCGCGGTTGCGGTTCCCCCTGTCGTCACCACAGGGGAGGGCAGCGCATCCAACCGCAGGCCCGCGCCGCCGGTATTTTGCAGCGTGAGCACGAATGAAACCTGCTGCAAACCGGCCGATACGCGCGCGGGCGATGCCGTTGCCGTCGCCGAGAGGGCGGCAGGGGCTTGCACTTGCACCGCCGCCGCCGTCGCCGCCGGCGGGCGCACCGCAGTCCCGCTGTTGGTGTCGGTCCCGCTCGCAGCTGAGGAGAAGGTGATGTTGCCGCTGGCGGAGACGTCGTAAGCCCAGGTAAAGGTCTGCGATGCGCCTCCTGCGAGCACCGTGCCTGCTGCTGACGGAGGAGAGCTGGCCACCGCCGCCGCCGCGGTTCCGGTGGTCACCGCGGTGGGAGCGGGAAGCGCGTCCAGCCGCAGCGATGCCCCCCCCGGATTCCTGCAGGTCAGCGCGAGCTGGACCCGCTGCAAGCCGGCGGAGACGCTGAGCGGCGACGCCGCCAGCGAGAGCGTCAGCGCGGCGGGAGCCTCCACCGCGATGGTTCCGCTGGTCACCGGCGCGGGCGCGAGCGTTTCGCCGGTGTTCGACTCGGTGGCGGTTGCGGAGACTTGCCAGTAGACGGTACCGCTGCCCGACGCATCGAAAGTCCAGATGAAGTCGCGGCTCTCACCGGAGCGCAGGACCAGGCCCGCCGCGGAGGCGGGTTGGGAAGCGAGCGCCACGGCCGCGCTGCCCGTCGTCAGCACCGTCGGCGAGGGCAATGCTGCCAGCGTCACGTCGGCGCCGCCGGAGTTCGTCGTGGTCATCGTCAGCGACGCCCGCTGCAGGCCCGCCGAGACCCGCGCCGGTGCCGCCGTCGCGGAGAGTGCGAGCTTGCCGGGCGTTTGTGCCTGCACGGCAGCGCTGGTGACCGTGCCGGTCGAGGGCTTCATGGTCGCGTCGTTCCCGTCGGTGCCCTGCGCGCTGGAGACGAAGATCGCCTGGCCTGCCGACGTCGCCGACGTGCTCCAGGTGAACGATGCGCTCTGGCCGGCGCGCAACACGGCGACGCTCCCCGCCGCGACTGCGGTGATGGCGCCGACCGTCGCTGTCGTCCCGGAGGCCGTGCCAGGCGCGGTTGCCGAGACGTTGACCGCGTCCGTCCCGCCCGTGTTCTGCACCACGAGGGTCAGCCGGAGCACCTGGCCGACACTCACCCGCGTGCGATCGGGCGTCAGCGTCGCGGTCAGTTGCGCAGGCGCTTGCGCCGTCAGATCGCCGGTGGAGGTCGAAACGGTGGCCGCGCCGCCGCCCTGCAGGGTGCCCGATGCGCCGGCGGTGAGGTGCACGGGTCCGGCGGCCGTCACCGTCGCCTTGAACGTGAAGGTCGCCGATGCGCTCGCCGCGAGGTCTTGCGCCGGCTCCGCGGGACCGGTGATGGCGAGGCTGCCGTCGGTCAGGCTGCCCCGCTGCGAGAGAGACGCGATCGCGGCAGTGACGGTAGTCTGGCCGCTGTTGGTCACCACCACGAGGAGCGTCAGCGCCTGCCCGACCGAGGCGGTCGCCGGCAGCCCGCGCAGGTCCGCGATCAGGCCTCCCGGCCGCAGCACCGGGAACGGCGGTGCTGAGGTCACGTCGCCGATGCGCTGAGCGGAAGTATTGGTCTCGGTACCGGTGACGCGGACGTGGACAGTCAGCGTTCCCGCGCCCGGTGGGGGCACCACGTCGAAGGTGAACGAGGTGCGAGCGCCACCCGCCAGCGGTCCTGCGGGCAGCGTCGCGGGCCCGTGCGAGACCGGCAGGCCAGCCGCGTTGGTCACGTCGAGCGTGCCGAGCGTGAGCCCGGAGACCTCCGCCCCGCCTGTGTTGGAGACCTCTACCGTGAGCGTCGCGTTGAATCCTTCGACGAGTTGCGGCGCGCGGACCTGGATGGCCAGGGCTCCAGGGCTCTGCACCTGAACCGCGGTGGTCGACACCGAGGCGACGCTGACCGGCGCGCCCTGATCGGCGTCGACGAACGCCTGGGCAAAGGAGGCGGTGACCTGGAGCGAGCCAGCGATCCCGGCGGTGATCTGGACGGGAATGTCCATCGCTCCTCCCGCCGGCAAGGTGCAAGGCAAAGCGCAAGGCGCCTGTGCCGAGGCGGTGCCATTTCCGGAGATCGTGAGCGACGGCAGAGCGACGAGCCGGGCGTCCGCAGAGGGTGGTCCGGCAGCGCTGAGATGCAGCATTGCCGCAAGCACCTGCCCTTCCGTCGCGGTAGCGGGTAGCGAGCCGGTGAAGGAGGCGGTGATCCGGGGCGGGTCGTGGATGACGATGCCCAGGCTTCCCGAAGCGGTGACCGGACCGGCGCCGTTCCCGTCCTGCGCCGAGGCGCTGACGGTGACGCTGGCGCTTCCCGCCGGCGTGCCGGCGAGCACGGGGATGGAGAAGTGCACCGATGCGCCCGCTGCCAGCCGCGCCACCGAGCCAGGCGACGGAGAACCTGCGCTGATCGGTCCCGAGACTTGCGTCGAGGGCGCCAGAGAGACTCCATCGACGTCGCCGTCATTCCTCACCAGGACGTCCAGCGCGGCGGACTGGCCGCCCACCAGCCGGGCAGGACCGGAGACCGAGAGCGACAGCAGGGTTCCTGCCTGGACGTCGAAGCCGACCGTCGCCGACGCGGTGACCTGCGCTCCGGACACCCCGTCATTCCCGGAGACGAAGAGCGCGAAGCTCGCCCGCGCGACGGAATTGCCGAGCGCGACCGGGGAGAGAGTGACCGAACCGCCTGCCGGGACCGACGTGGGTGGCAGTTGCACGTTCGTGACTGGAGCGCCCGACGCATCGAGCACCAGGCCCGAGCCGCTCGCCGCGATCGACAGCACCGCCGCAGGCACGTCGACGTCCCCCGTGTTGGAGATCTTGACCGTCAGGGGAACCTTCTGGCCCTTGGAGGCGCGCGGCTGCGAGGGCGAAGCGGCGATGGCAAGAGCTGCGGGTCTCCGCGCGGCACCGGAGGAAGCGGAAGCCGACTGCGCGACGAAGGTGCGCCCCGAGATGGCGCTCACGCCTGACAGCGCGACGGTCACCCTCACCGGCGCGCCGGCGGTCTGCGGCGTCAGCGAGAAAGTCTGTCGCAGCCTCGCGCCGGCCGCGAGGGCGAGCGACGTCGCCGCGGGCGAGACCGTTCCGTCCGTGGCCGAGACGTTCAGCTGGGCGCTGTCGAGGGCGACGTCGCCGTCGTTGCGCACGTCGATCGATACCATCACCGGAACGCCGACTTCGACGATCCCGGGGAGCGACAGCCCGGAGAGCGCCGGCGCAGGCCCGCCGCGGACGGTGACCGCACGCCACAACGAAACCGGAGAAGGCGAATCGCCGCGCTGAGCGACGGCGGTCCCGTAGAGCTGGAGCCATCCAGGTCCGACCGTCACTCCCTGCATCGTCCCGCTCAGCGAAAGGCCAGAACCGGCGGCCAGCGTCGCTCCGGAGACGGACAGATTCGCCGTCAGCCCCGCCGACCCGCCAGCCGTGACGTCCACGTTGACGTGGCCGAGATCGACGTCGGGCGGCGCAACCAGCCGGGCGGAGATGGGCCGTTGATCGCCGACCTCGACCTCTGCCGGCCCGTCGATCGATGCGGTCATTCCTGGAGTCCCGAACGCGCGCAAGCTGATTGAGGCATCCACCGTGCCGGTGAGCGGGCCCAGGCTCCAGCGGACGGAGACGGCGAGGCCGGCGGCCTGAGTCGCCGCAGGATGCATGGAGAGGAGGTTGCCGAAGACCTTGACCAGCCCCTGCGGTCCCACCATCACGGGCACCCCGAGGCCGCTGGCCGTCGCGAATCCGGCCGGCCACATGCCGAGTGAATCGAGCGCGAGCACCACGTTGGACGGCGCACGCGAAGTCACTTCGAGGGAAAACGGTCGCTGCTCGCCGCTGGCGAGATCGGCCGGAGCGGATAGCGTGACCTCGATGGGCGCGACCACCTGGACCGCGGCGCCGACGATTGTCTGCCGCCGGCCGAGGACGATTGCGATCTCATAGATTCCGGGCGGGAGCGTGTCCGGCAGCGTGGCCTCGATGACGCCGTCAGGGCGAAGCATTGCGTCCGCAAGCTCCGAAGGACCAACCCGTACGGAGAGGACTTCTGCCGTGGCGTCCTTTCCCTCCAGGTTCGTGACCACGCGGGGCCTGAATCCGTCGCCTCGCAGCAGCAGCGGAGTCTTGACGCCCGCGACCGCGAAGGGCGGCTCGACGGCGGTGAGGGAGAGGCCTTGATCCTGGGACCCGACATGGGTGCAGACGCAGCCGCCAAGCGCGACGGCAGCCAGCAACGCCGGACGCGAGCGGCGCGCGAAGGTTGCTCCCGAGTCCACGATGGTTGAAAAGTACCAGCAGGGTGGACTTCAACTCATCCACACCCCGGAGCACCTTCGAGGTGCGCGTACCCCTTCTTCCTACATCATGAAATTGCCGGTAACCGCAGGAGGAACCGCGCACCCGGCCCATTTTCCAGCAGTTCGAGCGCGCCGCCGGCTTCTGCGGCGAGAGACCGGCTGATGTAGAGCCCCAGCCCCGTGCCCGCCGAGCGTCCGGTGGCGAACGGTTTGAAGAGACGCGCCCTCACGTGGTCGGGTACGCCCGGGCCGTCGTCCTCGACGAGGGCCTCTACCGCTCCCGCAACCAGCGCGGTGGAAACGCGGATGCGGCCGCGCTTCCCGGCGGTTGCCTCGAGGGCATTGCGCAGGAGATTTCCGAAGATCTGTTCCAGCGCGAGCTGATCCGCCTTCACCGCGGGGACCTGAGAGCCGAGATTCCGCTCCAGGGCGACACCCTGGTTGATCGCATCGCGCTCCAGCAACGACCAGGCCACCTCGATCGCCTGGTTGAGGTCGCCCCGGGTGCCGGGAGGGGGGGGCCCGTTCCGCCGGGCCCGCTCGACGAGGAGCTGGATGCGCTGGACCTGCTGCACGATGGCGGCCGCGCGAGAGCGCACCGCGGGGTCGCTAGCGTGCGACTCGAGCAAGAGCTCCGCGCTGGTGCGGATGCCGGTCAGCGGCTGGTGCAGCTCGTGCGCCAGCTCGGCCAGCTCCAGCGCGGCATCCTTCCTTTCAGCCTTCCCCATTCGCGCTCCTCACGGACCGAAGTCGAGCCACCATGCTTCATAGCCTAGGAACAGCGAACTCCCCTCGATCTCGCCGCGTACCGGTCCTTCCACCAGCCGCGCCGTCCCCAGACTCGCTCCCAGAACGATCCGGCTCCGCCCCACGGAGAAGTCGACGGTCGCGCGCGCGCGGACGCCGGGCCGGACGCTGACGAGGCGCTCGGTGCCGCTCGCCTGGCTCGACGCCGAGCTCCAGGCAAACGCGGCAATGGGGCCCGCCTCGAGGGACGCTCCAAAGCGGCGGGCAAAGGGAAGCCGGGCGCGCAACAGGAGCGGTACCGCCAGCGCGAAGAGATGCCTCGAAACAGGTTGCTGAGCTCCTGCCACGGTGCTGGCGATCTCATCGCGATAGGAGAGCGCGTCCAGGCCGGTCAGCAATCCACCTTCGACTGGACCGAACTGCCGCCGGACGCCCATGCCGGCGCCGAATCGGGGCGCTCGAAGCGCTCCGCCGTTCGACATCCCTCCGCCCTGCGCCCAGGCGAAGAGGAGCCATGCCTCCGGCGGCGGGTCGAATGCAATCGCGGTCCGGGCCAGCACTCGGCCGCCGGCAGTCACCCGGGCCTGGGCGGCGCGGGCGTGTGGGGCCGCCTCCACACTCGCCTCCGCGACGCCCGATGGCGATGGTTGAAGGGGTCCTACGCTCGCGCCGTCCGCCTCGAGCGCAAAACCGGAGGCGCCGAGCGCGTTCCCGAAACGGTCTCGCACGACCGCCCGGATGCGGGCCGTGCGCTGGGCGGGCTCCGCGCTGAGCTCGGCGCTGAAGGCCTCCGCGGGACGGACCTCGACGCGGGCCACTGCCCGGGCCGCATCTCCGGATCGAACGAGGACCTCGACCGCATTCGCGGGGAGGTGCCCCGGGACCGCGCCCGTGACCGAAGCGGTCGCGCCTTCCCACGAAATGCGCGCGGGAGCGCCGGCGAAAGATGCCTCCAGCGCGACCGGGGCGACCGCATTGCCCAAGGCATCGCGAACCGCGGCCCGCACCGCAAGCTCGTCTCCGGCACGCGCGGGAAGCTCGGGCAGGTCGAGCGCGATCTGCGCCGGCGGCCCGGGGAGAACATCGACCTCGAGCTCGACGCGGCCCGCGGCGGGATCGCCGTCCACGTCGACGGCGATGCGATCGCGGCCCACGGTCCGCGGCGCCCGGTAGAGTGCGAACCAGAGCCCAGCGCCTCTTTGGACCGGCCCCTCGAGGGATCCGCGGCGGGCGCTCGCGCGCACGGCTGCGTTCTCGGCCGGAGCTCCGTCGGACGCGGCAAGCGCAACCGCGACGCGCAGCTCGCCGCCGGCGATCACCTCGGCTGCAGATGCGACGGCTGCGATGCGCGGCAGCGAGGGCGTCTCCAGGTCGATCCGCACCTCGCGCGCGTTGCCGAGGCGGTCGACGGCCCGCACCACGCCGAGTCGCGTCCCCGGCGGCACCAGGACGGACATCGTGGCTTTCCCTTCCGGGGCGCGCACCGGTCCATGGATCGCGCCCGCCACCCGGACCGAGAGCAACGAGCGACGCTTCGACCGGAGCCGGAGCCGTGTCCAGCCGGGGACCGGCAGGAAGGCGGCGCCCTCGCCGTCGTCATCGAGGAGGGCGACGGCAATCGCGCGGGGCGCGCGTCCCGGCGGCAGCGTCACCCTCGAGACACCCTCGCTTGCCGCCGGGCGCAGCTCGCCGGCGCTGGCAGCCGCACGGATCGATCGGGGCGCGACGCTCTTGCCGTCCTGCAGGCGGAAGGGTCGCAGCGTCAGCTGACCGGGCTCCGGCGCCGGGAGCAGCGCTGCGTAGAGGCCCGGACCGGGAGGATCGAGGTGCAACGAAAACACGGCCTCGACGCCGCGGCGGCGCGCTACGCAGGCGAGCTCCGCGGGGCTCGCGCTTGCGGGTGCGAGGATGCGCGGCGCCAAAGCGCCGCTCGCCGCCACCACCCCCGCACCGGCGCAGGAGATCGATCCGCTGTCGGGCAAGCGGCGATCTTCGCGTTCGAGAGGATCCGGCCCCCCGCTGAGCCCGACGGAGACGGCCGTGCGGCCGTCGCCACGCAGGGTCGCCGGCGGCAGGACATGCAGCGCTGCCGAAGCGGCCGCCGCCGTCAGGGCGATCCCGATCACTGCCAGCCCTCGTGCTCGGCGTGGACGGGTGGCGCGCGGCGCTCGACGCGCACGGTCTCCTCCGCGTCGGCGATGCGGCCGAAGCGATCCATGCTGGTCACCGAGACCTTGTTCTTGCCCGGGAGGAGCGGGACCACGGCCACGAAGCGCCCGTCGGACCCGACCGCGGTCTCGAGCCCGTTCACCGAAACCACCGCGCCGGGATCGGCTTCGCCGTGGAGGGTGACGTTGGTCTCCCTGGTGACCTTCTGGTCGGGCCACGCCACTTTGAGCAACACCGACCGCGGCACGGCTTCGCGCACCGGGGCCGCGTTGCCGACGACGCGCGCTCCCTCTCCGGCGGCGAGCACGGTGTCGCCGCCGTTCGATGTGAGCTTCACCTCTCCTGCCTCGGCGACCACCGCCACGAGGCCGCGGCCGTCCGTGAAGACCGCGAACGAGCCGGTCGTCGCCTCGGCCACGGCGCCGCTGCCCGAGGACTCGACGGCGATGGCGATCTGGCCAGGGGTCGCTCCGATGCGGCCGCGCTCCAACCGGAACCTGGCGCGATCGGCGAGCAGCTGGCGCACGGACACTTCGGTGCGCTCGCGCACGTGGATGGTTCCGTCGCGACCAACCTTCAACGATGCCGAGCCGCCGACGCCGGTCCGCACGGAGTCGTCGAATCCCAAGGACAGCGGAAGCTGGACCGGTCCCCAGGGCTGGGCCAGTCCCCGGCGAACCTGTACGTCTCCCTGTGCCTGCGAGAGCTCGACCACGACCGGGCTCGCCATTGGCGCGTAGGCGGGCGCCGGGACCGATGCCGTCGGGACGGGCTTCTCCGGCCGGCCCCCGCAGGAGCCGCACCCCGCCTGAACGAGGAGCGCCAACAGGGCGGCGTGCGCGCGCAGCCGGCTCATGCCAGGGCCCTTTCCTGAAGGATGGGGAGCAGGACCGTGAAGACGGCCCCCTGTCCCGGCCCGCTCTCGACCGTCACACGTCCCTGGTGCTCCTCACACACCTGGTGCACCATCGTGAGCCCCAGGCCCTTCGCGTTCCAGTCCCGCTTGGTGGTGAAGAAGGGCTCGAAGATGCGCGGGCGGACGCTGGGGGAGATGCCCTCGCCGGTATCGGCAAACCGGATCGCGGCGAGCTGGCCGTCGATCGAGTGATAGCCGACCGTCAGCCGTCCTCCCGACTGCATCGCGCGCCGCGCGTTGGTCACCAGCTCCGAGAACGCCTCGGTGAGTCGCTGCGGATCGCCGAAGACGCGCAGCGGCGGGCCGTACTCGCGCACCACCTGCACGCCAGCCGACGTCAGCGCCTTGTCATTGCGCGAGAGCGAATCGTCGAGGAGCGCGCGGAGATCGACGGGGGTCTGCGCTGCCTGCGGGCCCTCGGCGGAGTGCTGGAGCCGCTGCACGATCTCGCGAATGCGCAGCGCCTGCGCCTCGATGCTCTCCAGCTTCTTGCGCCGGGGCGACTCCGGCGCTTCCTGCAGCAACAGCAGCTGCGTCTGACCGAGGAGTCCGGCGAGAGGATTGTTCACCTCGTGCGCGATTCCGGCGCCGAGTTGGCCGACTGCGGCGAGCTTCTGCGCGCGCAACAGCAGATCCTGCGCCTCGCGCGCCTCGCGCGTCTTTTCCTCCACGCGCTGGGCGAGCTCGCGGTTCCAGCGCTCGATCTCCGTCGCCATCGCGTTGAAGGCCCGTGCCAGATCGCCGAGCTCGTCGCCGCGATCGGCGTCGCCGACTCGATGGCCCAGCTCTCCGCCGGTCAGGGCTGCCGCGCCGCGATGCAGGGCGCGGATGGGGCGAACGACTGCCCCGCTGGCCAGCAGCGCCA
>Ga0137399_10001483_pt1 | contig 10808 bp, 10 predicted proteins | sample czorhiz316metaG_FD_104810 | JGI IMG/M metagenome (GOLD analysis project Ga0137399, IMG submission 104810) | Vadose zone soil microbial communities from Angelo Coast Range Reserve, California, USA - czorhiz3.16 metaG | ecosystem: Environmental > Terrestrial > Soil > Vadose zone | place: USA...
CAACTTCGACAGCCTCATCGTTTATTAACTCCTACCTTGCTGCCCCGACGTCCAAATCCGACGTCCAAATCCGACGTCCAAATCTGACGCCGGGCCCACACTAGACGGAGAGACGCAAACGTCTGCTCCTATCCAAATATCGGACCTGGCGGTGGTGCCGTTACCAACCGGATGCCGTTGGGGGGCAGCGTTTTGCGGTGGTTAGAGGGCGCGCAGGCGGCGCACACGATCGCCCATTGCTCGCTGTGAAACGTCGGCCCGTGGCGCCAGCGCCTCGAAGGCGTGCGGGCACCCCGGATGCAGGTGCAGCTCGGTCGGCACCCCCGAATCCGAAAGGCGTCGCGCGTAGGTGATGTCCTCGTCACGGAAGATGTCCAGGTCGCCGACCTCGATGTACGTGTCTGGCAGACCGGTCAGGTCAGTGGCGCGGGCGGGCGCGGCATAGGGCGGCACCGCGTCGTTGCCTGCGCTGTCGCCCAGCAGCGCAGCCCAGCCGGTGACGTTGTCGTCGTAGGTCCACGTCAGAAACGGCAGCAGCTGCGCGTCTGGTGGTTTGCTGCGGTCGTCGAGCATCGGGTAGACCAACAGCTGCTTCGCGATCGGCGGGCCACCGCGATCGCGGGCAAGCAGGCACACACCCGCCGCCAAACCGCCACCGGCGCTGTCGCCCATCACACCGATGCGGGCGGGATCCACGCCGAGCGTCGCTGCGTTGTCGACGAGCCACCGCAGTGCCGCATAACAGTCCTCCACCGGCGTGGGATGCGGATGCTCGGGGGCGATCCGGTAGTCCACCATCAGCATGGGCACGCCGGACATGGCGACGTAGTCGCGCACCGCCAGGTCGTAGAGGCGGCCCACGTGCTCCAGCCCGAAGATCATGCCGCCGCCGTGCAGATACAGCACCGCACTGCCTGGCTGTCCCGCGTGGTACCAGTCGAGGTTCAGTGTGGCGCCGTCTGCGGTGGTCAGCGTGTGCCTGTCGACCTCAACGCCGGTGACCGGTTCCCGTGTCGTTGCCAGGTAGTCGAACATGCGGTGGTCGTTGACCCGCCGGCTCGCGACATCGCCGATCGCCGATGATTGGGTTTCTCCGATAGCCTCCAACACTGGACCGAGCTCCGCCAGCACCTGCGCGTCGATACCGAGTGCCATGTGCCCGACAGTAACGTCGACCTACGTGACTGCAGCGCAAACCGACATCACCGCCGGTCAGCGCATTGCACCGGTCGCCGCAGGCGTTGTGCTCCCGCTCTCAGCGGTTACTGCCGTATTGCATGGCTTTGCAAGCGTATTCGGCGATGACATGCACGCGTATTTGCTGACGGGACAACGGCAGTCGTCCGACGACATCTGGCCGCAGGTGCGCACCTTGACGGTGTGTTGAATCGGCTCCGGTGCGCCGCTCGGTTTGGTAGAACAGGTTCTAATTTCACCAGCGAGCCGAAGGAGTCTCCGATGGGTCAGTTCTCACGCGAGGAGATCGAGGAGACGTTTTCCCATCACCAGCAGGTGGTGGTCGAGATCGGAAAGTCGTGGGACTGGTCCCGTTATGCCGACCTGTTCACCGAGGACGCGACCTACGTGGAGCACCTATACGGCAAGATGGCCGGTCGTGAGCAGATCCGCGACTGGATCGCCTCGACGATGAAGGTGTTCCCCGGCAGTGAGATGCCGTTCTACCCGGTCACCTGGTACTCGATCGACGTCGACAAGGGCTGGGTGTTCAGCGAGATCATGAACCGCATGAAGGATCCCGGCGACGGCAGCATCCTGGAGAGTCCATGCATCACCATCCTGCGGTACGGGGGTGGCGGCCTGTGGAGCAACGAAGAGGACGCCTACAACCCGATGAACTTCATGCCAATGGTCTCCGAGTACATACAGACCTGCCACAAGCTCGGCACGATCTCAGACGATGCCAGGACCTTTGCCAAGAACATGAATTGGGAACTGGCTTAACGGAATACGAAGTCATCAGGATTCGGCTCGCGGGTCCACGTCCAATAGTCGACAAGGCGCCACGGGCTAAGGACGTAGACCTCGCCGAACTTGTTCTTGTAGAACGAATGCTTGACCGAGGGTTGTGACCACACCAGCTTGCGCATCTCGGCCTGGCTGCGGTCGTGCCAGTCGGCGGCCTTGTCCTGCGTGGGCTCCATCGAGTTGTGCCCGCCCGCGATGAGCAGCTCCAAACACTGTGTGATGTAGCGCATTTGGCATTCGGAGTGAAAGATCAGGCTGCCGCCGTGCGCGAGGTTGGTGCCGGGCCCGTACATGCAGAACAGGTTCGGATAGCCCGGCACGGTGATGCCCAGATACGCCGACGGCCGTTCGCCCCAACGTTCGCTGAGGATTTCGCCGCCCCGCCCGACGATCGTCATCGGCCATAACATCTTGTTCGCGTGAAATCCGGTGGCGTACACGATGACGTCGGCCGGGTAACGGGTGCCATCGGCTGTGACCACGGCGTCCGATTCGATGCGATCGATGCCAGTCCTGACCAACTCGACGTTGTCGCGGGTCAGCGTGCGCAGCCAGCTGCCGTTGTCCTGCAGGGTGCGCTTGCCCGTCGCCGGGTAGTCGGGCACCACCTTGGCCAGCAGCTCGGGATCGTCGCCGACCTGGCTGCTGATCCATTCGGTGAACATGATCCGGGTGATCTCGTTGATCTCGCTGACCGCCGCCTGCTGGTCGGGGTAATCCGCATCGACGCGGGCCGCATCGAGGCCCTTGTCGCAGCCGGGCCAGAACAGAAGGAATCGGTACCACCGGCCGTAGAACGGCAGATGCCGAAGCGCCCACTGCACGCCGGGACCCACCTCGGCGTGGTAGTTCGGGTTCGGGAACATCCACTGTGCGGTCCGCTGGAACACGGTAAGGCGATCGACGTCGCCCGCGATGGCGGGGGCGATCTGGAATCCGCTGGCGCCGGCGCCGATCATGGCGACGCGCTTGCCGCGCAGGTCGACCGCGTGATCCCACTCCGATGAGTGGAATGCCGGCCCAGCGAAATCCTGCTGCCCGTCGATGTCAGGAAGGTGCGGGCGGTTGAGCTGCCCGACGGCACTGATCACGGCTCGCGCCGACAGTGTCGTCGTCGCTCCGTTGCGGTCACGCGCCCGCACGGACCAGCTGGCGGTGCCGTCATCCCAGGACGCCTCGGTGACCTCGGTCTCCCACCGCACGTGCCTGCCGATGTCGTAGCGATCCATCGCGGTTTGGAAGTAGGCCTGCAGCTCGGGCTGCTCGGCGAAGAAGTGCGTCCACTGATCGGTCGGCTCGAAGCTGTAGCAGTAGAAGTGATTGCCGACGTCAACGCGGGCACCGGGATATGTGTTCTGCCACCACGTCCCGCCGACGCCGGCGTTCTTCTCGACGATGGTGAACGGGATGCCGGCCTCTTTCAGCCGAATGCCCGCAAGCAGACCGGATTCCCCGCAGCCGATGACCACCACCGGGAATCGCTCGTACGAGAGTGCCCCCACGTCGGCATGCGTGCCCCTTACCGCTCGGCTATCTTTGCCGTCGAGCTCCATTTCTTCGAGCAACATCGGCACGTATTCGGGCGCAACCGGCTCGCAGACCAGCCACTGCATCATCTCCTGCAGCAGCTCCTGGCCGATCGGCTCGGGTTCCTGGCAGCCGCGGTCGCGGTAGCCGCAGATCACCTCTAGCGCGATCTTGCGCACCGCGGCCTTGTCCTCCTCGGGCATGTAGCCCTGCACCTCGTTGAGGAAGAGCCCGGCGGGCCGCAGCTCGCCGCGAATCAGGCTGGGGTCGCCCGACATGTGGACCAGCGACAGCATCAACGTCGGGATGCTGACATCCAGCAACGCCTCCGCGATCTCCTCGTCGGATGTCGTAAACGGTTGCCCCGCATGTGGGTTACGCACCATGCAGTGCTACCACGGTTTCTGCGCGAGCAGACGCAAACTCGCACCGATCTTCGACTGACACCGACAGATTGGGCGAGATTGAGTCTGCTCGGCCGGCGATCGGCCTAGTCTCGGCGGGGTGGGTATCGCGACTCGGATCAACGGAGCGGCTCCGCCCGACATACCCCTGACCGACATCAACCTGGGCTCGTGGGACTTCTGGGGCCGCGACGACGACGTTCGCGACGGGACGTTCGCCACGTTGCGCCGCGACGCGCCGATCTCGTTCCACGAGTCGTTCATCGGCGACGGCTTCTCCGCGATCGCCGGCCATTGGGCCCTCACCCGCTACGACGACGTGTTCTACGCCAGCCGTCACCCCGAGAACTTCAGCTCGGCTGCCGGTATCACGATCGGCGACCAGAAGCCGGAGCTCGCGGAGTACTTCGGCTCGATGATCGCGATGGACGACCCGCGGCACAGCAGGCTGCGCAACATCGTCCGTAGCGCGTTCACCCCGCGGGTGCTGGCGATGATCGAGGATTCGGTGCGCGACCGGGCCCGGCGGCTGGTCGCAGGTATGGTCGAGAACCATCCCGACGGCACGGGCGAGATCGTCACCGACCTGGCCGGTCCCCTGCCGCTGCAGATCATCTGCGACATGATGGGCATCCCCGAAGAGGACCATCAGCGGATCTTCCACTGGACGAACGTCATTCTGGGTTTCGGCGATCCCGACATCGCTACGGACTTCGACGAGTTCTTCCGGGTTTCGATGGACATCGGTGCCTACGCCACCGCGCTGGCCGAGGACCGCCGGAGCAGGCCCGGCGACGACCTGACCACCAGCCTCGTGCAGGCCGAGCTCGACGGCGAGCGGTTGACCTCGGGTGAGGTCGCATCGTTTTTCATCCTGCTGGTGGTCGCGGGCAACGAGACCACTCGCAACGCCATCAGTCATGGGGTCCTGTCGCTCAGCCGGTACCCGGATCAGCGCAACGACTGGTGGAGCAGCTACGACGAGGTGGCGCCGACGGCGGTCGAAGAGATCGTCCGCTGGGCGTCGCCGGTGGTCTACATGCGCCGCACAGCCACGAGGGACACCGAGCTGCGCGGCGTGAAAATTGCTGCGGGCGACAAGTTGACATTGTGGTACGGATCCGCCAACCGTGACGAGTCGAGGTTCGCCGACCCGTGGACCTTCGACGTGCGCCGCCATCCCAATAACCACGTCGGCTTCGGCGGCGGCGGCGCGCACTTTTGCCTCGGCGCCAACCTGGCCCGCCGCGAGATCACCGTCGCCTTCGAGGAGCTGCATCGGCAGATACCCGACATCACCGCAACGGAGGAACCGGATCGGCTGCAGTCGGCGTTCATCCACGGCATCAAACGGCTGCCGGTGTCATGGACTCCGCCGAACTGAGGGTTCCGCCACCGCCGGCGTCACCGACCAAGCCGTTCGAAATGCGCTGCTCGTTCTGCGGCCGGCTGCACACCGACGTCGCCAAGCTCATCGCGGGCCCAGGCATCTACATCTGCGACGGCTGCGTCAACCTGTGCGTCGACATTCTTGCTGAGACTACGCACGCCGAACCGCCGTCGCTGCCCGAGTGGGCGACATTATCGGATAACGAACTGCTGCGACGGATTCCGTTCATCGCAGCGTCGGCGGCCAACATCGAAGGCGGACTTCGCGATCGCGTTCACGAACTGCGCGACCGCGGCGTGTCATGTGCAAGAATCGGCGCGGCATTGGGCATGACGCGCCAGTCGGCGTGGGAGCGGTTCGCCCCAGCGACTACTTGACGATCAGCGTCCCGTGCATGGAGGAATGATATTTGCAGTGGAGCGCGTATTGGCCCGGTTCGGTCGGCGCGGTAAGCGTGCCCTGCCCCTTTCCCTCCACATCAACATCGAACTTGCCCGCCGTGTCCGACGTCACCGAATGCTCGGCCGAGTCGTTGTTCTTGACAGCGACCTGGGCTCCTGGCGACACCGTGATGGGTTCCCCGAAACTCATGTTCTCGATCGTGATTGTTGCAGCACCGGTCGCCGCCGGTCCGCTCGTGGGCTCCGCGGTGCCTGTCGGGCTGGCCGTCATCGTCGCGGTCCCTGTCTTCTGTTCCGGTGTGGAGGTGCTGGATCCGCCGCACGCCGTGGCAAACGCCGCGACGAGACACATGGCGACCCAAAACAAACCGAATCTCTTCATACTGACCCCTCTCGATTGGACCCTCGCGAAAGACACGATTATCGATCCGAATTGGTTCAAAGAGGACCAATTTCGCGGTATGAATGGGCGTGCGCGGGACTTCAGAGTAGCCGCTGGCTGACAGCCACACACCGTTGACGGCGTAGTTGCCTGCGACATACGCCTTGTAGGCCAACGGATTATGGCTTTGCAACGGTGCGGGTGTTTCGCCAAAGCCGGTCCAGGTTTAGTTTGCGGGCCGTGCAGCCAGGCGATGGAAGGGGGCGTCGATTTCGGCAGCGCGCTCGCCGAGGCGTCGAACTGTGAATCCACTCGCGAGTTCATCGCGAGCAACCTATGCCGGGCAGGTGCTGGCGGCGTCCTGAGTTGCGCTCATGCCGAAGTAGACCCCTGTCCCCGACCGGTTGCTGGGTTGCGACAGTAAACGGGCGCACCAAGCCGCACTGCGGCCCGCGACGCCACCAGCTGAGGCAGTCCGGGTGGTGCTGGTCCTCGACGGCGCTGCTGGGTCGGCAGAATTGCCAAGTCGGACAGCGCAACTGGCCGACGAGTTCGGCACGCAGATCGCGCACTCGGTGCCCGGCGTGCGGGCGCGCAAGCCCAGCAAGGCCCGCAAGGCCCGCAAGGCCGAAGTATCTGGCGGCGGGCGCAGGTGCTCGTGGCGCCTGACCTCTACAGGGTCGCCGTCAGCGGGCCCGTCGGCTGGCAGACGGGCTGCGGCGGATTGCCTGTGGTGGCGCATCCCCTGCCGGTGGAGATATACGTCGCTCCTGGCCGGTAGGGCTGGTAGAACACCTGCGCCGTCAGAATTCCGTTTGCCTGCTGGCATTGGCCCGGGCCGTCGCTGCCCTGCAGTTGCACGCACGCCACGGTCAGGTACGGGGTGGCGCGGTCACAGCCGGCGGGTGACATGGTCGCCGTCACCACGTTGGTGCCGGAAAGCGCAACGACCTGTGGCGGCGACAGCGTGTACGAGCACGGCGGCGGGCCTGGCGATGCGCCCGCCACCGCCGCGGTTGCGGCGAATGCCAATGCCCCTGCGGCGATGAGAACCATCAGCGCCCGCATCATCCCTGGATGGTAGTTCACCGCAGGTGGCGCTCATCGATGATGAACAGACACAGGGTGATGGCAAGGACTCCGGCAGGCAGCCAGATCGCGTGTACTCCCAAGGCCAGGCTGGCGACCGCGCCGATCAGGGCGCCTGCGGCGAACGCGAGTATCAGGGCGCCGTAAACCCCGAACGCCCGGCGTGACGGCGCGTGCTTCTCGACGAAGCCGTCGTATCCCGCTTCCACGAAGCGCATCAGGTTGCCGGTCGTCGCGACGGGCAGATACACCAGGTCGCCGATGTTGCGAAACAGACCGATCTGCATCGCCGCCAGAAAGCTGATCGGCACGGTGACGTAGCTGTGCGGCACCGACGCCGGGACGAATCCGATGACCGCCAGCGCAACACCCTGGATGGCCATCGTCCAGACGAGCGGGCGTGGCACCGTCCGCTCGACGCGGCCGGACTTGATGTGAGACGCCAGTGTCACCCCGGCGATGAACGCAAGCAGCGGCCAGACGTGGGCCAGCGCCGCCGTGAACTTTCGTTCTGAGGTGTCGATGGCGAAGAAGATGACGTTGGCGGTTTGGACGGTGGCGAACACGCCCCCGCGCACCAAGTAGGTGTGGGCGTCAAGGAATCCATTGGCAAGCGTCAGCAGAAGGGCGAACCACAGGCTTCTCGTTCGCTCGGTGTCCTTCGGGCCGACTGTGGGGCCACTCATCGGGACAACCTAGCCCGGTGTCGCGCGCCGTGCCTAACCCGCGCCAAGTGCGTTGAGCATGCCCGCGGCCGACCGCGGCCAGGTGAACTGTTCGGCGCGTCGTCGTGCGCTGTTGCGCCGCAGGCGTTCCGGCCGGCTGATGATCGACGTGACCGCGCGAGCGATGGCGTCCGGGTCGTTGTCGGCGGTGGCCCCGCTGTCGGTGGTGAGGATCTCGGCCAGCGCCGATGTTCGGGACACCACGGCAGGGGTGCCGCACGCCAGCGCCTCCAGCGCCGCCAGCCCGAACGTCTCGTGCGGGCCGGGTGCGAGCGCGACGTCCGCGGTCGCAAGGATGGTTGCGACGGTGTCGCGGCAGCCGATGAAGCCGGTGAAGTCGACCGGCAGTCCGGCGGCCTGCCGTTCGAGGCGCGCGCGAAGCGGACCCTCCCCGACGACCACCAACTTGGCGTCGACGCCCGAATCACGCAGCGCGGCAACGCTATCGATGCTGCGATGGGCGTGCTTCTCAACCGACAGCCGGCCGCAGTGCACGAGCAGGGTCTGGCCAGGGTGTGCCCAGCGCTGCCGAACCGTCGCGGAGCGGCGGCGGGGATGAAACTGGTCAAGGTCGACGCCAAGCGGCACGGTGAGGACGTTCGATGCGTGGATGCGGTCGAACTCTTCGCGCGCGAACGCCGTCGTGCACACCACGGCGTCATAGCTGGCAGCGGTCCTGCGATTGGCGGCATCGGTGATCGATCGTGCCATCCGAGCCGGAAGTATCTGTCCGACAAGGCGATCGAGACGTTCGTGGGAGATCATGACGGTGGCTACGCCGTGTCGTCGACCCCATCCGCCAAGCGATCGCAGGGTCAGCCGGTCCGACACCTCAAGCGCGTCGGGTGAGAGCTGTGCGAGCAGGGACGTGACGGGCCCCGGCAGCACCGCCCGATAGCCGTCGGTGAACGGGATCAGCCTGGCGGGCAGAGAAATACGGACGACACCCGATCCGAGCTCACGCCATTCGGAATATGGCCCGGGCACCACCAGATAGACCTCGTGACCCTCGGCGCAGTATTCCGCGCCGAGGCGATCCACCGCTGTACGAAGGCCCCCCGAGCGCGGGCCGTAGAAGTTCGCAACCTGAACAACCCGCATGAGCTGAATCAGAACCGGCACGCGTGTGCGGTCAACAACGCGACACCAACCGTTAGGAGAACAGGTCATGAACACGCACGCTCGGCAGATCTAGCCCACGTATTTGGTGAACCAGTCCTGCACTTGGCGCCATGCGTCGTTGGCCGCGGTGGCGTTGTACCGATCCCCGGTGTCGTTGAAGAAGGCGTGGTTGGCGTCGGGCTCGACGACAAGATGGTTGACCATACCCGCCTTGTCAAGCGCGGCCTTCACGATCGGCTGGGTAGATGTCACGCGCTGGTCCAGCGCACCGTAGAAGGCCAACACCGCAACGTTTTTCGAGCCGGCGAAGTCGGGGTTGTCCGGTGCGGGCCCGTAGAACGGAACGGCGGCGGCCAATTGCGGTTCACCGGAACCAAGCAACTGCCATACCAGGCCCCCGCCCATACAGAAGCCGACCACCGCGACCTTCTTGTCGGGAACTCGCCGCGCAAGCTCGCCAACGCCGGACTTGAGGTTGGCCGTGAACACCTCGGTGGGAATCTTGCCCAGCTCGGCGGTGGCTTGTGCCGGGTCGGCGAACTTCCCCGTCCCGCCCTGTGCCGAGAGCAGATCGATCGCCAGAGCCGAGTAGCCGATGCCCGCGAACCGGCCCGCCACCGACCGCACCCAGTCGTTGAGGCCCTTGTTCTCGTGGATGATCAGCACCGCGCCGCGCGCGTTGGGCGCCTCGGCCCACGCCGCCTCGAGCTCGCCCTGCGGGCCGGCCCAGGTGATCGGGGTGGTGGTCAGCGCGGTGTCCATCCCAGGGGGCTTGGCGCTCGACGTGGCGGCCCCGGAGGAGGTCACTGGCGCATTCGCGGTCGGCTTGCTGCTTTCGCTGCACGCGGCGATCAGGGCGCTGGCCGCTGCGGTGCCCACCCCTAGCAGGGCCAGCCGGCGCAGGGCTTCACGTCGAGACAACAAGCCATCGACATGATCGGTGGCGATTTCTTCGGCGATATAGCGCTGTAAGGGTGTCACGTTCGCGAGTATGCCCTTATGGACTGGACGCCGGATGCGGATGCCCTGCGCGGTCGCGTCGCGCTGGTGGCCGGGGCCACCCGCGGGGCGGGCCGGGGTATCGCCGCGGCGCTCGGCGAGACAGGCGCGACGGTGATCTGCACCGGCCGCAGCAGTGTGTCCGGCAACGCGGAGTCCGACTACGACCGTCCGGAAACCATCGAAGAGACAGCCGAACTGGTCACGTCACTGGGTGGCGTCGGTATCGCCATCCAGGTGGATCACCTCGACGTCGCCCAGGTGCGCGCGCTTGCCGACCGCGTTCGCGAGGAGCACGGCGCCGTCGACATTCTCGTCAACGACATCTGGGGCGCCGAGATCCTCAAGGGTCACCCTCCGACATGGAACCGGCCGATCTGGGAACACGACCTCGACGACGGCCTGCGAATACTCCGGCTCGGCGTCGATACCCACCTGATCACCGCCCACAGCCTGCTTCCGTTGCTGGTCACTCGCCCAGGCGGACTGCACGTCGAAGTGACCGACGGGACAAAGGAATATAACGATGAAACCTACCGAATCTCCGCCTTCTACGATCTGTCGAAGGTCGCGGTGAACAGGCTCGGCTTCGGCCTCGGCCACGAGCTCAAGCCATTCGGCGCTACCGCCGTCGTTGTCACACCCGGTTGGTTGCGCTCGGAGATGATGCTCGACGACTGGGGCGTCAGCGAGGACAACTGGCACACCGCGCTGAACCCGGGTCGCTCTGACGGACATCCCACCGCTCCCCCCGGATTCGCCGAATCGGAGACGCCGCGATAC
>Ga0137399_10001487_pt1 | contig 10787 bp, 7 predicted proteins | sample czorhiz316metaG_FD_104810 | JGI IMG/M metagenome (GOLD analysis project Ga0137399, IMG submission 104810) | Vadose zone soil microbial communities from Angelo Coast Range Reserve, California, USA - czorhiz3.16 metaG | ecosystem: Environmental > Terrestrial > Soil > Vadose zone | place: USA...
CGACCTCGACCCCGACCTCGACCCCGACCTCCGCCGCCGCGTTGGCCTCGGCCCCCGCCTCGACCGCGGAGACCGCGTCGAAGTCGGACCACAAGACCGGCAAGAAGACCGCCAAGCGCAGCCGCAAGGCGAAGGCGAAGACCGCGCGCCCAGCCGCACCCGCCACGAAGGCGAGCCAGCCCACCGCGGCCAAGGCGCCGCCGCAGACGCCCGCCACCGCGGCGCGCTAGGCTCGGGCGGCGTGCGCAAGCTCGCCTAGAACGGTCGCGGAGAGCTCCGCATCGAGCGCCCCAGGATCCCGTCCAGTCCCAAGCCCACTCCTGCCCGACCCGCCACGAGCACCGGGAAGATGAGCAGGTACACGAGCCCGTTCTGGCCCATCAGGTAGCTCGACTGGAACATCGCGCCGCTCGCGAGGTGGAACTGCGCGACCATCACCACGGCGAGAAGCGCGGCTATCGGCGTGAAGAACCCCAGCACGAGCAGCGTGCCCACCCCCAGCTCTCCCAGCGCCACGATCCGCGCCAGCCCCGCGTGGTGGGGCGTGACGAGGTGCAGGTAGCGAACGACCATCCCGTTGGGAGCGTGCTGCGCCCAGTTCGCCAGGATCGGCTCCAGCACCGGGTGCGCGAACCAGCCCAGCTTGTTGAGGCCCGGCCCGAGCAGGCTGATTCCGGTGGCGATCCGGAGCAGCGCCAGGGCAACTTGGAGTCCTTGGGTCATGGACGCTCCTTGACCGTCCCCTTTTATCGACCCGCGACTTTGCACGCCATTCCAGGTGAGCGTTTTCCTTCCGCGCCGGTCGGATTCCTGCGATAAGCACGCGCCGCGGAGGACAGATGCTGAAGGGCGCCATCGTCGGGTTCGGCTTCATCGCGAGCAGGGGGCACCACCCCGCGTACCTCGCGCGCAAGGACGTGGAGATCGCCGCCGTCGCGGACGTCTCCCCGGCCCGGCTCGAGGCGGCGCGCGCGGTCTCGCCGAAAGCCCGCCTCTACTCGACCTGGCAGGAGCTCCTGGAGACGGAGACGGGGCTCGACTTCGTGGACGTTTGCACGCCGCCCCACGCGCACTCCGAGATCGCGCTCGCGGCGCTGCGTCGCGGCGCGCACGTGCTGTGCGAGAAGCCGCTCACCACGACGACCGCGCAGGCCCTGGAGCTGGTCCAAGCCGCTCGCGCGCACCGGCGGGTCGTCTTCCCCGCGCACAACTACAAGCACGCGCCGGTGGTGAAGTTCGCGCTGGAGGTGATCGGCTCCGGCCGCATCGGCAGGGTCCGCGCGGTCACGCTGAACACCTTCCGCACCACGCACGCCAAGGGCGTCGCGGAGTGGCGCACCGACTGGCGCCGCGACCGCAAGACCTCGGGCGGCGGCATCGCCATGGACCACGGCAGCCACAGCTTCTACCTGACCTTCGCGTGGCTTCAGTCCTTGCCCACCCACGTGACGGCCAAGGCGCTCACGCTCGACAAGAAGTGGGACACCGAGGACAACCTGAACGCGGTGCTCACCTTCCCTACCGGGTACGCGCACTGCTTCCTCACCTGGACGGCCGGCGTGCGCAAGGTGGTGTACTCCCTGCAGGGCACCGACGGCGCGCTGGTGATCGACGACGACGACTGGGAGCTGACCACGGGCGTTCTGTCGGGCAAGCCTCGGGTCGAGAAGGGCACCATCTCCTCGCACTGGATGGACGCCTCGCACACGCAGTGGTTCGATTCGCTCTTCGACCAGTTCAAGGCGGCGATGCAGTCGGGGGACCTGGTCGGCCGCGAGCTGCGCGAGGCGGTGGCCTGCGTGCAGATCATCGAGACGTGCTATCGCTCCAGCGCGGAAGGCAGCCGCGAGCTGCCGCTTCCGATCGACGTTCTGGAGATCTGAAGATGGCGCAAGGCACGGTCGTCATCAGCGGCGGGTCGGCGGGGTTCGGCGAGGCGGCCGCGCTCGCCTTTGCTCGGCTCGGGCATCCCCTGGTCCTGGGCGCCCGGCGCATGGACAGGCTGCAGAAGGTAGCCGAGGCGGCGCGCAAGGCGGGCTCGCCGCGGGCGCTCGCCCTCCCCCTGGACGTGCGCAGCGCGGAGTCGGTCCACAAGTTCGCCGCCGCCGCCGAGCTGGAGACTCCGCACATCCTCATCAACAACGCGGGCGGGGCCCTGGGGCGCGACAAGCTGGCCGAGCTCAAGGACGAGGACCTGCTCGGGATGATCGAGGCGAACCTCATTGGCCTGCTCCGCATGACCCGCGCTCTGCTCCCCGGGATGATTCGCCGCAACGCCGGGCACATCATCAACATCTCGAGCTACGCGGCGTACGGCACCTACGAGGGAGGCGGCATCTACGCGCCGGTGAAGCACGCCGTCCGCGCGGTCTCCGACACCCTGCGGCTGGAGCTCAACGGCACCGAGATCCGCGTCTCGGACATCGCCCCGGGCCTGGCCGAGACGGAGTTCTCCGTGGTGCGCCTCGGGTCCGCCGAGAAGGCGAAGCAGGTCTACGCCGGGATGCGTCCCCTCACCGCGCAGGACGTGGCCGAGGTGATCGTCTGGGTGGCGACGCGCCCGCCCCACGTGAACGTCTCCCAGGTGCTGGTCAACCCGACCGACCAGGGCTCTCTGACCAAGGTCCACCGCCGCTGAGCTCACGGCACGGGTCCGAGAGTCCGCCGCCAGCAGGAGCGTGAGCGCGATCCGCCTCAAATCTTCCAGGCCGGGATCGCGCTGGTGACCGACCCGCGCAGCACGTCGAGGCGCCGCGCTTCGTCGACCAGCACCTTGCGCTCCGGCGCGGGGAGCGACGGATTTCTCGATCGCACCAGCAAAGTGGCAGCCAGGATCTCGGGATCGAGATCGACCTCCGGGGAAACGGCGAGCTCGAGGCGAGCCAGTTTCCGCATCGCCGCCAGCTCCCCCCAAGCGGAGGCGCCGGCAAAGCGCAGGAGGGACCGCTCCACCTCCGTATTTCCGGTGCGCGCCGCCTCGCAATAGAGGAGCGCCCAGGCCCCGCGGTCGAGCGCCCGGAGATCGGGGTCGGAAGCCGACCCGGCCAGCCGAACGGCGCCCACCGGATCCTGCGCGAGCGCCCTGACGAGCGCGAGCCCCGGGGTGGCGACCTCCTTGGGGACCTTCAACCCGCTCTGTTCACGAAGCAGCCAGAGCTTCTCGCCGGTGGCCAGGTGGGCCTCCTGTTCGACCCTGGCGATCAGGACGTCGGAAGCGCCGATTCCTGCGACCGCCGCGGCCCGGGCGAATCTCTGGGCCATCGTGGTGCGTACCCAGGGCGGAGCTTTCTCGAAAGTGGCGCCCGCCAGCTTCATCCCGTCCGCGAACTTGCCCATGGCGACCAGGGCGCGGATCTCCTCGTCGGCCGTCTCGGCGGCCGCATCGGCCGAGAGGGCGCGAAGCTTCGTCCACGCTTCGTGCGCGCCCCTCCAGTCGCCGCCCCGGAAGCGCACGTAGAACGAGGCGCGCAGCAAGTAGACGTGATCCGGGAAGCGCGCAGCCAGCCCGTCGATGAGCGTGCGGCCCTGGGTCCCGTGCAAGAGCCGCGCGTAGAGGTACTGCGCGTCGGCCGAGGCTGGCTCCGCCTCTGCCCGCTTCCGGTATTCGTCGACCAGCTCGCTTCCGCCGCCCGCCTGCTCGGCGGTGGCCTGGTACAGCCGGTGCACCTCGAGGTCGGTCGGTCGCGCGTCGCGCGCCTCCTTCGCCACCCGCAAGGCCTGTGCAATCGAATCGGGCAGACGCGCGCGCACGGCCACGGTCGCGGCGTCCGGGTCCCATTTCGCGATCCGCGCGGCGATCTCGACGAACGCGGCGGCGTCGGCTTCCCGACCTTTCTGCACCAGGTAGAAGAAGCATCGACGCGAGGCGTCCTTCGCGCCGCGCTCGTAGTCGAGGTAGGACTTCACCACCCGGCCGGACCCCTTGGGCATGCTCACCGTCTTTTCCGGTGCGCGGAACGCGTAGTCGACGCCGGGGAGCTGGATGACCCGCTGCCCGCAGTAGACCGCCCGGGGCGGCGGTTCCGTCGTCTCCGCCGGCGCCTTCTCCGTGGAGTAGACGACGTCGAGGAGGAACGCCGGCATCGCGCCGGCGAGGTTCCAGGCCAGCACGCGCCTCCCGCTGGTCACCTCGAGATCGAGCGCGTCGACCTCGATGCCCTCGGCGGTCGCCGCGCGGGCCGGATGCCTGCCCACCCTCGCGCTGATCACGGCGTCTCCCCGCGCGGGAACCGTGGCCTTCTTCTCGCCCACGGTGACTTCGACCGGGACCTCGAAGGCGTTCAGGACCCGCACGTCCCCGTAACGAGCGGAGTGCACCGCGGCGAAAACGCCGAACAGCACGCTCGCGAGGGCGCCGAGGCCTACCAAGCGGCTCCACAGCCACGGCACGGGGCCCATCGGCACCCGGGCGAAGATCCGCCACGACGAGCGGAACACGCCCGACTTCTCCTTGCGGACCACGTAGGCGCCGAGCGGCAGGAGCGGCACGACGAAGAAGATCACCACCGCGTGCGTCGCGACGTGTGTTCCTTCCGGGTCCCGCTCGGACTCCCCGAGCAAGGTCGCGCCGACGCCGTTGAGCGTCCCCAACCAAGGGCTGCCTTTGATCGGTTTGGCGAAGAGCCGGCGGTTGCGGAGCAGGGTGCTGAGCGTCTCGCGTTGGGAGGCGAGCCGGCCCAGCAGCCTCGTCCAGAAGAGCGCGCGGTAGATCTTGAACGGGTCGCCGGCCTCGATCGCCCTGCGGATGGAAGGCTCGCCGGCCAGTAATTCCAACTCGGGAACACGGTTGAGGATCTCCGAGGGATCCTGGAGCATGCCGCCCTCCCCGCGTCCGTTCTACCAAGGACGTGGCGGCTTTCCCAAGAATGCCCAGCCCCCGATCCGCTCCCGGGCGGAGCCCGCGGCGCCAGTGCAGGCGCCGATTGTCAGGGTCCCTTCGGTGCCGGGGGGCCACGGCCGCCGCCCGGTCCCCGTCCGCCGCCGCCAGGTCCGCGGCCGCCACCGGGACCGCGGCCACCGCCCGGCCCACGTCCGCCGCCGGGTCCGCCGCGTCCTCCCCCGGGACGCCGGCCGGCGCCCGGGCCGCGCTCGTTGCGGCGGTCCTGCGCCAGCGATTCCATCGAGAACGAGCCCTCGAGCGTGTCGCCCTTCTGCTTGCCCCCGCCCGACGGCCTGCGCGGGCCACGGGGGCCACGGCCCTTCTCGTCCTTGCGGAACTCCTGCTTCATCGACTGGGGCATCAGGTCGACGACGTACTGGAACTCGCCGATCTTCTTCGCCCCCGGGACGACCTCGTCGGCCGGGAACACGCGTACCAGCCGGACGCGCTCGGCCTGGTTGCCGACCGCCTTGAGCGCATCGCGCAGCCGCTCGAGCCGCTCGCCGGTGGTTCCGGTCGCCTTGGCGACCGCCTCGTCGAGGAGCTTCTTGGCGACGTCGGTCTCCGCCTCCTCTGGATCGGCTCGGGGCGGGGGCCGCTGCTCCGCCTCGGGGTCCTGGGCTGGCGGCCCGTCCTGCGCCTGGCCTTCGAGGTCCTTGCCGACGACCTCCTCCTCGCGGCGGAACTGGACGTCGGGGTCTTCGTGCGTGTCGCGATCGCTCGGCGTCTCCGCCTCGCCCGGCCGGAACTCGTGCGGCTTGGGTAGCGCGCTCGCGGGAATGTGGCTGACCGCGTCCTTCGCGAGCTCGTCGTCCGCCGCGTCCGTCGCGCTGTCGAGCCCACCCTCGGGAGGCGCCTCGTTCCTGTTGTCGTGCGGCTCGACGTCCGGATGCGGATCAGGAAGGGGAGGCGGCACGCGCAGCGTGAACGCCTCCTTCGGCAGCTGCTTGCGCGCCTCGGCCAGTGCCTTCGCGGCCATGCGCACGAGCGTGCCGGAGAATTCTGTGAGCGTCTTCATGGGGAACGGTCCTTCCGAGGGACGGGGCGCGCTTGATACCACAGTTCGATCGCCTGTGGAGCAAAGGGCAAGACCTGTGCGCCGGGAGGCAAAACGACCCTGTCGGCGGACCGTTGTGCGTCCCCGCGGCCCCTCCACAACCTGTGGGCATGCCACTACTCATTGCGCCTGACGCACCGCGTTCATACAACCCCTGGTAGGATCCGTTTGACTTCCGCGGCGGCGCTGTGGCACACCTGTTCGCACGAAAGCTCGCCGGTCCGGCGGGCCAAGTCCCACACCACGGGCTGGTCGAGAAGGAGGGGTACGAATGGCGAAGAGCGGGAACAAGGAGCAGACCGGCCTTTCGGCGTCGCCCGCCGCGTCGCCCGTGGCGCAGGGCAATGGCCACCATCCTTCTCCCCGGTCCGGCCGGCGCGGCAAGGGGCTGTCCATCGAGCGCCGCGTCACCCGGGAGGGGGCGACCGCCCAGGAAGTGCTCGACGAGGTCGAGTGGACCCGCAGGCCCGCGAAGATCTCCGGCGCCGACGGCGAAGTGGTGTTCAAGATGGACGACGCCGAGGTGCCGTCCGACTGGTCACAGCTCGCCACCGACGTCGCGGTCAGCAAGTACTTCCGCAAGGCCGGCGTTCCCAGCGGGAGCGGGGCGGAGGAGTCGGTCCGCCAGCTCGTCCGTCGCGTCGCCCACACCCTGCGCAGCTCGGGCGAGGCGCAGGGCGGCTACTTCGCCACGCCCGCCGACGCGGAGACCTTCGAGGCGGAGCTGAGCTACTACCTCGTGCACCAGGTGGGCGCTTTCAACAGCCCGGTGTGGTTCAACTGCGGGCTCTGGCACGAGTACGAGATCAAGGGCTCGGGCGGCAACTGGGCGGTGGATCTCGCCACCGGCACCGCCTACCAGACGGGCGACGGCTACAGCCGGCCGCAAGTGTCGGCCTGCTTCATCCAGAGCTGCAACGACGACCTGGAGTCCATCTTCAACCTCGTCCACGACGAGGCGCGCGTCTTCAAGTACGGCTCCGGCAGCGGCACCAACTTCTCCAAGCTGCGCGGGAGGATGGAGCGGCTCTCGGGCGGCGGCACCTCCAGCGGCTTGATGAGCTTCCTCGAGGTGCTCGACCGCGCCGCCGGCGCCACCAAGTCGGGGGGCATCACCCGTCGGGCGGCCAAGATGGTGGTGGTCGACGCCGATCACCCGGAGATCCGCGACTTCGTCCAGTGGAAGGCGCGCGAGGAGAAGAAGGTCCAGGCGCTGATCGCCGGGGGGTACCCCTCGGACTTCAACGGCGACGCCTATCGCACCGTCTCCGGGCAGAACGCGAACAACTCGGTCCGCATCAAGGACGCGTTCATGGCCGCGGTGGACAGGAACGGCCCCTGGGAGACCACCCAGCGCACCTCGGGCGAGGTGGTCGACCGCCTCGATGCGCGCGAGCTGTGGACGGAGATGGCGGAGGCGGCCTGGAAGTGCGCCGACCCGGGGCTGCAGTTCGACGACACGATCAACAAGTGGCACACCTGCAAGGCGACCGACCGGATCTACGCCTCGAACCCCTGCAGCGAGTTCGTCTTCCTCGACGACACGGCCTGCAACCTGGCCTCGCTCAATCTGTTGAAGTTCCTCCGGGAGGAGGGCGGCTCCGCCGACCGACGGGCCGGAGCGGGAGCGGAGGCATCCGGAGGCAAGACGGGCAAGTTCGACGTCGAGGCCTACCAGCACGCCTGCCGCATCTTCTTCCTCGCGCAGGAGATCGCCGTCGACCTCGCCTCGTACCCGACCAAGCGCATCGCCGAGCGCAGCCAGCAGTTCCGGCCGCTCGGCCTGGGGTACGCGAACCTGGGCACGCTGCTCATGGTCGAGGGCCTGCCGTACGACTCGGACGAAGGCCGCGCCTACGCCGGCGCGATCACGGCGGTGATGACGGGCGAGGCCTACGCCCTCTCCGCCGAGATGGCCGCGAGCAAGGGTCCCTTCCAGGGTTTCTCGCACAACCGCGAGTCGATGCTGCAGGTCATGCGCATGCACCGCGACTCGGTGCAGAACATCGACCTCGACCTGGCGCCCGCGGAGCTTCTGGCCGCGGCGCACGAGGTGTGGAATCGCGCCGTGGCGCTGGGCGAGCAGCACGGGTATCGCAACGCGCAGGCCACCGTGCTGGCGCCCACCGGCACCATCGGGCTCCTGATGGACTGCGACACCACCGGGGTCGAGCCCGACTTCGCGCTGATCAAGTTCAAGAAGCTGGCGGGCGGGGGGTCGTTCAAGATCGTCAACCAGAGCGTCCCGCGGGCCTTGAAGAAGCTCGGGTACAAGCCCGACGAAGTGCAGGCCATCGTCGACTACGTGCGCGGCACGGCGACGCTGAAGACCACCGCCGAGTTCTCGCCCAAGGAGCTTCTCGCCCGCGGGCTCACCGAGGCGGAGATCGCCAAGGTGGAGAAGAGCCTCGAGTCGGTATTCGACCTGCGGGCCGCGTTCGCCCCGCACGTGCTCGGCGCCGCCTGCCTGTCGCGGCTGGGCCTTTCCGCCACGGCCAAGGGCGAGGCGGTCCTGAGGAAGCTCGGCTACACGATCGAGCAGATCGACGCCGCGACCCTGGTGGTGTGCGGCCGGCAGACGGTCGAAGGAGCGCCGTTCCTCCGGCCCGAGCACTACGGCGTGTTCGACTGCGCGAACCGCTGCGGGCCGCTGGGCACCCGGTACATCGAACCGATGGGCCACGTGCGCATGATGGCGGCGACCCAGCCGTTCCTCTCCGGCGCCATCTCCAAGACCATCAACATGCCGCACGACGCTACCGTGCCGGACGTGGAGCGGATCCATCGCGAGTCCTGGCGGCTGGGGCTCAAGGCGATCGCCATCTACCGCGACGGCTGCAAGCAGTCGCAGCCCCTGTCCGCGGGCGACGCCCAGCCGGTGAACAAGAAGATTCCCGCGCCGAAGGACGCGAAGGGCATGGCGGAGATTTTGCTCACGCTGCTCCCCGACCTGACGCCCGAGAAGGCACAGCGGATGGCGGACGCTTGCTTCGCTTCGACGGGGACCGCGCCGAAGCTCTTGGCGAGCTCCCGGCGCAGGCTGCCGGCCAAGCGGCACGGCCTGACCCAGGAAGCGAAGGTGGGCGGCAACAAGATCTTCCTGCGCACCGGCGAGTACGAGGACGGGACGCTCGGCGAGATCTTCATCGACATGCACAAGGAGGGCGCCGCCCTTCGCAGCGTGATGAACTGCTTCGCCATGCTGGTGTCCATCGCGCTCCAGTACGGGGTGCCGCTGGAGACCCTGGTCGAGCAGTTCGTCTTCACCCGTTTCGAGCCGCAGGGGCCTGTGCAGGGTCACGATCGGGTGAAGTTCGCCACCAGCGTGATCGACTACGTCTTCCGCGCCATCGGGGTCGAGTACCTGAACCGCGACGATCTGGCGCACGTGACGCCCGAGGCGGCGGCGGCCACTCCCACCTCCTCGATGGGCGCGGAGCCTGGGTCGCAGGCGGCGAGCCCGGCGGTCGCGGCCAAGGCGATGCAGAAGCCGAACGGCGGCGATGCTCCCGGGCGGAAGGCTGCCTCGCCGCAGGACGAGCTGTTGGGCAAGCTCTCGGGTGACGCTCCCTTCTGCGACGCCTGCGGCCACATCACCGTGCGCAACGGCACCTGCTACAAGTGCCTGAACTGCGGCAATTCGATGGGCTGCAGCTAGAGCCCATCCTCAAGAAAGCCGGATCCGGACCCCCCTTCCGGACCGGCCCGCCGCTTCCCCCCAGAAGCGGCGACCGAAGGGCGGCCGGGCAGGATGCCTGGCCGCCCTTCGCATGTCCGCCGGCGAGGGAGCCTTGCCGGCGTGCGCTTGCTGCCCGTGGTCCCCTCATGGCGCCTGGCCCGTTCGGTGCAGATCGTAGCCAGGCAGGAGGGGCGGGCATGGCGAAGGGGTGGCAGGACGAGTGCGGGATCTCGGACGAAGGGGTCGAGATCCTGGGCTGGATCGAGGCGCTCCCGCGGGAAGCACGCCGTGAGCTGGCCGCCACGGTCGAGATGCTCTGCCGCGCGCAGGGGTACGTCTCCCTCAACGACGAGGTCGTCGTGCTCGAGGAGGAACGGCGTGCCCGCCAGCCCCAGCGCGCGCGCCGGGCGCGCCGGGAGGGCCCGCTCGCCCAGATCCTCCGGCACCCGCGCTGGAGCACGCCCGACGAGTGAGCGTGCTGGTGCTCGTCTTCGCGCGCGGGAAACGCCGCAGCGCGATTCCTCCACAGCGTCGATCGCCGCGTTGCCCGAAGGCTGTGGACCGGGGAGAAAAGCGCCCCGTTTCCGCGGTCCGGACGGCCCCCCGGCTGTGGACAACCTGTGGCGCGCCGGTGTGAAATTCATGAGTGTTGACGGGGTCTTGCATGCTCTGTTAGACCGCATCCCCGTTCCGGGCAGGCAGGCGCTTCTTCCCCCGGAGAGTCAGACCCCAAAGGTACGATGGAACGCTCGACGTGACGCCGCGGGATTACATCGAGGAGATCGCCGCAGAGCTGTCGCGGCTGCGCGGGCGCGGGCTCTTGCTCTCGCCCGCCGACGCCCGGCTCGCCCTCTCCTGGCACGCGGCCGGAATCCCGCTCTCGGAAGTCCAGGCAGAGCTGCGCCGCGCGCGCCGACTCAAGCCCCCCACGGCGCGCGGTGCCGCCGAGGTGGGCCTGTCGCTGCAGTTGCTCGAAGGGACCATGGCCGCGCAGGTGCGGCGCAAGCCGCGCGCGCAGGCTCCGGCACCCAGTCTCGCCTCCGAGCTGCTGCGGGCCGCCCGATCGCCGCGCCTCGCCGCGCGCGGAGCCTGGGAAGCCATCGCCAGCAGGGCCGAGGAGCTGCTCGCTTCGGGCGGCGACGCCTACTGGGCAGCCGCGCTCGCCGCGCTGC
>Ga0137399_10001489_pt1 | contig 10785 bp, 9 predicted proteins | sample czorhiz316metaG_FD_104810 | JGI IMG/M metagenome (GOLD analysis project Ga0137399, IMG submission 104810) | Vadose zone soil microbial communities from Angelo Coast Range Reserve, California, USA - czorhiz3.16 metaG | ecosystem: Environmental > Terrestrial > Soil > Vadose zone | place: USA...
CCTCCTGCTCGGAATCCCACTCTTCGCCCTCGTGACCCTCACCCTACTCTTTGCCGGCGACAGGAGTATCCCGCTGGCCGAGTTTGCATTCTCTAGGAGAGCATTGACCGTGATTACTCTCGGGCATATTCTTCTCAGCGGAATCCTCACTCTAGGAGTTCTACAGGGACTCAGATGGTTTCTTGGAAAGAGACGAGTCAGGCGGAAGACTAGTCGGGATGCTTCTTCTGCTCAACCTCTCACGGGCTAGCGGGGTTACGTGTCGCCTTAATTCTGGACTTTCGAATAAACTGATCTGTACGGGGGGTCTGGGTTATCCAGCTATTGCAGTGGTGGAGTATTCCTCGCCGAGGCTGGATCATAATCCTTGCTGAGTTCGCGGTGATAGTCACCCTCGCCGGCTGGGTCTACTCCGAGTACGTGAACAACACCTACTTCCAGAGCTATGTGAACGGCCTCTCACCGATTCTTCTCCCGATAGTCAGTGTAGGCTTCGGCATAACCTCAGCCACCGTCGCTACTCTGCTCTACTTCACGATGAGGAACGTCAGGATGAAAGAGGAACCGAGGGAGGAAGATCCCCCTAGAAAGCGGGTCGCAGCGAAGAAAACAATCAAGAAGTCCCAGGTTTCATCTTCTAGGACGGAGAAGGCTGTGACAGGAGCGCTTTTGATTGCGTCAAAGGCGAGGGCACCGACCCCAGGATCATACAGCCCAAAGCGGGGAATAGCCCAAGACAGCGAGAATGAGGAAGACGAAACGGGCTAGACGGACACATCGACAATCCGCTCAAGTTCCACCTGGATACTATCAATTCATTCCCTAGGGCACAATTCGCCCATATCGAACCGGGCAGCTAGATGGGCTGGATTCGAAGAGAGGGCTTCTAGATCCGGTGGTAGTTTACGAGCGAACATATCGAGACTGTAAGAAGATACACTCCCAGTCCGGTCAAGATCCTGGTCATAGTCCAGTCGTTTGTAATTGCGTATCTCGGTTTCTGGATGGTTGAGAATTACCAGAACGATTTCTACTTCCAGACCTACGTAAACTCGTCGCTCCAGGGTAGTGGATTCACGATTGTCGCTTTGAGCAGTGTGGGAATCTTCAGCGCCGTGGCTATGGGTCTCTACCTGAAGCTTAGGGGCACGCACAGGGAACTGGAACATCTGATTCTTACAGAACATTCGGCTACAGAAGATCAAGGTTCTAGGAACATTCTGGAGCCCCGCGTTGAACAGCACCTAATCGAGATGATAAGAAAGTCGACTCCAGCCGATACAAGCAGCGCCTCCTCCTCAATGCCTATTCTGAGACGAGAGAATCCTCGGTCACCAAACTAGGCTCTCCCCTTAGGGAACACGGACAAGAGCTGGGTCCCGTCGAAGCTACGAGGGCCACAAAGACCATGAAAAAAACTCGGTAATACGAGCCGACTCTGACCCGAAAGCCGAAGCGGCAAACGCCCCAACCTAGAGACGTTGGATAAGGGGTCCTGTGTAGGATCCAGACCAAGTAATAGTGTCTGTTGTTTGGCCCCTAACGTAAGACGCGTACGCTCCTCCATCTGCAATAAATGAGCATGTTCCGCTGATTCCTCGCTCATCGCACCCGTGTCCTAGCCTATACCCGGTATTCGGATTGTAGATAGTGAAGTTGACCAGACTTGAGCTTGCCGACTGCCAATTGATAACAACGTTAGAACTAACAGGGAAGCTCTCACCGCCGTACCCAACATACGGCTGAGGGATGATTGGACATTTTGCGCAGAGGGATAACGAGATTTGGCCGGAGATGGGATGCGCAAAGGGGATCACGAACAGCACTACCGATGCTGCAATCCCGACAACAGCTACCAAGGCTGCCAACTTAGCAAAGAACTTAGGTCCTTTTGATTGAAGTAAGTTGATAACGTATCCTGCCCTTGCGGCGGATGTGGGACTCCTCCGTCTAGGGGGCTTCAACGGTTCTTGCCAGTTTTTCTCTCTGAAGGATGTTAAACGTTACGTCGGCTTCGGAGGGCCCAGCTGCAGTTTCGCAAGCTCATCCTTGTCTTGATGTCTTGGGATCCTGGAGGATCGCCCTTGCATCTGGCATGAATAACCAGTCTCCTGCCATACATTAGTACCCGGTCAGTGAAAAACGGCCAGTTACAATAGAAACAGCGAGGACCAGGGGAGTATCCTTCCACCGAAGGGTCGACTAGCCGTCCTACACCTAGCATTTCCGGAAAAGACGAGCTTTCCGGAGGCTCCGCAGCGTCTACGTGTTGGCTCTTGATATAACGCTCTTAAAGCGCCTATCCCTCATACTCGGTTAATGTAGTGGCCTTTGGTTTGTATGAGACTGTTTCTTCTCTGACCGCCGACTTTGAGCTTAGGGAAATTGAATTCTTCAGGGTATGGTTTCTAGATTGATTATCCGCTCTCGTGCCCCCTTGCGTGTCAGTTTTTCGGGTGGCGGGACAGACGTTCCACCATACACTGAACAGTATGGCGGAGTAGTCTTGTCCTCCACGATTAAGAAATACGCCTACTGCTCTTTGCGTTCAAGAGAGGGAGACGGGCTCCAAGTAAATAGCATGGGTTGGACTACTGGTATTCATAGTGAGCCTAGCAACTCTCAATCATTGAATGGGGATGCCGATCTCGCCAAAGCTGCAGTACGTAGAATGGGCGTGACTGATCCCTTGGAAATCAACACGTGCTCAGATGCCCCTCCAGGGTCAGGATTGGGATCCTCGTCCGCGCTCGTCGTGGCAATCCTTGGATGTTTGAGCGAATGGGCCTCTAAACCTCTCGAAAGGAAGAAGGTTGCCGAGCTGGCACACATGGTGGAGCGATTCGATGTCGGTATCCCCGGTGGGATGCAGGATCAGTATGCGGCGGCGATTGGTGGCCTCAACCTTATGCGCTTCGATAAGGAGGGCGTCAGCGTCAGTGCGCTATCTATCTCTCGAGCGGTTAGGAACGAACTGGAATACCGACTGCTTCTTTGCTCGACCGGCACAACTCGTCCCTCAGGAGGAATCCTCCGCCGTCAGATCAAGTCCTATCATGACAAGGATCCGATGGTTCTCGAATCACTCCATGAGATTAAGAAACTAACTCTCAAGCTCAACAACGAACTTGTTCACGGTCGGGTTGAAGAGTTCGGCGAACTGCTTGGAGAAGAGTGGGAGTTGAAGAAGAAGCTGGACCCGGCTATATCCAATGACCAAGTCGATGGATTGTTTCAGACCGCCCTAGACAATGGGGCAGTGGGTGGAAAACTACTCGGGGCCGGAGGCGGAGGATACCTCCTCCTGTTCGCGAAGGACGGTTCTCAGAAGAGACTCTCATCGTCCATGATCAAAACAGGTTCTCGAGTGGAGAATGTCAGATTTGAAGACGCCGGCCTGGAAACTTGGAAAGTAAATTTTCGCCAGGACGGCCCTGAGGGACAAACCATCCACATCAGCGAGGTCAAGCCCCTAGCACACGCTCTCTGACACCGCAGACCAAGACCTCACGTTATTAGACGACCTGGTTCCATCATATCATCGTAGGAGCATGGTGAGTCTGACGACGATGAAAGTCGCTCAACCCGTGAAAACTAAACCCGCCACCATCGAATCATACCTAAGGCGCGGCGCGAAACTTCGAGAAGCATCCCTCTCTCTTTCAGGTGAGATTGAAAGAGCCGCCAAAGCTATATCCGACAGTTTCCGGAACAACGGTAGACTCTTCGCATTCGGCAATGGCGGGAGTGCCGCCGACGCTCAGCACATAGTCGCAGAGTTCACCGGAAGATTTCGCAAGGAAAGGGAGCCACTTCCTGCGGAAGCGTTGACAACCAACTCGTCCGCGATTACTGCCATCGCCAACGATTACGATTTCGCCGAGATATTCTCCCGGCAGGTAAGAGCCCAGGCCAGTTCTGGAGACTCCGTGATTGGCATTTCGACGAGTGGTGAATCGAAGAATGTACTCAGGGGTCTAGAGGTTGCGAAACAACTTCACGCCAAGACCATTGGTTTATGCGGTCAGAAGGGACGGATGAAACCGTACTGCGACATTTTGCTCTCCGTTCCGAGTGATGAGACATCCCTGATACAGGAGATGCATATCTCAATAGGACACATGTTGTGCCTGCTCGTGGAGGAAGATCTCTTTGGATAAATCCGCAGCAGTCTTCGTCGACCGTGACGACACGCTGATGGTCGACGTGAAATATTGCGACGACCCTGCTCTAGTACAGCTTATTCCAGGCGCAGCCGAAGGTCTTCGGACTTTGCGGGGAGCCGGTTATCGGGTTGTAGTCGTCACGAACCAGTCTGGCATAGGGAGAGGATATTTCGACACCGCGACCCTCGAACGCGTTAACGATCAACTACGCAAAGAACTGCGCGGGCAAGGCACGGATTACGACGCACTGTACTATTGCCCTCACACGCCTGAGGATGAGTGCCATTGCAGAAAGCCAAAGCCGGGATTGCTCTTGAGGGCTGCCTCCGATCTCAGTATCGACCTAGCCTCTTCCTATACTCTTGGGGACCGTGACCTTGATGTCGAAGCGGGCAAGGCAGCGGGGACCATGACAGTTCTGGTTTCAAACCTTGATCATTCAGACGGCTCGGGGCCTATGGGGCGTGCGGATTTCGTCGCTAGAGATGTTGCTGAGGCCGCGAAGCTGATAATATCTCGATCTAGAAACCGAGACGGAAGAGCAGAATAACATATCCCACTCCGCTCTTTACAAAGCTCAGCTTGCTATTCCCCCTCGGTCTGCGCTTGAAACTGATAGGCACTTCGGTTATTGAGAATCCCCTCTTCTTAGCCCTGATCAGAATCTCTGCGGTCACTTCGAAGTTTTTTGCCACCAGCTCGTCACGGACGCTCTCGACGGTCTTCGTCGAATAAATTCTGAAACCGGAAGTGATGTCGCTGGACTTCATCTTGAATGCCCTCCGCAGTATCCAGTTTGTGCTGGCACTGATCATCCTCTTGAAGAATGGAAGCTCTTGCACGAGACCACGGCTCTTGGACCGACAGCCACAAACCACATCGGCCTCCTTAGACGCCTCCAACAGTCGTCCTATCTCTTCAGGATCATGGTTCAGATCCGAATCCATCGTCAGCACGTAATTCGAATGTGGATCTACCATCTGAAGGCCTCTCTTGAGAGCCTTCCCAAGCCCAAGCCTCTTCTCGTTATACTCAACACGGACGTGATGATTCTCCTTAGATAATTGGTCGACCTTTTCCAAAGTGTCATCGGTCCCCTCTACCACGAAGACGACCTCATAATCGGACCCAAGCTCTTCGAGCGATTTGATGAGCCGGGTTGAGAATTCGTCAATGACTTCTTCTTCGTTGTAAAGTGGGATTACGGCGCTGATTTTCATTACGACTCAAGCCTGCAGCATGGCATGGGTAAATGTTTGTTGCGTTCAGTCAGCCATTGGTCTTCAAGTCGACAACCCAGTCATAGATTCCCACCGCGCAGGCTCTTCCAAAGTCAAGGACCTAACAATCGTCACCCGAGCCACTTCTAAAATACTACTCTTCCTGAAGCCAACCGAGGGAGTCCACCTGGGAAAAGTATACGTCTCGATGTTTGCATTGGCAGTGGGCACCGTCCTAAGCTTCGTAACCATCATCGTCTGGACCCTGGGTGTTGCAATCTGGTCAGTGGTGACCGGTCAGGGAACGCGCTCGTCCGCGTTTTTCTCCATGCCACAGTCTGTCCTCTGGCTAGCCACAATCCTGCCATTGTTGTTGTTTGCAGAAGCTGTTGCTTTTACTCTCCTTTCCCGTCAGAGATGGATTGGGACGGCCCACCACGTGAGATGGCAAACAATACCCAACCACAATATCGTAGTGGCGATGACAGCCTACAATGATGAGGCCTCCATTCACGATGCGGTTTTGGAATTCAAGTCGCAACCAGACGTTCGGCAGGTCATAGTTATTGACAACAACAGCAAGGACAGGACTGCAGAGCTAGCGACCGCCGCGGGAGCCACAGTTGTACAGGAAAAGAATCAAGGTTACGGGTACGCGTGCACAAGGGGCCTGAAGGAGTCTCTCCGCGATCAGCAAACCAACGTCGTCGTTCTGGTGGAAGGGGACATGACATTTTCTGGCCGAGACATCACCAAACTGGTCCCATACCTTGACAATGTGGACATGGTAGTTGGCACCAGAACCACTCAAGAACTGACAACTGAGGACTCACAAATGAGCTGGTTCTTCGTCTGGGGAAACCTGTTTCTTGCCAAGATGATTCAAGTAAAGTTCTTCGACATAAAGCACTGGGGAAGAGTCCGCCTTACAGACGTAGGATGCACGTTCCGAGCAATTAGAACTGAGGCCCTAGCTAAGATCATCGACAAGCTGAACGTTGGGGGGCAGCATTTTTCCCCTCACATGCTTATGGTCGCTATCGCCGACGGGATGAAGATTGTAGAGGTCCCCGTCACGTTCAAGAAGAGATGGGGAGTCTCCAAAGGAGCAGGCGCGAGCATAACGAGCGGCTTTAGAATAGGTCTACGAATGATGTGGCATATTCTATCCTTCTAGAGTTTGCTCCAGCTTCAAGTCCCTACTGTATGGAACTAGGACAACTGGCTCAAAGTGATCTGGTCAACGTAAAGCCCTGACTGTCCTGAGACTTGGGAAGCACTGAAGCCCAGATAGACGTTGGTGTCAATGTTGAACGGAAGCAAAAAGTCCTGATAGCTTTGATGGCTGAAATCGGCGCCTTGGACTGTCAAATGGTTCAATACTATTGGAGCACCGTGGACTTCGTGGAACATGAGGCTGTATCCTCCCGTCGAATCATTGAGCCGAGTTATCTCAAGTCTTGAGGGACTAGCTATTGCCTGAAGGACCGTTACTGAATCGGTCCCAAGGGAATCAATCCTGATTCGGAAGTCCAGCACGAATTGTCCCGGAGGGAGAATAGTGTCAGGACCCACCCAGAATGGCGTGTTTCCTTCGGAGCTCGAGCGAAAAAGCACGGTCTGCTGCCTCGACGAGGTATCAATGACCGGAGTTCCAGACTGAAGGCGTAGATCCCGGGCGGTCCAAGAGGTCTCGATGGGTGAAAAGAAGGTTGGCGCCATATGATAGCCCTGCTTGTACAAAACAATCCCATCTGCCGCAGCATAGAGGCCGAACTCAGGCGACGACGTCAGAAGCTTGAGCATCCACGTCGGGGCCAGAGTATCAGTCCTCACGTCTAGTAGTACGAACTCTGATTTTTGCATGAATGCGGAGACAGTGGAATTGAATGTTGTTCCAGGTGGGAAGTATGTCTGATACGGAAACAGAAACGCGTTGAGCCTGCTAGAAACTAAAGGAAAGAGATTGGATTGCGTTAATACCGACGCGTCTTGCGGGATCATCGCAACCATCGTCGACGCGAACTGTTCATGAACACCTAAGCTAGGGATTCCGCGGTTTCCAAAAACGACGTAACCCGCGAGCGAGATGTTGAGAAAGGGACTAGCTATTAGCGCGACGATGAGGGCTAAAGTGATCGTTCCGGCTTTTAGTTTGAACAACGCTCGCGCGTTCAATCGAGGACTGCCCCTTAGCCTCACATACCCGTATACGGCGGCGGCAAACAGAAAGGGCGCAAGAAATGCAGTGTACTGATCGTTAAACATGAAATAAGAAGCTTGGTTGGAGGTAAGCGAAACAAAAAGCCAGGGAACCATCGGTAGAGCAATTCTACCCCCCCATTTCAGAAAAACGGCGAAGGGCAGGAAAACCAAAGCAAGGAAGAGCGTCTTTTGTTGCAGCGCGTAACTCAGCGCGAGAATTGCTCTCTGAGGATCTGTTACTACGGCGAGGGGGACTCCGACGAGGCTTCTGGCTCCGAGGATACTCCACGAGAAATTTCCTCCGAAGAGAAAGGTCTGGCTTGGATTGAATAGGTGAATGAACCCTACTGCGGTACCGGTCCAGGATACAGCCAGAACCAGCGTGACTAGGCCCACGGGCCCAGGTTCTAGAATTCTTCTGGCCTTTAGGAAACCAACCAGGCTCTTCCTATGCTTGATGAGTTCGATCGCCCCGTACAATGCTACAATCACTCCCGTAAATTCGAGAGAGGAGAGAGTCAGAAGGATTCCGGCAAAGTAGAGCTTCCATCGCTTGGCTTCCATCGCATAGAGCGCTGTTAGGAATCCTAAGGGGACAAATGCTTCAGGATGAAAATCCAGCCAGTTGACTCCTTCTATCAAAGGGCTCAGAAGATAGAGCATCGCGAACAGCAAACCAATGTTCTTGCGAGAACTTAGTCTCGATCCGAGAAGATACAGGGGAACAGCCGCCAAGGCCAGGACGAAGGACTGGATTACCAGTAAGGTCTCGGGCTTCGGCATTAGGGCGTAGATGGGCAGAAGAACAAAGAAGAGGGGGACGAAGTGTGCTCCGAACACGCTGCCCCCCGGATTCGCCGGTAGATCTGGAGTATAATAGAAGAGGCGGCCAAATCTTGTTGCGGTGAACATCGCCTGGTTGTAGATACCTAAGTCATACGCGGAGGAGCGCAGAGCCAGATACTTGAGTATGGTCACGAAAGAGAATAGAATCGCATACCCACATACCGCAACCGCCAGGGCAATTTCATATCTCCGAGTAAGAATGATTGCTAGAAGTCTCGAAAAAGGCCTCATCTCTGCGACTGACCAGAACGGTCTCGAGAATGCCCGGTGGATATTTTCCCTTTAGCTCCAAAATGGACACATGAGTAACATGCATACTCTTCAAGCCAGCTGATAGAGTTCTTGAACAATAGTTACGGCGTATTCAGTGATCGGGAGACGACCTCTCCGAGGGCAGATCAGGCCTCTGGAAACTGGCGAGCTTCAGCAGAAATTTTGCGCAGAGAATCAGGGCGACTACAATTGACACAGAACCAACAATGACCACTGATTGCTCGAGGTAGAGGTGGCCTATAGAAGCCATCAGAGGGTTTTGGGCTGGCTCAAGACCCTTAATGTCTGGAAACTCTCGAAACATTATCACCGTGAAGAGCCCCGCCATGGTCCACAATGCGACTGCCGTAATCGACACTAAAACATAGACAGCCGCCACTCGTAGCTTTTGTGAGAGTTCATTCCAGGAGAGAGCAAGGGCAGCGGTAAGGCACGGAATAGCTAGGGTGTAGTATCGAGAACCGGCCCCTGTTATGAGCGCAGTGACCGCCAATGATGTGAATGAAACAGCAGCATACCAAAAGGCAGGACCGGGCCTTCGAGCCGTCCTCCTTACAAGGATGAAAATCACCAGCATTATGAGACCGAAAGAAGAGTATCCGAGGATCGAGAAAGTTAGCCATCCGAGGATCGGAGCGTTCGCGGGGAATAAGAGGATCTGTCCTCCAGAATTTCCTACTAGCGAAGTGAATAGGGTCCAGACCGTGTAGGTGTCGGGACTTACCAATGATACTCCTCCCCCAATTGAGCCTCCGACGTCTGCAAGTTTTGTAACTAGTGACTTGAACAAGGCTGAAGGCAAGACCCCTCCGGCCAAGAGAGGGACAATCCCCGCAAAGAAGACTGCCCCTGCCTTCCCAACGGTTGCCACTTGCTTGGGAACGGTCCATCCGGGACCGAAAAGAAATAGCGCAGTCGGAAAGACGAGAAGAATTCCCGTCTGCTTCACACCAAGGGCAATAAGAAACAGGATCGTGGCTAGTGCCGGACGCTTGAACGCAACCAAAGCAAACGCTACAAACGCAAGGTAGAGAATCGAATCCGTTTCTCCCCAGACAACAGAATCGAACATAATGGCTGGATTCAGCAGCAGAATAGCCATCGACAGAAGAGCACGACGTTTGCTGCCCGTCCACCTTCGAACTGTCCAATACACTAGAGCTCCGGTTAGAAGGGTAAACAAGGCCAACATCCACTTCACATCTGCTTCAAGTGATGAAGACCCAAAGAGAGCGAGCTGCGTGGGAAAGATCCCAAACGGGGGAACTATCCTTGAAAGGACAAGCATCAGATAAGCTGCAAACGGAAGATAGCTGAAGCCAAAAGCAGCCCAAGGAGAACTGTCCCCTCTAACAAAGGAATCACCGACCGATGAGCTACGCGCATAGATCCCCTGAAGGCCATCCACTTGGCCACTATAGATCCACGTCTTGAAGACCGAATTATCAAAAGGATGCCCACCATATTCTGAGGCAACAAGAAAGTAAAGGACACTCGCAAAGCCGAGAAATGTTAGCGCGAAAAGGTGCTTCCGAAGTGTCGGGATCAAACGGAAATTCGTGAACATCCGAATGTTTGCGTGTAATCTATTAATCAACTCGGCCTCCTCCTGGATCCAGAGAATTACGAGTGACCCGAGAACCAAGAAAGATACCAGAAGGGGAAACGGATTCGCTGTGAGATCGCCGAACCGTCCGCTTCCTGGAAAAACATACTCGGGGGAGTATAATGAAACATTGGAGGTGAGCCCAGCCCCCTGCGCTAGTACTGAGAGCGCTAGGGGGATCTGATTGACAATTGCCTCCAGCTTGGAAAAGGTCGGGGAGTCAAGGCTAGACCAATAGAAACTGAGACTAGAATCGTTTAAAATGGAAAAGCTGACGGACCGGCCCCTATCCCAGCCGGCTGAGATGTGAAATCGCTCACCTAGATGATACAGGGCAACACTCTGATTGTAATCGACCTGACCTGATCTGTAATCATATAGTTCGAAGAATATTTGGCCTGAGAAAGAGTCCCAAGTTTTGAACCTAAGTCGGGCTTGTTCCCGAATCGCTGGGTGCCAAATTTCGACG
>Ga0137399_10001490_pt1 | contig 10783 bp, 8 predicted proteins | sample czorhiz316metaG_FD_104810 | JGI IMG/M metagenome (GOLD analysis project Ga0137399, IMG submission 104810) | Vadose zone soil microbial communities from Angelo Coast Range Reserve, California, USA - czorhiz3.16 metaG | ecosystem: Environmental > Terrestrial > Soil > Vadose zone | place: USA...
AGGAGGTGATGGTGGAGATGCGCCGACAAGATAAGGAAGCGCTGGAGTTCGATGTCACCCACTGCCGATTCGCAGAGTTCTTCTGCGCGCTCGGCGAGCCGGAGCTCGGCGCGCTGCTGATATGCGAGACCGATTTCGATATTGCCGCGGCGGGCGGCAGCGAGGTCAGCTTCACGCGTGACCGGACCATCATGCAAGGCGCATCGAGCTGCACGTTCCGCTACAAGTTCGCACCGCGACAATGAATAGCAGCTGACCGCACCGGGGCGTTGTCCGTCCGAACCTCTCAACTATGCGTGCTGGTTGCTTTCGGCACCGGACGCGGCAGCCGCCCCAGGAAACCGCGCATCAGCCTGGCAACATCGCTTGCGGATTCATCAAGCGCGAAATGTCCGGCATCCAGCAGATGCACCTCCGCTTTCGGCAGGTCTTTCTTGAGAGCAGCGACCTCGGCGATGTCGAAGACCGGATCATAGCGGCCCCAGACGATCAGGGTGGGCGGCCGGCGCTCGCGCAACCAATTCTGCCACGCCGGGAAGGCCGCGAGATTGTTGCGGAAGTCGTAGAACAGATCCGATTGGATATCGGCCTCGCCCGGCCGGGCCAGGAAAGCAACTTCGTCCTTCCAGAGATCGGGATTGTAGCGCTCGGGATGCGGCGAACCGTTGACGTGCCGAAGCCGGGCTACCTCGATCGAGGCCAATCCTGCACGGTACTTGTCCTCGTTGGCGGCTCGGTCTGCCCAAAAACCTTTGCGCACGGCCTGTAGCCTGCCCAGCCCCTCTTCATGCGCCACGGCGTTCTGGATGATCAGCGCGGTCACCCGCTCCGGATGCGCGACGGCAACCCTGTAACCGACGGGGCCACCGTAATTCTGCAGATAAAGCGCGTAGCGGTTCAGGTGGATAGCTTGGGTAAACCCGTCAACGATGTCGGCGATCGCATCGAACGTATAGGAGAAGTTCTCCGGCGACGGTGCTTCCGAATTTCCAAACCCGGGATAATCTGGAGCGATCAGATGATAGCGATCCGCGAGCAAGGGCATCAGCGTATCGAACATCCGGGACGATGATGGGAAGCCGTGCAGCAGCAGGATGGCTGGCGCGTTACTGGGGCCCGCCTCTCGATAGAAGATGTTCAGACCGTTGACGGCAACGGTCTTATAGGTCGTCGACCGACTGCTCGAAACTCCTGATGTGACGGTCTCGGCGGCCTTCATCGGCGTCGCCGACAGGCAGCTTAAAATGAGCGAGGTGGTGAGCAGGCAGCGAATGGGCACGAAGATCTCCGAAAAGCGCGGTTCGTCCGTTTGGCAGCGCGCGCTTGATAAGCGAAGGCGACGAACTTTCAAAGCGCAATGTTCGCGGTGTCAAACAATGCATCCAACTGAACAGTGACCAGCATCGCCGATGTCATCCGTTCCGATGTCCTCCGTTCGAATGAGAACACAATGGAGGCCGCGCGCGCGAAACGTCGCTGCCCACATCACATGGCTTGCGACCGCAACAATCGCCTGGGGTGGACGCCATCGACATGCCCCATGAACGGCGGATGGATCGAATAGCCGATCAATTCGCGGGCGCGCTCCGGCAATCTTGCCGCCAGCTCGGCAGGAACGGCCAGCGCCATATTCTCAAGCTGCCGCACCCAGCCCGCGCAATATTGCGGCGTAATGATCAAACGCGGCCGATCCGACCGGTTGGCGCCGCCGCGGTGCCAGAGCGTTCCCTTCGCGATCGCCAGCGATCCGGATGGCATTGTCAACTTTACCGCGTCCGGGCGGTTACCGAGATCGCGATCGCCATTGGGCGTTGCCTCGCTGGTAAAGTCGGCAGGCTTCACTGCGCCCTCGACAGCTTGCCCGTCCCACAGATGACTTCCCGGAATCACTTCGGTGCTGCCGTTCAATGCCGTGGTGTCGTCGATCGCCCAGAACGCGCTGATGCCAAGGGCCGGGCGCGGCCGCGGCACCTTGATGCCGCCGTCGTCGAAATGCCAGGGCTGCACGGTTTCACCGGGATGCAGGTTGATCGCAAGCAGCGCCGACAGCAGGCAGCTTTGTCCAAGCTCCGCTTCGGCAAAAGCCAGCGCCAGCGGATGGATCGCAAGCTCTGCGAACAGCGGCGACTTCGCCAGCAAGGCATACACCCGGTTGGTCTTCAGGCCCTCGAAATCGTTGCGGCCTGTGAGGTCACGCTCAAGATACGGCGTCAGCGCGCTGCGGATCTCGGCGACATGGTTCGGTGAAAGAACACGTTCGAAGATGAGGTAGCCGCTGGAATCGAACTGTTCCCGCCACGACGCGAATGTTCGTCCCTGCAGCCAGGGCGACGCCTGCTCGATTGTTGCTGGCATTGGCTTGCACTCCCCACCAAACAAATTGTTTAAATGCTGGCGCAGTCAGGCCGATTATTGCGAGAGGATACGATGAACTCAACGCCTTGTCTAACCAAGACGAGCATTCGAAAGAACCCATAGGGAGGCGAAGTCATGCGCAAGGTCTGGATCGAAGCGGCGTTGAATGGCGCCTGGAGCCGCGCGCTGCAACCGGACATTCCCGACCGCTGAACACCCCAGACTCAATCTCAAATCCTGCTAGGGTTATCAAGTCCGCGTAGGAAAGGATTTCCGATGAGAATCTCCCTTGCACTTGTGACCACTGCAATACTGCTGCTCTTTCAGATGCCTGCCCTTGCCGGTACTATTTATCCGACACTGCCGTGTCGTGTGTTCGTAGACACTGACTACACCCAAATGGCGCAGCAATGCGGGACAGTGGCGCGATTCTATCCCCGCAGGTTATTCTTGCGCGCTGCAAGGCGGCCGTCGCATTATTAATATCCATAATGCGCGCCACTAACGACCGGCGACGAATCCCCGATTCCTCAAGCTCGGCGACCGCGTTTGCCGCGCGCGAAGCGTCGCTCTTGTGCGCGAATGGATTAGCAAATCGCATGGGGTTCCTCGCGGTCGGAACCGGCGGTTTGGCTAGCGGTTGAGGCACTGCATTCCGGTTTCAACAACGGCCGCAAATACTCTGCCAAGAAACGTACGCGATCTTTCCGTTTGTACCACGTCCAATAGTATGCGCTCGCGGTCATAAACAGTATTCCGATAGCGCCAACGAAGATTTGAACCCAAAGCGAATTCAGGCTTGTCTCGATTGCAGCGTGCGCACAAAACGAAAGGACGAGGCCGATGCAGAACACCTCCAGCGAATTCTGACCGCATCTGATCAACGGCTCGAGCAAGCGCGCTTGCAGAACCGGAGACTTCGCCGGCAGGAACCGCGTGACCACAACGGCAATGGCAACGAGATGCACAACTCGGTAGGGCGCGAGGTTCGTCTTGTCGTTGGGATCGAACGGCTGCAAAATCCAATGGGGAAGAAGATTGCCAAGGCCGGCTGCGTGAGTTGCCATCGTCACCACGAAAGCAAAAATAATGTACGTGATCGCGAGACAAAACACGGCTCTTGTTCGAGTGATCGTTTGAATCGCCCGAGCGCCGCCAAGCGCTGTCCAGGCGCCCAGGGCAAACAACAGCTGCCAGGCGAACGGATTGAAATACCAAAGGCCCGACGGAGAGGCTGGCAGATTCCAGCCAAAATGCCTTGCGGCAAAATACACAACCAACGAACCAGCCAATGTCAGGGTCGGTTTGCGCACCATCAGCCACAAGACCGGCGCAAACGTTCCCAACAAAAGAATATAGAGCGGACGTACGTCCAGTTTGACGGGCTTGTATCTCAAAAGTATCGCCTGCAATAATTCCCAAGGCGGATTGCTCATGAAAATGGCGATGTTGAACTGGCGCAAATCGTCCGGATCGTGAAGTCCTCGCGAAACGCCTTCGACAGTGGCGATGTAGATGGCAAGCACAATCATGTGGGCGGCGTACAGCTTTGTGACGCGCTTTACCAATCTCGATGTAGCGGCAACATAACCTTGCTCAATCATTATTCTTCCGAACACGCAGGCGGCCGAATAACCGGATATGAAAACAAACAGGTCAGCCGCGTCGCTGAATCCGTAATTCCTGATCGTGATCGCGCTCAACACCTCGTGCGGGATGTGATCGAGAAAGATCGCCCAATTCGCCAGGCCGCGAAACAGGTCCAGTCTGAGGTCTCGTCCAGGCAGAGGAAGATTTTCGCAAACCCGCATGGAACGCGCCTCATTGCTGCGACGTTTTCGAGAAAGATGCAGGTGCGGCGACCTGCGGCGTTGCGGTGGCTACGCGCACCGTGTCGCCTGCGGCCAAGGTTTCCGGGGGGTTATTGATGACCCGATCCGACGGCGAGAGGCCGGCAACGATCTCCACGCTATCGCCGAGATCGCGGCCCAGATGCACACTCTTGAGGACGACCTTGCTGTTGCTGTCGAGGACCGCGACCTGCGTGCCCTGGCTGCCAGTCACAAGCGCAGTGGACGGAAGTTTCACCAGATTCCCGTCATTCGGAAGCTCGAAGTGCACATTGCAGTAGCTCCCGCCGAAAAACTTGCCGGCTGCATTGTCGGCCTGAAGCTCGACCTGCATGCTGTGGGAAGTCGCGTTGATGGCCTTGGAAATATGAGAGAGCGTCGCCTCGAATTGCACCCCGGGGTATTGCGGCATTTCGAAAGTCGCCTTCATCCCCGGGACGAGCCCGGCCGAGAACGATTGCGGCACCTGCACGAAGACGCGAACGCGATTCAAGTCTGACACCTCGAACAGCGGTTGACCGGAACCGCCCGAGTTGATCAGCATCCCGATCTCCACGTTTCGGGCGGTCACCACGCCATCAAAGGGCGCGGCGAGCGTCTTGAATGATTGCATCGCCTCGAGCTGCCGGACGTTCGCCTCGTTGGCGTCGACCACGGCTTCTTTCGCTGTGGCGTCCGCCGTGGACTGGTCCGCAAGCTGCTGGGCAACGATCTGCTTTTTCAGCAAGATGTTGTTCCGATTGGCGGTCAGCGTTGCAATTTGCTCGTTGGCCTTTACGCTCGCCAATGTTGCTTTCGCCTGACCCAACTGCTGATCGAGATCGGGAGCGTCGATGGTGGCCAGCACTTGCCCGGCCTTGACGGACGATCCGATGTCGTGGTCCCAGTTCTTCACGTAACCGTTCACCCGCGCAAAGATCGCTGCTCTGTTGTAGGGTTGAATATTCCCAGGCAGCGTCAGCGTTTGATGCGTACCGCCAGGGACGGGCTGAGCGAGGGCGACGGTCGGGATGGCCTGGGTATTGGTCCATTGCACGACTTCCTGCTTGCTCTGGGCGCGACCCACGAAGCCATAGCCGACGACGACGCTCGCAAGGAGAACCGCGGCAGCGGCGACCGTTATTAGGCTCCGCCGACTTGGAGCTTTGATATCTTCTGAGGACATTTTGTTTGTTCTCCGCTCAATGCGATAATGCGGTTCCGGTGTCTGGCTGATTTGCGGTGCCACGCTGCCGGCTGTGCACCAGGCTGAAGATTGTCGGCACCAAAAACAGAGTGGCGCAGGTGGCAAAGATCAGCCCGCCGATTACCGCGCGCCCGAGTGGCGCGTTCTGTCCGGGCTCGATTGCCATCGGCAGCATGCCGATCACCATTGCGAGGGCTGTCATCAGGACCGGGCGAAACCGCGAGCGGCCCGCCTCGAATGCAGCCGCGATGGCGTTCGCGCCCGCCTCCATCCGTTCGCGGGCGAAGCTGATGACCAGGATGCTATTTGCGGTCGCCACACCCATGCACATGATCGCGCCGGTGAGCGCGGGAACCGAAAGCGTTGTCCCGGTCCCGAACAGGATCCAGACGATGCCGGCCAGCGCCGTCGGCAGCGCCATGACAATTACGAATGGATCGACCCAGGATTGAAAGTTGATGACAATCAACAGGTAGATCAGCACGATCGCCGCGGCGAGCCCGACGAACAGCTGCTGATAGGCGCTGGTCATTGTGCTGATCTGACCACGTAGCGCGACGCTCGCGCTTTTTGGGAGATCTGGCGCCGTCGCGTGAATAACCTTCTGAATGTCAGAGGCGAGAGCGCCGAGATCGCGACCCTGAGGGGTTGCGAAAATGTCGATGACCGGCTGAACGTTGTAGTGGGAAACGACAGCGTTGCTGTTGGTCCGCTCGACATTCGCCAAGCCTCCCACGAGTTGTGTGCCGCCGGCGCCGGAGGACGTCACTGGGATATTTTTCAAACCGGTCATGGTGTTAATGTCACGCTGAGGGGTCTGCACCGAGACCGCGTAAGACACGCCGTTGGCGGGATTGAGCCAATATGTCGGGGCGGACTGCGAGCTTCCCGATAGCGTTGTCAGCATCGCGGTGGCCACGTCCTTTTCGGTAAGGCCCGCAAGCGAGGTGAGCGAACGATCAACATTGACGTTAAGGGTTGGCTGCTGAAACGCCTGCTGGATTCGCGCATCTGCGATCCCCGGGATCTGCCTGACCTTCGCCAACAGCGAATTTGCATATTTGCGATTGGCTGCGAGGTCCCTGCCGGCGACCTGCAGGTCGATCGGTGCGGGCACGCCAAAGTTCAGGACCTGGCTGACGATATCTGCTGGAAGGAACGCAAACGTCGTGCCGGGGAATTGTCGCGGCAGCTTGTCCCGCATGGTCTTGATGTAGTCGTCGGTCGGCGCATGATGGGGCTTGAGGCTGATCAGGATGTCGGCATCTCCGACACCGATGGTGCCGGAATTGTTGTAGGCCATGTTGATGCCGCTGACCGTTAGCCCGATATTGCTGACGATGCCGTCGAGCTCATTTGACGGAATGATGGTGTGGATTGCCGTTCCGATCCGGTCGGCCAGGCTTGTCGTCTCCTCGATCCGCGTTCCCGTTGGAGCGCGAATATGAAGCTTGATCTGGCCGCCATCCACGGTCGGGAAGAAGTCCTGGCCAAGGTAAGGCGCAAGGCCGAACGACAGCAGACTGAAGCCCAAAAATCCGGCAATCAGCTTGATCCGGTTCTGCAGGCAGAGCTGCAGCAAGCCCAGATAGGCCTTGCGAACGTTTTCGAACAAATGCTCGAAGCCGCGCTGCAAGCGTGCCAGCGGATTACGGCTGACCTTCGGGGGGTCATTCGCACCATCGGACGAGGGGTGTACGTGTTGATTGCGCAGGAGATAGTTTGCCAGCGTCGGCACCAGCGTACGCGACAGCACATAGGAAGCAGCCAGCGCGAGAATCACCGCCTCGGCGAGTGGCCGAAAAAGATAGCCGGCGACGCCGCCGAGCCCAAACATCGGCACGAAAGCGATGCAGATGCAGAGCAGCGAGACTGTCGCCGGCACAACGATCTGCCGCGCGCCATCGAGAATGGCGGGCTCAACCTCCTTGCCCTGCTCGAGATGCCAGTTGATGTTTTCGATGGTTACGGTGGCGTCGTCGACCAAGATGCCGACGGCGAGCGCCAGACCACCGAGCGTCATGACGTTGATCGTCTCGCCCAGCAGCGAAAGGCCGGTCAGCGCGGCCAGGATCGCAAGCGGGATTGAGAGCGTAATGATGAGAGTCGAGCGCCAGCTTCCAAGAAACAGCAGGATCATCACCCCCGTCAGCGCTGCCGCGATCACGCCTTCCTTGATGACGCTGGACACCGCATCGGTAACGAAAACCGACTGATCACCGACCGCGGTCAGCTTCAGGCTGCTGGGAAGCGTCTGCGACACCGAAGGCAGCAGGCTCTTGACGCCGTTGATGATGTCCAGGGTCGAACTTGCGCCCGCCTTTACGATGGTCAGCAGCACGGCGCTGGCGCCGTTGACATGAACAGCGTTTATCTGTGGCGGGCTGCCATCATGCACATAGGCGACGTCGCGCATGTAGACGACGGTGCCATTGACGGTCTTCACCGGGAGGTCGTTAAAGGCTTCGACCGCTTGCGGCGAGTCGTTCAGGTTGACCGTATATTCGTAGGTGCCGATCTTCTGGGTTCCGACCGGCGTGATCAGGTTTTGCAGAGACAGCGCGTTGATGACATCGTTCGCGGAAACGCCGTATTGATGCAAAGCCTGTTGATTGAGATCGGCCTGGACCTGGCGCACCTTGCCGCCGAAAGGAAGCGGCAGAGCAGCACCGGGAACCGGAGCCAAAGCCGGGCGGATGAAATTCAGCGCCGAATCGAAAATCTGGGTCTCGGACATCTGGTCGCTTGAAAGCGCAAGCTGCAGAATTGGGACGCTCGAGGCATTAAAGCTCAGGATCAACGGCGGGGTGATGCTCGGCGGCATCTGCTTCAGCACGGTCTGTGACATGCCGTTGACCTGCGCCAACGCGGCGTTGATGTTCACGGTTGGCTGAAAGAAGATCTTGATGATCCCGTAGTTGGCGATCGATTGGGATTCGATATGCTCGATGTCGTTGACGCTGTTCGGCAACGATCGCTCATAAAACGTGACGACACGGCCGGCCATGTCGTCGGCAGGCAGGCCCGTGAAGCTGAAGACCACGCTGATGACGGGAATGTTGATGTTCGGAAAGATATCGGTTGGCGTGCGCAAGGCTGACGCCGTTCCAAAAATCAGGATCAGCACCGCCATCACAATGAATGTATAAGGCCGGCGCAATGCAAGCCGAACGATTCCAATCATAGCGTTCTCCCTCGTGAAGCCATGTACCTGTCGCTTTGGCCGCCGATCATTAGAGCCGCCTTCGTTCGTCGCCTCGGTTCGAACTCAAGGTCGCTAAGCGCCGTGCGTGCAGCCGGTGCCGTTCCAGGCGGACAACAGGGATTCTAGGATTGAGTTTCTCATTCGGCCAATGCATTCTCTTCATTCGGATATGCTCAATCTGAATTATGGGCTGGAGTTTCAGTCGCTTGAACAAGACAGCTCCCAAGTTAGGCGCGATCGACCTGAACCTGCTGGTGGTGTTCGACGCCATCATGAGGGACAGATCCGTTACACGGGCGGGACACAGACTAGGCCTCAGTCAGCCCGCGATAAGCCATGCTTTGACTCGATTGCGTCACATGTTGAAAGACGAACTGTTCGTTCGCAGCCCAACCGGAATGGTGCCGACGCCGCGGGCCGAAGAGCTCGCCACGCCCATCAGGATTGCACTTGACGGGCTGCAACAATCGCTGGAGCCGGTTCAGTTCGAGCCGTCAAAGGCGACGGCAACTTTCCGGATTGCCGTCGACAACTATGCGGCGATCGTTCTCGTCGCCCCGATAGCCGCGCATGTTGCCAGCAGTGCTCCCGGGGTGACGCTGGATTTTCGGCCCAGCGGCACGTTAAACGTTTCCGAACTGCTTGACCGAAGCGAACTGCATTTGGCGATTGGTCCGCCCGGCGCCCAAGGCGAGCGATTTTCCCTCAGGCGGTTGCTGCAAGATCAATTCGTCGTCGTGCTGCGCAAGAACCATCCGGCAGCGAAAGCAGAGGAATTCTCAACCGAGAAGCTGACGACTCTCTCCCAGTTGGAAATCTCGTCCGCTCAATTCGGACCCGATTTTGTCAAGACAGGCGCTGGAAGATCAAAGTCTACCGCAAGACCGGTGATGCGTGCGCCATTCTTGTCAGCCGCGCAGATTCTCGCGACATCGGACCTGATATCGGTGCTTCCGCTCAATGTTGCCAAGAACATGGTGGGGTCTCACCATCTTGTTTTCCGCCGGCTGTCGCGCTCGCCTAAACCGATCGAAGCCGCCATGATGTGGCTGCGACGGCTTGACAACCAGCCCGCGCATGCGTGGCTGCGCGACGTCATCGGCCACGTCACCAGGGACCTCCGTGCAAAATGAAACCTTGAATTTTCCGGCGGAGTGCTGCGCTCATAACAGTCTGGTCGAGAGTACCAGTCCTGCCAGGCTCACGAATGTTTGCTGGTGCTTCTGCTTGGGTATAATTCTCAAAGAATTGCAGCTTCGGAACCACAATCACCACGGAGCCTCTCCATGCGTGCCTTCGTCCTGCTGGTCGCATTTCTCGCCGCCTTCGCCTCCCCGGCTTGCGCCGCGGACGATGTCGCCGCCGCGCAGGGCGTCATCCGCTCCCAGGTTGAAGCGTTCAGCCGCGACGATGCCGCAACGGCCTATTCCTACGCGGCGCCCGCGATTCAAGACGTCTTCCCGCAAGCCGACATCTTCATGTCCATGGTGCGCCAGAGCTACGCCCCGGTCTATCGCCACAAGAGTTTCGAATTCGGCGAGGCGCGAGCCTCAGGAGGCACGATCGCCCAGCGCGTTCACATCATCGATGCCGACGGCGTGCCATGGGAGGCGTTGTATACGCTGGAGCTGCAGCCGGACGGCAGCGTCAAGATCAGCGGCTGTGTTCTGCTCAAGGCAGGCCAGGCAGCGTAAAGCGTTTTCGAGCGAGAGCGTGCGGACGCGATCCGGGGCGGGTACCGGCTCGCGTTTAAGCAAAGGAATCAAACAAAAGCACGGTCCTTCACGCCAGCGCCAGCCGTTGCCGCGCCCGGATCAATAGCGCCACCATGATGGCGATGTTGAGCGCGTTCCAGCCAAGGCCGTTGAGAAACGCCGCGGCATAGGAACCGGTGGCGTCGAAGATCACACCGGACACCCAGCCGCCGAACGACATGCCGACGACGGACGCCAGAATCACGATGCCGACGCGGGTCGCCGCTTCACTCGCCGGCATCGATTCACGGACGATGATGGCGTAGCTTGGCACGATGCCGCCCTGAAACAGTCCGAACATCGCGGAGATGATGTAGAGCGAACTCAGGCCGTCGAAGAACAGATAGAACAACAGCGCAAAGCCCTGCGCCACCGATCCAATCAGAAGGGTGCGGATGCCGCCGATTTTATCCGCCAGAAATCCAGAACCGAT
>Ga0137399_10001496_pt1 | contig 10775 bp, 7 predicted proteins | sample czorhiz316metaG_FD_104810 | JGI IMG/M metagenome (GOLD analysis project Ga0137399, IMG submission 104810) | Vadose zone soil microbial communities from Angelo Coast Range Reserve, California, USA - czorhiz3.16 metaG | ecosystem: Environmental > Terrestrial > Soil > Vadose zone | place: USA...
CAGGGCGCGCCGCTGCGGCTCGGACTGCACGGCCCGCAGCAATCCGACAATGCCGCTCGAATTCGGTTCCGGCACAACACCGTCGCGTCTGCTGCGGACGAACTTGGCGAGCCGCCCGACAACCTCGAAGATTTCCTCGCCCGCGTCCTCGGTGAGAACGGCGAGTGCCTGCGACATGTGATCGGCCAGCCAGGGATTGGCACGGAACTGCACTCGGTGGGTGACCTCGTGCAGACACACCCACAGCCGGAAATCAGCTGGCAGCACCCGCAATTGGCGCTCGACGGCGATCACATTCGGGTACACCAACAGCAGCTCGCCGCCGTTCGGCCCGAAGGGGTCGTATTGGCCCAAAATGCCCGCCGACACGAACGCCAGCACCGCGCCGGTCTGCGCCCCCGTGATGCGGCCGGTAACGAAGTGCGGCTTGGCTCCATCCTTGCCATCACCATTCGGGCTGCCACCGGTCATCACTCGCATGGATTGCGTTGCGGCGCGGATCCATTCGGTGCGGTCGACGGTGCGGGCCTCGGGAATCTCACCGCCCTCATTGAGCCCGGTCACATCGCGCACCGGCAGCTCGGCGTTGCGCGCGGCCGCGGTCAGCTGATCGATGACCTGCCTGCGGGTGTAGTCGGTGGCCGCGGGACCGGGCCGGACGAGTTTGGCGCCGACGGTCGCCGCGAACTGCCAGTCGACGGCGCGGCCGACGGTGAGCCTGGACTTGGTCGACGGGCTCATGTGCTGCACCCGCACGACCGCAACGCCGCCGACAACGCGTCGATGGCGGTGCGCCCCGTCGGCCCGGCGTTGTTGGAGATGAACGCGAACGTCAGCACCCGGCCGCTGGAGTCGGTGACGACGCCCGCGAGCGCGTTGGTCCCGGTCAGCGATCCGGTCTTGGCCCGCAGGTAGCCCAGTGCGGAGCGCCCGGCATCGGTGTCGAGATAGCGGTTGGACAGCGTGCCGCTGCCTCCGGCGATCGGCAGCACATCCAATAGAGGCCGCAGCTTCGGTTGGTCGCTGCCTGCGGCGGCGTTGACCACCCCGTCTAGCGTTTCCGCGGTCAGCCGGTCGTCGACGGACAGCCCGCTGGAGTCCAGCAGATGGGCGCCGCCGGTGTCGATCTTGGCGCTGTCGAGCTGGCCGAGCACCGCCTCAACGGCGCCGTCGAAGCTCTGTGGCCGGTTCAACTGGGCGGCGAGCTCCCTGCCGATCGACTCGGCCATCACGTTGTCGGATTCGTTCATCATCTGCCGCAGCCGCTCGATCAACGGCGGCGAGGACACCGACGCGATCTCCTGGCCGCCGCGCGATCCGGCCGGCAGGACCGTGACTCGCGTTGGGTCGACGTTCAATGCCACGGCCAGTGCGCGACCGGCGTCAAGCGCGGGCGTCGTTGACCGCGCCGAGTCGACGCTGACCGGCTGGGTCCTGCCGCCGTCGAGCATCACCGCCTCCATCGGCGCGACGTCCCCTTCGTCGATGTCGGCGGGATCCCAGCCAGGCGCCATCGCCGGCCCGCTGAAGGCGCTGATGTCGACCTGAACGGCGGTGACCTTGGTGCCGCTGCGGCGCACCTGGTCGGCCAGATCGCTGATCCGGGCCGCATCCCGATACCACGTCTGCTGGCCGGGCGGCGTCGCCGACACCGTCGGGTCACCGCCGCCCTCAAGCACGGCCACTCCTGGCTGGTCGCCGCTGAGCACGCGGGTGGTCAGCCGGGCGTCGCGGTCCAGCGTCAGCAGCGCGGCGGCGGTGGTGAGCACCTTGTTCGTCGACGCGGGCTGCATCGGCACATCGGCGCCCTGCGCCCACAGCTGCGCGCCGCTGATGGCGTCGGTGATCCTGCCGGTCATCGCGCCAAGGTTCGGGTCGGCCACAAGGGGCGCCAACGTCGCGGCCAGCCGGTCGGGTGTCGGTTTGGTGGCTGAGGCATCGACCGGGACGATGCCTGGGTTGGCGGTCGCCGCTGGGGGCGCCGGCTTGGCGGCCTTGGCGTTGCTGGTGGATTTGCCGTTGGTGCGCACCGCGGCCACCGCGACGACGCCCACCACCACCAGCAGCACCGCAACGCCGATCACCACATGGGTGGATCGCCGCCACTGCGTCGGCCGCATGACTCTCCTGCTCTATTGACCGCCCCCTTACAGCAGCGTATCGCTCCACTATGGTGAGGCCCGTCCCCAAGACCGGAGCACAGGGCAAGGAGCCGCGGCGGTGCAGTTCGACGTTGTCATCGAGATTCCGAAGGGTTCGCGCAACAAGTACGAGGTAGACCACGACACCGGGAAGGTGAAGTTGGACCGCTACCTGTTCACCGCGATGGGCTATCCCACGGATTACGGCTTCATCGAGGACACCCTCGGCGAGGACGGGGACCCCCTCGATGCCCTCGTGCTGCTGCCTGAGCCGGTGTTTCCTGGGTGCGTCGTGGAAGCCCGCCCGGTGGGCATGTTCCAGATGACCGACGAGATGGGCGGCGACGACAAGGTGCTTTGCGTGCCCGTTGACCCCCGCTGGGACCACATCACCGACCTCGGCGACGTGTCGTCGTTCGAGCTGGAGGCCATCAAGCACTTCTTCGTGCACTACAAGGACCTCGAGCCGGGCAAGTTCGTGAAGGCCGCCGACTGGGTCGGCCGAGAGGCGGCCGAGGCCGAGGTCAACCGGTCGATTGAAAGGTTTAAGACCTCCGACCACTAGAGCGGTGAGGTACGCGATTTAGCGCAGTCGTAACACGACGTAACGCTGCCGTGGCATCAGCCTTCGATGATGTCGGTGTGTTGATGCATCAGGGGATCGGCCTCGACGCGTTCAACTCAATGCCGATGCGACGGGCCGTGCACGCGGTCTACGAGTGCTGCTACAGCGTGCCCCTTGCCGCCGATCTGGCCCGCAGCAGGCAATACGACAGCCACGATCAGCTGTTCCTGCAGGCCGACGCCCTGCTCTTCGGCCTCTCCGAGGACTCGATCGACTCGATCCTGCAGGCCTATCCCGACGTCGGACGGCGGCCGGGCAGCGAGAAGTCGCAGGCCGAGCAGTGCGCGGTAACCGACGAGCGCCCCGAGGTGATGGACCAGCTGGCAGTGGCCTCGAAACGCTACCTGGAACATTTCGGCTTCGGCTTCGTGATGTTCATCAACGGCTACTGCGCCAAGGACGTGCTCGCGACGATGACCGACCGTCTGCTCAATGACGTCGAAACCGAGCGCAAAGTGGTGCGCAACGAGCTGGCCAGGATCAACCGCACCCGGCTGGAGCGCATGCTCGGACCCGAAGGCGGCTACGACAACTGGTGACGCTCTAGGCTCGGCGAAGTGAGCAGCAGCCCGCCGACCGGACCGCACTTCCTCTCACTGCCCGATCTCGCGGCACGCCCGGCGGGCGGTGCGGTGCTCTGGGCCAACGACGACCTGTTCGCCGAAAAAGAGAACCTGATCAAACCCGGTCCGGCAGAACACCGTCCGGCCACGTTCGGCCACAAGGGCCAGGTGTACGACGGCTGGGAGACCCGGCGGCGCCGCGGCGTCACCGGCGACGCCCGCGATTCGGCGATCATCCGGCTGGGTGTGCCCGCGGTGGTCCGCGGCGTGGTGGTCGACACCGCGTGGTTCACCGGCAACTTTCCGCCGCAGATCTCGATCGAGGCCGCTTACCCGGATGGCTACCCGTCGATCGAGGAGCTGGCGGAAAAGACGCAGTGGACGACGATCGTCGAACGCAGCGACATCAACGGCGACACCGGAAACCCGTTTGCGGTCAACTCGTCTAAGCGATGGTCGCATGTGCGGTTGTCGATCTATCCCGACGGCGGTGTGGCGCGGCTGCGGGTGCACGGCGAAGGACTGCTCGACCCGCGATTCGCGGACCTCCCGCTGGACCTGGCGGCGCTGGAGAACGGCGGGCGAATCACGGCCTGCTCCAACATGTTCTACAGCTCGCCCAACAACTTGCTGCTGCCGGGGCCGGCCCGCACGATGGGTGAAGGGTGGGAGACATCGCGGCGCCGGGACAGCGGAAACGATTGGGTGCAAGTGCATTTGGCGAACCGGGGGGTGCTCACCGCGGCGGAGCTGGACACCTCGTACTTCATCGGCAACTCGCCAGGCTCTGCCCGGTTGAGCGGACGCGACAGGGACGGCGAGTGGTTCGAACTTCTGCCGCGCACGGAGTTGCAGCCCGACACCAGGCACCGCTTCCTCATCGGCGACCACCGTCCGGTCACCGAGGCGCGGTTGGACATTCACCCCGACGGCGGCATGGCGCGGCTGCGACTATTCGGAAAGCTGACGCCCGATGGCCTGCGGCAGGTCAACGAGAGGTGGGAACGAAGCGCCTAGAGCCGTCTAGGCGGCCTGCCAGTCTCTGATCGCGGTGTCCTGCTTGCGGCCGAGTTCGAGCACCAGATCGACGGGCGCGGGATCTTTCGGCAGGCCGTCGAATTCGATGGTCGTCGCCGCGTTGCCCTGGGTGAACGTCAACACGGTGACGGACTTCGATCCGTCCGGCGACATCCCCGAAACCGTTGTCCCGCCGGTGCCCACCGCGGCAGGCTCGGTCTTCCCGTTAGCCACCATTCCGGTCACCTGCGGCTGTGCCCCGCTCAACGTGGCCGTCGCGGCCTGGGCATCGGGGAGAACGAGGATGGTGCTGGTGATCTGCCTGCTCCCGTCGCGGTGGGTGTAGACAGCCGTGACACCGGGCTGCCCGTTCGGGTTGAAGGTGGGCGGAGCGGCGTTGTACGCCAGCGAATCTGTGATCAGATTCGGATCGACCGGCAGAGTGCCGTAGTCGCCGGGCTGTGCTGCGGCAGAACCGAAGCCGGCAACGGTCACGCCGATTGTCATTACTGCGGCCGCTATCAGACTGCCCCCGGCCCTGGTGGGAATTTTCATCACGACATGCTCCAATCTCACGAGGTCAATGGATGGTCAGCAGGGATAGCACGACCATCCGCGCCAACCGTCGCGCCAGAACCAGCCGGGTCCGCACCCCATGGCGCCCGTGGTTCCGCGGCAATCGAGCATCTGCACTTTCGGCAGCGTTGGCACCGAGGGCTGGGTGTAGACGTTGGTGTCGTGTGTGGTTTGTGCGGCATACGCTGTCTGCGCGGTGGCCACCGAACCCGACATCAGTGCTGCGATTGCAAGGGCCATACCGATTTTGCGCATTAGATTCCTCCGAGTGTTCTGGGAATTTGCAATGCAAACGGTACGCCGCACGCACTCCGTGTTTGACGAATTTGCGAAATGCAGGCGATGAATTCGCCGAACTTTCATGGCTGCAATTCCCGCACCGTTAATTCGAGGGCCGACAATTGCAACGGCCGTCACTGGTATCCACCGGGCCCTCGTAGCGGCGTCGGAACTCCTCGGCCGGCACGGGCCATTGCTCGCCGCGCACGCCCCGCACGATCCACGCACCTTGGCCCGCTACCGCCGTGCCTTCGAGCGTGTCCACGACCTCCCCCTGCCTTGCCGGTCGTGCTGAGACGAAACCGGTTCTGCGCCACGAGCACTCGTCCACGCGTTCATAGGTTGCCCGGAAGATCTCGTCACGCACCGACCACGGGCTACCCCCGTCGTCCTGCACCATCCAGTCGCCGGGCCCTGCCAGCATTTCGTCACCCGAGTCCGAGGTCCACGTCCACGGTTGCCACCGCTGCTCGGCGCTAACCACTCCGACGCGCCGATAGCCCCGCCACATCGGCACTGATCGGTATCCGAGCTCGCGCAATTGCGACAGCGTGGCCGCAAGGCTGGTCAATGCCGAGTGGAGAAGCTGCGGGTCGGCCTCGATGGTGCCCCAGTCGGCCAGGTTCGGATGAATCTTGCGCTCGTGGTCGCGCGGCTCCCCCCACGTCCATCCGGCCTTCTTGTAGTAGCGGCACCAGTCCTCGTGTTCGGCGCGTGCCATGGCCAGCACCGCAGACCGGTCGAACCCCATCGCCTGCAGCTGATCGAGGGGGTCGGAAGGCGGCGGCTGCGGTGTATCCGCGACGCCGCTATCAAGACTGTTCCACGTGTGACCGCCGATCTGCTCCACCAGCCACAGCGCAGTGCGCACTTGGCGCCGGTTCGAGCCGCGATAGAACTCGTCCAGTTCGGCCCACGGCCGACGGGCCTGCGACGTGCCACCGACCGTGAGCCGGTACCGCTCGTGGATCAGCATCGCCGCCCGCTCCCAGGCGTCGTGAGCCTGTCCGGCGGGAAGGTCCATGGTCAGTCGATACGTCCGCAACCTGTCGATGCCTGGGCGCTCGCCTCCGGCACCGGTGGCCGTTGGGCTCCAGGCGAAGATCGGCACGTCCGGGAATCGCATGGCCAGCCGGGTCGCGATCGTCGGGTCGATGGCAGCGCCGAACATCGGGTCGGCGTCGACGAAGATCACCGCGCAACCGCCTGCGTCGTGCGCGTCGCCGATCAGCCGTGTCAGCACGGGTATGGAGGGCGATTCGCTGACCGCGTCGACGAAGTCCCCGCTGGACGGCAGCGCGAGCCGTTCTTGCCGGTGCCGGTGATCGTTGGCGTACTCGTCTGCAGAGTCGGCAACCACCGTGATGGTCGGGAGCGCGTCGCGGGTTGGCCCAGCGCAGAACTCCCGTTCGCGCCTGCGCTGTTCGAGGTCGGCACACAACGCCAACGTCAGCGGCGAGGTGCCGCACACCAAGATGCGGCCGATATCACCGCAGTCGGCGATCTCGTCGAGCAGGCGCCTTGCCGTCACCTCGTAGCAGCCGACGGCATCGGCCGCCCAGCGGGAGTCGCTGCCGCCGGATTGCTGCGCACGCCAGGCAACCGCGTACCAGGGATCGTCGATGCGCACGATCAGGGGTATGCGCCGGTCCGCGCCGCGCGCAGATCTGGCCCGACCGATGGTGTGCAGGCGGGCCACGTTCGTCGACGGGTCGGCGTGCAGGAGGTACAGCCGATCCAGCTTGTGCCACAGCGGAAGTGCCCCAAGCAATTCCGGCGTGTCCAGATCGGCGGTGAGCACCCGCGCACCATCCCTTCGGCAATCTCCCACGCCGGGTTGGTCGACGTTGTCGGTGACCAGGATCAGCTGACTGCGCGGTTCGAGCGTTTCGGCCACCGCCTTGACCATCGAGCGAGAATCGTCATCGACACCGACGACAGCGGTCACCGTCCGTGCGACTCGCGCCCGTACACGGTCAACCTGGGTGCGGAACAGCGTCACGGCCACGCTGGCGACCCCGAGGAAGATCACCCCAAGCGACGACAACCGCGCAACGTCCAACGCGACCGGGATAGGTGTTGGACATGCGTCGCCGTTCATCCGTAATTCGGACGTGCCGCCCTTGACCAACTGGGCGGTCCACATCAACGGTGTGATGAACACCGGGTGAGCCGCGTCGTGACAGTTCCAATACGACGCCAGTCCGAGGAGGCAGTTCATCACCGTCAGCGCTAGCACGAGGGTCAACGACACGCTTCCTCTGGCGCGTGCGGCGTTGGATCGGTAGGCAAATACGCACAACGCGACGATGCCGAGGGCGACGATGCCGATGGTGGGCCCCGACCCCGGTCGCCCGAACCACCGAAGCCAGCCAGGCGCGCTCTCTCGGACAGCCGGATCTACGGCCAGTACCGCCAGATATGCCGTCGCGATGCCGACGGCACCAAGCAGCGCAGCCTGCGACAGGCGCACCGCATCGATGTCACGACGCATCACGAATCGAGCTCCCGATCGAGGTCGCCGGAATGCGAAACCGCTCACACAGATACTCACTCAACTGGGGTCGCCAGAAAGGGCTTTTCACGTTTTCAGACCCACTGGGGACGGTAACCGAAATACGCTAGGCCGGTTGCTGATGTGATTAGCGAAGGCGTGAACACATGTCGCGTATCTTCCTGAGCCACTCCAGCCGGGACAACCGGCAGGCAATTGCTTTGCGGCAGTGGCTGATCGATCAGGACGTTCGGCTGGCCGACGAAATCTTCCTCGACCTCGATGCCTCGGCTGGTATTCGTTCGGGCACGCGGTGGAAAGAAGCGCTGCGGCAGGCGAGCACCCGGTGCGAGGCGGTGATCTGCCTGCTGTCTGGCAATTGGCTGTCCTCGCCGGAATGCAGGACCGAGTACCGGTTCGCCGAGTATTTGAACAAGCGGATCTTCAGCGCGCGCATCGGCGCGTTGACCGGCGAGGACCCCACCGCCGAATGGCAACAGATCGACCTGGTCGGCGACGGCGCCGTCACCGAAATCGACATTGGCGACACCGGTGCGCCGGTCGTATTCGGGTCCGAAGGTCTGCGTCGATTGCGCGACGGGGTCGTCACTGCTGGCATCGGTGCCGAGTCATTCGTTTGGCCTCCCCCGGATGACCCTGGCCGTGTCCCCTTCCGGGGATGGGAACCGCTCGAAGCGGTCGACGCGGCCGTGTTTTTCGGCCGTGACGCACAGATTCTGCGCGGACTCGACGCGCTGCGAGGTATGCGCCGGTCCGGGCTCGAGACGCTGTTCGTGGTGCTTGGCCCATCGGGGACGGGCAAGTCGTCGTTCCTGCGCGCCGGCTTGTTGCCGCGGCTGCGGCGCGACGACCGCGACTTCGCGCTGCTGGACATCGTGCGTCCGCAGCGCAACGTGTTGACCGGTGACGCCGGGCTGGCCAAGGCGGTGCACGCCACGCGTGCCCGGCTCGGCCTCACGGGCCCCGCCTTGGGAGAGATCAAGCAAGCGTGTCTCGCAGGCGAGGGACACCGTGTCCAAGAGTGGCTGCTCGAGGCCCAGCACGCGGCCGCCGCGCGGTTGCTGGCCGACCCGGGTGACGAATCGCTGCCGACACTGGTGCTGCCGGTCGACCAGGCCGAGGAACTGTTCGGCGCCGACGCTGGACGCGAAGCGCCGCTGTTTCTGCAGTTGATTGCCGATCTGGTGGCCACGCCGGCCGACCGCAATGCGGCAAGGATGGATTTGATCGTCGCCATCACCATCCGCAGCGATCTATACGAGCCGTTGCAGACCGCGCCCCAGCTCGCCCACGTTGAAAGCGTGTTGTTCGACGAGCTCAAGCCGATGCCCCGCACCCAATTCAAGGAAGTCATCACCGGTCCCGCGGCCCGCGCCACCGGAGGGGGACACCCGCTGTCGGTCGAGCCGGCGTTGGTGAATCGCCTCCTTGACGACTGCACCGAGGGTGCGGACACGCTGCCGTTGCTGGCGCTCACACTTGCCCGACTGTATGAGGACTACGCCGGAGACGGCGCGTTGACGTTGCACGACTACCGCTCGATGGGTGGCGTTCGAAGCGTTGTGCAGTCAGAGATCGACCTGCTCCTCGCTTCCGATGGCAAACGTCGCGCTACCCAGTTGCGACAGCTGCGCAGCGCCTTCGTTCCATGGCTGGCCACCGTCAATCCCGACAGCGATCAGCCGGTGCGGCGTGTGGCTCGCTGGGCCGATCTACCCGCCGAAAGTCGGCCATTACTAGAGGGATTCGTGGCCCGGCGGTTGCTCGTCACCGACACACGCGATGGCGAGGTCGTGGTCGAGGTGGCACTGGAGAGCCTGCTGCGCCAGTGGGACGAGCTCGCCACCTGGCTCGCCGAGGAGCGTGGGGATCTGAAGGACGCTGACCACCTCGACCGGGCCGCGGCTGCCTGGGAGGAAAACCACAGGGACGCGGCCTGGCTGGTGGAAGGCACTCGGCTGGTCGAGGCCGAAAACCTCAGCGCCAAACCGGCATTCCGTGACCGGCTGGCACACGTCCACGACTTTCTTGCCGTGTCGCGGCGTCGCGAGCAGGAACGCACCGAGGCGGAGAGCAAGCGCCGCGCCGCCGAACTGCAAGCCGCCAAGGATCGCCAGGAAGCCGCTGAGGCGCTGGCCGCGGCGGAAACCACAGCCAGGGAGAAGGCCCAGGCACACGCAACGGTGCTGCGGAAGCGGTCGCTTGTGCTGCGCGCCGTGCTTGCGGTTGCGCTGTTGATCGCCGCCGCCGCGGTGTACGGCTTCGTCACCGCCAAGAGGGAAACCGACCGGGCCAACGAGCGCACACGTGAGGCGCTCGGACTGAGACTGACCTACGAGGGTCAGGCGATGCTGGCCGGAATCCAAGGCGGCGGCGACATTCGGGCGCTTACGCAGATTCTGGCCGCCCAACATGTGGTCACCGACAACGTCGGAGGTCTGTTCACGGCGGCGCTCATGCGCGTCGACACCGACAGGATCATCCAATCGAACGCCGCCATCATGGACGTGACCTACAGCACCGACGGGCAGCGTCTGGTGTCGGGCGGGGCCGACCACACCGTGCGGGTGTGGGACGCCCACACCGGTCAGCCCATCGGGCCGCCGATGATGCAGACCAATGCCGTCACAGACGCGGCGTTGAGCGGCGACGGCAGCGATGTGGTGTTCGCGAGCGCCGACAGCGTGCGGGTGTGGAATGCCCTGACAGGGCAGCCGGTCGAGCCGCCGATCGTGCAGAACACCGCCGTCACCAGCGTGGACCTCAGCGACAACGGCCAGTTAGTCGCCGCAGGCAGCACGGACGGCAGCGCGCGCATCTGGAATGCCGCCACCGCGCGACCGTTAACGCCCCCGATGATCGGACAGAACAGCCCGGTGACCACGGTGGATTTCAGTGACGACGGGCAACGCGTCGCTGTCGGCGACGCCGACGGCGCGCTGCGAGTCTGGAACGCCGAAACGGGCCAGCCGATCACACCGCCGATGACGGGCCACATCGGGGCGGTCACGACGGCGGCGTTCAGCCCTGACGGCCAGCGCGTCGTCTCCGGCGGGAAC
>Ga0137399_10001497_pt1 | contig 10772 bp, 9 predicted proteins | sample czorhiz316metaG_FD_104810 | JGI IMG/M metagenome (GOLD analysis project Ga0137399, IMG submission 104810) | Vadose zone soil microbial communities from Angelo Coast Range Reserve, California, USA - czorhiz3.16 metaG | ecosystem: Environmental > Terrestrial > Soil > Vadose zone | place: USA...
CATCTTCCCCGAGCCTGCCGGTCCGCCCGTCCTCGATCTCGCGGCGCTCCTGGCGGTCGTGTTCTTCTTCCTCATCGCGGCGCTGGTCGTCGCGCTCGTGCGCGCGATCACGGTCGCGCGAGCCGAGTGACCGCACGCGCGGGAAGCGTGGCGATGCTTCGCCACAGGCCGCGACGGAAGCCGAGGACGATCGCGATGAGAATCGCGCCGGTCACCGCATCTGAAGCCTCCGTGACGCTCGAGAGCTGATCGCGCAGGAAGAGGACGATCGCGGCGCCGAGGAGGCTGCCCCAGAGCGTGCCTGTGCCGCCGAGCACGACCATAAGGACGACCGTGCCGGAGGTCGTCCAGTGCAAAAGATCGAGCGACGCGAAGCCGTGTCCGATCGCGTAGAGCGACCCGGCGAGCCCGGCGACGCCGGCCGAGAGCACAAAGGCGAGGAGCTTGTAGCGGGGGGTCGGATAGCCGAGGGCCTGCGCGCGCGCCTCGTTGTCGCGGATCGCGGCGAGGACGTGGCCGAACGGTGAACGGGTGATGCGAAACACCGCGAAGTAGCCGAGGAGCACGAGCGGCAGGGCGGCGTAGTAGAAGTCACCCGGACGGCTGACGCTGACACCCCAGAGCAAGCGCGGGACGCCCTGGACGCCGTTCTCTCCGCCGGTCACGCCGCGCAGCTCGTTCACGAGGTAAAAGAGCATCTGCGCGAACGCGAGGGTCACCATCGCGAAGTAGATCCCTCGCCGCCGGATGGAGAGATAGCCGACCGGGATCGCCAGCGCCATCGCCGCAACGACTCCGGCGAGCGCGGCGAGCGGAAACGCGAGCCGGAGGTCGCGCGCCAGTAGCGCGGCGACGTAGGCGGCGCCTCCCCAGAACGCGGCGTGACCGAAGGAGAGCAGGCCGACGTAGCCAACGAGCAAGTCGACGGACATCGCGAAAAGTGCCCAAAGCAGGATGTCGAGCGCGAGCACGGAGTAGATGACCCGGGGCAGCACGAGCGCAACGACCACCGAAGCGACCACCATGGCGATGCGCAGGTAGCGGCCGCTCATCGCGCCTCGAGTGAGCCAAACAGACCGGCGGGCCGCACGAGGAGCACGACCGCCATCAACGCGAACACGAGGATGTTCTCCAGGGCGGGATTGACGATCGCTCCCAGGCTCGCGAGCACGCCGACGGCGAATCCCGCCACCACCGCCCCGGCGATCGACCCCATACCACCGATGACCACGACGGCGAAGGTGAGGATCACCGGCTCGGCGCCCATCGTCGGCGACACGTTGCGCATGGGCGCAGCCAGCACGCCGGCCAGTCCGGCGAGCGCGATCCCGAACGCGAACGTCCCGGTGACCCAGCGGTCCACGCTGATGCCAAGGGCCCGCGTCAGGTCGCGACGTTCGATCGAGGCGCGCACGACCATCCCGAGCCGCGTCCGCTCGATCGCGTACCACACCACCACGCAGACCGCGAGCGAGAAGGCGATGACGAAGAGCCGGTACGCCGGATACGCGATCGCGCCGAGCGAGAGCGATCCACCGAGCTCCGCGGGCGTCGCGTAGGGCTGACCCTGCAGGCCGAAGCGGACGCGCATCCCGTCCTGGATGAGAAGGGTCAGGCCGAAGGTCAGCAGGAAGCCGTAAAGCGGATCAAGACCGTAAAGCCGGCGCAGGAGGAGCCGCTCGACGACTATTCCGATGAGCGCGACGGCCGCAGGCGCGAGGATGAGCGCCGGCCAGAAGCCGACGCCCAGCCCGAGCTGCAGGAGATACGCGGCGAACGCACCGAGCATGTAGAAGGCCCCGTGCGCGAAGTTGACGACGCGAAGCATGCCGAAGATCACGGCGAGGCCGAGAGAGAGCAGCGCGTAGAACGCCCCGTTGACGAGGCCGTTGAAGACCTGAAGAGTCGCGTAGCCGAGATCCATCGACTCGTTGATCGAGGTGCGGCGCAGCCCGCGCCGCACCTCTCACTCTGCGCTACTTGGGCATCTGGCAGCCGGTCTCGGAGAGCGGACGCGAGACCTGCTCGGCCTTGAGTGTGCCCAAGACCTTCGAGTAGTCGAACTTCTCCTTCACATCGGACGCCGGCTTCACCTGCGCGAGGAGGGCGTCGTGCTGCACCCAGTGGTCCTCGGGGCGGATGTATCCATTCCGGATGAAGAAGTCGTTGAACTTGAAGCCCTCGAGCTGCTTGACGACGGCATCCGGATCGTCCGTGCCGGCCCTGCGGATAGCGTCCATGTACTGCCACGCCGCCGAGTAGTTCCCGGCGTGGGCGAAGGTCGGCCGGATGTTCGTGCGCTTCAGGAACTTGTCGGCGAACGTGCGCGCCTGGTCGTCCATGTTCCAGACCCACGGCGTCGTGTAGACGACGCCCGCGTATGCATCGGAGCCGAGGGCGGTGATGTCGGTGTCGAAGAGCAGACCGATCGCGAGCTGGATGTTCTGGTCCTTGAGCTTGAACTGGTTGTACTGCTTCACGACGTTGACGAGATCGCCGCCGGCCTGCATCGCGCCAAGGACCTGGGGCTTCAGTGAGCCCGCCTTCACGAGGAGATTCGAGAAGTCACCGGTCTGGTTCGGGAACGGGGAGCCATCGGACGCGACGATCGTGCCGCCGGTCTTCGTGATCGCGTTGCGGAACGACTTCTCCATGTCCTGCCCGAATGCGTAGTTCGGATAGATGATGTACCAGCTCTTTCCCACGTTCTGCGTTACCCACACACCGGTCCCCGCCGCGAGCATGTACGTGTCGTAGGCGTAGTGGAAGGTGTACTTGTTGCACTGCGCTCCGGTGAGATCGGTGGTCGCGGCGGTGATGTTGATGTAGAGACGCTTTTCGTCGTTCGCGACCTTCGCGATGGCGAGGGCCGCGGATGAGGTCGGGACATCGAAGATCACGTCTGCGTTGCTGCGCTCGTAGAACTCCTGCGCCTTCGAGCTCGCGAGGTCCGGCTTGTTCTGGTGATCGGCGGTGATGACCTCCACGGTCCCGCCAAAGACGTTCTCTCCGTACTTCGCCTTGAAGTCTTCGACAGCCATCTTGACGGCCTCGACCGCGTTCTTACCGGAGAGCTCGGCATAAACCGCGGACTGGTCGTTGATCACCGCGAGGACGAGCTTCCCGTCGGTGAGCTTGATGGGTCCTGCCGACACACCGGCACCACCGGTCCCGCCGCCGCAGGCAGCGGCGATCAACACGACGGAAACGATCGCAGCGAACACGCGCATGGTCGTCCTCCTCTGGCCCCGGTTAGACGCCGAGATGACGAAGGAGCTCGCGCTCCCGCGCCGCGACCGCGGCGTTGTCGAGCGTCTCCACGATCTCCCCCTGGGCGAGGAGATAGTGACGGTCCGCGACGGCCGTCGCAAAGCGGAGGTTCTGCTCCACCAGGAGCGCGGTTAGGCCTTCGCGTTTCGCATCCAGGAGCATCTCGCGAAGCTGTTGGACGAGGACCGGCGCGAGGCCCTCGGTCGGTTCGTCGAGGAGGAGGATGCGTGCCCCCATGCGTAGCGCTCGCGCGATCGAGAGGATCTGTTGCTCGCCACCGGAAAGCTTCGAGCCCGAGGTGCGCCGGCGCTCGCGAAGGACCGGGAACGTCGCGTACACGCGATCGAGTGGCCACGCGGTCGGTCCGACCTGCGGCGGCAGCTTCAGGTTCTCCTCAACCGTGAGCGTCGCGTAGATGCCGCGATCGTCGGGGACGTACCCGAGGCCCGCGCGAGCGCGACGCTCCGGGGACCAGCCACTGATGTCCTCCCCGCCGAGCAGGATCCGGCCTTTCATCTCGCGATGAAGGCCGACCACACACCGGAGCGTGGTCGTCTTCCCCGCCCCGTTCCGGCCGACCAGCGTGATGAGCTCTCCGTCATCGACACGAAACGCGATTTCCCTCAGCGCCTGGGCTTGGCCGTACCACGCGGAGAGACCCGCGACCTCAAGCATCCACTTGCCCCAGATACGCCGCGATGACCGCCGGCTCGTGACGGACCACCTCATACGGCCCGTCGGCGATCACCCGGCCTTGCTGCATGACCACGACGCGCTGCGCTACTTCGGCGACCACGCCCATGTTGTGTTCGACTAGCAAGACCGTGCGACCGCCCGCGACCTGCCGGATGAGTGCGATGGTTCGGCTCACGTCCTCGAGGCCCATGCCTGAGGTCGGCTCGTCCAGCAGGAGGAGCCGCGGTTCGCGCGCGAGCGCGATCGCGAGCTCGAGCGCGCGCTTTTGCCCGTACGGGAGGCCGCTCGCCGGACGATCGGCGACGGCCTCGAGCCCGACCTCGCCGAGCAGTTCGCGGCCGCGCGGCGCAAAGCGGCGTAGCGCGCCCTCAGACGACCAGAAGCGAAGGCCAAGATCTGTCGCGGACTGGAGTGCCAGGAGGACGTGCTCCAGCGCGGAGAGCTGCTCGAAGAGGCTCGTGATCTGGAAGGAGCGCGCGACGCCGAGGTTGGCGATCTGGTCCGCGCGAAGGTGGGTCGCGTCGCGCCCGAAGAGGAGGATCTCGCCGCTCGTGGGTTTGAGGAACCCAGTAAGGAGATTGAACAAGCTCGTCTTCCCCGCGCCGTTGGGGCCGACGAGGGCGTGGACGCGTCCGGCTTCGAGCCGAAGGTCGACGCCGTTCACGGCGCGGAACCCCGCGAACTCTTTGGTGACGCCGCGCGTCTCGATGGCAAATCCGTCCGTGCGCGGGAGGATAGGGCTGGGTATCGTTCGTCGCCTCGTGAAGGGCGCGATCGATCTCTCTGGAAGGAGCGCGCTCGTGACGGGTGGCGCGAGCGGGATCGGTCGTGCGATCGCGATGGACTTCGCGGAGCATGGCGCGCGCGTCCTCGTCGCCGATCTCGACGAGCAGAACGGCGCGGAGCTCGCCTCGTCGATCGGCGGCATCTTCCGGAAGGGGGATGTCTCGCGGCGCGAGGACTGCCGCGCGCTCGTCCAGGCCGCGATGGATGAGCTCGGCGGCGTGGACATCCTCGTGAACAACGCGGGACTCCAGCATGTCGCGCCGATCGAGGAGTTCCCCGAGGAGAAGTGGGAGTACCTCATCCGCGTGATGCTGTTCGGCGCGTTCTACCTCACGAGGTACGTGATCCCGCGCATGTACGAGAAGGGCTGGGGCCGAGTGATCAACATCTCATCCGTCCACGGCCTCGTTGCCTCACCGTACAAGTCGGCATACGTCGCGGCCAAGCACGGGCTCAACGGGCTCACGAAGACGATCGCGCTCGAGGCCGCAGAGAAGGGCGTGACCGTCAACGCGATCTGCCCGAGCTACGTGCGAACGCCGCTCGTTGACAAACAGATCGCCGACCAGGCACGCGTGCACGGCATCTCCACGGACGCCGTGGTCCGCGACATCATGCTCGCGCCGGCGGCACGCAAGCAGCTCCTGGAGCCGGGCGAGGTAGCCGCCTATGTCACGTTCCTCTGTTCGGACGCGGCCGCGGGCATCACCGGAGCGCTGCAGGTCATCGACGGAGGATGGACGGCGCGGTAGTCAGGCGCCCCGGGTTACGTGTGAGAGGTGCGACTCCTGAGGTTCGACCTCGTCAATCCCGGCGAGGAACTCATCCAGGATGCGATTGAACCCTTCGGGTTTGTCCATGTGCACCCAGTGGCTCGCGCCAGCGATGGTCTGATGTGGGAGGTCCGGCCGAAGGCGGTGCAGATCGTTCGGGCCGTCCGCTTGCGCGGCTGTGATCGAGAGCGTCGGCCCCCGATACCCGTCGAGATCGGCGACGGGATCGTACGCGAAGGCCTCTTCCATGATCTTGAGCGCCGCGTCCTTCTGGATCTTCCTGAACTCGGCGCTGACCTGCTCGCGGACCTTCGGCTGAGCGCCATCGAGGAGCCTTTCCATGAAGCCGGCCGATGTCTTCTCGTAGTCCGCTCTCATCGCGGTCATGATCTGGCGCGCCTGAGCTTCGGGGACCTTGCCCGGTGCGTCCACGAGAACGAGGCCGGCCACGCGATCGGGGTGGTTGCAGGCGAAGGCGATGGCGGCCGCAGCGCCGAGGCTGTGTCCGATCAGCACGAAGCGGGTGAGCGCGAGCGCGTCCGCGACCGCACCGATGTCCTCCGCGAGGGAGTCGACAGCGTAGTCGCGGTCCCCCGGCGCCTGCGATCCGCCGTGACCGCGCAGGTCGAAGGCGACGGCTCGCCGATTGGGCCGCAGGTGCCCCAGCTGCGCCGACCAGTGCGACAGGTTTCCACCGAAGGCGTGGACGAAGACGGCGGGCACGCCGCCTCGGCCACCGTCGTCAAGGCGAAGACGCCCGGCGAGCCCCCGGATATCGCTATTCCGCTTCACCACCCGGGTCTCCCGCGATTTTCTCGCCGGTGTTGGTGGCGTTACGCGACCGTGCGCGGATATTCACCAACCCGACATCGGCCTACGCGGGACGGATCGCCTGTGTGAAGGTGAAAAGGTCCTTCGGGTCGTACGCGCGCTTGACCCGCTGAAGGCGCGGGTAGTTCGGGCCGTAATACGCCTCGGGCCAGTCGACGAGATCAGGGTCGGCATAGTTTGCGTAAGCCTCGGGTCCCGCGAGCTTCCGCACGCTCTCGTGGTACGCGCGGAAGAGCGACTGTGCGGTCGGTGAGTCTGCCGGCCACGACTGAACGAACTGCAGCACGCCGAGCGCACCGCGGTGCGGGAACGCGGTCGCTTCCGGCGCCAGGCGCGTCACGGCTCCGCCGAGGGCGTCATAGATGACCGACCAGGAGCTGCCCTGGATCGGCCCTTCGAGCCCTTTGGTGAGTACCGCGATCGCGTCGGTCGACAGCGGCGCGGTCGCGACAACCGACTTCGCTGCGTAGGTCTCGCGCTGCAGCACACCGTCGGGCGTTTCGCCCACGAGGTGGCACTGCGACACGCTGCGGCCGAGACATCCGGCGTCGACCATCATCGTATCCATGAACGACCGGGAGCCGACCGAGCGGCTCGCGCGGATCCCTGCGAGCGCGTCCAGGCGATCGAGCTGCGCGTTGAGCGAGGCGACGCTGCCCGAGTGCACGGCATAGAGGGTGAGCTGCGCGCCGGACCGATCCGCGTCGAGGTGCAGGTTCGACCAGAGCGCGTCCGGCGCCAGGCGCATCCATTCCTGCCACGCCGCGATGACCTCGTTCGCCGCCGACCACGGCCACGAAAGGAAGCCGAGCGCGAGCGCGCTCGCCGGGTGGGTGCGCAACGTGAGCGACGTCACCACGCCGAAGCTTCCGCCGCCTCCGCCGCGGAGCGCCCAGAACAGGTCGGGCTCGCGCTGCCCGTCGCAGGTGAGGATGTTCGCGTCCGCAGTCACGATCTCGGCCGCGAGAAGATCGTCGCAGGTGAGCCCCCACACGCGCGACATCACGCCGATCCCGCCACCGAGGGCGAGGCCGGCGATTCCCACCGTCGCGCAGCTCCCGCCGGTGATGCCCGCACCGGCCCTCGCGGTCTCCGCGTAGATGTCGATGAGCCGAGCGCCGGCGCCGACGACGACGTGGTCGGCGCGGACATCGATCGCGTTCAGCGGACCGGTGTCGATCACGAGACCTCTGCCCGTCGACCAGCCGCCATAGCTGTGGCCGCCGCTGCGTAGCGCGAGCGGGACACCCGTGGACGTGGCGAAGGCCACGCACACGCGGACGTCGTCGACGGAGACGCAGCGCGCGATCGCGTCGGGGCGAATCGCGTCGAAGCGCGTGTTGTAGAGGACACGCCTCGCGTCATACGTCGGATCGGAGGGGCGAATGAGCTCGCCCTTGAGCGTGCGCGCGAGCGCGCTCCAGTCCGGCGCCCGGCCCGTGGGCGTCGGCGTCGGACTCGGGCTCGCGGTCTCGATAGGCGACGCGGTCGGCGTCGGGCTTGCGGACGTCGGCGGGGTGGCGCACGCGGCGAGCACGCTCGCGCCGGCCATCCCGGCCAGGCGCAGGAAGCGGCGGCGATCCATCACCGGCGCGGCGTCAGGAGATCGCGAGTGCCCGCACCTCGTCCACGGCGGCGGGATTCTCGAGCGATGAGAGATCGCCCAGATCGTCCTTCCCGAGGTACGCGCCGCGGATGACGCGGCGCAGGATCTTCGCGTTCCGCGTCTTCGGAAGCTGCGTCACGAAACGCACCCCGTCGGGCCGCAACGGCTTCCCGAGGATCTCCGCGACCTTGTCCTGCACCGATCGCGCGAGCTCGGGCGCAGCCTGGTGTCCGGGCCGCAGCACGGCGAACACCACGATGACCTCTCCTTTGATTTCGTGCGGGACGCCGATGGCGGCGGCCTCGGAGACCGCGGGATGCGCGACCGCGGCGGACTCGACCTCGGCCGGGCCGACGCGTTTGCCGGCCACCTTCAGGGTGTCGTCGCTGCGGCCCTCGATGTACCAGAAGCCCTCGTCATCGATCCGCGCCCAGTCGCCGTGAACCCAGACGTTCTCGAAGCGGCTCCAGTACGTCTCCAGATAGCGACTTTCCTCCGTGTGCGGGTCGCGCCAGAAGCCCCGCGTCATTCCCGGCCAGGGCTTGCGGATGACGAGCTCGCCGACCGCGCCGCGCACCGGCCGGCCCTGCTCGTCGACGACATCCGCCGCCATGCCCGGGCAGGGGCCGGCGAACGAACCTGGTTGGATCGGCGTCCAGGTCGTGCACCCGAGGATGCCGCCGGAGATTTCGGTGCCCCCCGAGTAATTGATGACCGGGCATCGCGATTCCCCGACATTCCGGAAATACCACCACCACGGGTCGGGGTTCCACGGCTCCCCGGTCGAACCGAGGACGAAGAGCGAGGACCGATCCTTCGCGCGCACCGGATCTTCCCCGGAGCGCATGAGCCCACGGATCGCCGTCGGCGAGATGCCGAGGTGGGTCACGCGATGACGTTCGACCATCGACCACATCCGCGATGCGTCGGGGAAGTCCGGGGTGCCGTCGTAGAGGACGACCGTCGCCCCGAGCATCAACCCGCCGGCGATGAGCCACGGCCCCATCATCCAGCCGATGTCGGTGGACCAGAGGATCACGTCGCCTTGTTGAAGATCGAAGCAGTGCGCGAGATCCTGCGCGGCTTTCAGCGGAAACCCGCCGTGTACGTGTAGCGCGCCCTTGGGCTTCCCTGTCGTGCCGGACGTGTAGATGACCATGAATGGATCTTCCGCGCTGGTGTCGGCGACATCGAGGATCGCGCCCTCGGGGGTGACCTCCGACCAGGCGACATCGCGCCCGCGCTTGGGATATGCGCGGCCGACGCGGTCGACCACGACAACGGTCTCGACCGACGGCGCGCGGTCCGCCGCCTCGTCCGCCGTCTCCTTCATCGCCACAACCGACCCGCGGCGGTAGAAGCCGTCGGCGCAGACCAGCACCTTAGCCTCCGCGTCTCTTAGGCGTCCGGCGATGGCCTCCGCGCCGTATCCCGAGAACACCGGGATGAACACGGCGCCGATGGCGCCGATCGCGAGCGCCGCGACCGCGCATTCGACCGTGAGCGGAAGGAAGACCGCGACACGGTCGCCCTTCTTAACGCCGAGCGACCGCAGACCCGTGGCGAAGCGCGCGACCTGGTCGGCGAGCTCCCCGTATGTGAGGACGCGGACGGCGCCTTCTTCAGCTTCGGCGATGACCGCGACGTGCGTCGGATCGTGCCGAAGCGCGGTCGCCACGTAGTTCATGCGGCCGCCGGTCCACCACGTCGCCCACGGAAGGCCGCGGCTTTGGTCGAGGACCCGCGTGTAGGGCGTGCGCCAGACGATCCCGAGGTCGCGCTCGGTCGCGCGCCAGAAGCCCGCGAGGTCATCGGTGGACCAGCGCAGCATCGATGCGTAGTCGGGATGCCCGTTGCCCTCCGCAAAGCGGCGCAGGCGGCTTCGCGTGAGGTACCGCTCGGTGGGCTCCCACGCCGGGCGCATCAGCGCCACGGTACGACAGCGCGAGCGCGGTCGGTCACGCTCAGGTACGGATCGCTGAGAGCGTCAACCGCCCGGAACGGATTGGACGTGCGTCGTCTCGGTGGCGCTGTTGTTCCCGGGGACCGGGTCGGCAGTGCTGCTCGTCACCGTCACCGTGTTGCTGAGGACCGTGCCGTCGGGCGTGTTCGCGTTCACGTTCACGACGAGCGCGAAGGCGGCTGAGGTGCCGGCAGCCAGCGTCGCGGTGCTGCAGGTGACCGTGCCCGTGCCGCCGACGGATGGAGTGCTGCAGGTGAAGATTGGGCCGCTATTTTGGGCAAGCGAGACGAACGTGGTGTTCGCCGGGAGCGTGTCGCTGAGCGAGACGGTTTGGGCGCTGCTCGGCCCAGCGTTCGCGATGGTGAGCGTGTAGGTGAGGTTGGCCCCGGCGGCGACCGGGTCGACGTTATCAGCCTTGGTCGCGGAGAGGTCGGCCGATGGAGCGGGGGCGGCGTTGACCTTGGTCGTCACCGTGGCGCTGTTGTTCCCGGGGACCGGGTCAGTCGTGGTGCTCGTCACGGTGACCGTGTTGCTCAGGACGGTGCCGTCGGGCGTGTTCGCGTTCACCTTCACGACCAGCGCGAAGCTGGCCGTGGTGCCAGAGACCAGCGTCGCGATGCTGCAGGTGACCGTTCCCGTGCCGCCGACTGCTGGAGTGCTGCAGGTGAAGATTGGGCCGCTATTTTGGGCAAGCGACACGAAGGTGGTGTTCGCCGGGAGCGGGTCGCTGAGCGAGACGTTCTGGGCGCTGCTGGGGCCGGGGTTGTTCACAACGAGTGTGTACGTGAGGTTGTTGCCGGCGGTGACCGGGTCGACATCATCCGCCTTCGTGACCGAAAGATCGGCG
>Ga0137399_10001498_pt1 | contig 10771 bp, 8 predicted proteins | sample czorhiz316metaG_FD_104810 | JGI IMG/M metagenome (GOLD analysis project Ga0137399, IMG submission 104810) | Vadose zone soil microbial communities from Angelo Coast Range Reserve, California, USA - czorhiz3.16 metaG | ecosystem: Environmental > Terrestrial > Soil > Vadose zone | place: USA...
AGCGCCATGCCGCAGATCGGGCACGTTCCGGGCTGGTCGCGCACGATCTGGGGGTGCATCGGGCACGTCCATTCGACGCGCGTCGATTGCACGGGCGTTGCGGGTTCCAGCGCCATGCCGCATTTGGGGCACGGGCCAGGCCTGTCGGCCTCGACCTCGGGGTCCATCGGGCAAACCCACTTCGTGCCAATGGGTGCAGACGGTTCTGGGGGGCGCTGCTCGCCCAGATAGCGCTGCGGGTCGGCTTCGAACCTGGCCTTGCACCTGGGGCTGCAGAAGCCGATCTCGCGGCCCTCGAATACGGTCTTGCCGCCCTTGGGGTGGTCGAGATCCACGGTCATGCCACAGACCGGGTCCTTCCCGGTGCGGGAGGTGCCAGTGTCAGGGGAGGGGTCATGCTGAGCGTGCACTTCGTCCTCCCCTAGTGACGCGCGAGGCTCCAGTCGAGCAAAACGATCTTCCACGCTTCCCCTCTTGGCTCGAGGACGTACACTGACCATAGGATGTGCGTGACCGTGCGGGGCTTCGCGGGGTTCGCGAAAAGATCCGTCCGCGTGTAGCCCCATGCCATTTGAGGCGTCGCGCGGAGCTTCACAGGCGTGCCCTTGACCGGATGCTTCGGTCCCTTCATCTCGGGCACGAGCGACGACGGTTCAGTCCTGGCGCTGATTCCGCCGCGCAGGAGCATCGCCGCGAGCGTTCCGCCAGCCGCGAGGGTGCCGGCTGCGATCACGGTCGCAATGATCGCCCATGCCCGCATCAGTCAATACCGCCGTGCTCGTGCTCGCGCTTGCGCTGTTTCCCTTTGCCGGAGTCGTCCGCGACCTGGTGCGCGACGGTGCCGGGCGGATTCTTGTACGGTCCCGGATCGGCGTAGGTGGTGATGCCTTCGCGCACCTTCACCACCGTGAACATGCCGCCCATGTCGATGCTCCCGAACTGGCCATTGCCGGTCATCATCGGGAGCGTGTTGGGCGGGCGACCCATGTCCATCATCTCGCCCATCCCGTTCTGGCCCATCGCCATGTAGCCGGGGAGCAGGTTGCGTACTTTCTCCTCGACGCCGGACTGATCGACGCCCGTCAGGTTGGGTACGGTGTGGTCCATTTGATTCATCGTGTGGTGGTTCTTGTGGCAGTGCATGGCCCAGTCGCCCGGCGCATCGGCGACGAACTCAATGTCACGAGTAGTCCCCGGCGGAACGTTGACCGTCGTCTCTCGTATCTGCGCAGACGCAGGTGTCGGCCCGCCGTCGGTGCCCGTCTCGATGAAATGGACGCCGTGGATGTGGATCGGGTGACTGTCCATGCTCAAGTTGGCGAGGCGCACCCGGACGCGCTGGCCCTTCTTCACCACCAGCGGAGCCGTGCCGGGGAAGGCGCGCGCGTTGAACGTGAAGAGGTTGAAGTCGAGCATGGTATTCGGATTCGGAGTCGCGCCGCCGATGGGCACGTCCCACTCGTGCAGGAAGATCGCGAAATCACGGTCGATGCGCTTTCGTTCCTTGCGCGGGTGGATGATGAAGAAGCCCTCCAGGCCGAAGGCCATCTGGAGCGTCTCGTCAGCGTGCGGGTGGTACATCTGCGTGCCGCTCTGCCGCAGCGTGAACTCGTAAGCGAACGTCTCCCCGGGCTTGATGTGCGGCTGATTCAAGCCCTGTACGCCGTCCATGCCATTGGGAAGCAGGACGCCATGCCAATGGACGGATGTATCCTCGGGCAGGTGGTTGGTGACGAGGATGCGGACGCGGTCGCCTTCCACCGCCTCGATGGTGGGCCCCGGCGTCTGGCCGTTGTAGCCCCAGGCGTTGATCACCATGCCGGGCGCGATCTCCCGCTTCACTTTCTCGGCCACGAGGTGGAAGACCTTGACCCCGTGGTCGAGCTTGTAGGGCAGGGTGGAGCCGTTGGGCGTGACGACCGGGACGTACGGTTGAGCCGCGACAGCAGGGAGGGCCAGTGCAGCAGCTAGAATGAGTGCGGCTTTCACGGGGTCTTCTCCTTCGGAGGCTGCGCATCGAGCGAACCCCCGCTGGCGCGCTCCAGTTCGGCGCGCGTGATCCAGTAGTCACGGACGGTCTCGAGGTAGCTCCGGCAGGCTTCGATTTGCTCTCGCCGGGCTTGCAGGAGCTGGAAGACGCCGAGCAGCATCGCGCTGTAGCGAAGCTGCGACTCCTTCAACGCCTTCTCCCGCAGCGGCAGGAGGACGGTGCGGTAGTGCTCGGCCGATCGGTGAGCGACGACGAGGCGATTTCGCAGCGCCCGCACCTCGGCCCGGATGTTGACCGCCAGCTCGGCCTGACGCGCACGCGCCTGCCGGACCTGGGCCAGGATGCGAGCCGCCCGCGCCTGCCCCTGGTCGAAGATGGGCAACTCGACCGAGAGCTCGGGACCCGTGACGCGGGTCCCTTCCGGGTCGCGCCCCGTGGAGACGCCTGCCTGGAGAACGGGGAGCACGCGGCTCACACCCGTCAGCGAGGCAGCTTCCTCCAACGCCTGCCCTTCGGCCCGGACCGCAAGCAGGTCCAACCTGCGCTCGATGGCCAGGGACTCGACATGGTCGAGCGACGGATCCCGCTCGGGCGGGTCCGCGAGCCTGCTCTCGACCTTCCACGAGGCACTCTCGGGCCCCCAAAGTCCGAGCAGCCGGTTCACCTGCTCGCGCTGCTGGACGGCCTGTTCCTCGGCTTGCCCGAGATCGAACTTGCTCTGCTCGAAGAACGCCTGCTCCTGGATGACGTCGAGGTCGCTGACGTTGCCCACGGCGCGTTGCCGCACTCTCAGTTCGGCCGCGGCACCCTGGGCTTCGAGCACCAGCTTGCGGACCTCGACCGTCGCCTGCGCCGCTTGCAGCGTCACCATGGCCTGCCGGACTTGCGACGTCAGCTCCAGAACGCTGCTCCCGACGCGCGCCTTCGCAGCATCCAGTTGGGCGGCGGCTACCCGCTTGCGGAGCGGAAGGGTGAAAAGGTCGAGGAAGTCCTGCGCGACGGAAAACTCGGTATCGATGAACGTCCCGGGGCCAGAGGTTGGGAACCGGACGCGCGCTCCGAAGCTCGGGTTCCGCAGAAGCCCGGCTTGCACCAGGTCCGCTTGCGCGATGCCAAGCTCCTCGTAGGTGGCGACCAACCCTTGGTTGCGGAGCAGCGCCACCTCGACGGCTCCGTCCGGCGTCACCGTGCCCGCCACCAGGTCGTGGACGCGCGCCCGCACCTGCTCGTCGGCGGGGGTGCCCTGGTCCCAGTGGATGCGAGCGCCTCCACGTTCAGCCACGAGCGCCGACACATCGTCGAAGCTCGCCTTCGGCGAGACGGAAGCGCAGCTCGTTGCAGCCAGGGCGGCCCAAAGCCATCGCGCGCTCTTCACGGCGTCCCTCCGTCGGTACCGGGCGGCATTTGCTGGTGGTGGTGGTGCGGTTCGGCAGCGGTGCCAGCATCCGCGACGACCGTAGGCCCTGCTGACTGCTGCGCGGGAGGCGAGTAGGGGGCCTCGGCCGCCTTGTCGCTCGCCGGATCGTTGGCCGGCGGCAACGGCGGGGGGAGCGCGACGCAAGCGAGCACGGAAGAGCACGTCAGGAGGAACAGGAGCGGGACTGGCTTCATGGGATCTTCCTTGCAGAGGGTGACCGACACATTCCAGCGCGCTCGGCGAGGACAGCGCACGCATGCACGCCATCGCGCCGCCGGTCACGCGCTCTGTTTTGTGGGGAGTCGGTCTAGATTCGAAGACGCAAGGGTGGGCCGAGCGGTGGGGTCAGCGGGCCCTGCATGCACTCCGGTGGACGCGCATTCGCAATCTGGGCGACGGGGTGGCTCAACACCGGCGCAGCCGCGGGTATGGCCATGGCCGAACCGGTCGATGCGCGCGGCGCGACTTGCTGGCGTGTCGATTCTTTCACCGCGGCGACGACCTTGCAGCAAGGAGCACGCTCGAGCGCGGTACCCCTATCGTCGCCGCTTCTCGCGCAGCAGGCATCCGCATGCGCAGCGGCGCACCAGAGCGCAGCCAGAACCGGAAGGGCCGTGGAGCCCACCAGGACGCTGACAGCAAAAGCTGCTCCAATCCGGCGCATCGAAAACATTCTGCTTGGGTTCCCGTTCCCTGACAACTACGGTTGCGCCACCGACGGATCTTCCACCGTCACCGGGTTCGTCACCGCGGCGGGCCGCGGCGTTCGTGCGAGGCGCGCCACGCCATAGGCGATGAGGGCGAGAGCGGCGAACTGCGCGGGAGTCAGCCCGAGGTATCGGGGGTCGGAGTAGGGGAGGTCCGTCGCGCGCAGGAAGTCCAGGAAAAAGCGTGCCGTGCCGTATCCGACTGCAAGCGCGGGCAGGAGCCTCCCTTGCAGAGCACGGCGGTGCTCGAGCGCGTACAGCAAGCCGGTCAGGGCGAAGAGAACCAAGGCGTCATAGAAGCCGAGATCGTGGCGCGCTCCGTCGGGGAATGCCACGGCGAGCGCAAAAGAGGTGAGGCGCCCGGGATGGTCGTGCACCGAGAAGCATCCCAGGCGCGCCACCGCCCACCCGGGCGCGACGGCGAGCGCGAACACGTCCGAGTAGCGCGAGAATGGAATGCGCCGCGCGCGGAAGAAGATCGCCGCCGCGAGGATCCCGCCGAGGACGCCGCCTGTCGAGGACAGGCCGTCCCAGACTCTCAGAAGCTGCAGAACGCCGCCTTGCCGGAGCTCCTCTGGGTGGTAGAAAAGCAAGTGCACCAGGTGCCCGCCGATGACGCCGGCGACCACCGCCCAGAGAGAGAAATCCCGCAGGGGCACTTGGTCCAGTCCGCGACGGCGCGCCCCGCGAAGGAGCAGCGCCGACGCGAGCCAGACGCCCGCCGCCGCGAGAATGCCGAAGGACTGGACCGCGAGTGGCCCGATCTGCAGAGGGGGGATGACGAAATACGGGATCAATCGAACACCAGAACGGAAGCGGGCGCGACGATGACATTCACGTTCATCCTCAGACTCGTGGGACCGCGCCGAGATTCAGTTTTTCGCCCCATCACTGCACGAGCAGCACGCCTCCCATCATTCCCATTCCGCAGGCGTAACGGATTTCCCCCGCTTTTTCGGGAGTGAAATCGATCGCTACAGCCTTGTTGAGCGGCAGGTCCTTGCGGATGCCCGCGTCCTTGATGTCGATCGAGGTCGCGCAGGTCTGATCCGTCTTGCGCGTCACGACGAGGTGAAGGGGCTTGCCCTTCTTCACAGTGACGTTGTTCGGCTCGAAACCCTTGTCCGTCACGCTGAGCTCGACGGTGCGGGGCTGGTCTCCCTTCGCGGTGGCGGGTCCTAGGGCCAGCAGCGCGGAAACGATGAGCGCGGTCATGTGGTGACTCCTTCGGTGATGGGGGCGGGGCTTGCTCCGGCGGGTAGCCTCCGTCCCTTCCAGATCAGGTACAACGCCGGATAGACGACGAGCTCGAGCACGGCGGAGGTGACCACGCCGCCGACCATCGGTGCGGCGATGCGCTTCATCACGTCTGCGCCGGTGCCGGTCGACCAGAGCACGGGAAGAAGGCCGACGAGAATGGTCGCGACGGTCATGATCTTGGGGCGGATGCGCTTGACCGCGCCGGCGACCACTGCTTCGTGCGCCTCCTCGCGCGTGGCCGGCCGTTTATCTTTCCATGCGAGGTCCAGGTACAGAAGCATCACGATGCCCGTCTCGGCGTCGAGACCGGCGAGCGCGATCAGGCCCACCCAGACGGCGACGGACATGTTGTAGCCGAGCAGCCACAGGAGCCAGAACGCACCTACCAGAGAGAAAGGCACGGCGAGCATCACCAGCAGCGCCTCGACGGCGCTACCCGAGTTGAAGAACAGGAGCATGAAGATGATCGCCAACGTGACCGGCACCACGATCGCGAGCCGGGCCTTGGCGCGTTCGAGGTAGCGATACTGGCCAGCCCAGTCCAGCCGGTATCCCGGCGGAAGCTTCACTTTGTCGGACACTGCCTTCTTCGCGTCGCGCACATAGTCGTCGATCGGACGGGCGGTGTCGGCGAACACGTATCCGGCGAGCTGGCCGTTCTCGTCGCGCAGCATCGAAGGGCCGGAGCGCAGCCGAAGGTTCGCGACCTGGCCGAGGGAAATCTGCGCCCCGTCCATGGTCGCCACACGGACGCGGCCAAGGGCATTCAGGTCGGAGCGGAAGTCCCGCGCATACCGGACGGTCACTGGGTATCTCTCACGGCCCTCTACGGTCGTGGAGACGGTCAATCCGCCCACCGCGGTCTCGACTACATCTTCCACGTCGCCGACGTTGAGCCCGAATCGCGCCGCTCGATCGCGGTCGACGTCGAAGTCGAGGAAGTAGCCGCCGCCGATACGTTCGGAGAAGGCACTGCGCGTCCCGGGTACGTCACGCAGCGCCGCCTCGATCTCTGCTCCGATGCGGTCGATCTCCTTCGTGTCGGGTCCGAGCACGAGCACGCCGAGCGGACTTCGCACGCCCGTGGCGAGCATCTCGGTGCGGGTCTGGATTGGCATCCACCAGACGTTGGGCATGCCCACGAACTGCATCGCGCCGTCGAGCTTTCGAACCAGGGCGTCCCAATCCTCCCCTTTCGGCCACAGCTTCGGGTCTTTCAAGGTCACGACGGTTTCGAACATCGAGAGTGGCGCCGGGTCCGTGGGCGAGTCGAACCGGCCTGCCTTGCCGAACACGCGTTCGACTTCTGGGAACTGGCGCAGCACCTGGTCCTGCCGCTGCAGCACGTCGCTGGCGGTCGCATCGCTCATGCCGGGCACGCTGGTCGGCATGTAGAGCAGCGTTCCCTCGTTGAGTGGAGGCATGAACTCGCTGCCCAGCGCGCGGACTATGGGTAGGGTCACGACAATGAGCACGAACGCGCCGATGATGACCGGCCAGCGGAACCGCAGCGCAAATCTACAAACCGGGTCGTAGACGCGCGAGAGGACCCGCGAGATCGGGTTGCGCTCCTCCGGACGGATGTGTCCTCGGATGAAGGTCGTGGCGATGGCGGGCACCAGCGTCACCGACAGGATGGCCGCGAAGGCCATCGAGAACGTCTTCGTCCAGGCGAGCGGCGAGAAGAGACGTCCTTCGGTACCCTCCAGCGTGAAGACCGGCAGGAAGCCGACCGTGATGACGAGGAGCGAAAAGAAGATGGGGCGGCCGACTTCCTGCAGCGCCGCGACGACGATCTCGGACCGGGCTTCCTTCCTTCCAGAGGCTTCCCAGGCCTCGAGCTTCTTGTGCACGTTCTCGATCACGATGATCGCGGCGTCGACCATGGCACCCATGGCAATGGCGATCCCTCCCAGCGACATGATGTTCGCGGTGAGCCCCATCTGCTTCATGGGAATGAAGGCGAGCAGGACCGCGATGGGCAGAAGCAAGGCGGGGACGAGCGTCGATCGGAAGTGCAGCAGGAAGAGGAGGATCACCAATGTGACGACGATCAACTCCTCGATCAGCGTGTGCTTGAGCGTATCGATGCTGGCGCGGATAAGGGTCGACCGATCGTAGGTCGGGACGATCTGGACACCCTGCGGCAGCGTGCGTTTCAGCTCCTCGATGCGCGCCTTCACCGCATCAATGACTTGAAGGGCATTCGTGCCGGAACGCGCGACGACGACGCCGCCGACGACCTCGCCTTCGCCGTCGAGATCCGCGAGTCCGCGACGCTGCGCAGGGCCGATCCGTACCGCACCCACGTCCCGGAGCACGACGGGGGTCCCCATGTGGGCACCGAGGACGACCTTTTCCAGATCGTGCGGGTCCTTCACGTATCCGCGCCCGCGCACGTAGTGCTCGGTGCCGCTCACCTCGAGGATGCGCCCGCCGACATCGGCGTTGGACATCTTCACCGCTTCCACGACCCTCGAGAGCGGGATGCCCAGGGCGGCCAGCCGGTCGGGATCAAGGTCGACCTGGTACTCCTTGACGAATCCGCCGACGCTTGCCACCTCGGCCACGCCCGGCACGGCCTGCAGCGCATATCGGATGCTCCAGTCCTGCAGCGACTGGAGCTGCTGCAGGGTCACATGGCCGGTCTTGTCGATCAGCGCGTATTCGAAGACCCAGCCGACGCCGGTCGCGTCCGGACCGAGGATGGGCGTCACGCCCTGGGGGAGCTTGTTGGAGATGGTCGAGAGCTTCTCCAGCACGCGGCTGCGCGCCCAGTACATGTCGGTCCCGTCCTCGAAGATGACGTTCACGAACGACATGCCGAACATGGACTGGCCGCGGACCGCCGTGACCCGAGGCGAGCCGAGCATCGAGCTGACCACCGGGTACGTGATGTTGTCCTCGACCAGATCAGGCGCGCGACCCATCCACTCCGAGAAGACGATCACCTGCACGTCGGAGAGATCCGGGACCGCGTCGAGGGCCGTGTTGCGGAGGGACAGGACACCCCACGCAGTCGCGAGGCCGACGAGCAGCAGCGTCGCGAGTCGGTTCTTTGCGCACCACGCGATGATGCGGGCGATCATGGTTGTCCCCACCGGGGAAGCGCGCCTCTCAGCTGTGCCTCGCTGGAGAGCAAGAACGTCGCTTGCGTGGCGACCTGCTCACCCTCGCCGAGACCGGCCAGCACTTCGCTGTAATCTCCCGCCAGGGCCCCGACCTGGACTTCGGTTGCCTGCAGCTGCCCTTCGCCGCGCTTCACGAACACGTACCTGTGCTGGCCCGATGCAAGGAGGGCGTTGTCGGGCACCGCGAGGCGGTTCCCGAGCGGCACCTGCACGTTCACGTCGACGAACATCCCCGGCTTGAACGACAGTTCGGCGTTGGGAAACGCAAGCCGCGCGCGTACGGCTCGCGTCTTCTCGTCGACGGTCGGATAAACAAACTGGACGACGCCCTTCCACGTCACGCCGCTCGCCCAGGGCAGGCTCATGGTCGCTGGCTGTCCTGCCTGGACGTAGGGAGCATCGGACTCGAAGAGGTCGGCGAGAACCCAGATGCGCCCAAGGTTGCCGATGCGATAAAGCACATTGCCGGCCATGGCCCGCGTTCCTGCCACCACGTTCTTCTCCAATACGACGCCGCTCGCTGGACTGCGGATCGTGATGCGCGGCTCCGCCTTGCCGCGCTTGCGGAGCTCCGCCAATTGCTCCGTCGAGAGTCCCCACAACCTCAGCCGCTCCTCGGATGCGCGGATGAGCTCCTCCCGCCCGGGGACGCCCTGGCTGCGGATGGCGACCAGGTAGTCCCGCTCGCTGGCCAGGAGGTCCGGGCTGTAGAGCGCGAGCAGCGGCTGGCCTGCCTTGACCGGTTGCCCGGTCTGATTGACGAATAGCTTCTCGACGTACGCGTCGTACTTGAGCACCACGTCGGCGACCTGCGTCTCGTCCACCTCCACCCGGCCATGGGCGCGCAGCGAGAGCGCCAGGGGCCGGCGCTCCACCTTGGCGAACACAACGCCAATGAGCTGCTGGCGCGCGGGGCTCACCTCCAGCAACTTTGGGCCGCCTTCACGGGTTCCTGCGCCCGCCCCGTGCGACTCGACCGTGTATCCCTTGCGCGGTGGCGACACCTTGAAGCGCAGCTCGGCAGGCGGGTGCCCCGGCGCCTCGATGCCGAGCGTGATGTACCAGTCGCCCAGCATGGAGAGGCTGTAACTCACGTCGTACTTGCCGCCTCCGAGGGCCTTCGACTCGCCGTTCCCCTTCATCTCCGGCATCGCGCCCATCGCCGGCATGTCGTAGACGAATCCCAAGCGCGCGCCGTCCACCGGCTTGCCTTGCGCGTCCTTTACGGTGACGTGGAGGAGGTTGTCGCCGGCTCGAGGCGGATCAGGATCGAGCTCAATCTGCACGAGAAGGTCACCCGCATGGAGCGCATCTGACGCTGTCCCTTTCGATTTGCCGCAGGCTGCGAGGAGCGCCAGCAGTAGAGCCACGCAACTAGTGACGCTCTTCATGACCGACCTCCGCCGCCTGTGCCAACCCGAGATCGCCGCCGACAGCGCGCTGCAGCTCGGCGAGACGCTGCTCGTAGGCAGCGAGGTGCATTGCCTCGTTCAACTCGTGCATGCGCAGCTCGCGCGCGCTGTCGAGCAACATGATGAAATCCGTCCTGCCCGCCGCGTAGCTCGACTCTGCGCTCCGCACTGCCTGGCGCGCGATTGGGATGAGCTGGTGGTGCAGATCGATCTGGTGCGTTTCGGCCAGGAGGTGCGCGTAGCCCTCGGCCACCTCTGCGACGACACGGTTGCGCAGAGCGCGCGCGGCCTCCTGCGCTGCGACGAGCTGCGCCTGCGCGCCGGCGATGCGCGGCTCGTTCTTGCTGCCGAAGAAGATAGGCAGGCTCACCTGGAAGCCGGCGAAGAGGAAATCGGAGACGCCCATCGGGTTGCGGAAGGTGTGCATCTCGGCAGCGAACAGGCCCAGATCAGGGATCCGGTTCGCGCGCGCCAACCGCTCCTGGGCATGCGCACCCTCGATCGCCGCTCTCGATCCGGCTAGCTCCGGGCGTTCACGCAGTGCGCGTTCGCTCAGCGCGGCGACATCGGGTAGCGTGGCCAGCACACCGGGTCGGGTCGTGACGCCTGGCGGAGCGATGGGATCGCGATCGAGCAGGGCACTCAGCCGGGCCCAGGAGGAGCGGCGGTGGTCGATGGCCGTTTCCCGTTCCGAGCGCAGCTGGACGAGCGCTCCCTGCGCGCGCAGCAGCTCGACCTGCTCTGCCTTGCCCGTCGAGACGCGAGCTTCGGCCGCGCGGACGACGACGTTCAGGATGGCTTCCAGCTCGTCGTCGATCTCCTGCGTACGATCCGCCAGGAACAGATCGAAATAC
>Ga0137399_10001500_pt1 | contig 10761 bp, 4 predicted proteins | sample czorhiz316metaG_FD_104810 | JGI IMG/M metagenome (GOLD analysis project Ga0137399, IMG submission 104810) | Vadose zone soil microbial communities from Angelo Coast Range Reserve, California, USA - czorhiz3.16 metaG | ecosystem: Environmental > Terrestrial > Soil > Vadose zone | place: USA...
CCGCTGCCCGCGCCGACGCCTGCCCCGATCGCGGCGCCTTTGCCGCCTCCGGCAAGACCGCCGATGATGGCGCCAAGCACGGCGCCTCCACCGATGACTTCAGCTGAGCGCTTGCCGCGCGAGCCGCCCTTCTCCTGCACGTCGCTGCTAGCGATCTGATAGGTCCTGCCCTGATACGTGAAGCTGTCGAGCGAAACGGTAAGTTCGCTGCGGCCCTTGAATTTTCCGGCAGAGCTGGCGTCAACCAGTTTGAGGTATACGTTGAGGCCTTTGGGGATGACCACCCGATCGCCGACGACGATGGGCGCGTCAAGAGAGGCGCGGAAGGTCTGCCCTGTGCGGTTGACGCTGGAGTCGATGGCATCGATGGTGCGGATCGTGACAATGGCGCCTTCGGGAATGGTGACGGTAATGGGCTGCGGCGGAGGAGGCGGCGGTGGCGGCGCAGGAGCCGAGGGCTTTTCTGGTGCCTGTTCATGAAGGGGACCCGGAGTGGCATCCGCACTCTTAGTTGGAGAGGGTGTTGGAGCGGGAGCGGCGACAGGTGCGGGCGGAGCCGGCTTACGGGGAGTTCGCGCAGGCCTAGCAGGACGTGCTGGCGGCTTCGAAGGGGCAGGCGGAGGGAGGTTCTCCGCAGTGTTTATCGGAGGCGGAGGAGCCATCGTGGTTTGATCGACAACGGTTTTCACGCCGGGCGTCGTGGCCGCAATGTGCTGTGCGGCAAGGCGAGCCGCGTCGTCCGGCACTTGGCCGCTAAGAGTAACGATGCCGTCTTTGGCGACGACATCCACGGCGGCCGATTTAAGAAGCGGCTCGGAATAGAGTTTGGCTTTGATGCTGGTGGTGACGGCGTCATCGCTTGGTTTATTGCAGGCGAAGGTGAACAAGAGCAGAAGAGAAAGAGTTGCGAAGAGCAATTTCCGTCGAATCATGAAGCCCTCCAAAGTTTAAGACGCCAGCAGAGACATAAAACGTTGCGCGAACTCCAAGATCCCGGGCCAATCGTTCGATGCTGGACCGGAAGGTGGAGATAATTCCTAGTTGAAGATGAATCTAACGCCTCGGAGATGGGAAAGCAAACCAGTGGGAAGAGTTAGGGGAGTGGATGGTTGGCATTCAATATTCCATAGGAAATGCAGGATGCCATAGTGTGGGGAGGCCGTTAGGAAAGCCTCATTCGAGGCGGACTTGCAACAGGCTTAATATGAGTAAGTTACGGGCGTGCTTCTGGCCGGCTATTTGTCCAAATGGTAGCCGGATTGCACATCCTTCCTCCAAGGGTTGCTCGTCGTCGCTGTATCTAAGCTGTCTTACGTTCGCGAAGTGTAGGCAAAACTGCTGAATTTGACTTGTTCGTTCGTGCGAACAGGTGTGCCAGCATTGCCCGCAAGCGATGACCCCTACCCGACTCGAAGATGCGTTCAAAACCAGGAGGGAATTGTGAAGATTAGACACCAGGAGAGTTCTCCACTTCTCCGTTGGGGCGTGAGCCTGCTTTCACTGTTTTGTGTGTCACTGCTGATGAAATTGCGCGCAAGTATGTTTTTGAAGCGGACTTTTGTCCAGTTGGGATCAAAACAAGTGTGGCTGGCGGTGCTCGCTGGCGCTGCTTGTCTGTTGCTCGCCGCCTCTGCGCTGCCGCAGGGCATTGCTACGGGCTCGATCTCCGGTATAATCGCTGACCCTACGGGCGCCGTTGTCCCTGGCGCCAAGGTGACAGTTGTGAACGCGGCCACCAACACAGGCGCAACCGCCCAAACGAACAATGACGGCGCGTTCGCCTTGCGATCGCTTCCGCCCGGTACTTATAAAATCACGATTGAGTCGCCGAACTTCCGGACAACCATTCTCGAGAAAATAGATGTGTCGGTAGCCAAGGATACTGATCTCGGGACGACCAAGATGGAACTGGGTAGGGTTGGAGAAACGGTCCAAGTAGAGAGCGCAACCCCTATAATTGAGGCTAGCACATCTCAAGTCACGACGACCTTCGATACTAAGGCCGTAGCAGACCTGCCGCTGAGCGGAAGTTTTGATGCGCTAACTCTCTTTATCCCGGGCGTCGCTGACTCCGGCGACAACTCATTCAGCAACAGCAACGGTGCGTCTTTTTCCTCGAATGGACTGCGCGGCCGCTCTAATAACTTCCAGATCGACGGCCAATCCAATAACGATAACTCGGTGGCCGGACCATCGATTTTCCTGGGGAATCAGGATGCTTTGGATGAAGTCTCGGTTATCACCAATGATTTCGGCGTCGAATACGGACGCTCTTCAGGCTCCGTGGTCAATTATGTCACCAAGAGCGGGTCAAACGAATTCCACGGCAGCGGATTTGAGTATTTTCTAGGCTCTTGGGCAGACTCCCATGCCAATGAGGATGCGGTTGGTCCGGTTCCCAGATTCGTGGAGAATAAGTTTGGTGGTTCAATCGGCGGCCCGATTAAACGGAACAAGGCGTGGTTCTTCTTTACTCCCTATTTCGATCGGCAACGTACATCTGGTTCTCCGTCGAATGCGACGTCGCTCACCCCGACCCCGAACGGCCTGACCCAATTGGCGGCGGCATTTCCAGGTAATCCGGCCGTGGCGGCATTAAATGCTATTGGGCCGTATTCCGTGAAGGCGGGGAATCCGCAGATATTCGGGACACCTTCAACTCAAGTCGTTTCGGATGGAGTAACTTCCGCTCCCATCGAATTCGCAGGTATCACCCGCAGCGTTCCCTCCTTGTTCAATGATCGCGAGTTCACAGGGCGCGTGGACGTGCAGATCACCAGCAAAGATCGAGTGAGCGCGCGCTATATTTTCCAGCAGAATATCCAGACCGGTGCGACAGGCCGGTTTGCTGCCGGTGCTTGGGTGGATATCCCCGCACGAGATCAGCAGATTGCGCTGGATTGGGTGCACACGTTTAGCAGTGCGCTGCTTAACCAGGTTCGCTACAGTTTTTCCCGTGCTGGCTTTGGATTTGAAGGTGGATCCTTTGCAAACTGCACGCAGGCGTCAATCAACACCTGCCCGACGGGCATCTCCTTCCAGGACACCAGCTTTATTAACTTCGGTATGCAGAACAACCTGCCGCAAGGCCGCATCATCAACAACACACAAGTGCAAGACAACGCTTCGTACTTCCGCGGCCGGCACACCTTCAAATTCGGCGGCGAGTATTACAAACAACGGTCACCCAATGTCTTCCTACCGCAAACTAATGGAACGTACCTATTCCCGAACTTTGACAGCTTTCTTCAAGACGCCCCCTTTCAACTGAGCCTGACGGACGGGACTCCCAAATTCAATTTCAAGGAATATGACATCGCTGCCTACGCCGGAGACGACTGGCGTGTGAAGGACAACCTTACTGTCAACCTCGGTTTGCGTTGGGAGTTTTCGAGCCAAGCCATCAACTTGCTTCATGACCTCTCGATAGCAAACCAGGCTGGTTCCACTCCATTCTGGAGTCCAACCGCTCCGGCTAACGTGACGACCGTGCCGGAAATTCCCAACAACTACAAGTATTTCGGTCCGACGGTGGGCTTTGCCTGGAAACCCCGTTTGTTTGGCATGACCGGGGACAAGACCGTGATTCGCGGCGGCTACCGCATTACTTATGATCCCGCGTACTACAACATGTTCCTCAACGTTGCCACGGCGGCGCCAGTTGTAAATGCCGGCACCATCGTGGGCGCAGCCTGCACCGCGCCATGTTTGGTGTCCTCCGGTTTTCAAGGCACCGACGTACGCGCTGCACACTTGAGTGACATTCCGCGCGGCGTGAATCCAGGCCTCCGAAATAATACCCGTGTATCCCCGGACTTCCATGAACCGATGACCCAGGAATGGTCGCTCGGCGTGCAGCGCGAGCTCACCAGCAAAATGGTTCTTGAAGTCCGCTATGTGGGCAACCACGTAGTTGGCAACTTTCAAACGGTGAACGCGAATCCGGCGCTTAACGGGCTGGTTGCTGACGGCTTCAGCTCTTTCATTCCGGCCGGAGTTGCGCCTTGCACGACGGCAGGGGCCCCTGGCCTCTCCGGTGGGCGTGAGGACTGCAACTTCCGGAACGTTCGCAACCGTGAAAATAGCGCTTGGTCGAGATATAACGGACTGCAAACAGAAATCCGCGTGCAGACTTGGCACGGTTTGACCGGAGCCGGTTCGTTTACTTGGAGCAAGACGCTCGATAATTCGAGTGAAATCTTCTCGACTGGGGCGGGCGGAAACACCGTCGCTGGTGCGCAAAACCCGTTCGACATCTCACGGGGTGAGAAGGCGCTTAGTGGTCTTGACTTCCCAAAGACTGCTTCCCTGTACTTAATCTACGAGTTGCCATTCTATAAGGGGCAACACGGCTTTCTCGGGAAGCTGTTAGGTGGGTATCAGACGAACGCGACTTGGCGATTCTCCAGCGGGCAGCTTTGGACACCCACTGAATCGACGGCGTTTTCGAACTCCGCGTGTCAGAACAGTTTCGACGCGACGTTCTTCGGCGGCTTCTCCACTTGCCGGCCTTTCGCCGGCAGCCGATCAGCTCCGGTCGACACGGTGGGACAGTGCACGAGTGCGGTTCTGCCGAATTGCGGGCTGGTGGACTATTTCACCGGCGGCCCGATAGCCGCAGCGCGTTGGATCTATAACGACAACACTGCGGCCCAATTTTTTGGGACGCCATACGGAAATGTGGGCCGGAACCCCGGCGTTCGCGGGCAAGCGGTAAGCGCGGTGAACTTCAGCGTGTTCAAAACTACGAAAATGACAGAAAGAGTTTCCCTACGCCTTGAGGCACAAGTCTACAATCTGTTCAACCACCGATTCCTGGGCGTTCCTAATCCGGTGATCGATGACTTGAACCTTGCAAACAGCGGGTCGTTTGGCACTAACTCCCTCAACACCAGCGGGGGTATAAATCCCGATGGCTCGGGAGGCTACACCAACCCGACATTGAGTGGTTTAGGCCGACGCCGCATGGTTCTCGGGGCGAAGGTTTTGTTCTAGCCGACACCGAAAAGCAATGCGATAAGAAAGGGGCGCCGTACGGCTCCCCTTTTTTTTATTTCAGCCGCCGTTCAATCGAATCACCATTAAAAGGCCGTCCACCGCCAAGCGATCCCGGAAAATGCATGTTGTTTACATTAAAATGGTAGTGTTCAGAGTTTTCGCACATTTAGCGACGCGTGCCCCACTTCGTGCCGGCCACGTGACGCAGTCTTGCCGCCAGCATCAGCTCCGATTTGCCATCGGGAAACGCTCCCACCGCACGCGTTCTTCGCCTTACTTCTCGCAACAGTCTCTCCAGAGGGTTGTTCGTCCGCAGACTCCGCCAGTGCTCGCGCGGAAACGCGTAGTAGTACAGCGTCTCCTCGATCCCGGCTACTACCAGCCCTGCAGCATCCGCAAACTTCATCTCTTTCAACTTCGCGACTACTTGCTCGGCCTTCTGCCGCGCCGCCGCGCGATCTTCCTGCGCGTGAATCGCCTTCGGCATCGCCGCCACTTCTTTCACGTTGCTCGTCGGCACCGCCGTCCACACGTTGCGATAAAAATGCACCGCGCACCGCTGGGCTTCCGGATAAAACCCCCCGAGGCTTTCCACCAATCCCAAACACTTGTCGGAAACAAACAGCCGCACGCCTTTCAGTCCGCGCTCTTTCAGGTGCCACAGAAATGCCGTCCAGCTCGCTTTGTCTTCCTTCGACCCTTCCGCTACTGCCAGCACTTCGCGAAATCCCTCGTCATTCACGCCAATCGCCACCAGCAGCGATACGTTGCGCACTTCGCCGCCCCAGCTCCGCTTCAACGACAAGCCATCCAGAAACACATACTGGTGCTGGCCTTCGATCGGACGGTTCCGTCAGGTCTCGATCTGCGCGTAGATCTTCTGGTTCAGCTCGCTCACCGTGCTCGGGCTGACTCGCGTCCCCCACAACGCTTCGGTGATGTCTTCGACTCGCCGCACGCTCACTTCCGCAAGATACATCTCCACCAGCGCTTCTTCCACCGAACTTTCCCGCCGACGATAGCGCTCGATGATCGCCGTCTCGAACGGCAGGTTCCGCAACTTCGGCACCTTGAGCGTCACTTCGCCCGCTTTCGTCTGTAAGTGCCGCTGGTAGGAACCTGCCCGCGTATCCTTCCGCACCTCAGTCCGTTCGTACCGCTCGGCATGGCAGAGACGGTCCGCTTCCGCATCCAACATGGCGTTCAACGTCTCTTCCACCGTGCTGCGAACCACTTCTCCCAGATGCTCCTGGATCTTCCCTTCGTCAATCTGGATCACCTGGCTCAACTTCGCTACTTCCTTCGGTCTTTCTCCCTGGTTGGTGGGCTCCATCGCCTCTCCTCTCGGGCCTTCCTCAGGCCCTCTGTTTTACCAACCAGACCCGCTCCTCCTCAAATGTGCGAAAAATAGCGCACGTTATCTTTATATCCGCAATTCCGTAGGGAATACGGATAAGCGTAGGGCGGAGGGTTTGGAAATGAGGAGTTCAATCCGGAGCGGACTGTAATGCGTTGAAATAAGGACTGTTAAATTGGAAACAGCGTTTAAAAAGAAATCTTGATTGGAAAATTGATTGCACCTATCGTCCTCATAGCGCAACCGGACCGAATATGGTTCCGCCCAACAGAGCAATCAGGCCACAGCAAAATTTCTCTTGGATTAAGGAGGACGAATGGACTTTCGCAGGATGACGAAGGTGTATTGGGTGGTGTGGGCGGTGGTGGCGTTGATCGGACCGTTGGCTGTTGCCGGCCCAGCGTCCGCGCAGACACCGACAGCGTCAATCGTGGGAACGGTACTGGATCCGCAGGGATTGCCTGTGGAAGGCGCGAACGTGACCCTGACGAACCAGGGGACGAACTATGCGTATAACACGACGACAAGTTCGACCGGCGCGTTTCAGTTTTCGAGCATTGATAGCGGATTGTACCGCGTGACAGTGTCGGCCGCGAGTTTCCGAGAGGCGGTGGTCGCAAACATCAAGATGGACGCGTCAACAAGTTATTCCGTTCCGCCGATCAAGCTGGAAGTGGGTCCATCCAAAGAGACGATCACGGTTGAAGCGGGCGCCGAAGTAGTGAACACAACGGATACGGAAGTATCCAGCACGGTGGAAAAGAAGCAGATCGAGGATCTGCCGCTTTTGGACAGGAATCCGTTGTTCCTGCTGGGGCTTGAGGCGGGAGTCAATAACAGCGGACCGAACGGGCCGACCACCACGGTGATTAGCGGGCAGAGGACTACGTATTCGAACCTGACACTGGATGGCATCAACATCCAGGACAACTTTATTCGCGAAAATGGCCTGGATTTCAGCCCGAACCAGCCGTTCAGCAGCCAGGCGCAAGAGTTCACGGTAATCAACCAAAATTCGGGTGTGGAAAACGGTGGAGGCTCGTCACAAGTGAGCATTGTGACTCCAAAGGGTACCAACACCTGGCACGGCCAGGGTTTCTGGAATTACCGGACGAATGCGTGGAAGGCAAACGACTGGTTCAATGGCGCGAGCGGAGTGGCCGTGCCGAAATTGTTGCGTAATCAGGGCGGCGGGAATCTTGGCGGGCCGATCCTGAAGGATAAATTGTTTATCTACGGGTGGTATGAGCTGTTGAGGTTGCGAGCGCAGGCGGTGAACGAAACCACAGTGATCAGCCCGACGATTTATAACGCGTTAAACAGCGCGAATCCAACCCTGCCCTTCACCTACACACCGGTTGATGCAAGCGGGAATCCCGACCCGGCGGGTCCGCAGACCGTGAATTTGCTGAACTTCACCAGTAACAACGGAACGAATTTCAACTATGCGACGGATCCCGCGATGCTGGCGCTAATGAAGCTGATTCCAGCGGCCAAGTTCAACAATACGCGCGCTGGAGATGGCATCAACCTGCTGGGGTACCAGTTTAACGCGCGAAATAACGACACACGGGACAACTATGGTTTTCGAGTGGACTATAACTTGAACACGCACAATACGATCACCGGGACGTGGGCCTGGAATCGGGACATTGTAGATCGGCCACCCCCGACGCTAGTTCCATACAACTCCTACGATGTTGTGCCGCCGGTGACGAATAATAACTCAGAGAAGTTTCTTTCGTTAGCATGGAGGTGGAGCCCGACGGGAACGATCACGAACGAGGCGAGGTTTGGTTTCAACCTTGCGCCGGCGTTTTTCGCCACGACCCAGAAATTTGGAAGCTACATCCTGGACGACACGAGCTTGCCATTTACGGATCCAAATCTCAACTTCCTGCCGCAAGGGCGGAATACGAGGACCTGGACGGGATTGGACAATGCGAGTTTCACAAAGGGAAATCATACGATCAAGTTTGGCGGGTCCGTATCGCGGATCACAATTTTCAACACCAACCAGTTCGGTATTATTCCGACGTACACCTTGGGGTTCAGCACGGGGAATCCAGACGCATTTACGCAGAGCGATCTACCGAGTTCGAGCAACACCTATCTAGCCGGGACAGCTGATTATAATAATGCCGCAGCGCTCCTGACGAGTGCTGCCGGTATCCTGAGTTCCGTGTCGCAAACTTTCAATGCCACCAGCCAGACCTCCGGATACAAGACAGCGGCACAGGATCGGAACTACCGGCAGAACCAGTATTCGATTTATGCCGGGGACAGCTGGAGAGTGAATCCCCGACTGACCGTGAGTTATGGGCTGCGGTGGGATTACTACGGCCCGGTCGATGAGAGGGATGGTTTGGTGCTGTTGCCGGAAGTCTCCCCGGGCTCGACGATTCAGCAGACATTGCTGGGCAACGCAACGGTCAATTTTGCGGGAGGGAATAGCCGGCGTGGGCTCTACGGAGGCCATTGGAAATCGTTTTCGCCGAACATTGGTGTGGCGTGGGACCCGTTCGGCAACGGCAAGACGGCGGTACGTGCGGGGTTCAGCCTCAATTATGTGAACGACGAATTCTTCACGGCAGCGGACAACGCCGCGGGAGGAAACACGGGGTTGAGTACGACCACGCAGAACCCGCAACTTTTTGGGCCGACAGTTTCGAACCCGATAGGAGCACAGACGGTAGTTCCTCCACCTTTCCAGATTCCAATTAACTTCGACACGAACGCGATCAATGCGACGAATACGGGAGCGGGGGTCGGCAGTCTGGCGGGGTATGGGATCGACCCGAACCTGAAGCCTCCGCAAATCCAGCAGTGGAACCTGAGCGTCCAACACGACATTGGCTGGAATACTTCCTTGCAAGTCAGCTACGTGGGCAATCACGGCGTGGGATTGTTCCGGGCGATTGACCTGAATCAGTTGAATCTGAACTCTCTGGACATCAACGGCCACAATTTCTTTACGGACTTCCAGACTGCGAGGGCTTACGGATTCGCCTCCCTTGCTGCGGGAAATGGCTTCAACCCAACTTCCGGATGCCCCGGAGGAGTCACGTCAAACACTTGTCTACCAGTGTTCAACCTTCTCTTCGGTGGTGGGATCGACCCGGGACAATTCGTGTTTCCACCGTTCGTGAACTTGATACAGCAGGGCCAAATCGGCTCGCTCATCGCGGACTACCACGCCTTTGAATTCGATACAGCTGGATATCCCGGGCATGGGAACCTTATCAATTTCTTTCCGAACCCCTTCGTCATGGGAGCGGACCTGCTGAAAAACACGTCGTTCTCGAGCTATAACGCGGGGATTATCGAGGTAAGGCGCCGGTTTAGCCGGGGATTGTACTTCCAGGCGAACTATACCTTCAGTAAAACAATGACCGACTTTGGTGGATCGCAATCGCAGTTTCAGCCTTTCCAGGACAACGCGCGGCCAGGCCTTGAGAAAGCACGAGCTCCCTTTGACTTGACGCACGCGTTCAAGGCGAACTTCACCTATGAACTGCCAATGGGGCGGGGCCACAGGCTGTTCGGATCACCGGGGCACGCGCTGGGCTTGCTCGTCAACGGCTGGCAGACGGGATCCATCTTCACATGGCAGAGCGGGGCGCCGTTCTCGATCGTGTCGCAGTACGCGACATTTAATCGCGGCGGTTTTCGCTCGTACAACAACACTGCGGTGGCTACCCTTACTCACCAGCAGCTCAGCGGCGATGTTGGAACATTTGTCCAGACCAACGGCAACGTATACATCATCAATCCCAAGCTGGTCAGCCCGGATGGCACGGGCGCGCCGTCTTCACCGCAATTGAGTTGCGCGCCCGCGGTTCCGGGCGGATTCTGCAATCCGCAACCGGGACAAGTTGGCACCTTACAGTCGAATGCATTCAATGCGCCGGCGTATTTCGATTGGGACATCTCGGCAGCGAAGGAGTTTGGCATCACCGAGAAGATCAAATTGACGTTCCGGACCGATGCGTTTAACGTGCTGAATCATCCCGTGTTTGCGGTGCCCATTGACCCGAACACCTTAGTGGCCAATTTCAATATCAACGACACCCGGTTTGGACAGAGCACCAGGACCGTTTCGGAGCCACGCCGGCTGCAGATGTCCTTGGTCTTGACGTTCTAGCGATACGCAGGAAGCAGAAGAGGACTGGAATCGGGCAGGCCCTCGAGGGAGGGCTTGCCCGATTTGCTTTTGGGAGGAAAGATTTAGAAGAAGCGAAGAAGTCATGAAGCAATTAGATAATGAAGCAAGGAGGAGCGGACTCAGGGCCAGCTCAGTGTTGCGCTTGTAGAGAGTCGAATTTAGCCAACAGCAGGGATTGATTATTCCGAACGCATGGCGAGGATTTGTTTGCTCTGGATTTTGATTTCGACGCCCAAGGGCG
>Ga0137399_10001501_pt1 | contig 10761 bp, 7 predicted proteins | sample czorhiz316metaG_FD_104810 | JGI IMG/M metagenome (GOLD analysis project Ga0137399, IMG submission 104810) | Vadose zone soil microbial communities from Angelo Coast Range Reserve, California, USA - czorhiz3.16 metaG | ecosystem: Environmental > Terrestrial > Soil > Vadose zone | place: USA...
CATGCCCAAGACGACCAAAGAATATTTCCTCAAGTCGATCCGCAAGCCCCAGGGTATGGTGATATTTACCGGCCCTACGGGTAGCGGCAAATCGACCTCCCAGATGGCCGCGATCCAGGAGATCATGGATCCGGGCATCAATGTCATTACAATCGAGGATCCGGTTGAGTATCTCATCGAGGGATGCCGTCAGGTCAAGCTGAATCACAAGCTCGACTTCGAGGGCGCGCTTCGCGGGCTGCTGCGCCACGATCCCGACGTCGTGATGGTGGGAGAGATGAGAGACAAGATCACGTCCGAAATTGCGGTGAAGCTTGCAAATACCGGTCACCTGATCTTCTCCACGCTTCATACGAACGACTCTATTGCGGCGATCACGAGGCTTTACAACATGGGCATCGAACCGTTTTTGCTCGCCTACACGATCAACATTATCGTCGCGCAGCGTCTGATCAGAAAACTCTGCGACCGCTGCAAGACGGTGGATGAAAATGTCGATACCGACCTCCTGATGGAGAGCGGGTTTACCAACGAGGAAATCGATAAAACGAAGTTTTACAAGGCGGTCGGATGCGTCCACTGTATCAGGGGCTTCCGTGGCCGAATTGGAATATTTGAAGCGCTCTCGATGAATAAGGAAATCCGAAAAGTCATCCTCAAATCGAGGGACTTCATCGACGAGGATGCCATCCGGACGCTCGCCATGCAGAACGGCATGCAGCCGTTGAGGGTGTCGGCGATGAACCTTGTGAAGGACGGCATCACCTCGGTCGATATCGTGGAAGGCATGATCCTCGAAGAGTAACACTGATTGCCGATGGCGAACTGGACGCTCCGTAGACAAGCGACCCTCCCAGTTCACCGCGCGAAAAACCCGCCTCGAGCAATCGGGGCGGGTTTTTTCATTCTATGGGCAGTACAGTTTCCTTGACTTTGGCCTGAGTCGGACGTAGATTGAAGCATCACCCCTGGGAACTGAATCCGCGCACACGTCGTCGGAATCAGCAGAAACGTCTTGCCGCATCGTGGAAGGAGATAGCAAATGCTCGAGAGACCCCTCATAGCCGCGTTCATCACTCTCTTATCTGTTAACGCCGAGTGTGTTGCCCAGGGAGAGGCGGCAGTGCCGTTCTTATTGATTTCGCCATACGCTGAGTCAAACGCAATGGGTCAGTCATCTGTTTCGACCTTTACCGATGACCCCTTGGCAGCACTTGATAACCCGGCCCATTTGGGAATGCAATCCTTGCGAAATTACTTTTCGAGTGGCTACAATTACAATAAATTGCTGCCGGGTTTCCAGCAATCGGACCTTTGGTATAGAACCTTTGCATTCAATGCAGGAATAAACCTGAAAAAGCTATGGGGAATCGAGCCGGAGCTGGGAATTGGAGCGGCCTATTCTCGCATCCGCGAGAACCTCGGTGATTTTATTGTGACCGGGCCCGACCCCACCCCTCTTGGGACATATACCGCATATGAAACTTCTGATCAGTATACTTTGGGCATTGGAATTAACTATTGGATCAAGGCATCAGCGGGTATAACGTTTAAACATATCTATTCTAATCTTTTCCCTCCTGGCGGCGGTATTCAGCAAATGCCGGCGAAAAATCCGACCGTTGACTCGTATGACTATGGTTTCTTATTCGATGTGCCTATCGTGGAGGTCGCATCCCGCATAAGCCAAGAGCCAATAATGATATCAGGCCACTGGGCCCCATTGTTCAATCTCCGTCTGGGCTTTGCAAAAAACAATCTTGGGAATAAGGGAGTGACCTACTTCGACCTTATTCAACCTGACCCTCTTCCGCGTTATGCGCGAATCGGAATCGGCTTCAATCTTGGTGTCCGGTACTCGGATGAAAAAGTGGACATCCAGCCGGTATCCTTCAAGTGGACAATTGAGGCAAATGATATTTTGGTCCGCCGGTATCCCGCGCTTATTGATTCATCGAGTCAAATGGTATTGAGAGATGCCTCTTGGGAATATCAGACCGGATTAGGAGACATTAACTTTTTTGACGAGGTCATCCTTGGTCGCGGGAATCCACAGACAATCAAGAAAAAGGGGTGGGAATTAACTTTCGGTGGTTTGTTCTCCTTGCGCGGCGGAAGATTTGAGGAGGACCCGAATCATGGAAATCGACACTTCAGCACTTCGGGGTGGGGTTTTCGCACATCCGGGATCACAAAATGGATCGGGTCGGAAAATGTTTTTGGATTCATTTTGAATCATGTTGATATTCGTTACGACCACAGTGACCTTACAACGGATGAAGTCGACCATCCCCTGTCAGGAACAACATTCGATTCGGTGCAAATATTGGTCTTGAATTAGGTCATTTCCCCCCATCTCATGTAGATTGGGGTATCAGTCCTGGGAGCGTCCGAATCCTCATGAAATGCTCGTTCTTGCTGCTAGAGGTGCTTCTCTACCTCTCGTTGTTTTCTAGTAACGCCCACGCTCAATGGGTGGAAACTAATGGACCTTATGGCGACTTCATACTTTCCATTGCAACCGACGGGACAAACCTGTTTGCGGGGACTGATTGGGGCGGCGTCTTCCGGTCCACCGACAACGGGGCGACCTGGACGGCTGTCAACTCAGGGTTGACGAACTATACCGTCCAGGCTCTTTCGCTGAGCGGGCTTAATCTCTATGCCGGAACTTATGGAGGCGGTGTTTTTCTTTCCACCAATAATGGCAGGAATTGGATGGCGGTCGATTCTGGGCTAACTGAGAATCGCATTACCTCTCTGGCCATTAGGAGAGGCACAGGTACGGAAGCGAACCTCTTTGCGGGGACTTATGGCGGAGGCGTTTTTCTCTCCACCGACGACGGGACAGGGTGGACGACAAGAAACACCGGTTTAACGAACCGCTACGTTCGCGCCCTCGCAGTCGATGGGGGGCTTATCTTTGCCGGGACTGAAGCGGGTGTCTTCGTATCCACGAACAACGGCGCAATCTGGACACAGGACAGTTCAGCGTTAACTAATTCTATTGTATACACTTTGGCTGTAAGCGGGAGCAACCTCTTTGCCGGTACTTACCGAAACGGTGCTTTCCTTTCCACTGACACCGGCGCAAGCTGGACACCCGCTGGTTTAACGGGCTATGATGGTTTCACTCTCGCTGTCAGTGGAAAAAATATCTTTGCAGGGACTGTTGCAGGCGTCTTCCGATCGACCGACAATGGAAGCAGTTGGACCGAAGCCGACTCAGGTCTGACCTACAACGTTGTTTTCTCTTTTGCGACGAGTGGAACAACTCTCTTTGCAGGCACAAGATTCGGTGGCGTGTTCCTTTCGAACGATAGCGGAACAACCTGGACACAGATGCGTTCGGGCCTGACGACTCCGCACATTAGATGCCTTGCTTCCGCTGGCAGAAATCTTTATGCGGGAACTCTTGAACGCCGCGTCTTTCGCTCTGGCGACAACGGTGCAAGCTGGACAGCGGCTGACTCAGGTTTACAATCGAGCACGATGATCTACTCCCTTGTGGCCAATGGGATGAATGTTTTTGCAGGAACCGGTCTAGGTGCCTTCCGTTCCACAGATAACGGTGCGACATGGTCGCCGGTCGACTCGGGTTTAACAAATTCTTTCGTAAAGGCGTTGTTCATTCTTGACACGATTATCTTTGCGGGGACTTATGGTGGCGGGGTTTTTCTCTCTACCAATAACGGCACAAATTGGACGGCAGTGGATTCCGGGTTAACAGAGACTCGCGTCTCCGCTCTCGCGGGCGATCGGCAATATCTATTTGCAGGAACTCTCGGTGGTGGCATCTTTCTCTCCAATAACAACGCTGCGAGCTGGACAGCCGTCGACTCGAGTCTGACGTATAACTTTGTTTCCTGTTTAACCGTTAGTGGAACAAATGTATTTGCGGGGGTTAATGGCGGCGTTATCCTCTCCACGAACACCGGTGCAAGCTGGACAGAGGTCAACACAGGTCTAACGAATACTGGTGTGCTCTCATTTGCTACCGCCGGAGCTAATCTCTTTGCTGGAACCAATGGAGATCCCCGTCTCGGCGCCGGTGGCGTGTTCGTGTCGAGTAACAATGGTACGAGCTGGACGGCAATCAATGCAGGTCTGACAAATACGTACATCTATTCCCTTCTTGTCAGCGACTCGGATCTCTTTGCTGCGACTGACGCTGGTGTTTGGAAACGACCTCTCTCAGAGATTATAACCGCCGTTCAAGAGCCAGAGAAGACCCGGCCAAATTACTTTTCCTTAGAACCAAACTACCCCAACCCGTTCAATGCAAGCACGGTGATACAATTCTCTCTCCCCCACGCAGAAGATGTCGTGTTGACCGTGTACAATATGCTCGGGCAGAAGGTTGCGGTACTTGTCGACGGGCATCTTCAGGCCGGAGTCCACCAAGTCTCGTGGAATGCCGGGAACAGAGCAAGCGGAGTCTATATTATTCGTCTCCAGGCGCGAACATTTGTGATTGCAAGAAAACTTATGCTTATGAGGTGACCCGATTCAGATTATTCCAGAGAATCCAACCCGCCTCGAGCAATCGGGGCGGGTTTTTTCATTTTGCGGCCAAATTGCGAGAGTCGATAATTTTATTTACGTTATGTGGCAATCATGCTCGCGTTCTGTCATTTCCCTCACAAAAGGATTCCTTATGCAAAGAAAGACAATCGTCGTACTCGTTGTCGTGGGCATCATTATTTTTATCGCCCTCAGCATTTTCGGTTGGGCGACGGGAGTGTACAATTCGCTGGTCAAACTGGATGAATCGGTCAACCAGGCATGGGCGCAGGTTCAGAACCAGTATCAGCGCCGCGCCGACCTGATTCCCAATCTCGTTGAGACGGTGAGAGGGTACGCCGCTCACGAGAGCCAGGTCTTCACCGATGTCGCCGAAGCGCGAGCGAGCGTCGGGAAGCTACAGGTGACGCCGGAGATGTTGAACGACCCACAAACGTTACAGAAATTCGAGCAGGCGCAGGCGGGTTTGAGCTCGGCCCTCTCACGGCTTCTGGCGGTCGCGGAAAACTACCCCCAGCTCAAAGCCAATGAAAACTTCCTCCAGCTTCAATCTCAGCTCGAGGGAACGGAGAACCGAATCGCGGTTGAACGAAAACGATTTAACGAGGTCGTCCAGGATTTCAACGTGAAGATCCGTACATTCCCCGCCTCATTCATTGCCGGCATGATGGGTTTCCATGAGAAGGCCTATTTCCAGGCGGAACCTGGAGCGGAAAAAGCGCCGAAGGTTAAGTTTTGATCCACGCGGCGGCCAGGCTTTCCGCGCTGCTCCTCTGCTGCTTCCTCCTCCTTCCAGGATCGATCAGGGCTCAGCAGGGTGAGCCGCCCGTTCCTGAAATCCACCAGCGGGTGACCGACCTTACGGGCACTCTCTCCGGAGATGATCTGCGCCGCCTCGAATCCACGCTGGCCGATTTCGAGCGCGAAACCTCCAACCAGATCGCAGTCGTTATGATCCCCTCCCTCAACGGGGAGAGCATCGAGGATTACTCCATCAGGGTTGCGGAGAAAAACAAGTTCGGCAGGAAGGGCAGGGATAACGGAGTGCTCCTTGTGATCGCGAAGGAAGATCACAAGTTGCGGATCGAGGTTGGCTACGGCCTCGAGGGTGTCCTGACCGATGCGGTCTGCGACCAGATCATCCGCCACGTCATCGCCCCGAAATTCAAGCAGAACGATTTCGCCGGTGGGATCGATGCGGGCGTAAATGCAATCATGCTCGTCACGAAAGGCGAATTCAAAGGTGAACCGGAGCCGCGGAGGGGGTTGGGTGTCAACACACGATTGTTATTTTTCGCCTTCTTCCTCTTTTTTGCCTTCATCAGTCACCTGATAAATCGCCACCGGCGGGTCTACGTAGGGCGCAAGGGATACCGCTCGGCGTGGCCCTGGTTCGGAGGATTGGGCGGAGGAGGATTCGGGGGAGGTTGGGGCGGCGGTGGCTCGGGGGGTGGGGGATTCAGCGGAGGCGGAGGCAGTTTCGGCGGCGGCGGATCAAGCGGGAGCTGGTAGGTTGCTGAGACGCTATCTAAAAAGAGATGACCTGCGGTTCCTCTCCGAGAAGATTGCCGAGGCCGAACAAAAGACGAATGGGGAAATCCGGGTTGTGCTTCGCCACCGGCGTCGCCGGAAGGAACGGTCGCTATCACTCCACGAGCTCGCCCTGCAAGAGTTCTACCACTTGGGGATGCACAAGACGCCTCAGCGCACGGGCGTGCTGATTATGCTCCTTCTCACCGAAAGAAAATTTCACATTATAGCAGACGAGGGGATCCACTCCAGGGTTCCGGAAGGAACGTGGGATTCAATCGCCGCGGTGATGTCGGATCACTTTAAAAAGGGGAATTATCGCGATGGGCTTGCAAAGGCGATCGAGGCCGTCGGCTCGGTACTCGTCCAACACTTTCCGCGGACAGAGGACCGCAACCATCTTTCAGACGGTGTTGTGGAAGAGTGAGGACGGAAGGCCATGACGAATGACGATCTCCTGCTCGCCCGGATTGCCGAAGCCGAGGGAATCTCGAGAGGCCTGGAACCGGGAGCAGAGGCAAGGGCTGCCCTCGTGGAAAAAATTGTGTCTTATGCCGACCGGTTCCTCGACTCGATCTATGACGTGCCGGCCTACGTCACAACCGAAGATAAGGGGATCGGTATCTACGACTCACCGATATCCGAGACCCCGTTGAATATCGACGCCGCGCTCGATTTGCTGCGGCATAATATCGACCGGCCCGGTTTGAATCCCGCATCGGGAGGGCACCTCGGTTACATTCCCGGCGGTGGCATCTATCATTCTGCGCTCGGCGATTATCTCGCCGACGTCACCAACCGCTTCGCGGGCCTTTTCTTTGCAGGACCCGGCGCCGTTCGGATGGAGAATCTCCTCATCGACTGGATGGCGCAAATCGCGGGATACCCTCGGACTGCCGGCGGAAACCTGACATCGGGCGGAAGTATCGCGAATCTCTCCGGTATCGTCGCCGCCCGGGACGCTTTCGGCCTGAAATCGAAGGATGTGGAACGGTCGGCCATCTATCTGACGGCTCAAGCCCATCATTCCATCGACAAGGCGATTCGTGTCGCAGGGCTGAAGGATTGCACTCTGCGGTATGTCCCCATGGACCAAAACCACCGCATGAATGCACCCCTCCTTAAACAATTGATCATCGACGACAGGAAGAAGGGCTTGCTCCCCTGGCTCATCGTCGCATCCGCGGGAACGACCGATACCGGCGCCGTGGATCCCCTCGACGCCATCTCAGAAATCGCGCGAGCACACGGCCTCTGGCTTCACGTCGACGGCGCCTACGGCGCGTTCTTCGTCCTGTGCGATGAAGGCAGAAAAATCCTCAAGGGAATGGAGAATTCAGACTCGCTGGTGATCGATCCTCACAAGGGGCTCTTCCTGCCGTACGGGACAGGCGCGGTTCTGGTCAGGGATAAGAAAAAACTCTACGACGCATTCTGGTACCAGGCGCGCTATCTTCAGGACGCGCTGCGGTCGAACGACGAGCTATCCCCCGCGGATCTTTCACCGGAACTTACGAAGCACTTCCGCGGGCTCCGTCTCTGGCTTCCCTTAAAGCTCCTGGGGCTTGCCCCGTTTAGGGCAGCTCTCCAGGAAAAACTCCTCCTTGCACGATATTTTCACCGGACGATGCAGCAAGTCGAGGGTTTCGAGGTCGGATCGTATCCGGATCTTTCGGTCGTCACCTTCCGCTACCTGCCGGGCCGCGGCGACCCGAACGAATTCAACGAACGGCTTATCAAGGAAGTCCAGCACGACGGGCGTGTCTTTCTTTCATCGACGATGCTAAACGGGAAGTTCATTCTCCGCGTCGCAATTCTTTGCTTCCGCACCCACCGGCAAACAATCGATCTGACAATCGAAATTCTGCGGGAGAAGGCGAAGCTCATTCAAGAATCGGGTTAAAGCGGGATTCCGGTCCTCGGGATTTGGTTAAATCAGTTGGAATGGAACTACGTGAAAAAAGAGCAGCAACGGACTCCCGGCCATTGCTGCTCTTCGTGTTACGTGTGCTGCGTCGATTCTACACAGTCACGCGCTTGGAGAGCGCTTCACGGGTAGAATCTTGCACCGAAGCCGACGTCGATACCCACTCCGGTGCCCGGAGCCAGGATCATGACCGGAGCCACCTCAAAGAACAGGTCCATCGGCGCCTTGGGAACGAGGTAGGTCATGCCTACCACTCCCCGTATGCCGAACCCGAGCTCCTGGGAACGGAATACGTAACCGTTGCCCCTATCGACGTAAATGTAGTTTGTCCTCCCGAAGCCCAGCGCCGCACCCGGTCCATAATGGAGCGATAACTTCGGTTCCTGGAACGGATGGCTCTGCCAGAGGTAATCGACATTGATCCGGTAGCGGTCAAACGGCGAAAACCCAATTGCACCATCGACCGCGTTCCTGTCGCTGATCCGATACTTCCATGCGAATCCTGTCGGCTCGCCGAATACGATACCGGCGCCGAATCTTCCCTGCGCCAGTAGCGTTGTCGTTGCGGCGACGGAAGTGATCAGTACGATCAGTCCGATTGCCAATCTGATGGTCTTCATGCTGCTTACTCCTTTCTCTCTCCCGTATTTCGACCAACCGGGACCATCCCGGATTGATCGCGATGTTCCGGCACCAGAAAAAGGGACCTCCAGCATGTGCCGGAACGGTCTTACAGACCACTCAATATGCCGCAAGACAGGTTTATGCTCCCCGCGCGCGGCATTCATGCATAAATGCGGGCAAACCCCGCCAGTTTCTAATAACAAAGGCCCCCGGCTAATAGTTCACAACCCAGCCCTTAGCGAGCTGGGTTGTGCCCGACTGCGCAATGCCTGCAAAGCGACCGGCTCTGCCAGCTTCACAGGACTCCGCTGTTGCGCAGTTACTTCAAGAGCAGCATTCTCTTGTTGTCGGTAAATTTTCCGGCGACCAGTTTGTAATAATAAACTCCGCTCGAAAGACGGGAAGCATCGAACGAAACGGAGTACGTGCCGGCCGGCTGATCCCCGCCGATCAGTGACGCCACCTCCTGGCCCAGTATGTTATGCACCGTGAGGCGGACAGATCCCGGCTCCGGCAGGTTGTATCTGATGGTCGTGACCGGATTGAAGGGATTCGGAAAATTCTGTTCGAGCGAATACTTATCGGGAACATTCCTCGATGCCTCACGGGAGGCTGCCAGCCGCGGCGGCATCGATACGGTCGATGAGCGCACACCTGTGCCGCCAGTTTGTTTCACGAAATATGTCAGCGGGTTTGAGGTCTGCTGGTCGTCGGGATAAACGATCATGGCCTTCCCGTCGAGGTACACCGACGTCGATGCGTACTCGGCGAGGTTCCGGGTTCCCGCCGCGCAGGCGGTTCCCCTGACGCAAATGGCGCCCGTATGAAAGACTCCCGTGGCCGCGTTCTGGCTGATGGTCGGAGTCCTCGAGAACGCATTGCGCGTCTGTGCGAAATAGACCTTCCATTTCGCATCGCTCGCGAGGTTGCTCGGCGCAGATGTGGCCCACCACATGATATCGACCTTTCCCGCGTCGCCCGCGTCGCCCGCGTCGACCCAGGGAGAGAGACCCGTCTTCGACTCCGGACTGTTGCTCACCCGCACCGGCACCGTCCACGTGTCTCCCTGATTGGAAGAGCTCGCAAGATAGATGCTTCTCCCGTTGGAGTAGACCACGTGTAGGTTGCCTGCCCGGTCGATGGCCATAATCGGGAACACGTTCGCATATGAATCCGTCTGCGAACCCGATTTTACCAGTTTCAGTACGAATGATTTCCCGCCATCGGAGGAACGAGCCACATAAACATAATTGCCCGGGTGGCCAATGAACACCGTGTACACGTTGTGATTGCGCTGATCAACCGCAATGTTTCCCTGGAATTGCGGCTGCACGCCGAACTCGGGCTTCGTCACTTCCGTGATTTGCGGAAATGTAAATCCGCCATCGAAGGACTTCATGGCGAAAATGCTTTGCGTTCCGACCAGAAGCGCTCCGCTTTGGGCAAACGTAAGGTAGACCTGCTTGTCGCCGTCGGAGGCGATCCACTGCCGGTCATCCAGCGGAACATTCTGCGCCATGGGATTCGAAGCCCAGAGCGTCCCTCCATTCGTGGAACTGCACATGGTGATGGTCATCGGTTGCTGCACGCCAAAGAGAGAAGCCACGTAGACCCTGCCCGTGGAGCCGACCGCAATGTCCTCGTCGCCTCCTCCGACGCCCGGCGTTCTACCCGCCGTCGCGGATCCTGCTTGTCCGCCGTCGGGCTGACCGAGATAGGTGAAGCTGTTCCCTCCATCCATCGACTTCCACACATCCGTTCCCCCCGGCGTTCCCTGGATCGCCGCAACGTAAATGTTGCCCAGCGAGTCGTACGCAGCCCGGGGCTCAAGGTCCTGAACCCCGAAGATTAATCCGTCGGGACCGGAAAGCACTTTTGACTGTGTGAACGTGAACTTTCCCGTGCTGTATCGGGCCCGTCGCGCTCCGTCTGCCGGCGGCGGCCCGAGGGTGACGCTGCCTGAATAGGATTCGTTCACGGTCGCAAATGCCACGACCTGAACGTCGAATGTCCCCGACGTGAGTTGGCCAAGATCGACGTCCTCAAAGACTGTTGAGCCCTGAGTCGAGGAATTTACAGGACCGCCGCTGACGTCGTTCACGTAAAGATCGAAATCATCCACCGTGTCCTTCCAGGATATGTACACACGGACTGAA
>Ga0137399_10001503_pt1 | contig 10751 bp, 9 predicted proteins | sample czorhiz316metaG_FD_104810 | JGI IMG/M metagenome (GOLD analysis project Ga0137399, IMG submission 104810) | Vadose zone soil microbial communities from Angelo Coast Range Reserve, California, USA - czorhiz3.16 metaG | ecosystem: Environmental > Terrestrial > Soil > Vadose zone | place: USA...
GATGGGCGTAATCTTCGCTCAACGCGCCCAGCCATTTCAACCTTCCCCGATATGGCAGTCGGGTCGGCCTACACATCGTCCTTTTCGAGATGCTATGGGGCGGCGGCGAGGAAATTGCACACATCGTCGCTGATGTGACCCGCAGCGGCCCTTTCATGCGGCCATGGCCGATGCCGGATGACGAAAGCGCCGTGCCCAACGAATTGGTGCCAGGCGCAGCGGCGCTGGTGCCAAAGGTGCCGCCAGTTGCGGACATCTGGTGCGATCCCATGCCGCCGCCCCGGGCAAACACGGCGGTGGTCGAAAGGCTAACGCAAAGGGCGACGCAAAGAACACGGAAAGCTTTTTCATGCCGAGACTTCTGTGGCGGAAAGTCCGCCCATCCCAAAGGAGAATGTCATGAGAGGACGAGTGATGATGATTTTGGCAAGCGCCGTGCTTGCCGGCAGCCTACTTGCCACCGGTGCACAAGCCCGCGGTGGCGGAGGCGGAGGACACGGTGGCGGTGGGCGGAGGCCACATGGGCGGCTTTGCCGGAGGCCACATCGGTGGCTTTGGCGGAGCTCATGTGGCCGGAATGGGCCGAGATCGCTTTGTCGGCGGACGACGCGGCTTCTACGGCTACGGCGCTGATTGCCCGTATTGCGGGTCTCCCTACACCTGGCCCTACACCTGCACTTACTGAACGGTTGCTGATCCGAACGTCGCCGACGCGCGGCTTTCGCAGCCTTCATGGGCTCACCTCGGAGAATTGGCGAATAGCAGAACGCCAACTCTACCGGGTGAGCCCATTCGCACTTGAACTGGCGAGCAAAGCAGCCCTCACGCAAGCAAGCAACCTAATATCCGATGCTGCGCTATGCGGCATCAAACTCAATTCGAAGCACCGTCAATTCCCGATTGAATTCGAATTTAGTGTCTTAAACGCCAATTTAATGGCTCCGACCAGACGCCGCGCTTATCATTCAGTAGTCCGCTCGAGCTTCGAATGGCAGAAGGTATCCGGTTTTCCACGACGGAGCGAATAACATGAGCATTGAGGGACAATTGGTATTGGACAACGAGCATATGCGCACCTCGAAAACAGTAGATGAGACAGCGTCGACACAGGACAGCTCCGCAACGCAAGGCGAGTTGCCGCGTTTCGAGCCTTACGAGTCGCCTGCCGGCGGCTGGGGTGCGTTGCAGGCGGTAGCAAAGGCGCTGAGAGAGCGGAGGCGCTGATATGAGCATTGAGGGACAATTCATACGCCTCCCCTTTAGAGCCGCCCGGCGTGAACTAGCGTTCGTCAGAGATAGAATCGGTAAAGACTATCTCGACAACATCCGGCGTTTCGAGACGCTCGAAAGGGACCAGGAGTACAAGCTCGCCAAACGTTGGCGCGAGCACGGTGACCGTGATGCCGCGCACCGGCTTGTCACAAGTCATCTGCGTCTCAACGCGAAAATCGCCATGAGCTACCGCGGCTATGGCCTGCCTATTTCGGAGATTATCTCCGAGGGCACCATCGGCCTGATGCAGGCATTGAACCGCTTTGAGCCCGAAAAAGGTTTTCGTTTTGCCAATTATGCGCTGTGGTGGATCAGGGCTTCGATACAGAATTACATTCTGCGTTCGTGGTCGCTTGTGAAAATCGGCACTACCGCAAACCAGAAGAGGCTTTTTTTCAAGCTGCGCTCGGCGAAACGCAAAATCTCTTCACTCGAAAGCGGCGGCGACCTACACCCCGATCAGGTAACTTTGATCGCGAAGAGCCTTAATGTCACGGACCAAGACGTTGTTGATATAAATCGATGCCTCGGCGGTGATACATCGCTCGATGCACCACTCTCTGAAGAGGGCGAACCCGACGAATGGCAGAACTACCTCGTTGATCATTCCCCCTCGCCGGAAGCTATCGTCGCCGAACAGGACGAGAAAGATTTCCAGCATAAGGCGCTGGCTGGTGCAATCGAAGTACTAAACGACCGCGAACGTCGCATCTTCGAGGCGCGACATTTGGCCGACGAACCACTGACGTTGGAAGACCTCGCGGGGGAATTTAACGTCTCGCTTGAACGCATCCGGAAAATCGAGATGCACGCGTTCGAGAAAGTGCGAAAAGCGACCAAGAAGCGCGTCGCGCAAGCGATCGTTCACGTTCAGCCTCGATCCAAAGGCTTCTCTCCAATTTCTTCAGCGAACGAATCCGAGCAAGAGAGACTTTCGAGGTTCGACCCGAAACAACAGACGCGGCTTGCAAACGGAGAACGCCAATGAGATTCTCGTTGATTGCTGCGGTCTTCCAGCGCTCGAGGATCCGATTGGTCCGGAGTTCATGGCGCCTGCCGATCGACTCGCTGCGGAATCCCTGCGCTCTTATCGGGGAATCCTTCGTGAGACCATTGCTAATCGTCGCGACGGCCTGGTCCTTGTTGTGTGCCGGCCCCGCATTCGCCCAGGTCGAGGTCGACGAGCCGCTCACGGCTATGCCTTCGCTCGGCACCACCTCTCCTCTTGGAATCAGCCCCGGTGGATCAGTCGGCCCCGCCGGAATCCCGATGGACTCCACCGAAATCACATCACTCGGAGTCAGTCCGGCACCCACCGGAAGCGTAACGGGCACAATTGCAATTCCAACCAGCGGTGCAATTACCACCAGCGGCACGACATGTTCGACCGGGGGGATGTCGCCATCGGGAATGTACGGATCGACCGCCAGCTACGACGGCGGCGGAACGGCACCCGGAACCGCAGCGCCTGCCACTGCGGCAACGACGGGCAGCATGGCGACGCCGGGCTCCACGGCGACGCTTCCCACCGCGGCAACAACGGACCCCACGGCGATGCCAGGAACATCAACATCGTCGGAAATGACAGTTCCCTTGGGAACGTCGACATCCCTGGGAATGCTGGGCACGTCGGGAATGTCCGGAATGTGCGGCTCCGGCTCAAGCAGCATTGCTTCATCGTCGACTCCCACGTCAGCGTCGACGTTGCCCACCACGCCGGGCGGCGGCGCTCGAACCGGAATTCCATTGGGCTCCATGGAGATTAGCAATCTCGGAGTTAGTTCCGCACCAGCGGTACCGACGACAGGCGTACTGCCCATTGTAGGCACCGTAGGGCCGAGATCGTTGGCACCAACGATGCCCACTGCTTTACCTGCGACAGCAAGCACCGCGACGTGTTCGACCACCGGCGGCGTCGGGAGCGCTGGGATCGGGAGCGCCGGGAGCATTGGGGCCGGCAACGCCGGGATCGCCGGAACGTCGATCTCGGCGCGTCTGCTGAGACAATTCATCCTGTGTCAGCGGTTATGAAAAAGAAAGTCATCGCTTCCGCTCCGTTACTGGTGCTTGCGGCTGCTCGCCGCGTAACCCTTTCGCTCTTATCGGAGAAATCCTCCATGAGGCCATTGTTATCCATGAGACCTTACTTAATCGCCGCGGCGGCCTGGCCCTTGTTGTGTTGCAGCCCCGCATTGGCCCAGGTGGGCACGGTCATGCCTCCGCTTGGCGCCACCTCTCCATTTGGAACGGTTGCCGGTGCGTCATTCGGCACGACCGGCATCCCGATGGGCGCAACCGGACTCGCATCACCCGGAGTAAGTCCCGTGCCCAACGGCGTAACGGGCACGATTACCATGCCAAGCACAAGCAGCGGCATGGCGTGTTCGACCGTGGCGACTTCGCCATTAGGAACGTTCGGATCCCCCGCGACCTACGACGGTGGCGGATTGGCGATGGCGACCGGAACCGCGACGCCTGGCACGGCAACGTCGGGCGGCACGGCAATGTCAGGAACATCCGCGTCGTCGGGAATGTCGGGAATATCCACGTCGTCGGAAATCTCGGCGACGTCGGGAGAGTCGACATCCTCCGGAATGCTGGAAACGTCAGGGTTGTCAAAAATGTGCGGCTCCGGCTCAAGCAGCATGGCTTCGTCGTCGTCGTCGCCAACGTCGACATCGCCCACAACGTCGAGCGCCCCCGCTCGAACCGGAGTTCCGTTGGGATCTTACCAGATTGGCAATCTTGGGGTTAGTCCCCCAACGGCGCTACCGACGACAACGGTATTGCCCATAACGGGTAGCGTGGGGAGTCCAGCGCCATCGATACCAACGATGCCCACTGTCCCATCTCCGGCCACAAGCACTATCCCGTGAAACAATTTTTTATCTGTGAGCGAGAGCGGCCATGAAGAAGAAAGTCGTTGTCCCTGCTGCCTTGGTGACCGCGGTGCTTGCGGCAGGCGGCCTGTTGTACTTCACGCATATCCACCCATTAGAGAAGGCAGATGCCACAGCCGCTCCACCCGCGGCGCCGATCGTCGCCGGGACAGTCGCCCAGCATGACGTGCCGATCTATCTTACCGGTGTCGGCACGGTGATTGCGTACAACACCGACGTCGTGCGCGCCCAGATCCAGGGGCAGATCATCAGCATCAACTTCACCGAAGGCCAGACCGTGCATGCCGGCGACCTGCTCGCGCAGATCGATCCGCGTCCCTACCAGGCCTTGATCGACCAGTACACGGGGAACCTGGAACGCGATCAGGCCCAGCTCATCAATGCCCAGGCCAATCTCACACGCTACACCAATTTGGGAGACAAGGGCTGGGCCACGCCACAATTGGTCGAGACCCAACAGGCGCAAGTGGGGGAGCTGCAGGCGGCTATCAAGGCCGACAATGCGCTGATTGACGCCGCGAAGGTGCAGCTCAGCTACACCCGCCTGACGTCGCCGATCGATGGCGTGGTCGGTATTCGTCAGATCGACGTGGGCAACATCATCAGCCCGTCCAATACCAACGGCCTCGTCGTCGTCACGCAGCTGCATCCGATTTCGCTCATATTCACGCTGCCGGAGACGAGCCTGCCGCAAATCGAGCAGCAACAGCAAAACACCAAGACGCCGCTCGGGGTCCTTGCCTACACCCAGGACAATTCGACCCTGCTGGATCAAGGCGTACTCGGCCTCGTCAACAACGAGATCCTGCAGACAACCGGCTCGATCCAGCTTAAGGCGAATTTTCCCAACACGTCGAACAAGCTCTGGCCGGGCCAGCTCGTCAACGCGCGGCTGCTCCTCGATACGCGACATAACGGTCTGACCGTTCCCGCATCGGTCGTGCAGCAAGGGACGAAGGGACCCTACGCCTATGTCGTCAATCCCGACAGCACCGTGGCAATCCGCCCAATCAAGGTCGCGCAAATCAGTGACGGCCAGGCGCTGATTGATTCCGGCCTCAAGGCCAACGAGCAGGTCGTGGTCGACGGGCAATACAAGCTGCAGCCGGGCACGCATGTAACGCTGCTGCACGGCAAGGCGGCAGAAGAGCAAGCTGCACAAGACGCACTACAGGCGCCCATCCCATGAATATTTCCGCGCCGTTTATCGAACGTCCGATCGCGACCGCTCTGCTGATGGTAGGATTGTTGGTGGCCGGCCTGGTCGCCTACCCGCTATTGCCGGTGGCGTCGCTCCCGAACGTGAACTATCCGACGCTTTCGATCACGGCGCAGCTGCCGGGCGCAGACCCGCAGACCATGGCATCCACGGTGGCATCGCCGCTCGAGCTGCAGTTCGGTGAAATCCCCGGCCTCACCCAGATGACGTCGGCGAGCGCACTCGGCTATGCCCAGATCACGCTGCAGTTTGATTTGAGCCGCCCCATCGACGGGGCGGTCGCCGACACGTTGTCGGCGATCAACGCGGCGACCGCTTACCTGCCCAAAAACATGCCGTATCCGCCGCTGATCCGCAAAGTCAATCCGGCTGAGACGCCGATCCTGGTGCTCGGCATCACCTCGGACAGCCTGCCGTTGACGGTTGTCGATGCCTATGCACAAAATATTTTGCTGCAAAAGATCTCGCAGATATCCGGAGTCGGCCTTGTGGGCGTCGGAGGTGAGGAGCAGCCGACCGTCCGCGTGCAGGTCGATCCGGAGGCGCTGGCGGCTCGCGGCATCAACCTCGAGGATGTGCGCACGGTGCTCGGCCAGGCCAATGTCGACCTTCCGAAAGGTACGCTCAACAGCCCTCGTCAGACCTACACGCTCAATACCAACGATCAGCTGTTCCAGCCCGACAAATATGCCGACCTGATCATCGCCTATCGCAATGGGTCGCCGGTCCGTATACGCGATATCGGCCGCGCCGTCAGCGCGGGCGAGAACGAGCTGATTTCCGCCTGGTTCAACCAGAAGCGCGCCATCATTCTGGCGATCCAGCGCCAGCCCGGCGCCAACGTCATCGAGACCGTGGGTCGCGTAAAGGCGATGATGCCTGTGCTGCAGGCCTCGATCCCTGCCGCCGTCAAGGTAAACGTCATTTCCGATCGCACCCAGACCATCCGCGCATCGGTCGCCGACGTGCAGTTCACCTTACTGCTAACGGTTGCCCTCGTCGTGATGGTGATCTTCATATTCCTGCGTAATTTCTGGGCCACCGTTATCCCGGCTGTCACCGTACCGCTGTCGCTGGTCGGCACCTTCGCGGTGCTCTACGAAATGGGCTACAGTCTCGACAACCTCTCGCTAATGGCCTTGTCGATCGCGGTCGGCTTTGTGGTCGACGACGCCGTCGTCGAGATCGAGAACATCACACGCCATATAGAGGACGGCATGTCGCCGTACGACGCGGCGATGAAGGGCTCCGGCGAGATCGGCTTCACCGTCATGGCGATCACGTTCTCGCTCATCGCCGTGTTCATCCCGCTGTTCCTGATGAGCGGCTACGTCGGATTGCTGTTCCGCGAGTTCGCGATGACGGTGAGCGTGGCCCTTGTTCTCTCGCTGGTGATCTCGCGGACGCTCACGCCGATGATGTGCGCATATCTGCTCAAGCCGGAGAGCAAGGAGCACGGATGGCTCTACCGGGTGTCCGAGCGCGGCTTCGATGGCCTGCTCCACGTCTACGAGGCGGGCCTCAAGATCGTGTTGCGGCATCAGTTCATCACGCTGATGGTGATGTTCGGTACCATCGCGCTCACCGGGTATCTCTACGTGATCATTCCCAAAGGCTTCTTTCCCCAGCAGGACACTGGATTGATCATCGCCCAGTCCGAGGCGGCGCAGGATATTTCATTCCAGGCCATGTTGGAACGCCAGCAGGCTCTCCAGGATGCCATCATGCGGGATCCGGCCGTCGACACCGTCGGATCCGCGGTGGGCGCCGGTGGCGGCGTCTACACGCTCAACGACGGCCGCGCATATATCCAGCTCAAGCCCGCAGATCAACGCGACCCGATCGACAAGGTTATCGCGCGGCTGCGGACCAACCTCGCCAAGATCCAGGGGATCACGCTCTATATGCAGCCTGCGCAGGACATCACCATCGGCGCGCGGCTGAACAAGACCCAGTTTCAGTACACCTTGAACGACGCCGATCCCGGCGAGCTCGACCACTGGTCGGCGCTGTTCCTCGACAAGATCAAGGCGGTTCCCGGCATCACCGACGTAACCACCGATCAGCTCAATGCCGGGCCGATGCTCGACATCACGATCAAGCGTGATGTCGCCTCGAGCTACGGCATCCTGCCCTACACGATCGACAACACGCTCGACGACGCCTTCGGCCAGCGCATCGTCTCGACCATCTATACTACCCTGCAGCAGTACCATGTCATCCTGGAGGTCAACCCCAAGTTCCAATATGGGCCCGAAGCGCTCAACGGCATCTATGTCAAATCATCGAGCGGGCAGCAGGTGCCGTTATCGACGCTGGTCGATTCAGTGGTGAAGGTCGCTCCCCTCGTGATCAACCACCAGGGCCAGTTCCCGTCGGTGACGATTTCGTTCAATCTCGCGCCGGGTACCGCGATCGGCCAAGCGGTAAGCGGCATTCAAGCGGTTGAAAAAGAGCTGAACGCGCCGCTCTCGCTCCAGACCAGCTTTCAGGGCAACGCCCAGGCATTCGGGGCATCGCTGAAGAGCACGCCGATCCTCATTCTCGCGGCGCTCTTCGTCATCTATCTCATCCTCGGCGTGCTGTACGAGAGCCTGATCCACCCGATCACGATTATCTCGACCCTGCCCTCGGCCGGCATCGGCGCGCTGCTGCTGCTGATGGCGGTTCACATCGATCTGAGCGTGATCGCGATCGTCGGCCTCATACTGCTGATCGGCATCGTCAAGAAGAACGGCATCATGCTGGTCGATTTTGCCCAGCAAGTCGAACACAGCCATGGCTTGACGGCGGAAGAAGCGATGTACCAGGCCTGCATTCTGCGCTTCCGGCCGATCCTGATGACCACGATGGCTGCGCTGCTCGGTGGCGTGCCGATGATGGTCGGCACGGGAGTAGGCTCGGAGATTCGCCAGCCGCTCGGCTATGCCATCGTCGGCGGCCTCGCGCTGTCGCAGATCCTCACGCTGTATACGACGCCGGTCGTCTATATCTACCTCGACCGCCTGCAGACCCGGCTGTTCGGGGAAAAGAAGAAGCAAGCGGCGGCTTCCGGCGGTCCTGAGCCTGCGCCCGCCGAATGACCGAGGATCGCAGCCCGCCCCAATGCCGCCGCGGGTATTGGTTGCCAGCATCCGAATGGAGAAGAGGCGGCGATCGCGGAATGGTCTCACAGCACGCATGGATGGACCTTTCTAAACCTCAATTTAATGGCGCACGAACAGCTCGCAGCTATCTCGCAAGTGTACGAATTTCCCACACGAGGAGTGACACCCGATGTTCTCGAGGCGTGACATGTTGGCGGCGACAGCCGTAGGTGGAGTGGTGACGGCAGCGACAATGACCACGGCGAATGCCACTCCGGTGAAGAGTGATATCGCCTTCGGCAATCCGAACGACCCGCCGCAGGGTGCAATCAACGCCAAGAATCCAAGGAGCATCACCGATCCCGGTCCGCAGAATCCGGCCATAAGGGACCAGTTTCCGGCGGCATTTTCGCCGCCGGCGACCGACGTCGGCAGCATGCCGCTGAGCTGGGCGTCATTCAACAACGCGCCACGGCGCATTCAAAATGGCGGCTGGGCGCGCCAGGTAACACAAGACTCCTTCGCGGTCGCGGACAGCATCTCCGGCGTCAACATGCGGCTGACGTCGGGCGGCATCCGCGAGATGCACTGGCACCAGTTTGCAGAGTGGGCCTATATGACCTATGGCACTTGCCGAATTACCGTGCTGGACGAATTGGGCCGACCGTATATCAACGACGTGAAGGAAGGCGACCTTTGGTACTTCCCCGCCGGCCTGCCGCATTCGCTGCAGGGGCTCGGCCCGGACGGCTGCGAGTTCGTTATATGTTTCGATGAAGGCAAGGCCTCCGAGTTCACCACCCTCTTGGTGTCGGAATGGTTCACCCATACACCGCCGGATATCCTCGCCGAGAACTTCGGTATTCCGGTCGAGACGTTCCAGGATATTCCGCTGCGCGACCTTTACATCTTCCAGGGCAAGTTACCCGGCGATTTGGCCGCCGACCGCGAAGCGGTAAGCGGAAACGGCGTGCCGCCGCACCCGTTCACTTTCTCCCTCGGATCGGGAGCCCCGGCGCGCGAGACGAAGGGCGGCTCAGTACGGATTGCCGACAGCCGCAACTTCACCGTTTCCACAACAGTCGCCGCCGCGCTCGTAACGGTGCGTCCCGGCGGCTTGCGGGAGATGCACTGGCACCCCAACGCCGATGAATGGCAGTACTGGATCAAGGGCAAAGGGCAAATGACGGTCTTCAACACTGGCCCGAACGCCGTCACAATGGACTTCAACGCCGGCGACGTCGGCTACGTCAAGAAGAACCTCGGGCACTATATCAAGAACACAGGCGACACCGATTTGCAGTTCCTCGAAGTGTTCAAAAGCTCCTATTTCGCAGATGTCTCCCTGTCCGATTGGATTTCCCGTACGCCGCCGGCGATGGTTGCCCAGCACCTGAATGTGAGCGAGGCGACCATCGCAAAATTCCCAAAGAACAAACCGGAAGTCATGCCGACATAATCGGATCAGGGCACTTTGTGCCTGTTGCCGAAGCTTCGCCGGCCGGGCACCTAGTACCCGGCCGGACGCCTCAAAGCGAAACCATCCGGCCGAGAAGGCAGCAGCAGGAGCAGCCGCAGCCGCCGCTGAATGGAAGCGACTGCCATCTCGAAGCCAAACAATCTGCCATTTGCCGGGATTCGTACCCGCTCGATACGCAAGAGATTCTGAATGTTAATTTAATGGCTCACGGTAATCGTGGAGCTATCTTTCAAGTACCCGCAGTCGATTTCGCAGAGGAGTGATAATCATGTTTTCGAGACGGGATGTGCTGGCAGTGTCCGCCGCAGGCGCTGTCATGACTGCAACTGCAGCGCGAGCTGCCTCCTTCGGTAATCCTGACCTTCCGCCGCAAGGCGCTATCAACGCCAAGGGTCCGGGAAATCTCGCCGATCCTGGCCCGCAAAGCCCGGCCATCGGCAACCAATTTCCCTCGGCACAATTTCCGCCAGCAACCGATGTCGGCGGCATGCCGATGGACTGGGCATCTTTCAATAATGCACCGAAGCGCGTCCAGAATGGTGGCTGGGCACGCCAGGTGACTGTAGAGGACTTTGCAATTTCAAAGGAGATATCAGGCGTCAACATGCGGCTGACCGCCGGCGGCATCCGGGAATTGCACTGGCATCAGGCCGCCGAGTGGGCGATCATGACTTACGGCAGTTGCCGCGTCACGGTTCTCGACGCGGTGGGCCGGCCCTACGTCGCCGACGTTAATGAGGGCGACCTTTGGTATTTCCCGGCAGGCCAGCCGCATTCGCTGCAGGGCCTCGGCC
>Ga0137399_10001505_pt1 | contig 10746 bp, 6 predicted proteins | sample czorhiz316metaG_FD_104810 | JGI IMG/M metagenome (GOLD analysis project Ga0137399, IMG submission 104810) | Vadose zone soil microbial communities from Angelo Coast Range Reserve, California, USA - czorhiz3.16 metaG | ecosystem: Environmental > Terrestrial > Soil > Vadose zone | place: USA...
GCCCAACGCCACGAACCGAATTGGGCGAACAGACCGCCCGCCGCCGGGCCGGCCAGCGTGCCGACGCCCCACATCGCCGACACCAGCGCGGAGGCCTTGGTCCACATCGAACTGGGCAGCGCCGTGTTGATCACGGCGTACCCCAATCCGGCAAGCAGGCCACCTGCCACGCCCTGCACGGTGCGGCCCACCAACATGATCTCCATGGTGGGTGCGGCCGCGCACGCCAGACTGCCCGCCCCGAACACGCTGAGACCCAACAGGTATGCCCACCGCGGGCCGAGCCGCATCAACAGCGCGTGCACCGTCGTCGCCGCCATCACCGAACCGACGAGATACACCGCCGTCACCCACGCGTAGAACCGGTGACCGCCGATGTCGGCGACGGCGCTGGGCATCAGGCTGATGGTGAGGAATTCGTTCGTCGCATACAGCGCCACTCCGCCCGCGAGCACCGTGCAGGCCCCGAGGGTTTTCGGGCCGAGCAGCTCACGCCAGCTGCCCGTGGTTATCGTCGCGCTGTCGGTCACACAGCTCACGCTACGAGCTCAACCTCTGTTGAGGTCAAGCGGAGTGGCGTTATTTGAGACCCGCGGCGTCCATGCCGCGCAATTCCTTCTTCAGGTCGTGGATTTCGTCGCGAATCCGCGCCGCCAGCTCGAACTGCAGATCCCGTGCGGCGCCCATCATCTGATCGGTCAGATCCTTGATCAGATCGGCGAGTTCGGCGCGCGGCATATTGGACGTGTCGCGGCCCTCGAACACCCCAGCGCTGACCGCACGCCCCGGCTCGCCCTGCGCGCGTCGACCGCGGGAAGCGTTGCGGCCGGAACCGCCGACCTCGACGGTCTCGCTGTCGTCGGCCTCCCTGTACACCTGGTCGAGGATGTCGGCGATCTTCTTGCGCAACGGCTTCGGATCGATGCCGCGCTCCTCGTTGTACGCGACCTGCTTGGCCCGGCGCCGGTCCGTCTCGTCGATGGCCTCGCGCATCGAGTCGGTGATCCTGTCCGCGTACATGTGCACTTCGCCCGACACGTTGCGCGCGGCGCGGCCAATGGTCTGGATCAGGCTGCGCGACGACCGCAGGAAGCCTTCCTTGTCGGCGTCCAGGATCGAGACCAGCGACACCTCGGGCAGGTCAAGGCCCTCCCTCAGCAGGTTGATGCCGACGAGCACGTCGTACTCGCCGAGCCGCAGCTGACGCAGCAGCTCCACCCGGCGCAGCGTGTCGACCTCCGAGTGCAGATAGCGCACCCGGATTCCCAACTCCAGCAGATAGTCGGTGAGATCCTCGGCCATCTTCTTGGTGAGCGTGGTGACGAGCACGCGTTCGTCGCGCTCGGTGCGCTTGCGGACCTCGCCGATGAGATCGTCGATCTGGCCCTTCGTCGGCTTGACGACGATCTGTGGATCGACAAGGCCGGTCGGGCGGATCACCTGCTCGACGAACTCCCCTGCGGTCTGGCTGAGCTCGTAAGGTCCCGGCGTGGCCGACAGGTACACCGTCTGCCCGATCCGGTCCGCGAACTCCTCCCAGGTCAGCGGCCGGTTGTCGACGGCCGACGGCAGCCGGAATCCGAAGTCGACGAGGTTTCGCTTTCGGGACATGTCGCCCTCGTACATGCCGCCGATCTGCGGGACGGTGACATGCGACTCGTCGATGACCAGCAGGAAGTCGTCGGGGAAGTAGTCGAGCAATGTGGCAGGCGGCGAGCCTGGCCCGCGGCCGTCGATGTGCCGCGAATAGTTCTCGATGCCCGAGCAGAACCCGACCTGGCGCATCATCTCGACGTCGTAGTTGGTCCGCATCCTCAGCCGCTGCGCCTCAAGCAGCTTGCCCTGGCCTTCCAGCTCGGCCAGCCGCTCCTCGAGTTCGGTCTCGATCGTGGAGATCGCGCGCGACATGCGCTCCGGACCCGCCACGTAGTGGGTGGCGGGGAAGATCCGCAGCGAGTCGACCTTGCGGACGATGTCACCGGTCAGCGGGTGCAGATAGTACAGCGCCTCGATCTCGTCGCCGAAGAACTCGATGCGGACGGCCAGTTCCTCGTACGACGGAATGATCTCAACGGTGTCGCCCCGAACGCGGAACGAGCCGCGGGTGAACGCCAGGTCGTTGCGGTTGTATTGCACGTCGACCAGCAGCCGCAGCAGCCCGTCGCGCGGCACCTCGTCGCCGACGTTGAGCTCAACCGAGCGGTCCAGGTAGGACTGCGGCGTGCCAAGGCCGTAGATGCAGGACACCGACGCCACCACCACCACATCGCGACGCGAAAGCAGGCTCGACGTGGCCGAGTGCCGCAAGCGCTCGACGTCGTCGTTGATCGAGCTGTCCTTCTCGATGTAGGTGTCGGTCTGCGCGATGTACGCCTCGGGCTGGTAGTAGTCGTAATACGAGACAAAGTATTCAACAGCGTTGTGCGGTAACATCTCTCGCAGCTCATTTGCCAGCTGCGCGGCGAGTGTCTTGTTCGGCGCCATCACAAGGGTGGGCCGCTGCAGCCGCTCGATCAGCCAGGCTGTGGTGGCCGACTTGCCGGTGCCGGTGGCGCCAAGCAGCACGATGTCGTGCTCCCCCGCCTTGACGCGGCGCTCCAGCTCTTCGATCGCGGCGGGCTGGTCGCCGGCGGGCTCGTGGGCACTGACCACCTCGAAACGTCCGCCCGCTCGAACGACGTCGTCGACAGCGCGATACTCCGAGTGCGCCAGCACGGGGTGTTCGGTCGCGAAAGCCATATTCACCAGCGTAGAACCCGCCACCGACAAACGTTCATTCCCGACCCCTATCCTTGACCCATCCACGCACCCAAGAACGAAACGTTCGACCTGGTCGCCCGCACCAACACCGATCCAAAGGGCATCGTGCGGGCCGTGGACGTCTACACCGTCGAGCCCTGGGGGCTCTACCTGGCCCGGCCCACTCCCGGCCGCGCCCAGTTCCACTACATGGAGTCGTGGCTGCTGCCGTCGCTGGGGTTACGCGCCACGGTGTTCCATTTCAACCCCGGCCATGAACTCGACCAGGACTACTACCTCGATGTGGGCGTCTATATCGCGGGGCCGACCGTGTGGCATTCCGAGGACCATTACCTGGACCTGGTGGTCCGCACCGGCGTCGGGGTGGAGCTCTCCGACGTCGACGAGCTGCTGACGGCGGTCCGCCACGGCCTGCTGACCCCAGAAGTCGGCGAGCGGGCGGTACACACCGCCGTCTCGGCAATTGACGGTCTGTCCAGGCACGACTACGACCTCGACCGCTGGCTCGCAGCCAACGGCATGGCCCTGAGGTGGGCGGAAAGCGGTAACGACTGACCGCACCGCGTCGATGATTTTGTAATGGCAAATAACTGCAGGTCCTTGCGGGCGCGACGACGCCGTTCACCGTCGGTCGCCCGGCAACGATGTGCTTCCCACGCTGCGGGGGTTGTAATGTCGGCTGTCATGAGCGCCACCAAGCGCGGATGGCTGGCGATCGCTGCCATTGCCATTGCCATGGTCGGGGCCGGTGCGCAGGTTGGCCCGGCGATTGCACTCGCCGACCCGAATTCCGGACCCCAGACCGAAGTACAGCCCGCTCCAGTACAGCCCGCAGCCGGGGATCAGCTGCTGCACAACATCACCTACCGGGCCCGCGCCGAAGGGACATCGCGGGGTGCGGTGGTCGCGTACAAGATAGACGACACCAACGTCAACAGCGAACAGCCAACGCTGCTGCCGGGAAGCACGTTCGAGGTCAACACGGTTCTGGCCGACCCAAAGCAGGCGGGTATGGAAGTGTCCATCCAGTGGCCGTATGGATCGAACCTGCACTGCGAGATCCTGGCCGACGACCAGATCGTCGCGCAGGCCGACCAATTCATCGCGCCGAGATTGTTCCACCCCAGAGACGACCCGCTATACGGTGTGCTGCAATGTGGTGCCCCCCTGGACATCCCGCTGGCCAGCAATACCGGCACGGCCGCACCGCCGGCGGCCGCGCCGGGCGGGGCTCCCCCGCCACCAGCCGCCTGACGGCTAGGGCCGCCAGCCGGTCTTCTCGGCCCATTCCCAGGCGCGTCCATACGCTTCGGCGAACCAGGGTTCCTTGGCGTCGGCATAGTCGGGCGCAGACAGCGCCCGACGCTTGGCGGCCAGGTAGTCATCCTGCACGCCCACATTGGCGGCCAACCAGTCTCGGAACAGCAGCGCGAACTGCTGAGAGGGCCAACCGTCGACCCTGACATGGATGTTGGCCGGCCTACCGGGATCGGCGGCGCAGTGAATCCGCTTGCGCCACAGCGCCGAATCGTCGGTATGCGGCATGTCTGTGGTGATGTGCTCGACGCGCGGATAGCCGGCATTGGCAAGGGCGTCGTTGATCTCGTCCGCGACATCCAGTGACGCGATGGTGGTCTGGACGTCGATGACGTCCTTGGCGTCCATTCCATGCACCGCGGTCGATCCGACGTGGTCAACCCGCAGAGCCTTTGCGCCGCACGCGTTTTGGATGCGATTGATGATCCGACGCGCGTCATCGGGCCACGCCGGATCGTAGGGCACCAGCTTGTACACCGTAGGGGCGCATTGCCGGGTGCGGATGTTGTGCGCCAACGGCAGCACCCGGTTGTACCAGAGGTCGCGCGCCTTTTCGACGAGCTCACCCTGCGAGCCCGAATTGTCCAGCAGCACATCGGCGATCGCGCGGCGTTGCTCCTCGGGTGCCTGCGCTATGATGCGTGCCCTGGCGTCCGCCTCGTCCATCCCGCGCTGCTGGACGACACGGGTTACTCGAGTTTCCTCGTCGGCGCTCACCACGACGACGAGCGGGAACATCGGCGCCATCCCGGTTTCCACGAGCAGCGGGATGTCCTCCACCACCACGGCGTCGTCGTGCACCGCGTCGATGATCTCCTGACGACGCCGGGCGACCAACGGGTGCACGATGCCGTTCAGGCTGGCGCGCTTCTCGTCGTCGACGAAAGCCTTGGCCGCCAGCGCAGGCCGGTTCAACGCGCCGTCGGGCAGCAGGATGTCCTCGCCGAATGCCTTGACCAGCAGCGCCAGCCCCTCGGTACCGGGTTCGACGACCTCGCGGGCGATCACGTCACCGTCGACGATGATGCCGCCACATTCGGCGAACGTGGCAGACACCGTCGACTTGCCGGCGCCGATTCCGCCGGTCAGACCGATGCGCAGCATGCGCGGCGGCTAGGCGCTGCCGGCGAGCTTCTCCCGCAGCGCCGCCAGCTGGGCGTCGCTGGCCAGCGAGCCACCGGCCGCGGGCTCCTCGGAACGCGACGCGCCGTTGGACGACGGCTTCTCGGCAGCCTCGGCCTCGGCAGCGGCGAACTTCTCCATCTGCGCGGTGTGCATCTTGTGGCGCCGCTCCGCCTCGGCGTAGCGGGCCTCCCACTCGTCCCGCTGCTTCTCGAAGCCCTCGAGCCATTCGTTGGTCTCGGAGTCGAAGCCCTCGGGGAAGATGTAGTTGCCCTGCTCGTCGTAGCTGTCGGCCATGCCGTACTTCGACGGGTCGAACTCCTCGGTGTAGTCCTCGTTGGCCTGCTTGAGGGACAGCGAGATGCGGCGACGTTCCAGGTCGATGTCGATGACCTTGACCATCGCGTCGTCGCCGACCTGGACCACCTGGTCCGGGACCTCGACGTGGCGCTCGGAGAGCTCGGAGATGTGCACAAGGCCCTCGATGCCCTCCTCGACGCGGACGAACGCGCCGAACGGCACCAGTTTGGTGACCTTGCCGGGCACGATCTGGCCGATCGCGTGCGTGCGGGCGAAGTGCCGCCACGGATCTTCCTGAGTGGCCTTGAGCGACAACGACACCCGCTCGCGGTCCATGTCGACGTCGAGCACCTCGACGGTGACCTCGTCGCCCACGTTGACGACCTCTGACGGATGGTCGATGTGCTTCCAGGACAGCTCGGAGACGTGCACAAGGCCGTCGACCCCGCCGAGGTCGACGAAGGCGCCGAAGTTGACGATGGAGGACACCACGCCCTTGCGGATGGCACCCTTCGTCAGCTGGTTGAGGAACTCGCTGCGCACCTCGGACTGCGTCTGCTCCAGCCAGGCGCGGCGGCTCAGCACCACGTTGTTGCGGTTCTTGTCCAGCTCGATGATCTTGGCCTCGATCTCCTTGCCGATGTACGGCTGCAGATCGCGGACGCGGCGCATCTCGACCAGAGAGGCGGGCAGGAAGCCGCGCAGGCCGATGTCGAGGATCAGGCCGCCCTTGACGACCTCGATGACGGTGCCCTTGACGGCCTCGTCCTTTTCCTTGAGCTCTTCGATGGTGCCCCAGGCGCGCTCGTACTGGGCGCGCTTCTTGGACAGGATCAGGCGGCCTTCCTTGTCCTCCTTGGTGAGGACCAGAGCTTCGACCTCATCGCCGACGGAGACGACCTCATTGGGGTCGACGTCGTGCTTGATGGAGAGCTCACGGGAAGGGATGACGCCTTCGGTCTTGTAACCGATGTCGAGCAGGACTTCGTCACGGTCAACCTTGACGATCGTCCCTTCGACGATGTCGCCATCGTTGAAGTATTTGATGGTTTTGTCGATGGCGGCGAGAAAGTCCTCGCTCGAGCCGATGTCGTTGACGGCTACTTGCGGCGAGGTGACGGAGGGACTTGGCATGTGGTGGGTTGCTCCGGACAGGTTGGGTCGTAGGGACTTAAGGGACTCTTGTTATTGGTGTGAGCCCGCATCGAGCGCAGACGGGTACCTGTTGAGGCTACTCGACTGTGCACATGCTGGACAAACTCGGTCCCCCCAGCTGCCAAATCATGATCAGCGCCGGATGAGGCCGACTCCGTCGTCGAGAATGCACTCAGGGTCGTTCGTTGGCCACGATCACGACCGTCAGTGCAATTTCGGCGAGTGAATGGCCGCACGCGCAGGATAGAGCCGTTAACCCGCTGACAGCTACCCTGCTGTGGTGTCATCCGCCGGCGCACCGCAGAATCCGGGTCCATTCGTTCCCCCGCTGCCCCGGCGCATTCGCAGGGTCGGGGTGCCGATCGCGGTGATCATCGTGCTCGGCACCGTCGCCGGGCTGATCGTGATCCTGCTGACCGCGATAAACCCAGTCGGCACCGCAGTCGGGTTTGTCCTGTCCAGTGTGGCCATGTCGGTCGTTGTGCTCGCCTACCTGTGGTTGGACCGATGGGAGCCGGAACCGCCCCGGCTGTTGGTGCTTGCCTTCCTGTGGGGCGCATCGGTCGCGGTCGTCCTTGCTTCGGTAATCCAGATCTTCGTCGAATCGGCCGTCAACCCAGGTCACCCGGAGGCGGTCAGCGCGGTGTCCGTCGTGATCGGCGCGCCGCTGACCGAGGAGGCGGCGAAGGGCCTGTTCCTGCTGCTCATGATGACCGGGCGCCGCCGCAACGAGCTCAATTCACTGACCGACTGCTTGGTTTATGCGGGGCTCGCTGGGGCGGGCTTCGCGTGGCTGGAGGACATCCTCTACATCTCCAGCGGCGGGACACTGGGCGCATCGCTGGTCACCGCGGCGTTGCGGCTGATCATGGCGCCGTTCGCCCATTCGCTGTTCACCACGATGTTCGGCATCGGCGTGTACTTCGCCCTGCAGCAGCGAAAGAGCCTCGTCAAGGTGGGCTGCATCCTGCTCGGCTACCTCGGCGCGGTGGTCATGCACGGATTGTGGAACGGCTCGTCGCTGCTGGGAGTCGAGGCGTACTTCGCCGTGTACGTGTTCTGGATGGTGCCGATCTTCGGGCTGATGATCGTCCTCGGCGTCCAAAGCCGCCGCAGGGAGCAGCGTGTCGTGGCCGCCAAGCTGCCCAGCATGGTGGCGGCAGGCCTGGTGACGCCCAACGAGGCGACCTGGCTGGGCTCGATCCCGAACCGGAAGCTGGCGATCGGCCAGGCCACCCGGCTCGGGGGGCGGCACGCGGGCAAGGGCGTCAAGAATTTCGCCGCCCAGGTGGTCGAGCTGGCGTTCGTACGGGACCGAATCGACAAGGGCCTCGCCGACCAGCGCGTGTTCGCGCTGCAGCAGGAGGAGGTGGACGGCGTCGCCGCGGCGCGGGCCACCACGCCGATGCTGCAGGCGCTCGCCGGGTACCGCGCGACCAATGGGCTACCGCGCGACTAATGCGCCGCCGAGTCCCAGCTCCGGCCAAACCCGACGCTGACCTCGAGCGGCACGTCGAGCGGGTAGGCATTGCCCATCTGCTCGCGCGCCAGGTTCTCGACCTCGTCCCGCTCGCCCGGCGCGACCTCGAACAACAGCTCGTCGTGCACCTGTAGCAGCATCCGGGACTTGAGGCCGGCGTCCTTAAGGGCGTTGTCGACGTTGATCATCGCGACTTTGATGATGTCGGCGGCGCTGCCCTGGATCGGGGCATTCAGCGCGGCGCGCTCGGCTGCCTCACGGACCTGCCGGTTGGTGCTGTCCAGCTCGGGCAGGTAGCGCCGGCGGCCAAGCACGGTCGATGTGTAGCCGTCCTTGCGGGCCTGGTCGACAACCTCGTGCAGGTAGTCACGCACCCCGCCGAACCGGGCGAAGTACTGCTCCATCTGCACCTTGGCTTCCTCGGTGGAGATCTTCAGCTGCGCGGCAAGGCCGTAGGCGCTCAGGCCATACGCAAGGCCGTAGGACATCGCCTTGACCCGCCGCCGCAGTTCGGGGGTGACCTCGTCGATCGGCACGCTAAAGGCCCGCGATGCGACGAAGGAGTGCAGGTCCTCGCCGGTATTGAAAGCTTCGAGGACGCCTTCATCTTGCGACAGGTGCGCCATGATCCGCATCTCGATCTGGCTGTAGTCGGCCGTCATCAGCTCGGCAAAGTCGCCCCGGCTACCCTTGCCGACCACGAACGCGTCGCGGATCCGACGCCCGGCGTCGGTGCGGATCGGGATGTTCTGCAGGTTCGGCTCCGTCGATGAGAGGCGGCCCGTCGCGGCGATGGTCTGGTTGAACGTGGTGTGGATCCGGCCGTCGGAGGCCACCGAATTCAGCAGCCCGTCGACAGTGACCTTCAGCCGCGTGGCGTCGCGGTGAGCCAGCAGATGCTGGAGGAACGGGTGCCCGGTCTTGTCGAATAGCGACTGCAGCGCGTCCGCGTCGGTGGTGTATCCGGTCTTGGTGCGCTTGGTCTTCGGCATCTCCAGCTCGTCGAACAGCACCACCTGAAGCTGTTTCGGCGAACCGAGATTGATCTGCTTGCCGATCACGGCGTACGCGGCCTCGGCGGCGTCCCGGATCTGGTTGGCGAACTCGCTCTGCAGTTCGGCGAGCAGCTTGAGGTCGACGGCGATGCCCGCGGTCTCCATCTCCGCGAGCGCCCGCTGGACTGGCAGCTCCATGTTGCCAAGCAGCGCCGACGAGTCGATGCGGGCCAGCTCCTCATCCAGCGCATCCGCGAGGTCCATGACGGCGCTCGCCCGCAGGATCACCGTCTGCACGGCTTGATCATCGACGCCGTCGCTGTCATCGAGCAGCGAAAGCTGTTGCTGCTCAGGGTTATCCGCACGCAGTTCGCGCTTCAGATACCGCAGCGACAGATCGTCGAGCGCAAAGCTGCGCTGGCCAGGGCGGACCAGATAGGCGGCCAATGCGGTGTCCGAGGTGACACCCGCGAGCTTCCAGCCGCGGCCCTCGATGTCGTGCATCGCGAGCTTCGCCTCGTGCAGCGCCTTTGGCTGTCCCGCATCGGCAAGCCATGAGGCCAGCGCGGCTTCGTCGTCGGGGTGCAACGTGGCGGTGTCGAGGTAGCGGCCGTCGCCGTCTGCGGCGACGATGGCCAGCGCGGTGGCGTCGGCGTCGAAGGCGAGGTGCGTGCCAACCACCGCCATCCCGAACCGGTTGCCGTCGCTGTGCGCGGACAACCAGCCTGCCAGCTCGCCCGACTCAAGCGCCCCGCCTCGCACATCGAAGCCCTGATCCACCTCGGGATCGGCCGAGGCCAGCGTCTCGAAGAGGCGGTCCCGCAGCACCCGGAACTCCAGGTCGTCGAAGAGGCGGTGAATATGGTCGCGGTCCCACGGCTGCATCCGCAGCGTGTCGGGCGTCTGCGCCAGCGGCACGTCCTTCACCAGATCGGTGAGCTCCCGGTTCAGCACCACACTCGACAGGTTGGCCCGAAGCGCGTCGCCGACCTTGCCCTTCACGGCGTCGACGTTGTCGACCAGCGCCTGCAGCGACCCGTATTCGATGATCCACTTCGACGCGGTCTTCTCCCCCACGCCGGGGATGCCCGGCAGGTTGTCGCTGGGGTCGCCGCGCAGTGCCGCGAAGTCGGGGTACTGCGTCGGCGTCAATCCGTACTTCTCGACGACGGCCTCCGGGGTGAACCGCGTGAGCTCGCTGACGCCCTTGCGGGGGTAAAGGACCGTGACGTCGTCGCTGACCAGCTGGAGCGAATCGCGGTCGCCGGTGACCACCAGCACCCGGTAACCCTCGTCCTCGGCCTGGGTGGCAAGGGTGGCGATCAGGTCGTCGGCCTCGAACCCCGCCTCGGCGAGGACGGTGATGCCGAGCGCGACCAGCACCTCCTTGGTGATGTCGATCTGCCCGCGGAACTCATCGGGCGTGGCAGACCGGCCCGCCTTGTACTCCGGGTACTTGTCGACGCGGAACGTCTGCCGTGAGACGTCGAAGGCGGCCGCGATGTGTGACGGTTGTTCGTCGCGCAACAGGTTGATCAGCATCGCGGTGAATCCGTAGACCGCGTTGGTGGTCAGCCCGCCCTGGGTTTTGAAGTTCTCCGCTGGTAGCGCATAGAA
>Ga0137399_10001506_pt1 | contig 10743 bp, 10 predicted proteins | sample czorhiz316metaG_FD_104810 | JGI IMG/M metagenome (GOLD analysis project Ga0137399, IMG submission 104810) | Vadose zone soil microbial communities from Angelo Coast Range Reserve, California, USA - czorhiz3.16 metaG | ecosystem: Environmental > Terrestrial > Soil > Vadose zone | place: USA...
GCGTTTTTCACGTTGACGCTGCCGCCGTACAGAATCCGTGTTTCACCCGCCTGCCGGTCCTTGAGCCAACCGCGGATCGCCCGATGCACGTCGGCGGCGTCCTGGGGTGTCGCGTTACGACCAGTGCCGATTGCCCAGACCGGCTCATACGCGACGGTCGCCTGAACTTCTACGCGAGCGCCGAAAGCCGCTTCCAGCTGTCGCGTGACGACGGTCAACGTTTCTCCGGCATCGCGCTGGGCAAGCGTTTCGCCAACGCAGAGCACAGGATGAAGATCCGCGCGGACCGCAGCCGCGAGTTTCTTGCCTGTCTGCTCGTCGGTCTCGCCGAATACGTGCCGGCGCTCAGAGTGACCGATCAGCGTGGCGCGCGCGCCCGCCTGAGCGGCCAATGGACCGGAGATCGCGCCTGTGAACGCGCCTTTGGGTTCCCAATAAATGTCCTGGGCGCCGGCCCGCAGATCGGCGCGCTTCGCTACGGCGGTGGCGACCGCCTCGAGTGAAACGGCGGGCGGGAAAAACCAGACCTGCCGGTCCGGTCGTTCGGAGTACTGCCCCAGAAATGTCGACAGATAGGTCCGCGCTTCGGCGGGACCGATATGCATCTTCCAATTGGCCGCAAAAAGGAGCGCTCTCAAGCGTCCTCGAGCGCAGCCACGCCCGGCAGAACCTTTCCTTCCAGAAACTCGAGTGACGCCCCTCCACCGGTCGACACGTGGGTGAGCTTGTCTTCCCATCCGGCGACGGCGGCGACCGAGTCGCCACCGCCCACCACGGTCACCGCGCCCTTCTTGCCCGCCTCGACGAGGGCTGTGGCAATGGCGCGGGTGCCGGCGTCAAATGGCGGCGTCTCGAAGACACCCATCGGACCGTTCCAGAAGATCGTCTTCGCGCGTAGGAGACGGGCTCGGAAGTCGTGCTGCGTGGCCGCATCGATATCGTAAACGGCCCAGCCCTTGGGAATCGCGTCGGCCGGCACCGACCGGCTTTCGCGGGCGCGTTCGAGCGAGGGGGCGATGACAGCGCCTCGGGGCAGGATGAGCTTCTTGCCCGAGTGCGCGAGCAGCTCTTTGCCGAGCGCGATGCGGTCGGGCTCGACGAGCGACGAACCAACTTCGAGGCCCATCGCGGCAAAGAACGTGCATGCCATCGCCCCACCGATCAGCAGCTCGTCGACGCGCGGCAGCAACGAGCGGATGACATCGATTTTCCCTGAGATTTTGGCGCCGCCTAACACGGCGATAAACGGCCGCTTCGGGTCCCGGAGTAACTCGCCTAGGTACTTGAGCTCCTTCTCCATCAGAAAGCCGGCGACGGCGGGCTTGAGCAAGTGCGCGACCGCTTCAGTCGACGCATGCGCGCGGTGGGCGGAGCCGAAGGCGTCGTTCACGTAGAGATCGCCGAGGGCAGCGAAGGTTTGCGCGAGCTCGGGATCGTTCTTTTCTTCGCCAGGCCAGAAGCGCGTGTTCTCGACGAGCGCGACGCCGCCGCGCGGCAGGCGTCGCGTCGTGGCGACGCCGGTGACGGGATCTGGAATGAACTCGACCGGAGCGCCGAGCAGCTGCTCCAGGTCACGGACGATCTGTTTGAGGGAGAATTGTGGATCGGGTCCCCCCCCGCCCTTGGGGCGGCCGAGGTGCGACAGCAGGATCACCCGCGCGCCCTTATCACGCAGATATTTGATCGTCGGCAGTGAGGCGCGGAGCCGCGTGTCGTCCGTGACCTTGCCGTTCTTCAGAGGAACGTTGAAGTCGACCCGCACTAACGCCCGCTTGCCGTCCAACGCCTGCGGGGGGAGATCCCGCAGGCTGCGTTTCGTCAACGGCGGCGCCCGATATAGGCGAGCAAGTCGACGCAGCGCGCGGAGTAGCCCATCTCATTGTCGTACCATGACGACACGTGCACGAGACTGCCGTCGATCACGGCCGTCGACATGGAATCCACGACGCTCGAGTAGAAGCTGCCGATGTAGTCGACCGATACGAGCGGCTCGTCACTCACGTCGAGAATGCCCTTGAGTGATCCCGCGGCGGCTTGACGGAACGCCGTGTTCACCGCGTCGACGGTGGTGGAGCGCTCGACTTCAGCCGTGAGATCGACGATCGACACGTCGGGCGTGGGAACGCGGAGCGACACGCCGTCGATCTTGCCCTTCACCTCGGGGATCACGAGGCCGGTGGCTTTGGCGGCGCCCGTAGTGGTCGGGATGATGCTGAGTGCCGCCGCCCGAGCGCGACGCAGGTCCTTGTGCGGCAGATCGAGGATCTGCTGGTCGTTCGTGTAGCTGTGGACGGTCGTCATGAAGCCGTGCTTGAAGCCGAAGTTGTCCATCACGACTTTGACGACGGGGACCAGGCAGTTGGTGGTGCACGAGGCGTTCGAGATGATGTGGTGTTTGGCGGGATCGTACTTCTCGTGGTTGACGCCGATGCAGATCGTGATGTCTTCACCCTTGGCGGGCGCGGAAATCACCACTTTCTTGGCGCCAGCCGCGAGATGCTTGGCGGCGTTGTCGCGGTCGGTGAATCGGCCGGTGCTCTCGAGCACCAGCTCCACGCCCAGATCCTTCCACGGCAGTTTCTCGGGCTCCCTGATGGCCGACACTTTGATCTGTTTGCCGTTTACGATCAGCGCGTCGCCTTTCGCCTCGACGGTGCCGGGAAAGCGTCCGTGCACCGAGTCGTACTTGAGGAGATGCGCGAGCGTCTTCGTGTCGGTGATGTCGTTGACCCCAACGAATTCGAGGTCTCCGCCGGCTTGCTTGGTGATCGTCGCGGCGCGCAGCACGTTTCGTCCGATGCGGCCGAACCCATTGATCCCTACCCGAACCGCCATGACGCTCCCCTTACGTGAAGTCTGGAATCGCTGCGCGGGCGAAGGTTATGCCCATGACTCGCGTCGCGCCGGCCTGCGCTAATGCCCTCGCTGCTTCGGCCAGCGTCGCGCCCGTCGTAAAAACGTCGTCAACAAGTATCACCACCGACGGGGCTCGAGGCCTCGCGACCGCAAACGCACCTGCGACGTTCGCTAGCCGAGTCTCCGGTGTCAACGCCGTTTGCGTCGGCGTTTCGCGCGTGCGCGCGAGCAAGTGAGGCAGCACGGGCACGCTCCACTGTCTGCCCAACGCGCGCGCGAGCGCGTCGCTCTGATTGTAACCACGCTGCTGCAGTCGCTTCGGCGCGAGCGGAATGGGAACGAGGGCCGACGAACCGATGGTCGAATCAGCAAGACCGCCCATCACCGCCGCCATATCGTCGGCGATGCGCGGCAGTCCGCCATACTTGAGCGCGTGCACGGCCGCTCGAGCGCCCTCAGACAGCCAGACCGCGGATCGCACGGATTGGAGCGCAGCAGGCCAGTCGGCACAGAGACGACAAGGGCCGAAATGCGGCTCTGGCTGACCGCAGCGCTCGCACCACGGCGGTCGTACTGGACGCCAACGTTGCCGGCACACGGCGCAGACCAACGACTGCGCGTTCCGGCCGCTGAGGAGTCCATGACACAGGAGACACTCCGCCGGCAGCAGCAGCTGCTCGACCGCGGCAACGCTAGACACGCAGCGCGCGGTTGACGGCGGCTCGCATGACTTGCACCGGTGCGTCGTTACCCGGGAAGAAGCGGGCAAACGCGGCGGCTCCCTGCTGCACGAGCATCTCCCGTCCGTCCTGAGCCTCGATGCCGCGTTCCCGCAGCGCATGCACCCAACGCGTCTCCTTCGGTGCGTACACGAGATCGAGCGCCTTGCTGACACCGGGAATGTGGTTGACGTCGATCGGTAGCGGATCGTGCCCGGCGAGTCCCACCGGCGTCGCGTTGATCGCCACGTCGATCTCGACCGCGCCCGCGGCGACCTCGACTGCGGCCCCGATCGTTCGCCCCCAGGCGGCGAACTCTCTGGCGCGGTCCGCATTGCGGGACCGGACCCACAGGCTGGCGCCGCGGTCCGCTGCGGTCACCGCGACCGCGCGCGCGGCGCCGCCGGTTCCGACCACGAGCCACCGGCCGCCCTCGCGCGCCACACCCAAGTGATCCAACGCCGCTGACACACCGAATACATCCGTGTTGTCGCCGACCAGTCCGCCGTCTTCGGTCCAGAACGTATTGCACGCGCCCACCCGGGCACAGACATCCGTTTTGCGCATCACGGATCGTTCCACCGCTTCCTTATGGGGAACCGTCACGTTGCCGGCGCCGCCCGTGGCGGCTTGCATAGCGAGCACGTCGGACAGCGACTCGGCGGGGACGCGCAGCGCGACGTAGACCGCATCGACCCCCAGCGCGCGGCAGGCGGCGTTCTGCATCACAGGAGAAAGCGAATGGGCCACGGGATCGCCGATGACCGCGAGAAGTCGTGTTTTAGCGCTGATCTCCACGCTTACTTTCGGCGGCGAGTCGTTCCGCGACGGCGGCCGCGAGGGCTTCGAGCTCCTCACAAGTGTCGCGGTACACTTCGAGGTCTCCGCCGAACGGATCACTCACTTCGTCACCTCCGCGACCGACATACTCGCCGAGGACGAACACCCGTCCTTCGCCGCCCAGCTCGTCGACGCGCGCGCGATGGTGCCGGGCCATCGTGAGAATCAAGTCGGCCTGCTCGACGAGCTCCCGGGTGAGCAGGCGCGCGCGATGACCGGAGAGGTCGAGCCCGCGCTCGAGCCCGACGAGGTACGCGCCCTCGGAAGCGGGCGCGCCATCCCAGGCACCCGTTCCGGCGGATGTCACGTTCATTTCAAGCCCTCGCTCCTTGAGCGCGCGCTCGAGGAGCGCGGCGGCGAGCGGGCTGCGGCAGATGTTGCCGGTGCAGACAAAGAGGACGTGCTGGGTCATGGTGCGAGGCGACCGACGGCGCGGCGCAGCTCGCTCAGACTGAGCGTTCCTTCGCGGACGATCTGCGCCTCCGGTCGCGTGCAGTCAACGACGGTGGATGGCGGCCGGTTCCCCAGGACCCCGCCGTCGAGGACCAGCAGCTTTCCCGACTCCACAGCTGGCGCGAAATCGCGCGCGATTGCAGCGGCACCCGGGCCCGGCGGTTGGCCGGGAAGATTGGCGGAGGTCGAGGTCAGCGGCGCGCCCAGAGCCGCGATCAGGCTCGCGATTGCCTGATGCGAGGTCCAACGCACGGCGATGCCGCCGTCCGGTCCGCGCAACAGATCCGGCAGCTGTCCCGAGCCGCCCGGCAGGACCAGCGTGAGCGGTCCCGGCCAGAAGGCGCGCGCCAGGGCGTCCGCCGACGCATTGAACGCGAGGCCGTGTGCCTCAGCCATGCCGCGATCGCTGATGAGCAGGAGAAACGGTTTGCCCGCGGACCGTCCCTTCAATGCCGCGAGCGCCGCCACGTCCGCCTGTAAGGCGCGCGAGCCGAAGCCGTAGACCGTCTCGGTCGGATACGCGAGCAACCCACCCGCTTTGAGATGCTGCACCACGCGTGGAATCGCCGCGGCGACGTCTGCCGCTGACTGAAATGGCAGCGGCTTCACCGGAGCTCACGGGCAAGCGCCTCGGCGATCCGGAAATCGTCGGCCGTCGTGATTTTGACGTTGTACGGCGAATCGGGAATCAACTCCACCGGGAAGCCCGCCCGCTCACACACTTCAGAGTCATCGCTCGGCGCTCCATCGTTCTGAGTAGAGTTCGCGAGCTGGGCATAGGCTTCGTGGAGCATCTGCCGCGGGAATCCTTGCGGTGTCTGCGCGCGCCAGATCCGCTCGCGGTCAATCGTGCGCGCAATGCGCGGCGTTGGCCGGTGACTGCCCGGCACCACTTCCTTGAGCGTATCGGATGCTGGAACGGCTGCCACCGCGCCCACGCCCGCACGCGCCCGCGCGATCACGGCGTCAATGGTACCGCGACTGACGAAGGGCCGGGCGGCGTCGTGCACGAGGACGACGGCTGTCTCGGATCGGAGTGCCTGGAGGCCGGCGCGCACGGAGTCCGCGCGCTGCGCACCACCCGCAACGAGTCCGAGGCTGTCGCCACGGAGTTTGCCGAGCCAGTCCGGTGGACGATCGGCATCGCCGGGAGGGAGGACGACGATGACCTGCCGCACTTCCGGATGTGATGTGAAGGGACGCAGCGCGCGGAGCAGCATCGGAACGCCGAGGATCGGACGAAACTGCTTCGGCTCGCCGGGTCCTGCCCGTACGCCTGCGCCCGCCGCCACCACGACGACTCCAATATCAGGCGGCGAGGCGCCGGGTGAGCTCACTGATTCCCTCCAGCCCTATGACTTCGAGGTCGCTGTTCGTCCGCTGCGAGCGCGCCGACAAGAACACGCGGCGGAACCCCTGCCGCGCCGCTTCGACGAGTCGCCGTTCGACACCGGCGACGGGGCGGATTTCGCCGCCGAGACCCACTTCGCCGAGAAAGAGCGCATCCGCTGGAACGGGGCGGTCGTGGACCGTCGAGACAAGGGCCGCCAGGACGGCAAGGTCCGTCGATGGCTCAACCAATCGCACGCCACCGGTGACATTCACAAAAACGTCCAGGCTTCCGAACGGTAGGCCGGCGCGACGCTCGAGGACCGCGAGCAGCAGCGCGAGCCGGCGGTGATCGAGGCCGGTGACAACGCGCTGCGGCGTTCCGAAACCGGCCTTCGATGCGAGCGCCTGGATCTCCACGAGCATCGGCCGCGTCCCTTCCATCAATGCCGTGATCGCCGAGCCTGACGCGCCGGTCGAGCGCCCGGCCAGAAACGCGGCCGCGGGGTTTGCGACCGGCTCGAGTCCCGCGCCAGTCATGCGAAACACGCCTATCTCATCGACCGACCCGAAGCGGTTCTTCACCGCGCGCAGGATCCGGTGATCGAGTGTGGTTTCTCCTTCGAAGTAGAGGACGGTGTCGACGATGTGCTCGAGCGTCTTCGGACCCGCAATGCCGCCGCCCTTGGTGACGTGCCCAACGAGCAGTACCGCCGGCCCCGATTCCTTAGCGAACCGCATCAGCCGGGCGGCGCACTCGCGGACCTGTCCGACGTTGCCGGGAGCGCCTTCGAGCTCTTCAGTGTAGGTCGTCTGCACCGAGTCGAGCAGGACAACGCTCGCCTTCAGTTGCGCGGCGTGAAGCAGAATGGATTCGAGGCGCGTCTCGCCGAGAACGTGAATGCCGCCGGTATCCTCCTGCAAGCGATCGGCGCGCAGGCGCAATTGGTCGGGCGACTCCTCGCCCGAGACATACAGCGTCGCAATGCCCTGGCTCTCGAGCCGTGCGGCGCACTGCATGAGGAGCGTGGATTTGCCGATGCCGGGCTCGCCGCCGACAAGAACAACGGAGCCAGGAACAATGCCCCCGCCCAGCACGAAATCGAATTCTGCCAATCCGGTGCGCCAGCGGTCTTTGCCGACGGTTGGAAGGTTGGAGAGTTGGACGGGAACAGCGGTCGTTTCCTTCCAACCTTCCAACTTTCCAACTTTCCGTCCAACCACTTCTTCCACCAGCGAGTTCCACGCCCCGCATGCGTCACACTTTCCACCCCATTTAGGCTGGTCCGCGCCGCATTCGGTGCATCGAAAAACCGAATGGGCTTTAGACACGGCCGACCTCGAGGGGGGGAGCCTCGCGCGCCGTGTAGTTGTCGAAGCGCGTGTATTCCTTCTTGAAGTGCAGCTTCACGGTGCCGGTAGGGCCATTGCGCTGTTTCCCGACGATCACTTCCGCAATGCCCTCGATGCTTTCGTTTGTTTTGGGGTCCACCGGGCCGTCGTAGAACTCCTGCCTATAGATGAAGCAGACGACGTCGGCGTCCTGCTCGATTGCCCCGGACTCGCGCAGGTCGGACAGCTGCGGCCGGCGGTGCTCCCCTCCCCGCTGTTCGGGCGCGCGCGAGAGCTGCGAGATTGCGACGACGGGAACGTCGAGCTCCTTGGCGAGCGCCTTGAGGGAGCGGGAGATGTAGGAGATCTCCTGCTGCCGGTTCTCGACGTCGCCGGGACCTTGCATCAATTGCAAGTAGTCCACGATCACGAGCGCAATGTCGTGCTCGGCCTTCAACCGGCGTGCCTTCGAGCGCATGGCCAGCGGCGTGAGTGCGGCGGAGTCGTCAATCCAGATCGGCGCCGTCCCCAACAGTCCCGCGGCCCGTGCAAGCTTCGGGTAATCATCGTCGCGGAGCTGGCCGCGCCGCAGCCGCTGGGCATCGACCAGCCCTTCCGAGCAGAGCAGCCGCTGCACGAGCTGATCCTTCGACATCTCCAGCGAAAAGAAGGCGACGCCGGTGTTGTGCTCGATCGCGGCGTGCTGCACGATGTTCAACGCGAGCGCCGTCTTGCCCATGGATGGACGCGCGGCGATGATGACGAGATCGGCGCGCTGGAAGCCAGCCGTGTAGCGATCCAGATCGACGAATCCGCTCGGGACCCCAGTCAACGCCCCTGCGCCCGATTGGAGTTGCTCGATCCGCTCCATCGTCGGCCAGATCAGCTCCTTGATCCGGATGAACTCCTCGGTGCGCCGGAATTGGGCCACTTGAAAGACGCGGTGCTCCGCATTGTCGAGCACTTCTCCGGCGGTACCGTGGCCCTCGTAGATGTCCTGGATGATGCCGGTGGCCGCCTCGACGAGCCGGCGCAGCACCGCCTTGTCGCGCACGATCCTGGCGTGGTAGTCGATGTTGGCGGCGGTGGGGACGACATCGATGAGCGCCGCGATGTATTCCATCCCACCCGCGCGGTCCAGGTCGCCCCGGCGCGACAGCTCATCGCGCAACGTCACGGGATCGATGACGTCGCCGCGCTCGGTCAGCGACAGCATCGAGCGGAACAGCAGCCGATGCCCTTCCCGGTAGAACATCGTGTCGTCCAGGACTTCAGCGGCTTTGAGCGCGGCGTCCTGGTCGAGCATCATGGCGCCGAGGACGGCTTGCTCAGCTTCATTACTCCATGGGGTCTGCCGACCCGCGAACTCAGTCGTCGAGGAGGCGAGCGGCGATACGGACGTCATCCCAGGTTGGTCTCTTCCAATGAGGGTTACGCAGCAGGGCAGCCGGGTGATAGGTCACCACGACCGGGATGCCGCGGAAGCGATGGATCTGATTGCGGAGCGATCCTAACGACTGTTTGGTCTTGAGGAGCGACTGCGCTGCTGTTCCCCCCATCGCCAGAATCACGTTCGGCTTCACCAGCTCGATCTGACGATAGAGGAAAGGCAGGCAGGCCGCGATCTCATCGTACTGCGGGAGCCGATTCTCGGGCGGCCGGCACTTCACGATGTTGCAGATGAAGACCTGCTCCCGAGGCAACTTGATCGCCTCGAGAATCTTGGTGAGCAGCTCGCCCGCCCGACCTACGAATGGGCGGCCGGTTTCGTCTTCGGTACGACCCGGGCCTTCTCCAATGACGACGAGGCGCGCCGTGGCGGACCCTTCCCCAGGAACCGTGTTGATCCGTCCCTCGCATAGCTTGCACTTCTGACAGGCCGCAATGAGAGTCGCAACGTCGGTGAGTGTCGCTGCCCGTTGGATAGGATCGGAGGCGAACAAGTCTTCAGCAGGTGGGTCGAAGCTCAGCCCTGCTGATGGGATGTCCGCTGCGGGTCTGGTTTTCCCCGGACTTGCGTCCGGGGTTGAGGAAATGGGCGGGAGAATCACCGCATCTCCCCCTAAGAGCCGCTGCTGTTTCAGATATTCGATTGCCAGAGCCCGGCCGCCAGTCAAAGCGCTTCTTCCACGACGTCGAGGATGCGTTCGGCCACGTCGCGCTTGGGCAGCAGCGGCAGGTCGACTTGCTTGCCGTTGCGTCCCAAAATCGTCACGCGATTCGTCGTGACCTCGAATCCCGCACCGGGCTCGAGGGCGTCATTGAGGATCACGAAGTCGAGCGCCTTATTCTGCATCTTGGACCGTGCCTTGGCGAGACCGTTCCCGGTTTCCAGGGCGAAGCCGACCACCACCATCCGCTTCGGCCGCTCGAGTGAGGCGAGAATGTCCGGCGTCGCTTCCAGCTCGACCGTGAGGGGACCGTTCGCGCGTGGTCGCTTCTTGTCGGCGAGCTGCTTGGGACGATAGTCTGCGGGCGCGGCGCTCATGATCAGCGCGTCCGCATCTTTCACGAGTGCCTGGACCGCACGCTGCATCTCCTCGGTGGTCTCGACGTGCTGCGTCGCAAGACCGGAAGGCGGCGCGAGCTCCGTTGGACCCGTCACGAGCACGACGTTGGCTCCGCGACTCGAGGCGGCCTCCGCTAACGCATATCCCATGCGACCGCTCGATGGATTCGTGATGACGCGCACCGGGTCGAGGTGTTCGCGCGTCGGCCCGGCCGTCACGACGACTCGTTTGCCGGACCACTTGCTCGTCGGATTCCCTTGCTGCGCTTTTCCGAGGAGCCGTTCTGCCTCCGCGAGGATCGTCTCGGGTTCACTCATTCGGCCCGGCCGTTCGCTCGGCCCTTCGGCGAGCGCGCCGATCTCCGGGCCGACAAAATGCCAGCCACGCGCGCCGAGTGTCTTGATGTTCGCGGTGGTCGCCGGATTCGCGTACATCGCGTCGTTCATGGCGGGCGCCGCGAGAACGAGGCGGTCGGCGCGCGCGAGCAGCAGCGCCGTGAGCAGGTCGTCCGCCATTCCCATCGCTGCGCGCGCGAGAACGTTCGCCGTCGCGGGTGCCACGATGACGAGATCGGGATCTTTGGCGAGATCGATGTGCGCGAGGGCTCGGCCCCGCTCCCACAGCGAGGTGAGGACCGGACGACCGATGAGCGCTTCGAACGTCAGCGGCTGCACAAACTCGGTGGCCGCGGCGGTGAGCACCAC
>Ga0137399_10001512_pt1 | contig 10736 bp, 12 predicted proteins | sample czorhiz316metaG_FD_104810 | JGI IMG/M metagenome (GOLD analysis project Ga0137399, IMG submission 104810) | Vadose zone soil microbial communities from Angelo Coast Range Reserve, California, USA - czorhiz3.16 metaG | ecosystem: Environmental > Terrestrial > Soil > Vadose zone | place: USA...
GCCGATGCGTCGGAGCGTGCGCAAGTCGACGCGCTCCTTGAATCCCACCACCATGACGACGGCGATTCGCCGGCCGCGTGCGTCGACGATCGGTGCCGCGACCGCCCGCACTCCGGCGAAGAGCTCCTGGTCGTCGTAGCCGACGTCTTCACGTTCTCCGAGGACTTTGCCGTGCGCTCCTTTGTCCATCGGCAGCCTTCGCCCGAGGGGCGCCGTCATGTGCAGGTCGGTCGAGGGCTCCGCGCGCGCCGCGATCTCGAGCGCGCCGTCGACGACCAGGCCGAGGATGGCGGTCTCGCCAAAGCTTTCCATGAGCGAGACGAGGTAGGGCTGCGCGAGCGAGCGAAGATCCGGGGCCGAGGCGTTGGCCAGCGTGCGGAGCTCGGGCCCCAGGCGAAACCGGGTGTCGGCGTCGCGCACGACGAAGCCGAAGTGAGCCAGGGTAAGAAGGACGTCGCGAAGAGTTCCTTTCGAGACCTTCAGAGCCCGAGCCAGCTCGCTGATGCCCATCGGACGTCCGCCCTCGGCGAGGGCGCGCAGGACGCGCGCGGCCTTCTCGACGGCCGGGACCGGGCGGAGCATCGTCGTACTCTCTGCCATACGCGTACGCGGGATAGTACATCGGCCAAACGTGGACAGGCCACGCGTCGGTAGACTCTCCCGCGCGATGGAGCTCGAGGCGTTCGAGAAGTGGACCGACGAAGAACGGCGGCGGACGCAGTGGTCACGACTCAGCTCGATGCTTCCCGAGCTCCAGCGCGGGAACGCGTTCTATCGCGCCAAGCTCCCAAAGGCCGCGACGAAGCTCGCGGACCTTGCGTTTACGACGAAGATCGAGCTTTCCGAGGATCAGGCCGCGCACCCGCCGTTTGGTACGAATCTCACGTATCCGCTCGAGCGGTATGTGCGCCTGCATCAGACCAGTGGGACCACTGGTCGGCCGCTCCGCTTTCTCGACACCGCCGAGTCATGGGATTGGTGGCGCCAATGCTGGCAGCCTATCTACCGTGCGGCCGGGGTCACGGCCGGCGACCGCATCTTCTTCGCGTTCTCGTTCGGGGCGTTCGTCGGCTTTTGGTCGGCGTTCGCGGGTGCCGAGCGGTTGGGCGCGCTCTGCCTGACCGGCGGGGCGATGTCCACACCCGAGCGAGTCGCGGCGATCATCGCGACCGAGGCGACCGTTCTGATGTGCACGCCGACGTATGCGTTGCGGCTCGCCGAAGCGGCTCGCGTGGAGGGCATCGATCTCGCGCGATCGGCCCTGCGTGTGTCGATCCACGCGGGGGAGCCCGGCGCCTCGATCCCGGCGACGCGCGAACGGATCGAGAAAGACCTCGGGGTCGAGGCCTTCGACCACACCGGCGCGACCGAGGTGGGCGCGCACGGCTTCTCGTGCTCCGCGCGTGACGGTGTGCACATCAACGAATCGGAGTTCGTCGTCGAGGTCCTCGATGCGTCCGGAAACGCGGGCGACGAAGGTGAGGGCGAGCTCGTGCTCACGAACCTCGGTCGCTGGGGCATGCCGGTCATTCGCTATCGCACCGGCGATCGTGTCAGAGCCGTGCGTGGTACGTGCTCGTGCGGACGCACGCTCGTGAAGCTCGCGGGTGGGATCGCCGGCCGCGTCGACGACATGGTCACGGTGCGCGGCGTGAATGTGTTCCCGAGCGCGATCGAGGCGATCGTTCGCCGCTTCGCCGAGGTGGGTGAGTACCGCGTCGAGCTCGCGCGCGTCCGCGAGATGGATGAGCTGCGGTGCGTCGTCGAGGCACCGCCAGATGTCGCCGAGCGCGTCGGCGCCGCGATCCATCGCGAGCTTGGGATCCGCTGCCTGATCGAAGTTGTCGCTTCGGGAACCCTCCCGCGTTTCGAGATGAAGGCGAAGCGCTTCAGCCAGACCAACGTCTAATGGCGCAAGCGTTCCTCCTGGGCGTTGCGGCCGGCTACGCGATCGCGATCCCGTTCGGGCCGATCGCGATCCTCATCGTGCGCACGGGAGTCCGCGTCGGACTGCGGGCCGCGGCTGCGGCGGGCGCCGGAACGGCGACCGCGGATCTGGTCTTCGCGACGATCGCGATGCTGTTCGGCGCCGCGGCATCAACGTTGCTCGCTCCGGTCCTGCCGGCGGCGCGACTCGTCGCCGGCGCGGCGCTCGCCGTCATCGCCGTGCGCGGCATGCTCGCGGCGCCGCGAGCGCTGGACCGCGAACAGGGCAGCGTCCGCGCCGGCAACACGTACGTCTTGTTCCTCGGGCTCACGATGCTGAACCCGCCGACGGTTATCTACTTCGTGTCGCTCGCGATCGCGCTCCCTGCGGTGTCGGCGGATTTCGCGAGCCGCGCCGCGTTCGTCGTCGGGGCATTTGTCTCGTCGCTGTCATGGCAGGAATTTCTCGCGCTCGTCGGGGCGATGCTTCACGGGCGTCTCACTCCGCGCCTTCAACGGATCACCGCGATCGTGAGCTCGCTCATCATCCTTGCGCTCGCGGCGCGAGTCGCGTTCGGCTAACGGCGGGCTTCCTCTCAGCGAGCGCGCCTTAAGAGCGTGCGCGAAAGAAGATCCGGCCGAGGCCGGTTACGCGCGAGGGTCTAGTGCGCGCAGGCCTTCGCGGTGCCGGACTGGTCGGCCGTCTTGAAGGACTGGCCGCAGCCGCAGCTCGAGACTGCGTTGGGGTTGCGGAGCGCGAACCCGCCGCCCATGAGGGCGTCGACGAAGTCGATCTCCGAGCCCTTGAGATACATCGCGCTCATCGGGTCGACGACGACGCGAACGCCGTCCTGCTCGATGATCGCGTCATCCTCTTCGGTGCCGTCGGCGAACGTCATCCCGTAGGAGAACCCCGAGCAACCACCCGGCGTGACGTACACGCGAAGCGCGAGGTCTTGACGGTCTTGCTTGGACAGCACCTCGCGTAGCTTGTCGGTCGCCTTTGGTGTCAGCGAAACGAGTGGGGTCGACACTACAAGTGGGGTCTCGGTCGTCATGGGACTCTGCTCGATCGCCAAGTCAGCACCTCCGTCGCGTTGAATAAATAGTAGCCCACGAAAAGCGCTAAAAACACTGAATTTCGGTCCGCCTAGACTCGAATTTGTGGGGATTTCCTTGCATCACGCCCAGGTGTTCTATCCACCTGGCGAGGAAGCCCGAGCTCGAAAGTTCTACGGAGAGACCCTCGGACTCCAGGAGCTGGAGCGGCCGGTCACGCTTCGCGACCGCGCGGGCATCTGGTACGCGGCACCTCCGGGTCACGTCCATCTCTCGGCCGACCGCGAGCTCGGGCTTCACCCTCGTCGGCACTTCGCGTTGCGCGTCGACGACCTCGACGTCACCGTGGCGAAGCTGCGCGCCGCGGGTGCGCGCTTCGAAGACGCCGATCCGATCCCAGGCTGGCGGCGCACGTACGTGATGGATCCGTTCGGGAACAAGATCGAGCTGGACGAAATACCGGAATGACGTTCCGCTTTTCGCCGCGACCCAATCGCGCGGCCGAGATCGGATGGCGACCGTGGGGCGAGAAGGCCTTCCAGGAAGCGCAGGTCGCCGACAAGCCCGTGCTTCTCGCGATCAGCGCGGTGTGGTGCCACTGGTGCCACGTGATGGACGAGACGAGCTACAGCGATCCCGACGTCATCCGCCTGATCAACGAGCGCTACGTGCCGATCCGCGTTGATAACGACGAGCGCCCGGACGTGAACCGTCGGTACAACATGGGCGGCTGGCCCACGACCGCGTTCCTCACGCCGGACGGCGAGATCGTGCACGGCGGGACCTACGTGCCGCCTGACACGATGCGGTCGTACCTCGCGTCGGTCGCGGATCTCTGGTCGGCGCAGCGATCCGACCTCGCGCAGCGAGTCGCTGAGCTACGCGAGAAGGAGAACGAGGCGCGCGCGCCGAAGTCGGGCGACCTCAGCTTTCAGATCGTCGATCAGGTCGGGTCGCTCGTGCGCGGGCAGTACGACCCGCAGTTCGGTGGCTTCGGCCGCGAGCCGAAGTTCCCGCAGCCGAAGCTTCTGCGTTTCCTTCTGGACGAGCATCGGCGTTTTGGCTACCCCGAGATCGCGACGATGCTTCATCGGACGCTGGGCGCGATGGCTTCTGGTGGCATGTACGACCACGTCGAGGGCGGCTTCTTCCGCTACTCGACGACGCGGCAGTGGGAGATCCCGCACTACGAGAAGATGCTCGAAGACAACGCTGACCTGCTCGCGATCTACGCGGAAGCGCATCGCTCGTTCCCGACCGCCGGATACGACCGCATCGTTCGCGACGTGATCCGGTGGATGGACGCGGTGCTGTGGCAGCCGGAGAAGAAGCTCTGGGCGGGATCGCAGGACGCGGACGAGCACTACTACGCGCTCGATTCGGCGGAACAGCGCGCGAAACACGACGCACCGTTCGTCGATCGCACCGCCTACACCGGATGGAACGCGCTCGCGGCCTCCGCCTACTGGTCAGCATGGAATGCGACCGGCGACCAGGCATTCGAGGCGCGCGCGCATGAGGCGATGGGCGCGCTCGCCGGCAGGCTGTGGGATGCGCAGAAGAAATCGCTGCGGCACTTCGATGCACCCGACGGCGCGATGGTCGTGGACCTCCTTGGCGACGTCGCATGCGATCTCGCGGCCAGCCTCGACGCCTACGAGACGGGTCTTCATCCGGGCGCGCTCGGCGGCGCGAAGCGGATGGCGATGACACTTCGGGATCGCCTCGAGGACCGCGACGCCGGCGGATTCTTCGATTCGCCCCAAAAGCCCTCCGAGCCTGGTCGACTGTCGCGGCGCGAACGACCGATCGAGGAGAACGCGCTCGCGGCCGATGGGCTCCTGCGACTTGCCGCGTTGACTGGCGAGGACGAGTGGCGCGAGCTCGCGCTGCATGCCCTCCGCGGCTTCGTCGGCGAGTACCGCCAGTGGGGCCAGTTCGCGGCGAGCTACGCGAACGCGGTGGCGCGAGCGCTCGCGGAACCGCTCGTGGTCACAGTGGTCGGCCGGGGCGAAGACGCGGTCGCCTCGGCCCTCTGGCGGCGTGTTCGCGCGACGACCGATCCAGCGAATTCGCTCCACCGGCTTGATCCGGATCGCGACCACGAGACGCTTGCCCGGCTCGGATTTCCCCCGGATCGCGTCGCCGCGTATGTCTGCGTCGGCACGGTCTGCTCGGCGCCGATCGCGGACGAGGCCACGCTCGGGCATGCGCTGGAAGACGCGAGCACGAGACACATACACCCCGACTAGGCGCTCGCCACATCGCGCCGGGCGGTATCGTCCGCCGATGCCCAACGCACTCATCGAGCGTCTCCGCGCGCGCGGGTTCGTGCCTCCGGACTACGACGGTGGCGGGCTCGTCAACGTCGCGGCAACAGTGCTCGACCTCCTCGGCGTGCGCGACGAGACGGACCCACCGCCGCTGCGAGCTCTCGAGCCATCGCTTCGCGAGGGCGTGCGGCAGGTCGTCGTCGTGCTCGCCGATGGGCTCGGCCTGGCGCAGCTCCGCGCGCTCCGCGCGTCGGGCGACATGCCGTTCGTAGCGTCGATCCTCGAGCGCGCCGAGCGCCACGATCAGGCGCAGCTCATCGAGGCGACGACCATCTTTCCGTCGACAACGGCAGCGGCGATCACAACGTTGAACACAGCCCGAACCCCGCAGGAGCACGGCAACCTCGCGTACTTCCTCTGGCTCGAGGAGTTCTCGGCGGTCACGCAGATGCTCCGCTGGGGCCCGGCCGTGACGCGTCGCGGCTCGTTCTTCGACGACCAGCGGATCGACCCGCGCGAGTACGTGAAGGTTCCGAGCGTCCACGCCCGGTTGCGTCAGCGTGGGGGAAAGTCGTGGGTCATCGAGCCCGAGATCTTTCGCAACGAAGCGATGACGCGAATGCACGCGGCGGAGGCCGGATACGCGGGCTACTACCTACCGTCGTCGATGAGCGTGCGGCTGCGGGACCTTCTCGAGCAGCGACCCTGGGGGGACGCCCCGGCGTACGTGTACGCGTACTGGGCCGGGATCGACTCCATCGCGCACGTTTCCGGACCGCAGTCCGCGGACCACGCGACCGAGGCCGCGCTCTTCGACAAGGCGTTGGAGCGCGCGCTCGCATCGCGACCGCCAGGCGACACGCTGGTCCTGCTCACTGCGGATCACGGCCACGCGTTCACCGACCCCAATAAGCTCATCGACCTCGTCGGCGATGGGGAGTTACGGTCGCTGCTTCGGAATCCCATCGCAGGAGAGCCCCGTCTCGCGTTCCTGCACACGAGCCAGGCCGATCGGGTCAAGCAGCATCTCGAGCGCCGCTATCCCGAGACCTTCTTCTTCCTGGACCGCGAGGAGGCGATCGCGGCCGGCCTCTTTGGGCGCGGCGAACCGGATATTGCGAGGCAGCGGGTCGGAGAGGTCCTCGCGATGCTCGGTGGCGATCGCGGCGCAAGCATCATGAAAGTTGACGGCCAGACGGTCCGCCACCGGGGCTCCCATGGCGGCATGAGTCCGGAAGAGATGCGAATCCCCGTCCTAGCGTGGCGTGCATGAGCGAGCCCGCGGGCCGGACCGAGGGCCCCAAGGGGCAGGGGCCCCTGAGTGCGAAGCACCGGTGGGGCACCGGCCGAAGGCCGGGGGGTCCGCCGCCGCGTAAAGAGGGTTTCGGTCCGGCCGCGGGGCTCGGAGGGCGCCGCCATCGCTAGCATCCCCTCGATGGCCACCACTTCCTACCTACAGGAGATCGCGGGAGGCATGGTGGCGGCCGCGGTGTTCGAAGACGATGACGCGGCCGTGTCGGCGGTGAAGCTGCTCCGCGAGTCGGGGGTCCACGAGCAGGACATCTCGGTGATCGCGCGGGATCGCCGCCGCGCGGAGCTCATCGCGGGAGACCGCGCGTGGCTTCCCGGCAGGGGGTGGACCGGCATCATGGCGCGGTTGCAGAAGCTGATCAACGGAGGCGTGCCGAAGGACATCACGACGCGCTACCAGAAGGCGCTGCGTTCCGGCCAGATCGTGGTGGTCGCGGCGGCTGGGGATCAGCCTCCGGACACCATCGCCGCGCTCATGCGCCAGGCCGGCGGACATCTCGACGACATGTGGTGGCAGCAGCCCACGCTGCTGTTCGCACCGCCGGAGCTCGCCGGACCCTTCTAGGCGCGGTCCGCCGCGGCGACGCGTTCGAGAGCGTTCGTAAGGGTCTCGGTCTCGCGCTCGGTCAGGTGATCTGCGAAATGGCGCGCCACCGAGCGGAAGAAATCCGGCGCAGCTCGGCGCATCTTCTGTTTTCCCTTGGCGCTCAGCACGAGCAGCTGGCCGCGACCGTCGGTCGGACAGACCCGGCTCGTGATCAAGCCGATGGCCTCGAGGCGATCGACAGCCCGCGTGAGCCCACTCTTGGTGAGCGTGGAGAGGAGCTGGAGGTCGGTCGGTCGGATGCCCTGTGCGTCAGCCTCGTTGATGATCGCCAGCAGATGGTGCTCCGGCAAAGTCAGCCCCGCCTGGCGCTGGAGATCGCGGTCCAGTCCTCGAGCGACCATGACCGAGGCGAGCATGAACGCGCGCCACGCGCGAAGCTCCGCCGGCTTGAGCCGGCGCTTCGTCGCTGGTCGGGGAATAACTTGCGTAGGCAACAAGTTGATTGTACCAGCAACTAACTCCGGTCTTTGGGACCGGCGAGAGGAAACATATGTTCTGGTATATCGACCCATCCCACACCGCGGTGAACTTTTCGGTCAAGCACATGATGCTGAGCACCGTTCGCGGAAGCCTCGGCAAGGTGAGCGGCCGCATCGAGCTCGATCCCGCGCAGCCCGAGAAGGGTGACTTCGAGGTCACGGCAGCGATCAAGGGAATCACCACCGGCGACGCGAAGCGCGACGGACACCTTCAGTCGGCCGACTTCTTCGACGCGGAGAAGTACCCGGAGGTCACGTTCAAGAGCAACGCGATCTTCCCGAAGGGCGGCGCCCACTACACGGCCAGCGGCGACCTCACCATCCGCGAGGTTACGCGGCCCGTGAGCTTCGACATCGAGCTGATCGGTGTCGTCGAGAACGGACAGGGCGGGAAGCACCTTGGTGCGGCCGCGACGGTCACCATCGACCGAAGCGACTTCGGTCTCACCTGGAACATGCCGATCCCGAACGGCGTGCTCGTTGGCGAGAAAGTGAAGATCGAGATCGACCTCGAGGCGGTCGACGAAGCGACGGCCAAGACGAGGGGTCTCGCCGCGTAGTCCGGCTGACCTAGTCATTCAGGCCCCGTGGTGGGATCCACCACGGGGCCGTTCTATTGCTCGGCGTTCAGGCCGGAGTTGACGCGGTCCGCTGCCGCATCCGCCCTGGAGCTCAACGTGATCGGTAGCGCCTCGAGCCTCCTATCGGTTACGAGCGCCGCGATGAGTCCGTCGTCGCCTCCGACGAACGTCGAGTCGAAGTCGATCTCGGTCGCAACGAACCAGGCGCGATCGTCCGGCCACCAGAGGTTCGGCGACTGATCGAAGAAGGGGAACGGCTCCATCGGTGATTCGAGCGCGCGGTCGATAGTGCCGCTGTAGAGCAGGTAATTCCGTTGAGGCAATACGACCCTTTCGCGAACGGCATCGTCGTCGAGCCCACCGAAGCCCTCCCACATCGCGAACCAGCAAACGTCGGGCGTGGTCGTCGCTCTTCGCAGGTGCTCGACGAGGATGCGCCGCTGCTCGACGTGGAGGGTTCCCATCCTCGGTTGATTGGGGCGGTTGTAATCCACCGACGGTGTTTGCCCTCGGGGTGCGGCAATCATGTGAAACTGCATTTCGGAGTGGACGATGCGGCCGTTGCGCGCCGCCACATCGCTCCACCGTTCGCGGCGACCGCCGTCGAGCTCTACCGGATGGAAGACACGCGCGTACCCTGCGAAACCCTGCGGGATCACCGATCCGATGTCCTGAGCGAACGGGTGCAGCCGCGGACCGATCCATGACGCCGGCGACACGTCGCGCAGCCAATCGAACCCCACGCCCCAGGTCGCTGCGGTGCCTCCGTCCGTTCCCAACAGAGCCACGCTCGGTCGTCGTCTGCGACCGAAGGTCGGCAGCCGCAGCCTCATTCGTCACTCATATCGGAGCGCGCTGAGCGCGGACATGCGCATCGCGCGGCGCGCAGGCAGAAACCCGGCGATCAACGCCACCCCGAGAGCGAGCGCGAGGGCGCCGAGCGCGAGATCGGGACCGACGACGAAGATCGCCGCTGGATTCGTGCGCGGGTTCAGTTGGCGGATCACACGGTCGATGAGCTGACCGCCCGCGAGCCCCAGCGCAAGTCCAATGACGCCGCCGAACACGCCCACGTACGCGGCCTCGGCGAGGAAGAGAGCGCGGATGTCGCGAGGCGACGCGCCGACCGCCTTCATGATCCCGATCTCGCGCGTCCGTTCGAGCACGGACATGATCATCGTGTTCGCGATCCCGATCGCCGCGACCAGCAGAGCGACGCCGCCGATCCCGCCGAGGATGCCTTTGAACACCCCAAAGCCCTGATCGATCTGCTCGACGACCTGCTTCAGTGAGAACGACGAGAAGCCGAGCTCCTGCACGGCCTTCACGATGTCGGCAACGTTGATCGAGTCGTCGGCTTCCACGGCCAGGCCGCTGTAGCCGGTCGTCTCGCGGATGGCATCCGGTGTGAGCCCGCGGTTCTCCGCACCAGCGAGGAGCGCGTCGTCGAGTGGGATACGGAACGACGTTTGGGACGCTTGCTCGTCGAAGACCCCGACGACCTTCATCGCGTAGTCGCGCGGCGTTCCGCTGCCGCCGATCCGCGTGCTGCCGAGCTTCACGGCGCCTCCGACGCGCATCGTCACCGTCTTGCCGATCGCCGCGGCGACGTTCGGCGCGACGAGCCGCGCGATGTTGCCGGGGATGACCGCGACGGCGCGGTCCCCGGATTCGATGTGCCGCCCGGCGAGTAGATCACCGCGGTCGACGGGAGCGCCGGGCTCGATGCCCTGCGGCCGGATGGTCGCGTCGTCGCCTCCTTCCACGACCATGCCGAGCGGGGCGTCGAACTGCCGGAAGACACCTTCGACGTGCGCGACTTCCTTCAGCTTCGCGACGGTGTCGTCGGTGATCGTCCGAGGCACGGCGGACAGCCCGTTTGCGCCAGGCTGGAAGGGTTGCACCGTGACGAGGCGGAGATCGCCGATGGAGAAGATCGAGCGCCGCACGTTGTTTTCCGCTCCGGTCGCGAGCGCGATCAGGAGGACGACGAGCGCCGTGCCGATCGCGACTCCCGCCGTGGTCAGGCCCGAGCGAAGCCGTGCGCGACCGTAGTTCCCGAGCGACATCCCGAGAAGATCGCCGAACCTCATTCGTCGACCACCCGGCCGTCGCGCATGCGGATCGTGCGCTCGGCGTGCGCCGCGATCTGCGCGTCGTGCGTCACCAGCAGAACCGTCTGACCCTGCGCGTGGAGCTCCTCGAACAGAGCGATCAGCGCAGCGCCATTCGCGCTGTCGAGATTTCCAGTCGGTTCGTCCGCCAGGAGGATCGCCGGTTCGCCGATGAGCGCGCGCGCGACCGCCGCGCGCTGAAGCTCACCACCCGAGAGCTCGTTGGTGCGGTGCTCGGCGCGGGAGCTCATGCCGAGACGCTCGAGCATCGTGCGAGCGCGGCGGGTGCGCTCCCCCGCCGGCACGCCCGAGAAGGCGAGCGGCAGCGCGACGTTGTCGACGACGCGAAAGCGGGGGAGCAGGTTGAACGCCTGGAAGACCATGCC
>Ga0137399_10001513_pt1 | contig 10734 bp, 10 predicted proteins | sample czorhiz316metaG_FD_104810 | JGI IMG/M metagenome (GOLD analysis project Ga0137399, IMG submission 104810) | Vadose zone soil microbial communities from Angelo Coast Range Reserve, California, USA - czorhiz3.16 metaG | ecosystem: Environmental > Terrestrial > Soil > Vadose zone | place: USA...
CGCGTGGCGGACTGCGCAGTCCCTTGCCCACGCGATCCGCGAAGCGCATTCCCAGCACCGCCGGCCACGACGACGCGAGCGAGAGCGCGCCCTTCGCGAGCGTGGAGAGCGCGTACCCGAACGAGATGAACGGCTTGCGAAGGCCGATGCGGTCGGAGAACCAACCCGAGCCGATGCGCAGCACCGACGCCGTGCATTCCGCGACGCCTTCGATCACGCCGAGACTCGCCACCGACGCACCGAGCGTGGTGGTGACGAACAGCGGCAGGATCGGGATGATCATCTCGCTCGAGACGTCGGTGAGCAGCGACACCACGCCGAGCGCGACCACGTTGCGGGTGAGGCCGGAGAGCGGGGAATCGGAGGGGGCTCCGGCGGGCTTCGGAGGCGCTCCTGGAGCGGGCGAACTCACGCTCGCGAGCCTAGCACAGCGGCCGCTCCGGGCCGGCACCGCCGGGCGCGCCGGCGCTCAAGGGATCTCGCGGACCTCGATCGGGCCGAGCCCGGCGAGCGCGGCCTTCGCGGAGTCCGGATTCGAGACCACCAGGATCCGGAGGTCGTCGATGTTGAAATACGACTTCAGCGCCCGGCGCACGTCGGTCATCTCGACCGCGTTCACCTGCTCGTCGTAGGTCTGGATGTAGCGCGGGTCGAGCCCGAAGAACTCGACGTCGAGCAGCTGGCGCGCCAGCGCATCCGGTGCCTGCAGGCCGAGCGGGAACTGTCCGGTGAGCACGCGCTTGGCCTTGCCGAGTTCGGCGTCGGTCGGTCCTTGGTCGATCAGCTTGCGGATCACTTTCAGCGTCTCGTCGATGGTGCGGCGCAGGGTTTCGTTGCGCGTGAAGGTCGAGATCTGGAACGTGCCGACGTCGCGATACATCCGGAATCCGCTCGCGATGTCGTACGTGAGACCCTGTTCCACACGGATCGCATTGATCAGGCGCGAGGTGAATCCGCCGCCCAGGATCACGTTCGCAACCAGCACCGGGAAGTAGTCGGGGTGGTTGCGCGCGATTCCGATCGCGGCCATGCGGATCTGGGTCTGGGTGACTTCGGGCTTGTTCACGATCTGGACCGCGCGTCCGCTGAAGCGCGCGAGCGGCGCGACCGCGGGCGCCGGGTCCGCGCCCACGGACTTCCAGTCCGCAAAGCGCCGCTCGAGCTCCGGCACCAGCGTCGCGGGATCCACGTCGCCGACCACCGCCAGCATCGAGTTCGCGGGGGTCACGTAGCGGCGGTGAAACGCGACCACGTCGTCACGTGAGATCGAAGGCACCGTGTTCGCGAGGCCCTGAACCGGATGCGCGAGCCGGCTCGCGCCCAGCACGAATGGCAGGATCGCCTTGTCCGCGACCGTGGACGGATCGTCGCGGTCCGAGGCGATCGCGCCGAGCGCCTCGTCCTTCTTGCGCGCGAACTCCTCGGCCGGGAACGACGGGGTCACGATCACGTCGTGGAACAGGTCGAGCCCGGTGGTCCAGTCCTTGCGCAGCACCTCGCACGTCACCACCAGCTGCTCGGCGCCGCACGAGGCGTCGAGCGAGCCGCCCACGAACGCGATGTCCTCGGCGACCTGCTGCGCACTGCGCGGGCCCGCGCCCTGGGTGAGGAGATCGGCCGTGAGGCTCGCGACGCCCTCCTTGCCGGCGGGATCGTTCACCGCACCGGCGCGCGCCACCAGCCGCAGGTCCACGAGCGGCAACCGGTGACTCGGCAGCACCAGCACGGTGAGACCGTTCTTGAGTTTGATCCGCGTCACCGGCGGCAGCTGGACCGGGGCCGCGAACGCGGCGCCCGCGGCGAGCAGCGGGACGGCCAGAGCGAGCGCGAGCGCGGCGCGGCGTGCCCCGCGCGGCGGAGTCGGCGCGGTCACGGGCCGGTCTCCCCGCCGCCGCTCTTCTCGGGCACCAGCACCGCGAGCGTGCGCTGACGCGCGTCGAACACATGCTTCGCGACGCGCCGGCAATCCGCGGCGGTGACGCCGCGATAGTGATCGATGGTGCGGAACATCGCGCGGTAGTCCCCGAACACGTGCTCGAAGAAGCCGAGCTGCTCGCCTACGCCGTTGTTGGTCTTGAGGCCGCGGATGAAACCCGCCTCGAGCAGATTGCGCGCCTTCTGGACTTCGCGGTCGGTCGGGCCCTGCTCGACCATCGCCCGCAGCACGGAATCCATCGCCGCCAGCCCCTCGTCCGCGGTCCGCCCCGGCTTCATCTCGACCGAGAGCTCGAACAGTCCGGGCTGGATGTGGGTCTGGAAGTTCGCGCTCGCGTCCAGCGCGATCTGCTTCTGGTAGACCAGCGCTTGATGCAGGCGGGACGACTCGCCGCTGCCGAGGATCGAGGCCAGCACGTCGCACACGTACTGATCGTCGTCCTTCACGCCCGGCGCCTTGTAACCCACCAGGAACGAGACGTTCTGCGCCGGGTAGTGCACTTCGGCGCGGCGTTCACCGCGCTGCGGCGGCTCGGCGTCCACCGGTTCCGCGGGCGGCGGCTGGCGTGGGATGCCGCCGAAGGCGGCGCGGATGCTGTCGAGCGCGGCCTTCGAATTGAAGTCACCGGTCAGCACCAGGATGCAGTTGTCGGGCGCGTAGTGGATGCGGAAGTACTCCACCATGTCGTCGCGCGTGATGCGGTTCAGATCGCCGACCCATCCGATCACCGGCCAGTGATAGGGCGAAGCCTCGAACGCCGTGGCCCAGAGTTGCTGGCTCAGCATGCCGTGGATGTCGTTCTCGAGTCGCAGGCGGCGCTCCTCCTTCACCACTTCGATCTCGCTCTTCAGCTGATCCGGCAGCAGCGACAGCGACGCCATGCGGTCGGAGTCGAGCCGCAACGCGACTCCCATGCGGTCGGACGCCAGCTCCTCGTAGTAGGCGGTCATGTCGTTGCTCGTGAACGCGTTCGAGTAACCGCCATTCGATTCGAGAATCTGGTCGTACATCTTGGGCGGCACGTTCTTCGATCCGTTGAACATCATGTGCTCGAAGAAGTGCGAGATCCCGGTGATCCCGGGACGCTCGTTGCGCGAGCCGACGCGATACCACTGCCAGAACGAGACGGTCGGAACGCTGTGGTCCTCGTGCAGCAGCACGGTGAGCCCGTTGTCGAGCACCACGCGCTGGACCGGGAGCAGCTCGGGCGTGAACGCGGAGGTGGCGGGAGTGGCGGCCGGCCGCACCGCGGTCGCCGGGCGCTTCGCCGCCGCGGCCGGCGCGCACGACGCGACCAGCACGGCGAGAACCAGCGCGCAGCGCGGCGCGAACCCCATGAGATCTCCCCCGGAACGGAATGAAAGCGACTCGAAGCCGCGGCAGTCTAGGGGCGCCGCGGGCCGCGCACAAGCCCGGCCGTGCCAGCGCGGCACACCGCTCGACGGACGGTCGCCGCGCCGCGACCGCGTGCTAGGCTCGCCGCATGAATCGAAGCATCGAGATCCGCCCGCGCACCAGATCCGCTTCGCGGCCCGACGCCGAAGCGCTGGCACGCCTCGCGCGCGACTCTGAGATCACCGCCTACCGCTCCTCGGGCCCGGGCGGGCAGAAGAAGAACAAGACCGAATCCAGCGTCCGCGTGCGCCACCTCCCGAGCGGGATCGTGCGGGTCGCGACCGAGAGCCGCTCCCAGCACCAGAACCGGCGGCTCGCGCTCGAGCGGGTGTGGCAGGCGCTGGCGCGCCGCGCGCGCAAGGCGCGCCCCCGCATCGCGAGCGCGCCGTCACGCGCCGCGGTCGAGCGCAGGCTGGAATCCAAGCGGCGCGAGGCCCGGAAGAAGCGTGCGCGCAGCGGCGCGCTCGAGGACTGAGCGCGGGCCTAGGTGCGGCCGAAGTCGTCGTCGCGCGCCACGGTCGCGGGCGGCGGGATCTCGGCGGTTTCCTCGGCGTGGTGCTTGATGATGCGCGCCTCGGCGATGAACACCACTTCCTCCGCCACGTTCGTGGCGAGGTCGGCGACCCGCTCGAGATTGCGCGCCACCAGCACCAGTTCCATGGCGCGCGTGATGGAGCGGGGATCCTCGATCATGAACGAGACCAGCTCGCGAAACAGCTGGCGGTTGAGGTTGTCCACCTCGTCGTCGCGCCGCACCAGCTTGCGCGCCCGCTCCGCGTCGCGGCGCACGAACGCGTCGAGCGCCTCGCGCAGCATGCCGGCCGCGAGCGTCGCCATGCGCGGGATGTCCACCAGCGGCTTGAGCTCGGGCTCCGCCGCCAGCCGGATCGCGCTGCCCGCGATGTTCACGCCGTGATCGCCGACCCGCTCGAGGTCGTTCGAGATCTTGAGTGCCGCGGTGATGAACCGGAGGTCGGTCGCCAGCGGCTGCTGCAGCGCCAGCAGCGCGACACACTGTCCCTCGATGTCGATCTCGAGCCGGTCGATGGCGCGGTCGTCGTCGATCACCTGGCGCGCCAGCGCCGGATCGCGCCGTCGCAACGCCTCGATCGCCTTCCCGATGATGCTCTCGGCGCGGCCGCCCATCTGCAGCAGCTGCGCCTTGAGCGCTTCGATTTCCTGAACGAAGTGTCGTTCCACGTCTGACTCCCTGCTGGCCTGGATCGAAGGCCGGCTCAGCCGAACCGGCCGGTGATGTAGTCCTCGGTGAGCCGCTGGCCCGGACTGGTGAAGAGCTTGCGAGTGTCGTCCACCTCGACCAGGGCGCCCTCGAGCATGAACGCGGTCCGATCCGAGATGCGTGCGGCCTGCTGCATGTTGTGCGTCACCACCACCAGCGTGTAGCGCGCCTTGAGCTGGAGCACCAGCTCCTCGATGCGCGCCGTGGCGGTGGGATCGAGCGCCGAAGCCGGCTCGTCCATCAGGATGACCTCGGGTTCGACCGCGAGGCAGCGCGCGATGCACAGCCGCTGCTGCTGTCCACCCGAGAGCGCGAGCGCGGAGGCCGAGAGCCGGTCGCGCACCTCGCTCCACAGCGCGGCCTGCAGCAGGCTCTGCTCCACGCGCCACTCGAGCTCGGCGGCGTCGCGGATCCCGAGCATGCGGAGTCCGAACGCCACGTTGTCGAAGATCGATTTCGGAAACGGATTGGGGCGCTGGAACACCATGCCGACGCGACGCCTCAGCTCGACCACGTCGGTCGAAGGCGCGAACACTTCGAGGGTTCCGAGCCGCACCTGGCCCTCGACCCGCACGCCGGGGATGAGGTCGTTCATGCGGTTGAACGAGCGCAGCAACGTGCTCTTGCCGCACCCCGACGGGCCGATGATCGCGGTGACGTTGCGCTCGGCGATCTCGAGGTTCACCGACTTCAGCGCCTGGCGCGCGCCGTAGAACAGCGAGAACCCCCGGGTCGAGATCGCGCTCGAGCGCGGCGTCGTGCCCGGCGCGTCCGCGGCGGACGGCTCCGGGAGGCTCAAGCGCGACAACTCGGGTCTCGGCGGCATGGTGCGTGGAAGCTCCAGCGTCATACGAGTTCGATCCTTCGCGGCCGGCTTCGCGACCGTCTGCACGTCGTCACGTGCGGCCGATCCGGCGCGTGGTGGCGCGCAGCACCGCGGACACCACGGTGACGAGCAGCAGCAGCAGCAGCGCGCCCGCCCACGCCTGGCGGTTCCAGTCGGCGTACGGGGCGCGCGCATAATCGTAGATCATCACCGGCAGCGAAGCGATCGGGCGGTCGAGCGCGGTGGACCAGAAGCGGTTGCCGAGCGCGGTGAACAAGAGCGGCGCGGTCTCGCCGGCGGCGCGCGCCAGCGCCAGCAGCGTCGCGGTGACGATGCCGGCGCGCGCGGCCGGGATCACCACGTCCTGCGTGACCTTCCAGCCCGGGGCCCCGAGCGCGAGCGCGGCGTGGCGGTAGGATTCCGGCACCAGACGCACCACTTCCTCGGTCGAGCGCGCGATGGTGGGCACCATCAGGATCCCGAGCGCGATCCCGCCCGCGAGCGCGGAGAAGCGCCCCATCGGAAGCACCACCAGCGCGTAGGTGGTGAGACCCACGACGATCGACGGCACGCCGCCCAGCACATCCGCGGTGTAACGCACCAGATGCCCGAATCGGCCATCCCCGTGTTCGGCGAGGCAGACGCCGGTGCCGACGCCGACCGGGAACGCGAGCGCGAGGCCGATGCCGGTCACGATCAGCGTGCCGACGATCGCATTCGCCATCCCGCCGCCCGGCTCGCCCACCGGCTTCGGCATGTGGATGAAGAAGCCCGGGGTCAGCGCGGTGATCCCGTTCGCGACCAGGTGCCAGATGATGAGCGCGAGCGGCAGCATGAGCAGCGCGGTGCTCAGGTAGCAGATCGCGATCAGCGCGTGGTTCCACAGCCGCCGATCGAGGCTCGGACCGCGCACCGCGAGCGGCGGATAGCCCTCAGGTCGCGCGCGCGACATCCCGCCTCCCTCCCAGCGTCCACAGCACCAGCAGGCGCGCGAGCCCGTTCACCACCAGCGTGAGCGCGAACAGCAGCAGCGCGATCTCGAACAACGCAGACAGATGGAGATGATCGGAGGCCTCGGTGAACTCGTTCGCGATCACGCTCGCCATGGTGGCGCCGGGAGCGAGCAGCGAGGCCGAAATGTGATTGGTGTTCCCGATCACCATGGTGACCGCCATGGTCTCGCCCAGCGCCCGCCCGAGCGCGAGGATGACCGCGCCCACGATCCCGGGGCGGGCCGCGCCGACCGTGACCGCGATGGCCTCGGCGCGAGTGGCGCCGAGCGCGAGCGCGGCCTCGCGGAGCGCCCCCGGCGTCGAGAGCAGGATCTCGCGCGACAGCGAGACGATGGTGGGCGTGATCATGATCGCGAGCACGATCCCGGCGTTCAGCATCCCGAGACCGAACGGGAAGCCCTGGAACAGCGGCAGGAAGCCGAGATGTGCGATCAGCCATGGCTCGATCGCGGTGCGCAGCCACGGCGCGAGCACGAACACGCCCCAGATCCCGTACACGATGCTCGGGATCGACGCCAGCAGCTCGATCACGAACGCCAGCGTCGCGCCCAGCCGCGGGCGCGCCAGCTCGGCGAGATAGATCGCGGCCCACAGCGCCGGCGGCAGCGCCAGCAGCAGCGCGAGGCCGGAGGAAACCAGCGTTCCGTAGAGGTACGGGAGGGCGCCGAACTTGTCGAACACCGGATCCCAGTCGGTGGTGGCAAGGAATCGGGCGCCGAACATGCGCAGCGTGGGTGCGGCGCCCTGCACCATCTCGAACACCATGAGCGCGACGATCGCGAACACGGTCGTGGCGAGCGCCCGGAGCACGATCCGGTACAGCCGGTCGGCATTCCAGGCGCCCGCCCGCGTGGTGCGGCGCCGCGGCAGCGGGGCGCGCTCCGCCCGCATCAGGGACGCCCCCACCGCGTTCACGTTCGCACTCCCTTCCTCAGCGCGCGGCCAGCAGCGGCTTGCCGTTCGCGGTCAGAGACTTGAGCGTAGCCTCGTTGATCTTGACCACCGCGTCCGGGAGCCGCGCGTAGTCGAGACTCGCCGCCAGCTCCTGGCCGTCGTGGATCGCCCAGCCGATGAAGTCCGCGAGCGCGCGCGCCTTCGCGGGATCCTTCTGGTCCTGATAGACCAGCAGGAACGTGAGCCCCGCGATCGGATACGTGCCTTCCCCCGCTCCGTTCACGATCGGGATGCGCGGGTCCTTCGTGAGCTGCGCCGACGCCGCTTCCACCGCCGCGGTGGTCGAGGCCAGCGAGGGCTCGACGAACTTGCCGGCGCGATTCTTCACCCGTGCCGTCGCGAGCTGGTTCTGCTTGGCGTAGGCGAGCTCAACGTAGCCGATCGCGCCCGGGGTCTGCCGCACCACGCCCGAGACGCCTTCGTTGCCCTTGCCGCCCACGCCCGACGGCCAGCTCACCGCGGTGTTCGTGCCCACCAGTTCCTTCCATTCGCCACTGACCGCCGAGCAGTAGGTGGTGAAGATGTTCGTGGTGCCGCTGCCGTCCGAGCGATGCACCGCGAGAATCGGCGCCGCCGGCATGGTCTTGCCGGGGTTCGCCGCCGCGATCAGCTTGTCGTTCCAGGTCGTGATCCGGCCGAAGTAGATGCCGATGATGATTTCGGGCGTGAGGTTCAGCGGGCCGCTGAAGCCCGGCAGGTTGTAGGCCATCGCCAGCGCGCCGGCCACGGTCGGGAAGTGCACCACCTTGCGCGGCATCTCCTTCAGCCGGTCGTTCGAGAGCGCCGCGTCGCTGGCGCCGAAATCCACCGTGCCGGCCTTGACCTGCTGGATGCCGGCGCCGCTTCCGATCGACTGGTAATTGATCTCGACGCCGGTCTTCTGCTTGTACACGTCGAACCACTTCGAATAGATCGGATACGGGAACGTGGCGCCGGCGCCGGTCAGGGACTGGGCCGCGGCCGGCGCGGCGAACGCGGTCAGAGCGGCGAGCAGCACGAGCGGCCGCAGACGGGATGGTGCGAGCATGAAATTCCTCCGGTCTCTCGGGAAAGGGAGCTTCATCAACGGAACAGGATGTACACCGTGAGGCGCGCCTGGACGTCGTGGTAGGGCGGCGGAACCGCGGTGCCCTTGCCGTGATACTGCGTGGCCTCGAGGTTGGGCTCGAAGTGCAGATCCTTCACCGGCTGCCAGTCGATACCCGCGATGTACAGGTCCGAGTCCACGCGGTTCGGGTTGTTCACGTCCGGCTGCCACCGATCGACGCGCCCGTACACATTGAGCTGGTTCGGACGGATCGCCGCGCGCGCGAACGCCGAGTAGCCGCGCGGCTTCTGATACGGCGCCACCGGATCGTGCACCACGCGCTCGAGCTGCTCGTAGCCCACGGCGACGCGCTTGAATTCGTATCCGACAAACACCTTGTACGTGGCCACGTCCTTCTTCCCCGGGACGCTCTCGTAGTCCACGTAGGGTTCGACGCGCAGGTCGCGCATCAGGAGCGGCAGCGCGAAGTAGAAGCGCTTGTCGCGATTGGTCTCGGGCTTCTGGAACGTCCCGTTCCCGAGCATCCCGTAGTAGCCGACGTGATGGTTTCCATCCACGAAACCCTTGACCGAGAATCCGGCATCCGACGACGAAGCCACGCCGCGAAAGTCCGCGATCGTCTTTTCGACCGAGCGGTAGCCCCAGAAGTTCTCGCTGTTTTCGAACGTCGGCGTGTTCGTGATTCCGATCGACAGGTCGGCGCGCGGATACACCTGGCGGACCAGCGCGTACGCGTTCTTGATGAACGAGGTTTCCTTGCTGCCCGACGTCAGCTCCTTGCCGTCCACTTCGAGCCGCACGCGGCACGCCACCTTGATCGAAAGGTCGTCGTCCACCTGCAGGTAGACGCGCCGGATCTGATAGCCGTTCAGGTCCTGGGTGATCGGTCCGTTGCCGTCGATGTTGACCTTGCCGAGGTCGGTGCTCCCCACGTAGACGTGGTTCGGATTGCCGGTGGGGTTCGCGTACAGGTCCCCGAACATGAGCCCGCTCACCTTGATCCTCGGAAAATCCGGAGGCGTGGGCGTGACGGACGTGGCCGCGGGGGGCGGTGGGCTCGAGACCGCCGGACTCGCCGCGGCGGAATCGGAACGGGCGCCGCTCGTCCCGGTCTGGGCCGAGGCGGATGACACGACCGCGATGCTCATCAGGACCATCAGGGCGCCAGTGACACCTTTCGAGATCAATGCAGCCTCCTGGTCAGGGGGACGACGTCCGCCGGGTGGCCCCCGGTTGCAACGTGTCGCGACCCAACGCGAAGGAAGCTACCGATCTCGAGTTGCCGGAAAAGATCCGCGGTATTACGGCAACGTTACAAATGAGCGCCGGCGTGACTTCCGTCGGGCCTGGGCGGCCCGGGCGAACGCGCGCCTGACCACCTCCCGGTAGTCGAACCCGCTGGCCCGGACCGCGCCCTCCCAGCTGCCGAACAACCGGCGGGCGCGCGCGTAGAGCGAGGGATGCGAGCGATGGACCCGGAACAGGCCCTCGCGGCGCAGCGCGAGCGAGCGGATGCGCTCGAGCACGATTTCTGGCGCCATTTCCACTGGCCGGCCGCGCCGCCTCGTGGGGGCATTCGCGGAGCCGTTGGACGTGCGTCCGGCCATAGCCCCCGGCAGTCCCGCTGGGGAACTCGCGAGCACCAGCGTCTCGGGGACCTCGATCTCATCACCCTGGATCTTCATGGCTCTCCCCCGCCTTTCGAATCGGCGTCGCGGCGCTTCCGGCCGCCTCCATGCAACCACGGAAGGCATTGCAGCCGGGTTAACGCGCCGTGAAGGCGGGGAGAATTCGAACGGCGGTGTCCGCCTAGTCTTCGGTGCTGTAGATCTTGAACCGGCCCTTGCGCTCGGCCACCGAGCGAATCCATTTCCAGCTCTGGATCTGCCCCGCGTCGTCGAGCACCACCAGCGTGAGGTGGTTGTGGAGCTTGAAATTCCGGTACGCCATCACGGAATCGCCCTCGAAGCGCAGGAACCTGTAGTAATGCCCGCCCTCGTCTCTCAGCGCGTGCGAGCAGCCGGCGTGGAGCCTGGCATACAGGATGGTCCATGCATCGACCCAGGTGAGCCCGGTCGCCGGGCGGCTCTGCGGAAACTCGCGCCACAGGGTGTCGCGGAACTCGTCGTCGGTGACGCACAGCGCCAGCAGTGAGTCCCCGCGCCCGTGATGGATCGCGCGGCACACCGCGCTGCCGAGGCTGTCGAGGCTCGGCGCGCCGCCGCGGAACAGCTTGCTCACCGGCGGCGCGTTGACCCGCCGGCCGAGCACCACCGACATCGACTCGGAGTCCGCGGCAGGACGAAATCCGGGCTCCTGGTC
>Ga0137399_10001514_pt1 | contig 10733 bp, 6 predicted proteins | sample czorhiz316metaG_FD_104810 | JGI IMG/M metagenome (GOLD analysis project Ga0137399, IMG submission 104810) | Vadose zone soil microbial communities from Angelo Coast Range Reserve, California, USA - czorhiz3.16 metaG | ecosystem: Environmental > Terrestrial > Soil > Vadose zone | place: USA...
GTAGTTAAATCTAAAGTAATAGAAAATAATCCAAATTTGTTTATATAAAATATTAAGCTATCTTTATCTTAAATAATGGTATAATTATTAATACTAAATGATTAGTAATTAATTTACTAAAAAAATCATCTAGATGTTAAGAGTGATTTAATATCTTAAATTTGAAAATTTAATTCATAAACATGATCCTTTTAAAACAGATAAACATATAGATAATTTGAGATAAATGTTTAAAATATAAAAATAAATATCCTTTTAGAATAACTTAATTTATCATTATTGAATGTACAATAATAATTAATAGTGAATATATTTACTATAAATATGTTACTTTAAATAAGGTATCTAGACTTATTTATAAGATAAAAATCTAGTGTTGAGTTTTATATTTTATATAAATAAAAATTATGAAAAAAAAAATTGTAAATAAAAAAATTTTCTTTGAGTTGGATAGTTTTGAATTAGGTGTTTTCAAGAATAAATTAAAGGATATAAAAATATATATAAAAGAATCTTATTGTGTAGATATATACAAAATACGTGTATCTTCACAAGAGATAGAAAGAATAAGTACAATCCCATTTATTTTATTAGGTTCTGAAAAAAGGGATAAATTAATTGAAGAATTGTTTAGTATAATATATAATAATGTTTCTTATGGTCGTCTTGGATCATATTATGGTAATATGCTATATGAAGAAAAGTTTTATATATGTATACATAAAGACATATTATAAACATTATGATATAAATATTATATTAGTATAAAATGTTTTAGGTTTATCTAGAACCTTAAAATCTAGTGTTGTGTTTTATAAAAAAAATAAATTATATATATGAATAGTATTAGAATTAGAATTGATGATCCTGTTTTTTATCCTAGTATGTTGCATACAGTTTTAGATGTTGGTTTCTTTAATGAAATAATCAAAGAAGAAGGTAGAAATGTTCGTGTTAAAGAAATTATAGGTAAAAAAGAAAACTATGTATATTTAGTTACGTTTAGGTTATTTAAAAAAGATAGTAATGAGATAACATATAATTATATATGTTATCCTAATATATTTACTAATAGTTTATTAGGGCATTTAATATTAAAGAGTGGTTTTAGTTCAAGTTTCTTTTTTAAAGAATGGGGAGATTTTTATACTATTATAGATAATAGTTTAGGTGTAGGGGATACTATGCATGAAATAAAAGATTCATTTTATGAATTAAATGAGCATTGAAGAGAGTATAGAAATTCTTCAAATTTTAAAGAGGCTGATACTTGTTTAGATATATTAGATCATTTAAAGAAGACAACAGTATTAGTAAATTCAGATGATTTAATAGAGTATTTAGATTTAATAAATAAAAAGGATTATTTAAATTTTTTGGTAAAACGTTTTGGTAAAGAAAAAGAAGAATTATTTAAAGAAATAATTACATATAAGGATAAAGATATATACCTATTAAAAGATTGTGTTTTTGTAGTTAGAGATATAGATTATCTATTACAGAGTTTACTTGATAAAAAATATAAAATTAGTCAAGAGAAGAAGATAATGAAAAATGGATTAACCTCTTCAAGTAGTTTTTTATCTCATTTAGATAGTGATTATAGACATAATTTATATAAACATCATATAAATAAAGTACAACATAATATAATTCCAGTTGCAAATAAATTATCTAGATCTAAATTCTCCTTTTATAATGTACATCAAAAAATAGGAAATATTAGATTATTTACAACTAGTTGTAAAAAATTTATTTTGGAGGATAAAGTAATAAAAAATAGACACTATAAATTAGGTAATGTAAGATATTATTCAACATTACGCAATAATTTAATATTACGTAATAATTCTATATTAAGTAATAATTTTTTATTAAGTAATATATATATAACTAATAAAAAACAATTATATAATAAAAATTATGGGATAATTCGTAATATATCTGTACTAAATAAAGTTGTAGATAATAGACAGAAATTATTTGAAGTAAATTATGAATTAGTTAGAAATATTTTAAATGAAAATTACAATGTAGGTTCAAAAGAGGTCCAAGAAAAAATTGAATTAGCTGTACGTACACAAGAAAATAAGTTTCAAAATAATAATTTGATTAAAACTAAACTTAATTTTAATGATGAAACTTATGAATTTATTTTGAATATACAAGAAAAGTTATGTAAGCTTTTAAGTTATCCTAATGAAGGTGATATAAATACTAAGTTTAATAATAGTAAATTTATTCCATTAGTTAAAAATATAATATTAGAATTAGGTGTTGAATATGTATCTGATTTATTATTATCTTTTTATATGGAGATTTTAACTAAAGAAACTATAAGTTTAGAGGATAAAGAAACACCAGGTATATCAACTATTTCCGCTTTTGATAGTTTTGGTAAAAAAATTTTCGATAGATTTATTTATAATAGATATTTAAAATCTGATATAAAACAAAAGGGGGGAAGTTTAAGTGAATTTAAATTAATATTTAAGGACGAATTTGAGTTTGTGTATAATGAGAATGGATTTCATGTTATTATAGGTGGATATTTTGTTTGAAATTTACTTACAGTAAGATTATTAACACAAGTGTTAGATAAACACCCTGAAAATCCTAAAGAAGATATATATTACTTAAGACTAGTTCAAAATGTTCGTGAAATATTTTTAAAAAATAATTTTAAAGTTTTTCATTTACCACAAAAACTGCCTATGGTTTGTGAACCTAAAGATCATGTATATTCCTCAGATCCTACAAAAAATAAATTGGGTGGATATTTATTAAACGATGTCCATTATACTAGTGATCTTATTAAGGATAGAATAGGATATGGTGATCAGACTATTTTAAAAGATCAAAATATAATAGTTAGTTTAGTTAATGGTTTGAGTAAAACACCTTATAAAATAAATACTGAAACATTAGAATATATATATAAATTTGGCTTAGAAAAGAATATTATTATTGATGATTCAAGTGAAGAAATAAGATCTTTTATAAATAATCCGTATAAAAAATATACTAAAAAAGATAGTATAAAATATAGATCTATTGTTAGTAAAATTTTAATGGAAAGAAATGTTCTAAGTATAGCTGATACATTTTCCAAAGTTGAATGTATATACTTTCCTGTAAGATTAGATTTTAGAACTAGAATTTATTGTCTTACAGATTTTTTTGATTATCAAAAAAGTGATTTAGCTAAAGGATTAATATCTTTTGCTAAACCTGGTCATATTACTAAATATGACTATGAAGTTATTAAATATTTCAAAGCATATGGTGCTAATATGTATGGGTATAGTTTAGATAAAAAATCTCTAAATTATAGGGTTAAATGAGTTGATGAAAATTCCGATAAAATTATAAATTTTGAATTTAATGATATTGTGGATAAAGCTGAAAACAAAGTATGTTTTATATCATTTTGCTTTGAATATAAACGTTTTATAGAATTTATAAACAACAAAGATGCTATAGTATTTTATACATATTTACCTATACAACTAGATGCTACATGTAATGGTTATCAACATTTGGCATTATTAACTCAAGAAACTAAACTTTTATCTAAATTAAATTTAAATGTTTCAACACATGATGATGATCCTAATGATTATTATTCATATATTGCTAATATTACTAGAGAATATTTGGATTCTGAAATTAAAAAAATGTATTTAGAGATAGATAATACAGTAAAAAAAATAAATGAATTAAATATAATCTATAATAAAACCATGAAAAAAAATAAAATTAAAGAATTAGATAGTTTTATAATTAAGGTAGATAATATGATTAATAATCTAGATGAAATGTTAGAACAAGATATTAAAGACTTAAATAGATTTATAAAGAAAGTTGATAAGAAATTTAACTACTTAATAAAAGATAAAGAACTTAAAGAGTTAACTTATCTTATAGACAAGACTGAAAAAGGTATTAAGGAGTTAAAAAGTTTGAAAATTTTACAAAAAATAAATTTAGGTAGATCTATAATTAAAAAAGTTCTTATGAGAGAATCATATAGTGCTGGATTACCTAAATTAGTTGATAATGTATTAGATGATGAGTCGATAATTGAGGTTGAGAGAAAGGATAAAAAGATCTATTATAAACATATAAATTCAGAAATTATTTTTAAAAGATATGATGTTGCAATATATGTTAAATCTTTAAAAAGTGTTACACGTTTAATAGCACCTAAAATAGATCTTTTATCTAAATATTTAAATGATATAGTTAGTATATGTACTAGATTACCTATGCCTATACCATGAGTATTACCCTCAGGTGCAGAAATCAGAGAATCTTATTTAGTCGAAGAAAAACGTAAAATACCTGCTTTTACCTTTACAAAGACAAAATATACATTTAAAAAATTTTTACCTAAGACGTATGATATCAATAAACAAAGAAGATCTATAAGACCTAATTTAATACATTCATTGGATGCTACTACTATAGCTATGTTATATAATTATTTAGATAATGTAGATCTATACACAGTACATGATTGTTTTGCTGTTACAGCGAATAATGTTCCATTGTTAATATATAAATTAAAAATGGTTTATATAAGATTGTATTCTTCTAATATTTATTTATTGGATTTTGATAATATGGTTAAAATTACTATAAATAAAACTTTTGGTGATAAAGTATTTAAAGTTAATGACAAATATGTTAATATACCTAAATGTATAAAACCAGTACCATTTCCTGACATTAATAATATTATTAATATTAATGATAAGAATAGTATGAATGATATAGAATTATCAGTATATCCAATTATATAAAAATAAAAAATATAAAGTTATAAAAAAGTAAATTAAAAAAAATATATAAAAAACAGAGTTAAAAACTCTGTTTTTTATATATTTAAAATTCTATTACACTATCTTTATATTTATGATTAAATTCAACACCTCTATATTTATTAGAGTCTGTAATATAAAAATCTATTATTTCTTCAATATCATTTAAGGTATGTTTAGATCTGTTAAGCTCAAGTTCTAATAAGTATATCTTACGATTTAATTCCTGTATGTAATTTACATATGATGTTTCAACTATAGAATCTTTTAAAGTATTTAATACTTTATATCTATTTAACTTTGTGTTGGATTCAACTAATTCATAGTTTTCTACACTTCCAGATGCTTTATTTAAATATACTTCATTTAAATTATATTTCTTAGTATGTACTTTATAAGATATATCTTTATTAAAAAGATTAACAAATTTTCGAAATTGTTGGTTAAATGTTGACTTGTTACTCAAAGTTGTGTTACAATATTCAACACTATTTTCAATTATATCATTATCATACAAATATTCATTATCATGTATAAAAGATAAATCATCATATTCAGGCATAAAAAGCAAATCATCATATATATATACATCAACTAAATTTTTACTGTCATAGACTAAAGTTTCACTATCATTTATATTAATAATATCTAAGTTATTTGCTAAATCTTTAATTATTATTAATAATAACCCTATTGTTAAACCTAATAACATATCAACAAATATATTTGATGTATAGTTAACTATATTTTTAATATAATTAAATATAGTTTTGAAAATAGGTTTTTTATAATTTAATGTTTGATATTCTTTTTTATATAAGTAAATTGGTTTAGTATCTATTCATACATTTTTACTATTAAATATCTTGGTTCTTTTAACATAAGAATTAGGTGAAATTTTTATAGGTAAAGGATTATATAAAGATGCACTACCTATAGAGTAATCTCTTTTAGTTTCATATCTAATAGCTTCTACATCTTTATTTAAATATAACTTTTCAAAATCACTATAATCTAAAGATTTCTTATATATACCTTTAGTCCTAATTATAACATTACCATTTGTAGTTTTTATGGCATAAGTTTTATTACTAATAAAATAACCCTCTGCTACTTCATGTTCTAATTTAAATTTACCTATCTCAATACCTACCATAGAACTATCTAACTTAATATCTGTAACAATACTATCAGTATCAGTATAGTATAATTTACCACCATTATTTAATATGTGTAGTTTTATTTTATTCATATAAATTCTAGAATATGCTGTTATAGCAGAAGCTATAGCAATAGATACACTATTATATTTTTCTTCTTTATAAGTAATTTTTCCATTACTAATCTTAGATTTTAAAATATCTAATAATATGTCTTTATAATTTAAATCATTTATTTCACATATACTCTTAGAAACTTCAGTATCATATGAAGCTAATACAGTAGTACCATCAAGATATTGAACTCCTCTATATTTTCTAGTTTTTAATATTGAAACAAACTCTTCTTCAGTCATTATTTTAGTTGTATATTTATTTATATCTAAACCAAGTTTACCTATTAAATTGTTTAACATAGATTTTGCTATAGCTCTATCAACATTATCTGTACTATTCGATTTTATTTTATATAATTCAGTAAAATATTTATCAAAAACATTTTTAGATTTATCAAAATTATATCCTGAAACAACATGAATATTATAACCATGTTCATAAGCAAATTTTAGTTCTTCACTAAAGTATCAACCTTCAAACTCACCTAGAGGTTGAACTAAACCATTGTTAGTTCTATGTGGTAATAAACCTAAATATCCATCATTTGTTTTTATTTTACAATAATAAAATCCAAATAGATTATTTAAAATATCACCAATATTACTATTTATATTATCAGTATAAACACAATTTAATCCAGGCATATTATTCAAAGCTGCATACGGATATAATGAATTGACATCATAATATAATAGATTTTTTCCATAAGGTCTATATACCTCTGTAATACCACCAAAATAGCTTTGTTTAAGGTTATTATAAATAGATTTCTGTTTAATTAAGGGAATATTATTATCATAAAATCTTTTTAAGTATATATCCATACTTAAAGATGATATAGTTAATGATTTAGTAGCATGGATATGATAATTTATAAATATACTAGTTATAAATTTTTCCATAACATTATGTAAACTGATTAAATCTTTACCTAAATAACTAAGAGTTTCATCTTTAAGAGATCAATTTTCTTTAGGTATTTTTTCATATATATCTGTGATTATAGACATTTTTTTACATTCATTCATGTTTTCATTATCTTCTTCTATACTTTTAGATATTACATCTTTATAATACTTAATATCAGGTTTATTACCTGTATATCATAAATTATGTTTATTAACAAATGTATAAGGAAAATATGTTTTCTTTACATTTGTGTTAAATGTTTTACATAACTTATCTAGACTAGATTGTAATAAAAGAAGAGAATCCACAAGTTTAATACTATATGTTTTATCCTTTATTTTAGTAGAAATCTTTATAGATATAATATCACCATCTCTAAAAACTATATTATCTTTAAACTGATATTTATTAGGATATACACTATCAACTTTAATAAGAGCATGAATTATAAAATATATATCAAATTTATGTAAATTATGTACATAAAATGTATAACCATTATATTTTTCTACTAACATACCATCTAGACATCTGATTATCAGATAATCGGAATTTTGATTTTTATCTATATAAAAACACTGAAGATCACCTTGAGCATAAAATCCTATAGCATAACTATACGCCACTTTTTCAATATTATAAGTTTCAATATCCAATGTACCAAATTTATTATTAGGTTGAGTAAGTCTATTTAATAATCCACTAATTTTATTTGGGTATATGTGTGGAAATTTTATATCTATATCTTTTTTATAGATACCTTTTCTATTAATATAAAAACATACATTTCCTATTTGTCTAGAAAAACTATTAGAGTCTATATCTTTATCCATAATATGTTGTATTCACATACCACTAAGATCAAATATATTGTAAGATTGTGTTGAACAATCAGGATTTTCAACTACAAAAATGTGGTTTGAATTATCCAATTTTCTTTGATAAAAATTCATATTTGAATTAAAAATATATTTCTTAGAATATAAATTTACACAACTTTGAAAGTCTATTTTAGAACCATCTAACAATGTAATATATTCCACGATATTACCACTAACTTTTTTTTTCAATAAAATACCAAAATCGTTCCTAACATTTGTTATAGGATATATTTTATTAACACTTTCAGTTAAATCTGACATATTTACTAAATCTTTATTTTCACCAAATGAACTATTATTTATTTTATGTTTTTTTATTACAATATCCGTTCCTGTTTTATAGATAATTATTTGAAAACCTACAATACGCATTACATTATATCCATATTTATCCATACTATGTTCCAACCTACTTAAAATAGTTCTATGTAGATTTCCCATGATTATTTTAAAACTATTTGAATTTAAATCCTTAATAATTATTTGTTCCCCTAAACTTTTCCATTCAGAATTATCACCAGACTTATCAAGAAATGATACTCTAACTAATATTGTGTATTTATACCCAAATTCTAATATAAAGAATTCTTTCATAAATAATTCCAAATCCATAAAAACATTACAACCAAAATACAAAACATTAGCCAATTTTTTTTGTTCTTTTACAATTTGAAACTTATCATTTTCAAAATTAACACCATTTAATTTTATAACACTATTCATTTTTTTTTCATTATATTTATTTTTAAAACACAACACTAACTTTATTAAAGCTAGATAATTAAATTAACTCCATCTACTTACCTTTTTTATATTGAAAAGATATACTTGAATACTAACAAAACTATTATATATATATTTTTTTATATTTTTAATTTATATATATAATTAATTTTTATACATCTACCATTTATATGTTTATTTTTTCTTAGAACAATCCCTAATATCATGTATATAATTACATATATCAAAGTATAAACTTGTTTCTACTCCTAATATACCTATACATTCCAACACTAATAGAAAAACAATTCTAAGAAACACTATTAAACATATTACATATCTATTGACAGTATTTCCACCACTAATAGATTTAAATACCAATATATTATATGTATATACAACCTTACAAATTAAAATAAGAATAACATTCATTGTATGTACAATAACCATACATAATACTAAATCTATTATACTTTCTGATAATAATAAATAACCACCTGTTACATACATAATGAAGGAAATACCACCTAAACATCTTAAAATCCTTATTACCACATTATTATAAAATATATATATACTATATGGTAATAAAGGAATTTTATATCCTATATACAAACTATTCAACATTGAAACACAAAAATTACTTCTTTTTCTATTCATATAATAAAACAAACACTTTAATTTAAACACAATACTAAAATTTAAACACTAAATAAATTTTATACAAAACACATTATTTACCACCTTTACCTAATTTAATACATATAATTAATATTCCAATACCTTTATTGCAATATCATAAATATTATTATCTTCAGATTCAGCACCAAAACATAATTGTATAGTACAATAATCACCACTAAAATCTTCTGAGAATTCTTTATTTTGACAAACAATTATTAAATTTTTAACATCATTATAAAGCCCTTTAAATTGATCCACATCAAATTTACTTAATGAAAATATATATGATTCTTCTAATAATATAAAATCACCATTTTTATCTTTTAACTTTATGAATAAACAATAATTTAAACTGAAGTCAATGTTTTCATTATTAAGAAAAATTTCAATGAAACTACTTAAACTTGGAAAATTTTCACAACCCACACGACCCAAATCAAAAGAAATATCTTGTATACCCATACTTCTATTTATATTATAATTCATATTAAATTCTTTTTTTTATATCAATAAACACAACACTAGTTATATAATTATATACAAAACACTAGAAAATTTTATATATATTTAAGAAATCTAATTAGATTTGAACACTTTTTTTATATCCTTCTTAAATTCAGATCTTATACTAAATTTATTATCTATACTATTAGTAAAATCATTATAACTACTATATTTATGACTATACTGTTTTACAATTAATCAGTAGAATCGTGATTTAAATTTAGTATAACCATTTATATTTTGATTACGATTAATATGAGAACCATCATATAAACCTTTTACCGCAGAAGGAATAATATCACCCTTATCTGTTAATTTTTTACCTTCATAATATGTAGGTCTATTAGATAAAGAAGCACCCGAAGAAATACCATCTCTATCACCCATTAATAATACACCTGTAACTTTGTCAGACTTATCTAATACTTTACCCGATAATACATCACTATTCCCACTAGAAATAGGAACCTTACCTTTATTACCTATATTATTAATAATAACAGAAAAAGCTTTTCTAATAGAAGAAATACTAAACACATCTACACTAATTTTAGGTAATAATTTTAAATCAATATAACTAAATAATTCATTTACTAAAACTACAAATATAGCCATAAAACCATAATAACCTAAAGATATACTATTAAGATAATCGACAAAAACATTTACACCCACATAATTATTAATTAAAACCCTACTAACAAAACCAACCACAAATATAACCAACACTTTACTTAAAATTAATCTATTAAAACTTCTATTTCATAAACTTGAAATATTATCGATAAACTTAATAAATTTAACACATCTTATTCTTTCTTTTAATTTTTTCATTTTATTATTTTTAAAATATTTAAAAACCTCAACACTTTTTTTTTATATATAAACTTTAAGGTTTACATTAAAAGGATGTAGATTAACCACATATATAA
>Ga0137399_10001517_pt1 | contig 10729 bp, 10 predicted proteins | sample czorhiz316metaG_FD_104810 | JGI IMG/M metagenome (GOLD analysis project Ga0137399, IMG submission 104810) | Vadose zone soil microbial communities from Angelo Coast Range Reserve, California, USA - czorhiz3.16 metaG | ecosystem: Environmental > Terrestrial > Soil > Vadose zone | place: USA...
CAGCGATCGGGCCTCCGCCGGATGCTTGCCCTGTTTGAGGAGTGCGACCGCCAGGTTGTTGAGCGCGTCCGCGTCGTTCGCCGAATCGGCCAACGCGGCCCGGAAGTGGTGTTCCGCGTGGCTCCAGCGACCGCGCGCCGCTTCCACGTTGCCGAGGTTCACCCGGGCCAGCGAGAAGTGCGGGTCGCGGTGCAGCGCCGCATGGTACTGCTGGGCGGCGAGATCGAGCTCGCCGCGCGTCTCGTAGGCGACCCCGAGATCGTTGTGCTCGGGCGCGGTGAGCGGATCGTTCAGCACCACGAAGTGCGCGCACCCCGCGATCATCGCGCACAGGATCACGGCGGCGAGGATCCGGCGCGCGCGCGATCCAGGTCGCAGCGATCCGCTCCGCGTGCCGGTCATGGCACCCGCCGCCTCACGATCAGCGCCTGGCAGCCCGCGGTGCGCCACCGCCCCATCAGGTCGTCATGTCCGACGCGGCGCGGCTTCGCGCCGCCGTCGTTGAGCGTGAACCACCCGGCCGGATCCCAATCCACCACCACGCCGAAATGACGCATGGTGACCGGCCCGCGACCATTCTGATAGAGCAGGATGGGCGGCACGCCGGAATCCACCAGCGCGACCACCGTGGATTCGGCCAGCGTGGCGACCACCGCGTCGAATCCGGCGCGACGCGCGGCGGCCGCGAGGTCGGTGATGAGCGCGCCGCGGAGCACCGGGTCGTACGCGCGCTCCGCCTCGGCCCGCGCGCTCGAGTCCGCGCCGTAGTAGGCCAGCACCATCTCGAGCGCGGCCGGACCGCAGTGCTCGGGGGTCTGCCGGAGGTTCGGAACCGCGAGCGCATGCGGGCCCGGCTCCGCGTGGGCGCCGGCGGGAACCAGCGCGAGCAGCGCAGCGGTCAGCAGCGCCTTCACCGGACCGCGCGCTCCGCGCGCGTCACTTCACGACGACCTGCTTGTTCATCACCTTGAGGATCACGATGACGAGCAGCACGATGATCAGCAACGTGACGATCACCGACAGGTCATCCCCTCCGCTCGGAAGCCCCTTCGAGGCGGTGGCCAGGGTGTGCAGGTCCTGATCCGACATGCTCGCCACCCTGAGGCTCGCCTCCTCCTGGGTCACGCCGTAGTCCTGGAGCTTCTGGGCCACGACGCGGTTCTCCAGCATGCGCTGGACCATCACGATTTCCGCGTCGCGCGAGGCGTGGATCGCGGTCGAGCCCGAAGTCCGCGAGGGGGCGAGACCCGCCGCCGCGGGCGTGACCTGAAGGGCGCACCCATAGGTGACCACCACCACAGCCGTCCAGAAGCGAAGGGTTCGCGGAAACAGGCGCATGCAGGACCTCCCGAAGTGAGTGGCGGGCGCGACGACTTCGGCGTTGCCGGATCGCAGCCTAGCCGCGATCCCCCGGTCAGTTCAAGCCCCGTCGGGCTGCGGCCGGTCGGGAAATGCCAGGCGGCGTTCCGGCCGGGCCGATTCCGGTCCTCAAGCCGGGCATCCCAGGCGCCGAAAACCCCGGAGTCGACGCGCCGGACGCGGGGATCGCGGCATCACGGAGGACGCTGTGAGCGAGATCAACAAGGTCGTCGTGCATTATCTGGACGGAAGAATCGTCAAGGGCACGACCCAGGATTTCTTTCCGAATCGCCCGCTGTTCCACCTCACACCTCCGAGCGGACCGGTGCTCGACATCAAGTGCCGCGACCTCAAGGCGGTGTTCTTCGTGAGGGACCTGGTGGGAGACGACCGGCGCCGCGACCTGCGCGGTTTCGTGACCGGACCCGCCGAGACCAGCCTCGGCAAGAAGATCGCGGTGCGCTTCAAGGACGGCGAGCTGATGTGCGGCTACTCGCTGACGTTCACGCCCGAGCGCGAGGGGTTCTTTGTCTCGCCGTCAGACCCCGGGAGCAACAACCTGCGCATCTACGTGGTGATGGCCGCCGCGGCCGAGGTCAAGGCCGGCGTTGCGGCCGAGGCGCTGGCGCAGCGCCACCTCGGGGATCAGGCGGCCTGAGCGCGCTTGCGCGCCACGACGGGCTCCGATAGGGTGCCCGCACATGACATCCTTCAAGCATCGGCTTCGCCGGAAGAAGGCGAAGCAGACCCAGCGCAAGAAGAAAGACAAGGCGAAAGCCGCCCGCAAGCGCCGTCGCTAGGCCGGGCGCCAGGTTTCGCCGGGAAACGAAAACCGCGTGGAGAGCGCAAGCCCTCCACGCGGTATCGTTGCAAGCTACTTCGCCGCGGCGGCCGCCGCCGGCTTCGCGCCCTGCACGTCGATCGCGGTCACCCCCCCGCGGGTTGCGGCAGTGCCCGAGACTTCGACCATCTGGTCCACCCACTTCTTGAGGTCGTTGTAGGGATCCGCATTGTCGTGGTTCAAGGTCAGCAACCGCAGCTTGCCGTCCTTGCCGAGCAGACCCATCGGCATGCCGTTCGCGACGCACTTCGAGCCGCACTCCACGTGCTTCTCGCCCTTGGCCTCGTGGGCCACGTAGCAGCCCATGTCCACGACTTCCCCGGTCCAGGTCTCGAGTTTCGGCTTGGCCGCCGCCTTCTCGTCCTTCGCCTGGGCGGTGAAGGGGTGAATCGCCAGCGCCGTCAGAGCGGCCAAGGCCAGAATCACCAGCACACGTCTCATCATGCTTTTCCTCCTCGTGAGCGTCGCGCGTTCCCGATGGCTCGAACGAGCGTCGGGTTCAGCGCAATTCCAGATGCTTGAGATCGAGCGGCCCGAACAATCCTCCACCCTGGCCCCCGAACAACTCGTGCCCGCGCCTCAGACTCTCGGACGGCACGTCCACCACGGGTGACGACAAGTCGTCGGTGGCGGCCACGCGTGGCGTGGTGGGAAGCGCATAGCGCTCGCTCGCAAGGTAGTCTTCGAACTCGTCGAGCGTCCACGCGAACAGCGCGTCCACCTCCCAGACCAGGCGAACCTCCTTGCCGCGCACCAGGTCCGGCGGGTCGTCCGGTCCGGTGGGCTTCAGCACGCCGACCGCACAGCAGTCACAGCCGAACCAGAAATCCGGCGCCCCGGTGAGCTTGAGATTCTCGGCCGCCACCGCGTCGCTCGGAGCGTCCTTCCACACGCCGGTGAGCAGCTCGCTCAGCGCGAACAGGTACCGCAGCAGCGCGCGCGGGTCGTCGTTCGCCGCGCCCTTCAAGCCGGTCCCGAGCACGCGCAGATTGCGGATCGCCTCGAGCCGCACCCACGGCGAGCGGCGGTTGCACAGCGCGCTCAGGTTCTTGAGCGAGCCCTCGAGGCGCTCGCGCGAGAGCGCGAGCAGGTCGGAAAAGCTTCCGTCCCCCTTCTCGAGGAAGTCGACGCAGCGCCGCATCGCCTGGTTGAGCGGCAGGTACGCGGAACGAAGCGTCCCCCAGTCCTCGGTCAGGCGCTGCTTGGCGATGACGTCCCAGTCTGCCATTTCACTCCCTCCGCGGCCCGGTGCGTTGGCGATCCGATGGCGCCACCAGTATAGCGAAGCGCTCAGACCCTTCCAACCGGGGCTGCCGCCTTCGACGGGAGCTCGATGTAGATTCGGGCTCCGGCTTCGCTCGAGGCGCGCGCCGCGTCGAGCGCCGCCTGCACCGCGACCGCGTCGTCGAAATCGGGCTCCATGCGGCTCTCGCCGCGCAGCGCGCGATACAATCGCTCCACCATGACCGAGAACGGGGCGATCAGCGCGGGCTCGCCCTCGCGCGGAGCGAGCGCGAGCTCCCGCGGAATCGCGAGTTCCTCGGGATCCTTCGAGGGCGCGATGCGCCACAGCCGGTAGCCGCTCTCGTCCCAGCGCAGCGTCGCCTCCTCCCCGCGCACCTCGAAGCGCTCCCAGCGATACGGAGCGGTGGCATCGAGATCGATGAAGCCGGTCACGCCGCGCTCGAACCGGTATTCCACCGTACAGGCATCGTCCGCGGTGGCCCGTGCCCGCTCCTTCTGCGATTCGGTCGGGCCCCGCCACGGCTGATCCACGCGCACCGACGCCAGCACGCTGACCGGCTCCCCGAACATCGTGCGGAAGCAATCGGTGTGATGGGAGCCGAGCGCACCCAGCATGCCCCCGCCGCGCCGCTTCTCCGAGAGCCAGCTCATGCCGCGCGTTCCGGGCGTCGCCCAGGTCGCGTAGCGCCCCAGGATCTCGGCCCGCCGCGGGGCACCGATCGCTCCGGCCTGGACCAGCTGGAGCGCGAGCCGGCGCGCCGGGAGGAAACGGAACTCGTGATTGATCGCAGCCACGCGCGAGAGCGCGGCGGCACGATCGCGGATCTCCGCGGCCTGGTGGCGATCGAGCGCCGTCGGCTTCTCGCACAGCACGTGCGCGCCCAGCTCGAGCGCCGCCATCGCCATCGGATGGTGAAGGTCGACCGGGGTCGCGATGCTGACCAGGTGCGGGCGCGCCGTCTCGATCAGGCCGCGCCAGTCGGCACTCGCGCGCTCGATCCCGAGCTCGGCGGCCACGCGCCGGGTGCGCTCGAGATCCGAGCCGGCGATTCCGACCAGCTCGAACCCCGGGTGCCGCTGAAACGCCGGGACCTGCACGTTGCGACCGAATCCGGTGCCGAGCACGACCACTCGAAAGCGCTCCATTCCCATCGCTCCCTCCCGAAGCGCGACAGCGTGTGGCCCGGACGCCGCGTCGTCAAGCACCCGAGCCGATCGCACCGACGGCTATGCTAGATTTCCGCCTCGCTTCATCCGCAACGCAACCGCGACGGAGGATTCCGATGCGTGACCCCAGAAACGCCCGGCTCGCCGAGGTGATCGTGGGCCATTCGACGCTGCTCAAGGCCGGCGAGGCGATGTTGATCGAGTCGTTCGACCTCGCGGGCGGACTGGTGCTCGATCTGGTGGAGGCGGTCCAGCGCGTCGGCGGCATCCCGATCGTGGAGCTGCGCGATCATGCCGTGAACCGCGCGCTGGTGGCGGGCGGCGGTGAGGCGCAGTTCACGCTGCAGAGCCAGATCGAGCTGTTCCAGATGCAGAAGGTCCAGGCCTATGTCGGGCTGCGCGCGGCCTCCAACAGCTCGGAGCTGTCCGACGTCCCCGCGGACCGGATGGCGCTTTACAGCCGGCTGGTGTCGCGTCCGGTGCAGCTCGACTATCGCGTGAATCACACGCGCTGGGTGGTGCTGCGCTACCCCACGCCGTCCATGGCGCAGATGGCGAACATGAGCACCGAGCAGTTCGAGGATTTCTTCTATCGCGTGTGCACGCTGGACTACGCGCAGATGGGGCGGGCCATGGCTCCGCTGGCCGAGCGCATGCGGCGCACCGACCGGGTGCGGATTCAGGGGCCGGGCACCGACCTCTCGTTCAGCATCCGCGGCATCGGCGTGGTGCCGTGCGAGGGGCGCCGCAATCTCCCGGACGGCGAGTGTTTCACCGCCCCGGTGCGGGATTCGATCGAGGGCACGATCACGTACAACACGCCGTCGCTCTACCTCGGCGCCACGTTCGAGAACATCTCGTTCACGTTCGCGCGCGGGCGCATCGTGAAGGCTACCGGATCGCCGCAGGACAAGCTCGATGCGCTGCTCGATACCGACGAGGGGGCGCGTTTCGTCGGCGAATTCTCGCTCGGCTTCAACCCGCACATCCTGACCCCGATGAAGGACACGCTGTTCGACGAGAAAATCGCCGGCTCGCTGCACTTCACGCCGGGTCAGGCCTACACCACGGCCGACAACGGGAACCGGTCCCAGGTGCACTGGGATCTGGTCCTGATCCAGCGGCCCGAGTACGGCGGAGGCGAGATCTGGTTCGACGGCGAGTGCGTGCGGCGCGATGGCCGCTTCCTCACCGCGGATCTCGAAGGGTTGAACCCCGAGCGCCTGACCGGAGGCTCGGTCTGAGAAACGGGCTCAGGGCAGCAGCACGGTGCGGACCGTGCGCGTCACGCGCCGCGTGGTGAGGCGCGCGAAATAAACTCCCGCCAGCGCCCGCGACCCGTCGGCGCGCCGGCCGTTCCACGAGATCATGGTCGTGCCCCGCGGCAATTCGCCATCCACGAGGCGTACGATCCGGCGCCCGGAGACGTCGAACAGATCGAGCCGCACGCGCGTCGCCTGCGGCATGCGGATTCCGAACTCCGCGCTGCCGGTCGCCCGCCGCCCGGGCGGCATGAACAACAGCTCGCCCGCGGGATCGCCCCCGTAGCCCGAGCTGCCGGGACCGGGATCGGGGCTGGAGCCCGGCACCGGCAGGACCACGAGCGGCGGCTGGCTCAGCAGCGTGTCGTCGGTGTCCTCGACCACGACCCGCGTGAGTTGCGGACCACCCTGGTCGTCGGGCCAGGTGCGGCTGGTCCACATGAAATACGTGGTGTCCGCGACCAGCTCCAGCGCCTCCGGAATGCCCATCGAGTCGATCGGCGCCGGATTCAGCGCGCCCTTGGCGTTGGCGGTGAACACCGCGAGCGGAATGAGGTGCTCGGCCCACGCGGTCGCGGCGACCCCGAGCCGCACCGTCGAGCCACTCACCACGGTGTCCGCGGTCCAGAACACTCGGGAAACCTTGAAGCTCGGGACCGTCGAGACGGTGGTGTCGGGCACCACGACGAGCGGTGGGTCCGTGATCGCGGCCTGGTCGACGGTGCGCACCGCGAGTTTCATTGGTTGCCGGCTGCCAGGCGGCCAGATCTGCGCGACCCAGGGGAAATGCACCGGCGTCGTGGTGATCGAAATCTGACTCGGGAGGCCCACCGCGGCCGCCGGCAGTACCGTGGACTGCCCCTGCGCGTCCGTCACCACCACTTCGATCGACGCGCTGCGGTTGTATCCATTCACCGTGTCCAGCCTGAGCGACGTGGTGTGGCCGGTGAGGGCGGTGTCGGCGTCCCACGACATCGAGACGACGTGAAACAGATCGGGCTGGCTGAGCGTGAACGTGGCCACCCCGGTCCAGTTCATCTGGAACTCCTCGATGCGATCGCCGCTCACGAACAGCAGGTAGTCGTTCAGGCCATCGCGCAAATGCTCCGAGGCGAACCACGATCCCGTGTAGTAGCCGAGCATGCTCCCCAGCCGGCCGCGCGGAGTCCAACCGGCCGGGTCCGCGAGCGGATCGGGGCTGGTGGCGTACGCGATCGGGTCGGCGCCGTTCGCGGTGAACAACAGGAACCAGAGCCCGTCGTGCTCAAACAGATGCGGGGATTCCGCGACGCCGCTCCCGGTGTAGCTGCGATGCGTGATCCGCAGCGGCTTGAGATCGGTCCAGGTGCGGAGCAGGGAGTCCGAGGTCGCGACCCCCACCACCTCGTTCACGGAATCCCCCGCCGCGTTTGCCGTGTAGTACATCAGCCAGCGGCCGGGCGTGGAGGGGTCCGGCATCACGAACGGATCCCGAAACCCGGTGAGAACGTCCAGGGAATCGCAGTACGCCCACGGCACCTGGTCGCAGGAAAACACCGGTGGATCGGCCCGGGTCCAGTTGTCGAGGTCGGTCGAGGTCGCGATGCCAATCCGCTGGTAAGTGTTATAGAGCCCGGGTTGATTCGTGACGCCGGCGTAGAACATGGTGTAGAGGCCGTTCTGCTCCACGATGCTCGGAGCCCAGACGTGCTGGTTGTCCCACTCCCCCGGCCGCGTGGGAAGCACCGCCGGTTTCTGAGTCCAGTGGACCAGGTCGTTCGAGACCGCGTGACCGAAGTTGGTCTCGGTGTTGGTCTCGGGCACCGTGGTGTTGCGCCGGATGTAGAACAGGTGATAGACACCGTCCTTCTTCACCACGGCGAAGTCCTTGGGCCAATACGGGGCCGGTGGGATCATCCAGGCGCCCAGGGCGGGCGACGTGAGGCATACAGCGGCGGCCAGGGTGGCCGCCAGCCTCGTTCCGGTGCGGAGCCAGCGTCGCAGGGTGCTCGATCCTTTCGGGTGAGGCGGGCGGTGGAGTTGCGCGAGATGGATTGGAATTCGCCCACCCGATTATCGGTTCGGCCGACGAAGGCTGTCAACGGGCGCCGTCAGGGCCGGGGGAGCCATTGATCCAGCTTCAGGACATCCGTTATTCGATCGGCCAGCGCGTCCTGTTCGACCGCCTGACCTGGGTGCTCTCCCCCGGCGACCGGTGCGCTTTAGTCGGACCCAACGGGACCGGAAAGACGACGCTGATCCGCGTCATGATGGGCGAGCTCCCGGTGGAGTCCGGGGCCCGCGTCATGGCGCGCGGGACGCGGCTCGGCTACCTGCCCCAGGAAGCCGCCGAGCGTTACGACGGCACCGTGCTCGAGCGCGCCATGGAAGCGCACCGCGCGGTGCTCGAAACCCGTGAGGAGCTCGACGAGCTGCACCGGCGGCTGGAGGGGATCTCGCCCGACGATCCGCATCTCGAGGCCCTGCTCGAGCGCAGTGGCGACCTCCAGCACCATCTCGAGATCCATGACGAGCACGCGCTCGAGCCGCGCGCCCGCGGCGTGTTGTCGGGGCTCGGCTCCTCGACCCGCGACCAGGATCGACCGCTCGCCGAGTTCTCGGGCGGCTGGCGCATGCGCGCGGCGCTGGCCGCGCTGCTGCTCACCGACCCCACGCTGCTGTTCCTCGACGAGCCCACGAATCACCTCGATCTGCCGGCTATGGAGTGGCTCGAGGACTACCTGCAGGAATTCCACGGCGGGCTGGTGGTGGTCTCCCACGACCGCGTGTTCCTGGATCGCGTGGCCACGCACGTGCGCGAGCTGGACCGCGGCGAGCTGGCCGACTATCCCATGAAGTTCACGCGCTACCTCGAGGAGAAGGAGCTGCGCCGCGAGCAGCTCGAGGCGCACAACGAGCAGCTCGAGCAGAAGATCGCGCAGCTCCAGCGCTTCGTGGAACGCTTCGGCGCGAAGAACACCAAGGCCTCGCAGGCCCAGAGCAAGCGCAAGCAGATCCAGCGCCTCAAGTCCCAGCATGTCGTGATCCCGCGGCGCGCGGCCCACATCCGCTTCCAGTTTCCGCCCCCGCCGCATGCCGGCCGCGCGCTGGTGCGGCTCAAGGACGCTTCGTTCGCCTATCCGGGCGGCACCGACGTGTTCACGCTCGCAAACGTCGAAGTGGAGCGCGGCGAGAAGGTCGCGATCGTGGGCGCGAACGGCGCCGGCAAGACCACGCTGCTGCGGGTGCTGGCCGGCCAGCTCGCCCCACGCGAAGGGGAGCGCGAGAGCTATCCCCAGACTCGCGCGGGCTATTTCGCGCAACACGCGGCCGAGACCCTGGACGGTTCGCTCACCGTGCTCCAGGCACTCGAGGACGTCGCGCCGCCGCCGTGGCGCCCACGCCTGAGATCGCTGCTCGGCAGCTTCCTGTTCTCCGGGGACGACGTGTTCAAGCTGTGCCGCGTGCTGTCGGGCGGCGAGCGGCAGCGGGTCGCGATCGCGCGCATGCTGATGGAGGCGACGAACCTCGTGCTGCTCGACGAGCCGACGCACCACCTCGATCTCGCCGGCAAGGAAGTGCTGGAGGACGCGTTGGAGCAGTATCCGGGCGCGGTGGCGGTGGTGACGCACGACCGCTCGCTGATGGCGCGCATCGCCTCGCGCGTGATCGAGGTGAACGCGGGCCGGGTGACGCTCTACCCCGGCGGATACGACGACTACGAATCGGCGCGACTGGCGCGCGAGCACGGCGGGAACGGAGATCGCGAGCCGGCGGCCTCTCCCCCGGCGGCGAAGCGCGGGACGGTGCCGGCGGCGAAGCCGGCCGCGCGGCCGCACGAAACCGAGGCGGCGCGCGCGGAGCGCCGGCGACGGGAGAAGGAGCTGGCGCGCCTCGAGCACGACATCGAGTCGCGCGAAACACGCATGAAGGCGCTGGAGACCGAGCTCGCGGATCCGGCCGTGTACCACGACGGCGCGCGCGCGAAGCAGCTGGTGACGGAATTCGAGCGCCTGCGCGGCGAGCTGGAGTCGCTGTGGCAGCGCATGGCGGAGGCGGAATGAGCGCGCGCGGATCGCACCGGGCTGGCGCCGGCGTGCGGCGGGTGGCGCGTCGCTTCGCGGCGGCGATCCTGCTCGGCGCGGGGCTTGCGCTCGGGGCGCTCACGGCGCCGGCCGGCGCGGCGAACATGAAGCCGGCGCTGCCGTATCGCCCCAAGGAATTCGCGTTCATCTTCGACGGCGACCAGTTCCATCTGTTCTACATGCGGCACAACATCGACCTGCCGTACGACTCGACCGAGAAGGACCTCGGTCACGCCACGTCGTACGACCTGGTGCACTGGAACGACCTCGACAACGTGATCCCGGTGCGCCCCGACTCGTGGGACAACCTGCACGTCTGGTCCCCGTGTATCGTGAAGAGCGGCGACACCTGGTACCTGTTCTACGCCGGGGTCACGCACATCCCGGGCGTCTACTCGTTCTTCCAGCGCATCGGGCTCGCCACCTCCACCGATCTCCTGAACTGGACCCGGCTCGATCATCCGGTGCTGGGCTGCGCCCAGGTCCCGTGGGTGTACTGCGATTCGACGTTCGCCGACGGCGGCGACTTCCGCGATCCATTCGTGATGGCGGATCCGGCCGTGCCGGGCGGCTGGCTGATGATCTATTCCACGCGGCTCGACGCGTGGCGCGATCAGATGGTGGCCGGGGTGGCAACCTCCACCGGAGATCTCACGCAGTGGACCGACCTCATGCCGATGTGGAACACCGACTGGTTCCACTCGTTCAGTCCGCTGATCGAATCGCCGACGATGTTCGAGCACGATGGGCTCTGGTACCTGTTCTACACCACGAACTCCGGGCACCCGATC
>Ga0137399_10001519_pt1 | contig 10726 bp, 8 predicted proteins | sample czorhiz316metaG_FD_104810 | JGI IMG/M metagenome (GOLD analysis project Ga0137399, IMG submission 104810) | Vadose zone soil microbial communities from Angelo Coast Range Reserve, California, USA - czorhiz3.16 metaG | ecosystem: Environmental > Terrestrial > Soil > Vadose zone | place: USA...
CACCCAATCAGTTGAAGTCCACCCAGACGCTCTTGGTCTGGGTGTAGAAGTCGAGCCCCTGCATGCCGGACTCGCGGCCGGACCCGGAGCCCTTGTAGCCCCCATAGGGAGAGGCGGCGTCGTAGAGATTGTAGGTGTTGATCCAGACGGTGCCCGCCTGGAGCATGCGCGCCGCGCGGTGCGCCTTCTTGATGTCGCGGGTCCAGACCGCCGCGCTCAGGCCGTAGAAGGAGTCGTTCGCTTCCTCGAGCGCCTTGTCGAAATCGTCGAACGAGATCACCGAGAGAACCGGCCCGAAGATCTCCTCGCGCGCGATCGTCATCGAGTTCGAGACGCCGTCGAAGATGGTCGGCTTCCAGAAGTATCCGCGGCCGTTCCCGACGCGCGCGGGCTCGCCCCCCAGGACGAGGCGGGCACCCTCCTTCTTGCCGATGTCGACGTAGCGGGCGATCTTCTCGATCTGCGCCTCGGACGTCTGCGCTCCCAGCCGGGTCTTGGGATCGAGGGGATCTCCCTGCGGAAACTTCTGCGCGCGGTCGATCACCTTCTCGAGCAGGGTGTCATGGATGTTTCGCTCCACGAAGAGCCGCGATCCCGCCGTGCAGACTTCCCCTTTGTTGAAGAAGATCGCGAAGATCGAGCCGCGCGACGCCGCTTCGAGGTCCGCGTCCCCGAACACGATGTTGGGGGACTTCCCGCCGAGCTCGAGCGAGACCTTCTTCAGCGTGCGCGCGGCGTTCTGCATGATGAGCCGGCCCGTCGTCGTCTCGCCGGTGAACGCGATCCCGTTCACGCCCGCGTGCGCGACGAGCGCGCCGCCGGCCGTGGGACCGAACCCGGGCACCACGTTGAGCACGCCCGGCGGAATTCCCGCCTCGAGCGCAAGCTCGCCAAGACGGAGCGCCGTGAGCGGCGTCTCCTCCGCGGGCTTCAAGATCGCGGTGTTTCCTGCCGCGAGGGCCGGGGCGACCTTGCGCGCCGCGAGAAGCAGCGGGAAATTCCATGGAACGATCAGCCCCACGACGCCGAGCGGCTCGCGAAGCGTGTAGTTCAAGAAGGGGCCGCTGACCGGGATCGTGCGCCCCTCGAGCTTGGTCGCGGCCCCCGCGAAGTAATAGAAGATGTCCACGGTGGAGGGCAGGTCGACCTTCGTGGATTCCCAGATCGCCTTCCCCGTGTCGAGCGTCTCGAGCTGGGAGAGCTCGGCGGCCCTCTCGTTCACGAGGTCGCCCAGCTTCCAGAGGAGCCGTCCGCGCTCCGAGGCGGACATCTTGCCCCACGGCCCGTCGAGGGCCTGGCGCGCGGCCTGGACCGCGAGGTCGACGTCGGCTTGGTCTCCCTCGGCGACCTCGAGGAGCGTGTCCCCGGTCGCCGGGTTGATCGTGCGGAAGCGCTTACCAGAAAGCGACTCGCGCCAGTCGCCTCCGATCAGCATGCGGCCGCCGGATTTGAGCGCGGGTTTGGGCAGGGTCTCGGTCGGGTTCATCGGACCATCCTCTAACTCGGGTATTCGTACACGCCGCGCCCCACCTTTCGGCCGAGCCGGCCGGCTTTCACGTACTGGATGAGGAGCGGAGAGGGCCGGTACTTGTCGCCCAGCGTCCGGTGGAGATATTCCAGGATGCTGAGCCGCGTGTCCAGGCCGACCAGGTCGACCAGCTCGAAAGGTCCCATGGGGTGGTTCAAGCCGAGCTTCAAGGCCTTGTCGATGTCGCGGGCCGAGGCCACGCCCGATTCGAGCATCGCGAAAGCCTCGTTTCCGATCAAGACGTTGATCCGGCTCGTCACGAACCCCGGCGACTCGCGCACGAGGACGGTCTCCTTGCCCATGGTCCTCGACGCCTGCTCTCCGACCGCGAGGGTTTGGTCGCTGGTCTCCAGCCCGCGCACCAGCTCGACCAGACGCATCCGATGTACGGGGTTGAAGAAGTGCATCCCGAGGAATCGGGCGGGCCGGTCCGACGTCGCCGCAAGCTCCGTGATGCTGAGCGAGGAAGTGTTCGTCGCGAGGACGCCGTTGGGAGCGAGGAGCGGGGCGAGGTTTCTGTAGACCTCCGCCTTGATCGCGACCGATTCGGGCACCGCCTCGATCGCGAGATCGGCGCCCTTCACGACGTCATAGGTGGCGGAGTAGGTTAGCCGCTCGCGAGCTGCCCGGGCGGCGGCCTCATCGATCTCCGCCTTCTCGCGCGAGCGGTCCAGGATCTTCTCGATCTCCGCACGCGCCGACTGGAGCGCGCCGGGGTCCGACTCGATGACGCTCGTCTTGTATCCCGCGCGAGCCGAGGCGAGCGCGATCCCGCGCCCCATGATCCCCGCGCCGACAACGACGACGTTCTGTAGGGATCCGGCCTTGGTGGCTGCTCTGTCCTTTTCTTCTAGCGTTCGGGCCATGGGGGCTTCTCTATGGTATATGATGGCGGCGTGATGCGCTCTATCCTCGCTTTTGGCTTGGCTCTCCTGGTCCTCGCCGCCGAAGCCCCGGGTCTTTTCACCGAGACGCCGGTGTGCGCGGCCGTCGACGGCAGGGGGCAAGCCGTCACCTCGGTGCACGCCGCGGGCTCGGAACACGCGCCGGCCCCCGCGAAGTCCTGCTGCGGCACGGCCTCCTGCCCCATGCATGCCACAGGATGCGGCAAGACCGCGACGTGCCCCAGGGCCAAACCTGAGGCGACGCCGGCGGCCGCCGCGGAAGCCAGCGCCGGCGTCGAGGCGTCCGATGCCCGGCTCTGCGCCCCTTCGTGCGGCAGCGAAGGCGCCCGGGTGGTCCCTGGCGTCCCTGATCCCGGCACGCTCGACCCAACCCGCGCGCCGTCCACGCCTCTCACCGCGGCAGGGCCGGTTCCATTCGCGTCCGGCGAGCTTCCGAGCCGAAACCCCGTACCCGCCGATCCGCCTCCGCGCGTCTGACGCGCACGCCCTGCCGACATCCCTGACTCGGCGCTTTCGCCATCGAAGCGCCTCGAATTCGTTTCTATCGCGGAGGATGCATTCCATGGCTTGGCGCATCGTGGTCATTCTTGCTGCGCTCGCGCTCGTCCCCTCAGGCGCGCGGGCAAGCTGCGGCTCCGAGCACTGTCCGATCGACCTCGGCATGTCCTGGGAGCGCTCGCTGCTCACATTCGATCTGTCGCAGCAGTACATCGACCAGGATCATCCTCGCGTCGGAACGCACGACGCGGCGGTCGGAGCCATTCCCGGCCCCGAGGACGAGGTCCGTACGGTGAATCGGATCACGACCGCGCGGGCGATCTACCAACCGAACGAGAGCTGGACGATTGCGGGCTCGCTGCCCTTCGTGAACCGGTATCACGAGCACATCCACAACCAGCCGGGCAACCCGCCCGAGCGCATGCGATGGAGCTATCAGGGAGTCGGAGATCTGGAAGCTCTGGTTTCCCGAAATTTCGCGCGCGGCGAGGAACGAGCGACCCGCTACCACGTGGAGGCCGGCTTCAAGGCGCCCACGGGGGTCCGTCGCGTCGAAGAGTTCAATGGGCAAGAGCCCGAGCCGCCGGCCCGTCCGGGCAACGGCGCGTGGGGCGCGATCGCGGGCGTCGGAGCACTGTGGTCGCTCACGGCGAAGATGCCGGGAGGCGCCTATGGCGCCATGCCCGTCCGTCTCGGCTTGATGGGGAGAGCCAACGGACGCGGCACGGAGCGCTATCGCGTGGGCTCCGAGCTGCAGTCGGACCTCGGGCTGAGCTACCCTGTGACCCGCTCGCTCGAGGCGCTTCTTTCGGGAGACGTTCGACTCCGGGCGAAGGACGACGTGGGCAATACCGACGCCGAGGCAGGCCACACGGGCGGGACGTGGGCGTTCGTGAGCCCGGGGATCCGGGTCCATGCGATGGGGAAGACCGCCTTTTACGGTGTGGTCCAACTTCCCGTCTACCAGCGCGTGAACGGGATCAACCTCGTCTCCGACTTCAATCTGTACCTGGGCGTGAGCCGCGCGGCTCGGTAGGCGCGGCCGCGTGCGCGGTCGAGCCGGCCGCGTCAGACCCGCGGGAGCGTCACGCCCAGCTGGTTCTGGTACTTGCCCTTCTTGTCCTTGTAGGAGACCGCGGGCTCCTCGTCGCCTCCGAGGAAGAGGACCTGCGCGATCCCTTCGTTGGCGTAGATCCGCGCGGGAAGCGGCGTCGTGTTGGAGATCTCGAGGGTCACGTGCCCTTCCCATTCCGGCTCGAGCGGCGTGACGTTCGTGATGATGCCGCAGCGCGCGTAGGTCGATTTCCCGAGGCAGATCGTCATGACGTCCCTCGGGATCCGGAAATACTCGACGCTGCGTCCGAGCGCGAACGAGTTCGGCGGCACGATGCAGATCGATCCCTTGAAATCGACGAACGATTTCGCATCGAATTCCTTCGGATCGACGATCGTGCTGTTGATGTTGGTGAAGATCTTGAATTCATCGGCGATCCGGAGATCGTATCCATACGAAGAAATGCCGTAGGAAATCGTCCCCCCGCGAACCTGGTTCTCCTCGAACGGCTCGATCATGCGCTGCTCGCGGCACATGCGGCGGATCCATTTGTCGCTCTTGATCATGGCTGCCCCCGTTGAAATGGGCTCGACTCATGGTTTCGACCGGGCGCATTCTGCCACGGTCAGGCGGAGCGGGTCCAGGCGGCGTTCCACGAATGCGCCGTAGAAGGGGAGCCTCCGGCCGGCGGGGGGGCGGCGCCGACTCAGCCGAGGGGGACTCAGCCGACGGCCCGGCTAGCCGAGGACTCTCTGGATCTGCAGGGCGAGGGTCTCGATGTGGTAGGGCTTGTTGACGAATCCGTCCGCGCCTTCGCTGACGAGCGATTCCGCGGCGCCGCGATCGGAGAACCCCGTGGAGATCAGTATCGGGAGGCCCGGCTCGATCTCGCGGAGCTTGCGCAGGGTTTGGAACCCGTTCATGCCGGGCATGACGATGTCGAGGAGAACCACGTCCGGCCGCGCTCCCGCCCGCATACAATTCACGGCGGCCTCCCCTGACGGGGAAGTCAGCACGGAATAGCCAAGGTAGGTGAGGATCTCCGACGCGACGAGGAGTACGGGCTCTTCGTCGTCGATGACGAGAACGGTGCGTTTGATGTCTTCCACGGGGCTCCCGAGAGGTGAGAAAGCGCCTAGCCCAACCGAACGATCCATCGGCAGCCGGCGGCCAAAACTTGACTTCGCCGGGGGACCGGCTCACGTATAATTCCCGCCCCATGGAACGACGCCTCTACATCGAGACCTACGGCTGCCAGATGAACGTGGCCGACTCGGAGCTCATGCTGGGGCAGCTCGGCCGCGCGGGGTACCGCAGGGTGGAGCGGGCGGACGAGGCCGACGTGATCCTCGTGAATACGTGTGCCATCCGTGAGCACGCGGAGCAGCGTATCTACGGCCGGCTGGGCGAGCTGACGCGGCACAAGTTGCGCCGCCCCGGCGTCGTGCTGGGGGTGGCGGGCTGCATGGCGCAGCATCTGCGCGCGAAGCTGATCGAGCGCGTCCCCCTGGTGGACCTCGTGGTCGGGCCGGACGGCTACCGCCGCCTGCCCGAGCTGATCGAGGAGGCGCGCGAGGAGCCCACGCTCGCGGTCCGATTGAGCCGTGTCGAGACCTACGGAGATCTCGTCCCCGCCCGGGCCGACGGGGTGCGCGCCTGGGTCAGCGTCATGCGCGGCTGCGACAAGTTCTGCACGTTCTGCATCGTCCCCTACGTGCGGGGCCGCGAGCGGAGCCTGCCCGCCGGCGAAGTGCTGCGCCAGGTCGAGCACGCCGCCGCGGAAGGATTTCGCGAGATCGTCTTCCTCGGGCAGACGGTGAACGCCTACCGTGACGGCGACGTCGACTTCGCCGAGCTTCTGACCCGCGCGAACCGCGTCGCGGGGATCGCCCGGATCCGGTTCACGTCGCCGCATCCTTCCGACATGAGCGACCGCTCGATCGAGGCGATGGCCGCCTGCGAGAAGGTCCCGCCGCACCTCCACCTCCCGCTCCAGTCGGGCTCCGATTCCGTGCTCGCGCGGATGCGGCGCATCTACACAGTGGAGGGGTACGAGCGCCTGGTTGGAAAGATCCGCGGCGCGATACCCGGAATCGCCCTCTCGACCGACATCATCGTGGGTTTTCCCGGCGAGAGCGACGAGGACTTCGAAGCGACGCGGGGCGTGATGGAACGAATCGGGTATGAGAGCGCCTTCATCTTCAAGTATTCTCCGCGTCCCGGGGCCCGATCGGCGGACTGGCCCGAGACGGTGGACGAAGAGGAGAAGACCCGGCGCATCACGCTCCTGATCGAAGAACAGAAAAATCGGTCGCTCCTCAAGAACCAGTCGGACATCGGCTCGACCGCCGAGGTCCTGGTCGAGGGCGCGACCCGGCGGACCCCGTCCGAGTGGTTCGGAAAATCAGCGCATTTCAAGACGACCGTGTTCCGGCACCGAGGAGAGCGCGTGGGAGATCTCATCTCGGTTCGGGTCGCGGCGGCGACGCCACACGCGGTACTGGGGGAGAGAGTACGAGCAGCAAACTTCGCGGCCGTGGAGGACGTCTTGGCCTGAGGCTTCGCCCGGCCGTCCTGATCCTTCCCCTCCTTTCCGCTCTCCTCGCCCCTCCCCGCGCCCGCGCCGTTGTTCCCCCGGGCGTCCGGTATCGAATCGACGTCGCCCTCGATCCGCTGCGGCATCGCCTTACCGGACATGCGTCCATCACGTACCGAAGCGGCGCGGATTCCGTGCTCCACGCGATCTATCTCCATGCCTACCCCAACGCGTTCCGTGATCACCGCACGATCTTCGCCCAGGAAGGGGAGCGCGAGGGGGAGGACTACGCGATCCGGCTCGCGTCGCCGCGCGACCGGGGATGGATGACGATCGATTCGGTCACCGCGGGCGGCGCCCCAGCCGGCTTCGTCCTGGACGAGACCGTGGCGAGGGTCGATCTGCCGCGGCCCCTGGCACCTCGGGACTCGGTCACGATTCAGCTCCGGTTCGAGGTTCAGGTTCCGAAGCCGTTCGCCCGATTCGGCCACGAGGGGGACGCCTATTCGATCGCCCAGTGGTACCCCAAGCTCGTGGTGTACGACGACCTTGGCTGGCATCCCGATCCGTACCATTACCTCTCGGAGTTCTACGGCGACTACGGCACGTTCGACGTCGCGATCACCCTTCCCGACCGCTTCTGGGTGGGCGCGACCGGAGTTCTGAAGGGGGCCGTCGGAGGGGATAACGAGATTCCGCTCGCGGATCGCGAGATCGCGGGTGACAGCGTGACCGTGCGCCTCCGTGTGGTCCTGGCCGATTCCCTCCGGGCCCGATGGCCCCGGACCATGCTCGAAGTGGAAACCGACATGGAGAGGTCGGACGGCAGGGGTCGCGGGCCGCTCGAGGTGAAGCGGGAGAAAGGCGTCCGGCTCCGGGTGCCGCGCTCGGCACCGGTCCACTACAGCTATTCGTGGGTGGACTCGGAAGAGGAGTCCCGGAAGGAGGCCGACGCCGCGGGGATGCCCGGGCCGCTCCACCTGATCCGGGCCTCGCACGACACGACGCTGGTCGATACCCTCCGGGCGTTGGCCTCCAAGACCGCACCCAGGGACAGCCTCCTCCCCTCGCTCAAGACGCTCCGCTTTCACGCCGACCGCGTCCACGATTTCGCATGGGTCGCCTCTCCCGAGTATGTCCGCGGCGACACCACATGGAACGGGATCGCGATCCGCGCCCTCGCGTACCGGGAGGATCAGGATCGCTGGCGCGACCAGAAGAGCTTCGTTTCCTCGGCGATGGAGTTCATGAACCGCGAGGTGGGCCCCTACGTCTGGCCGAGCTTCACGAGCGCCGAGAGCTACGTCGGCGGCGGCGCGATGGAGTACCCGATGCTGATCATGAACGAGCCGGATCTCCCGTCCGCCTGGTACGAATGGTTCGACGCGACGATCGGCCACGAGCTGGCCCACAACTGGTTCTACGGAATGCTGGGAAGCGACGAGCGCGCGCATCCGTGGCTCGACGAGGGGTTCACCCAGTATATGGAGGACCGCTACGGCGACTGGAAATATCCGCATGGATTGTTCAAGCGCCGGAAGCTTCTCCCCTGGGCGGGCCCCGTCCGGGATTTCTTCTCGGACGAGAATCGCTATCTGGCGCGCGTCTACGCGCGCGACGAGCAACCGATCGCCACGCCGTCCGAGGCGTATCACGGCTGGACGTGCTATGGGGTCGGCGCCTACAGCAAGCCCGCGATGATGCTCCACACGCTCCGCGCGTACCTCGGCGACTCCACGTTCAGCGCCTTCCTTCACGAATACTACCGAAGCAACCTGCTCCGCCACCCGCGTCCCGCCGACGTGGTGAAGGCGGCGGAGCGGGTCTCCGGGCTCGATCTCGACGGGTGGTTCCGGCGGTGGATCGAGGGAACGGGCATCCCGAGCTACTCCATCCACCGCGTTCACCATCAGCGGATCGAGGGGGAGCGCATCGCGACCGTGACCGTCCGCCGCAAGGGCGAGCGGGTGGATCCGGTCACCGTCGAGGCGAGATTCGCGGACGGCACGCGCGGCAGGCTGCTCGTCCCGAAGGGCCGCGGCGACGCTTCGGTGGTCTTCAGAGGGGCGAGCCGCGTGCGGAAGGTGATCCTGGATCCCGACCACGACGAGATCGAGCTGAATCGCCTCGACAACCAGAGCGGCATCCCACCCCTTCGCCTCGAGCCGCTCTACGACTTTCGATCTTCGGAGGCGATGACCTTCCTCTACGGGCCCGTGGTCTGGCACGGCCGGGCGGAAGGGGCGCGGCTCGGACTCTGGACCGCGGGCCGGTATCTCGCCTCCAGCGAGTTCCCCGAGGGGGTCGTGAGCGTGGGCGGGAGCCTTATCGTCGGGACTCGGCGCGGGGATCTCTCGTGGAGCGCATGGATGGGACGGCGGGTCGGAGCGCTCGGCGCGCGCGGACGGCTCGCGCTGGAGACCGCGCGCGACGAGGGACTCTTCCGGGCCGGAGTCCGCGCGGGGAATCTCGCGACGGAGCCGGGAAGGCGTCACCCCTATCGCGCCTGGCAGCTCGCCTTCGACTATCGCGAGCGCTACGACCTGGAGCCGGTGGACCCGCGGTATGGGTCGCCGGGGAAGGGCCTGCACGGGAAAGCGGCCCTCGCGCTGGACACCCAGGGGCCGCGCCGCGCGGAGCACGTCGAGATCGACGCGCGCGCCGGATCCACGGCGTTCCGGTCCGACGGCGATCCGGATCCCGCGTTCCACTACGAGCGTGTGTCCCTGGAGGCGCGTCAACGGCTCGATCTCCTGCCGCGCGGCAACGTGGGACTTTCGTGGAGGATCTTCGCGGGCTCCGCGTTCGATCGGCCGCAGCGCGACCTCCTGTTCGACGCCGCGGAGGGGAACCGTATCGATTCGCTCGGCCGGTTCTACCTCAACGACCGCGGACCGCTGCTCGCGTCGGGGCATTACTGGCTCGTGGGCGGCGGCGGGCTTCGAGGCTATCGTGGCCGCGCGGCGCTCGGGAAGCGCGTGTGGGGCCTGAACGCGGACCTCGAGCTTCCGGTGCCGCGCGTGTCTGTGTCGGTCTTCGGGGATCTCGGGCGGATCGAGGCAACCGGCCTGGGCGAATCGGCCGACAAGTCCGCGGCTCCTTCCTCCGCCGAGGCGCGTGACTTCGTGGGCCGCGTACTCGCCGATGCGGGTGTGTCGTGGTCCCTCGGCCCCATCCGGTTCACGGCGCCGCTCTGGGTCGGCCGTCCCGAGTCGGGAAAAAGGCCGTGGCGCTTCCGGTGGCTCGTCTCGATCGAATCATTCCCGATCTCGTTCTGATAGGCGCCGGGAGCGGTCCTCGTCGGTGTCCTACCGGACACCGCCCCGTCCTCCGTCGACTTGACAGCGTCTCGGACCGGGCAGAGAATTGCCCTCGGTGAAGGCGGAAGGGCCAGCGTCCCAGGCGACCGAACCGCGGAGGGTCCTGATGAACGTCGAGATCAAGTACTGCACCGAATGAGGCTATAAAGATAAGGCCGCCGGTCTGGCGGCCGAGCTGAAGAAGCGACTGGGCGTTGAATCGAAGCTGATCCCGGGCGGGGGCGGTGTGTTCGACGTCTCCGTGGACGGCAAGGTGATTTTCTCCAAGAAGAAGGTCGGCAGATTCCCCGAGACGCAGGAAATTCTCGGGGCGCTGCCAAAAGAGAGCTAGCAGGGGGGATCCATGCGTACCTGTTCGATGCTCGCCGCAATTCTCTGCATCGGCCTCGCTCCGGTGTCCGGGGCGCCGAGCGCACGCGCCGCAGCACCCGAAATCATCCGCCGCGAGACGCTCCCGAACGGGCTCCGCGTCATCCTCGTGGAGAACCATTCCAAGCCTCTGGTTGCCGCCTGCATCGTGGTGAACGGGGGGAGCCGCACCGAACCCCCCGCGCTCTCGGGCCTGAGCCACTACTACGAGCACCTCATCTTCCGCGGCGGGTCGCTCAAGCAGGGCGAGCTCGAATTCCGAAAGCGGATGCAGCGGATCGGAGAGGAGAGCGGCGGGTACACCACCAACGACTACACCTGTTACGGATTCACCGCGCCCCAGGAGAATTTCGACGAGGCGCTCGACCGCTCCGTCGACGCGTGGATGAATTTGAAGCTGAGCCAGGAGAAGGTGGCCAAGGAGCGGCAGGTCGTGATGGAGGAGTACAACCAGGGGGAGGACCGGCCCGACCACAAGGTCTACTACCAGATCGAGCGGCTCATGTTCCGCGACCA
>Ga0137399_10001521_pt1 | contig 10724 bp, 9 predicted proteins | sample czorhiz316metaG_FD_104810 | JGI IMG/M metagenome (GOLD analysis project Ga0137399, IMG submission 104810) | Vadose zone soil microbial communities from Angelo Coast Range Reserve, California, USA - czorhiz3.16 metaG | ecosystem: Environmental > Terrestrial > Soil > Vadose zone | place: USA...
AGGGACATGAGGACACTGGCGGCTGTCCTGGACGCGCTGGACGGCTACGCGCTGCAGCAGGGCCGCGCCTTGACCGTTCCGCTGCTGAGGCACTGGCTGCGCGAGCAGGCCGGTAGAATGCCGGACGAATGAGACTGGCCCTGTTAGATTTCGGATCAGGCCTGACCGCGTGAGGCAGCGCCGGTGATCCATCGGCTGGTCAGGCGGGTCCAGACGCTGCTGTCGGGCAGGCCACGGCTGCGCAAGTCGCCGCGCCGGATCCCGGCATCCGAGCACGGAATCGATCGGCAGGCGGTGTCGCGCTCGGCGATCCGGGTTTGCGAGACGCTGCAAGCGGCCGGCCACCGCGCCTATGTGGTCGGCGGCGCCGTGCGCGATCTGCTGCTGGGGATCGCGCCGAAGGACTTCGATGTGGCCACGGACGCCACGCCCGAGCAGGTCAAGTCCCACTTTCGCCGCGCGATCATCATCGGGCGGCGGTTCCGGCTGGTGCATGTGATGTTTGGAGCCGAAACCATCGAGGTGTCGACGTTCCGCGCCCTTGACGCCAGCGAGCGCGATACCGACGAGCACGGCCGCGTGCTGGCCGACAACGTGTTCGGCGAGCAGTACGAGGATGCGGCGAGACGCGATTTCACGATCAACGCGCTGTACTACGACCCGGGCACGCAAGAGGTGCTCGATTATCACGACGGAGTGCGTGACATCCGCCGGCGCCGCTTGCGGATCATCGGTGACCCCGAGACGCGCTACCGCGAGGATCCGGTTCGGATGTTGCGCGCGGTGCGTTTCGCGGCCAAGCTCGGATTTGAGATCGACCCCGCCACGCGGGCTCCGATCGCGCGGCTGGCGGGCCTGATCGAGAACGTTCCGGCGGCGCGCCTGTTCGACGAGATGCTCAAACTGCTCACCAGCGGCCACTCGGTGGCCTGCATCTCGCAATTGCGCGCCGAAGGGCTGCACCACGGGTTGCTGCCGTTGCTGGACGTAATCCTGGAGCAGCCGCAGGGCGAGCGGTTCGTCATGCTGTCCCTTGCCCGCACCGACGAGCGGGCGCGCGCCGGCAAGCGCGTGGCGCCCGGGTTCCTGTTCGCCACGCTGCTGTGGCACGAGGTGCTGTCCAAGTGGAACAGCCGCCTGGCGGCCGGCCAGCACCGGATGCCGGCGCTGGAGGCCGCCATCGACCAGGTGCTGGAATCGCAGACCGAAAAGCTCGCCATCCAGCGGCGCTTCACCTCCGATATGCGCGAGATCTGGACCCTGCAGCCGCGCTTCGAGCGCCGCACCGGACAGGCCCCGCTGCGTCTGCTCGAACACCTCCGGCTGCGGGCCGGATATGATTTCCTGATGATCCGCTGCGCGGCCGAGGAGGCCCCGGCGGAGCTGGGTGAATGGTGGACCCGATTCCTCCATGGGACCGATGAGGAGCGAGCAGCTCTGATGCAGGAAGCAGGTAAAGCCAGTACCGGGACGGGCGCCCGACGCCGGCGGCGGCCGCGCCGTCGCCCAGCAGAAGCCACGTGACCGCAAGGACATGAGACAGGCGTACATAGGGCTCGGCGCCAACCAGGGCGATCTGCTCGCGACGCTCAATGCGGCAGTGCAGTCGCTCAGCTCGCTCGAGCAGTCGAAGTTCGTTGCCGCATCACCCTTTTACCGGTCGGCGCCGATCGAGGCGAGCGGCCCGGACTACCTGAACGCGGTGGTGCGCATCGACACCGACCTGGAGCCCTATGGGCTGCTGCTTCATCTGCTCGAGATCGAAATGATGTTCGGCCGCAAGCGCGGCGGCGGGGCCGACTCCCGCCGCAACGCGCCGCGCAACATCGATCTGGATCTGCTGATGGTTGGCGACCTGATCATCCGCAGCGCTCCACTGGTGCTGCCCCACCCCCGGATGCACGAACGGGCCTTCGTGCTCAGGCCTCTGCTGGACCTGGCGCCGGATCTGATGGTGCCGGGGCACGGCTCAGCCGCGCACCTGCTGTCGCGGGTCTCGGATCAGATCATCGTGCCGTTCAGTCCGGAAAACGGAGCCGATCAGCGCGCAGATGCCGCAAACGGGCCCGACGAGCGTGCGGATCCGGAGAGCGCACCCGAACAACACGCGGATCCGGCCAACGGCCGCGACCCTGGAAAAGGTCCCGAACAACACGCGGATCCGGAAAACGGACCCGAACAACACGCGGATCCGGCCGCAGACCCCGGCAAGGAATAATTCCGGGCCCTCGCGGGCCTGCGATCATCGCCACATGGGCGACCCCGCGCAGTTGCGCCATATCGTGATCGAGGGCCCGATCGGAGCCGGCAAGACGTCGCTCGCGCAGCGGCTTGGGCAACGTCTGGGCGCACAGCTCATCCTGGAGCAGCCGGATGCCAATCCGTTTCTCGAACGCTTCTATCGCGACCGCAAGCGCTACGCGCTGCCGACCCAGCTGTGCTTCCTGCTGCAGCGGGCGGCTCAGATCGCCGAGCTTGGGCAGTTGGACCTGTTCCGGCATCAGGTCGTCACGGATTTCCTGCTCGACAAGGACGCCCTGTTCGCGCGCCTGACCCTGTCGGACGAGGAACTGAAGCTGTATCAGACGATCCACGCGCAGATCGCGCCCCGCGCGCCGGCCCCGGACCTCGTGATCTACCTGCAGGCCGGGGCCGAGACGCTAGCCGAGCGGGTAGCGCGCCGCGCCAACCCGATCGAGGCGGGCATCTCCGAATCGTACCTGCGGGCGCTGGCAGAAAGTTACGCGGGCTTCTTTCACCAGTACGATGCGGCGCCGCTGCTGATCGTCAACAGCGAACACCTGGATCCGATTACGCGCGACGAGGACCTGCAGCTTTTGCTGGCGCGCATCCAGGCCATGCGGGGCCGCCGGGAGTACTTCAATGTGGCAAGCTGAGCCTCGCTTCCCGCGGGAAAGCAAGCAACGATGAAAGTGGTACGCACGATCGAAGAGCTGCGCGACCAGCTGCACGGGCAGAGCCGCGTGTCGTTCGTGCCGACGATGGGCAACCTGCACGCGGCGCACCTTTCGTTGATGGCGCTGGCGGGGCGCCATGGCGATCCGGTGGTCGCGTCGATCTTCGTCAACCGCCTGCAATTCGGCCCGAGCGAGGATTTCGAACACTACCCGCGCACGCTGCAGGAGGACATCGAAAAGCTGCAGCAGCAAAACCGCGTCTACGTTCTGTTCGCCCCGGACGAGCGCGAGATGTACCCGGAGCCGCAGAGCTACCGCGTCAGCCCGCCTTCGGACCTGGGCGACATTCTGGAAGGCGAATTCCGCCCCGGTTTCTTCGTCGGCGTGACCACGGTCGTGCTGAAGCTTTTTTCGTGCGTTCAGCCGCGCGTGGCGGTGTTCGGCAAGAAGGACTATCAGCAGTGGATGATCGTGCGGGCCATGTGCCGCCAGTTCTCGCTGCCGACGCAGATCGTGCCGCACGAAACGGTGCGCGATGCCGACGGCCTGGCCCTTTCCTCGCGCAACCGCTACCTGTCGGACAAGGAGCGGCGCGAAGCGCCGCACCTTTATCGCGCGCTCGGGGACGTGCGCAAGCGGCTGCTGGGCGGCGAGCGCGATCTGGCGCGCCTGCAGGACGAGTGCATCGCCGAGCTCGCCGCGAGCGGCTGGCAGCCCGATTACGTGGCGATCCGCCGTCAAAGCGATCTGAAGTTGCCGACCCCGCAGCAGGTCGAAGCGGCCGAGCCGCTGGTCGTGCTGGCGGCTGCGAAGCTGGGCATGACGCGGCTGATCGACAATCTGGAGATCTGAGGGATAATCCGTGCCCCGCGCCGGGATGGCGGAACTGGTAGACGCGCCGGACTCAAAATCCGATTAAGCTGCCCCGCGCTTTCCGTTTTCCCTCTGTAGCGGGCGCTTCCGATGGTGAGCAGCGGCTAGCACCGATCCCAGGCAAATTAGGATTACGGTGCTCTATCCGCTTGCAGGTGCCGGTAGACCATCGCCCTGAACAGAGCCAGCGCGGCTGTTCCGTTGGCCCTGTCACGGGAGCGCTGATCGTCGCGCCGTTTAAGTGCGGGAGTGCTACCGTTTCCGAAATCCGTGGACACATTGACGACGTGCTTGTCGTTGTCTACCCAATAGCTTCCTTTATAGGTCACTCCGCCAATCGTGGATTGAACCGGTTGGTAGCCTTCTGGAAGTGATGACATAACCCGCCCGTGAAAAGGAGTTGGAGCTCAGTTTACCGCTGTCGAGCCCAGATCTGCGGAACGTACCAGACTCTGACCCCGAAGGTGCCATTCGCCCAATTTCCACTCCCTAAACGCACCGCCCATCCGATACGCATCGACAAATCTGAGGCATTGGCCGGATTTCCCAGAAGCATCTGAACGGCCGCATTGGGTCGAGGCTGTGTGCAAACCGCCGCGGTCGGGTTTCGATGAGCAGCGGTCCGGCATCAAGACTATCGCGACCGTCGCTCCGAGTTGCGCTTGAACTTTTGGAGGACTTCCTTCCGTCTACGTTTTCATGAACTCGATCAGCGGCTGGACACCAAGAATGCTGATCGCCCGTTTCATGTTGTAGGCCAACACGTGCAAACTCATCTCGGTTCGCACTTTCGGCAAGGTCTTTGTCAGGAAATGCGTCGATCCCATCCACGCCTTCAGGGTCCCGAAGGCATGTTCGACCGTTTGCCGGCGTAGGCGCGAGGCATTCGGAGTCTGATCAAGCCGCTTTTGCATCGCGTCCAATACGTGCTCGTGTTCCCAGCGCTTGATGTACCGATAGGTGGCGGTCGTGCACTGTTTCTTGATCGGGCATGCCGGGCAGGCCAAGGTCCAGTAAAGATGTAACCTCACCCCATCGTCGACCCTCGAATGGCGCAAGATTGCACGCTGCCCAGCAGGACATCGGTATTCATCCCGTTTGGCGTCGTAGACGAAGTCGCGCTTGTCGAATCGGCCTTCGGCCCTGGCGTTCGAGGTCACCGGCTTGGGAACGAGGGTCTTGATCCCACTCTCCTCGCACTGCCGGATCTGTTCCCCTGTGAAGTAACCGCGGTCGGCCAGCACCGTCACCTTCTTGGTGCCAATCGCGTCGCGCGCCTGGTTGGCCATCGGCGCTAGTTGGTTGTGGTCATGGCCTTCGTTCGTCACCTCGTGCGCCACGATCATGTGGTGCTGCGTGTCGACCGCCGCCTGCACGTTGTAGCCCACGATGCCAGTGCCTCGGCCGCTGGTGGCCATCGACCGGGCGTCGGGGTCTGTGAGCGAGACCTGTTGGTCCGGCGTCTTCGGCAGCTCCCTTTCTATCTTGCCCAGTGCCCGAATGTGCTCCTTGACCTTGGCAATCTTCTCCTTCAGCTGCGATACGCGGGCCTCCGGCACTAATGTCGGTTCGCGGTCGGCGCGGTCCAGTTCGTTCAGATACCGATCGATGCTCTCCTCGAGCTGCTTCCTTCTGGCCGTCAGCTTGTGGGGAGTGAAGTTCTTGTCCCGATTGTTCACCGCCTTGAATTTGCTGCCATCGATGGCGACCAGCGCATCGGAGAACAGCCCCAGCCGGCGACTCAGCTCGACGAACTGCCGGCAGACCTTGCGGATCGCCTCCCCGTTATCCCGACGGAAGTCGGCGATCGTCTTGAAGTCCGGCATCAGCTTGCCCGTGAGCCAGATCAGCTCCACGTTGCGCTGCGCCTCCCGCTCCAGTCGGCGGCTGGACTGAATGCGGTTCAGGTATCCGTAGATGTAGATCTTCAGCAACGTGGCTGGGTGATATCCCGGCCGGCCCGTCTCAGCTGGCTCAGCCCTTCCAAACCCTAGCTCACCCAGATCCAGCTCTTCGACGAAGGCGTCAACCACCCGGATCGGATTGTCGTCCGTGATCCATTCATCGAGGCTTTCCGGAAACAAGACACTTTGTGTTCGCTCCTCACCCTCGATGAATCGGCCCATCAAACCTCTCCGTCCTCGCGATTCGCCATTGTGCACCTCACAGAGGACTTTTCACACAGCCTCGGTCGTCAAGGAAAAACTGCGCCCGCTCTAAACGGCACACCGAAGGAGACCGCAGTGGAGGGCTCAGCCGACACTCGAAACACGCCCGACGGATTGCTCGACTCATCACGCATCGTCGCTTGATCGCGCGATTGTGCGGCGCTTGCTACCGGTCGCGCGTTTAGCGCTCCACATCCCCAGAGCGAAACTGGTCGGTGACCTGATGGGCGAGGATGACCCCGCTCGCATGCACCGGCGCGCCGGCGACGCGCAGCCCCTCGGCCGTGAAGGTGTTGCAGGTCCGCACGAGGTCATAGGTGGCGCCCGAGGCGTAGAAGACGCTGCCGGGGAACGGCCCCGGCGCCAGGCGGATCGGCCGGCCGTCGGGACCCTTTTCGAGGTAGCCCCACAGGTAGTCGCGGCGGTCGAGCCCCGGCCGGGAAATGCCGCGGGGAAAGATCTCGGCCTCGGGAAAGGTGTCGGTGGGCGAGGTGGTGACCGCAATGACCAGCATTACCGCCGTGCTGGGGAAGGCGGCGCCGACCAGGTCGCCGGACCCCGGATGGCCGGCCATGTAATACTCCCGCTGTCCCCAGCCGAAGACGAGTTCGCGCGCCCGGCGAAATCCGACACCAGCACCGTGAGCGGGCCATGGATGTCGGCGGCCGCCACGCCGATTTCGGTGTGCCAGTCCGCAGCAATCACGTCGACGGAGGAAATCGGGGCTGCCCCGCCCTTGTAGGGCCGCACCGGCGTCCAGGCGCAGCCCGGCAGCAGGGCCGGCACCGTGGACGCGAGAAAGTGAAGGATCCGCCATGGCAGCGCCAAGAGCCCGCGCTCGCAAAATGCCGTTTGCAGAAACGAAAGAGGCGTTCGCAAGCTTCTACTGATCGATGCGCGCGACCTCAACGAGGCGCTTCCGCTCGCGTCAGCCCGCCTGAAGCTGCCCCGACTTACGGGCCGTGGCCGATCTCCTGCCGGTTGGCAATTTCGGGCGTAACGTCGAGCCGTTATCCGGAGCTTCGGAGGCAGAATCATGAAACGCATCCTATACGCGGCGTCGGCGCTCTTCATGGCTATCGCGCTGGTACCGGGTGCCCGCGCGGCGTTGCCCGGAAACAGCGCCGAAGGCAAGCGCTTGCATGACGCCAACTGCACCGGGTGCCACAACACCGGCGTCTACACGCGCAAGGATCGATCGGTCCGCTCTATGGATGGCCTGAAGCAGCAGTTGGAGAACTGCAGTCACATGGCAGGAAAGCGGTTCTCGGCGATCGAGACCCAGAACCTCCTCGAGTATCTGAACGATACTTTCTATCAGTTCCGCTAGCTGCGCGACAGGAATCGTCAGCGTCCCGTTTGCCATTCAGGGATAGCAGAGGCCCGCAACCGCGGTCCAGGAACCCCCTGGACTAGGCTGCGCCGTGCGGCCTTCGGATCTCGGGGGTCATCCGGGTCTGCAGCCTCAGCGCACCAACAGCGCGTCGAGAAAGGCGAAGTGATCGCGGCCAGCGGGCCGCCATTGCAGGGTCGTATCCAGAAGTCCGGAGCAGGCGGGCGCGGCAGATGCCGCGCCCCGGTCTTCAGATCTTCTCGAAGCCTCCAACGGCGACGCGACCGTTGCCGATGCGGAATGCGCCAATTTTCATGAATTCCTCTTTCTCAGTTGGTGGGTACGTCGACCGTCCTGCCAGTCTTGGCCGCTTCGGCGATGGCCTCGGTTACGCGCAGGTTCTGCAACCCGTCGCGCCCGCTCACCAGCGGCACGGTCTCGCCGCGAATCACCGCTGCGAAGTGCTCGATCTGCAATGCGAGCGGATCGGCTCGTTCCAAAGGAATCGTTTCGGACTTGAATGGCTTCCACCAAGAGCGGTCTTCCTTCCTGGCGTAATACTTGAGCCGCATCGTCGGCACCGCCAGGGAGCCGTCCGATCCGATTACCACATAGGCATCCTCGTCTGGGTAGGTCGGATATGCCTTGTTCTCCTGCGAGGTTTGTTCCCAACTCTTGGGCGAGGCCGCCGTATCGGACAGCAGGAAACTGCCTAGGGCTCCATTCTCGAAGCGCAAATTGATGGCGACGGTATCTTCTACCGCGAACTTGCGGGTTGCGTTTGATGCGACCGCTTGCACCGCCACGATTTCGCCCACCATGGCGCGCAGGTTGCCTACCTCGTGGACCATGTTAATCAGGATGGGTCCGCCGCCTGGTTCCTTGCGCCACGAGTACGGGCCGTCGAAATAGTCATCGGGTTTGTAAAACACCGCACTCCCGATCACCCCGACAATCGGGCCCAGGATGCCCGACTTCACGATTTCCACCGCCTTGTGCAGGATCGGGCTGTGCGGACGGTGATGCCCAACGAGGAGCTTCGCGTTGACGCGTTCGGCCGCCTCGACCAGGCGCTTGCCTTCGTCAAGCGTGTGTGCGAGGGGCTTCTCCACCAAGACCGGTATTCGGGCCGCGATGCACTCCAAGCCTTGCTCGACATGCATGTGATTGGGGGTAGCCAGCACCAGGCCGTCGGGCCGATCCTTGGTGAAGCACTCCTGCAGTGACTGGTACAGCGGCACACCTTCCCTATTCGCTACTTCGACGGCCTTGGGCGACGGATCGATGATGGCCGAGAGCTTCGCGCCCTGACTCTTCTGTGTTTCCTCGATGTGGCGGAGGCCGATCGCTCCGGCACCGGCTACTGCGATACGTACCTTTTCCATGGAGACTCCTTTTGATTTGCGTTGCGCAAGTGCGGCCAGTAGCTGCCGGTCACTACCGGCTACTGGATGCCGCGGAAACCGCTGCTAGATCCGATCTACACATCGCTTGTGCGCTCGAGACATTCATCGGAAGTTCATATCCTCATCGCGCCCGCAGCGTGCTGCCCAGCGATGTACCCGAAGGTCATTGCGGGACCGAGGTTGATGCCCCCTGATGGGTAGAACCCACCCAGGACGCTGGCCATGTCAGTGCCCACCGCATAGAGGCCGGCAATCGGTCGGTCGTCGCGACCGAGCACTTGAGCAAATCCATTCGTCTTCAGCCCCGCGAATGTCCCGAAGCTGCCGGGCAGCACCTTCACCGCGTAGAACGGACCTTGATCAATCGGCGCGACGCACGGATTGGGGCTATGCAACGGATCGCCTTGCTTGCGGTTGTAGGGCGTCGACCCGCGTCCAAACTCGGGGTCCCCACCCTGACGCGCAGATTCGTTGTAGGCCCTGACGGTCTTGGCCAAGGCGTCGGGAGCGATGCCGCACACCTTCGCAAGTTCGTCGATGGAATGGCCACGCTTCAGATAGCCACTGCGAAAATAAGGTGTCAGAGGCAACGGGAAAGGCTTCGCGAAGCCCAAACCGTATCGGCGCTGGAAGCGATGATCACAGACAAGCCATGACGCCACCTCCTGTCCTTCTGGCACCGCTGCCACCATGGCCGACGTGTAGTCGTAGTAGCCGCCGGCTTCATTGACGAAGCGCTTGCCATTGGCCAGTACACCGATCACACCCGGCTTGGCCCGGTCGATGATGTGCGGGAAGTGACCAATGCTTCCGTCCGCGTACCGCACCTTCGATACCGGCGCCCAGGCGACGGGCGAGGCCAGGTCCGTGACCAATGAACCGCCGGCCGACTCGCCCAGACTGATGCCGTCGCCGGAGCAACTCGCAGGCGGCAGCGCAAGATGCTCTGTGCCGGTGGGCGTGCGCGGGAACAGTGCTTTGCGCCGCTGCACGTCGTTGGGGAAGCCCCCCGCGGCCAGTACGACGCCTTTCGCCGCGCGAATTTCGATTTCCCCTTGTGCGGTTGATACCACCGCACCCCGCACGACACCGTCCTCCAGTATCAAACGCTTGGCCGGCGCGGACTCGATGAGTTTGACTCCCAGCTTCTCAGCCGACTTCGCGAGCCGCGCAACCAGCGCCACGCCATTGACTAACTGCATCGCGCGTCCGTACATCGCTAGATCCAACAGGTGGCGACAAAAGCGCTTGCTAACATGCAGCAGCGATTTGAACGAACGGGTCACGCTGAGAAAGGCCATGAGGTCGGCGCCAGCCATAATCGGCATGCCCATGAACGAGGTTTCGCGCATCGTCTTCCGAAGGCGACGCATCAACCGGCGGCCCACTTCTCGGCCATCGTACGGCGCGGCGATCACTTGATGCCCTTGCGTCCCGGCGCCCGGCACACCGCCGTGAATGTCGGGAATCGCGTTCCCATCGACAAACTGAAGCTCGGTGTGTTCTTCGAAAAACGCCACCATGCGCGGACCGTTGTCGAGGAACGCGTCGACGCGCGACGCGTCATATCGATCGCCGAGCTCGTGCTTGAGGTAGATCCGTGGCTGCTGCGGATCCTCATCGATCCCGGCGCGCTTCGCGAGCGGATTGCCTGGCACCCACATCCATCCGCCCGACCAGGCGGTCGCGCCGCCGAACACGGGATCTTTCTCCACGACGATTACCTTGAGACCGTGCCAGGCGGCGGTTACCGCGGCGGCGAGGCCGGAGGCTCCGGAGCCGACGACGAGCAGGTCGCAATTCATCCGACTTGCGTCGGTCGCTTTCGCGGGTGTCATCATCACCCCTTGCGAGCACCTGCCGGCCGAGCGGCCGCGGGCGACGGATCGTCGAGTTGCGCGAGCACGCGCTTGGTCGCAGCCAGCGCGCGGCGTGCGCGCTCGGTGGCACCGACGGTCTTTGCCAGCGTAAGCGTCGGCACTTCGAGGCTCAACGGGAGGTCACGCGGCAGGGCGCGCAGCAGACC
>Ga0137399_10001522_pt1 | contig 10722 bp, 9 predicted proteins | sample czorhiz316metaG_FD_104810 | JGI IMG/M metagenome (GOLD analysis project Ga0137399, IMG submission 104810) | Vadose zone soil microbial communities from Angelo Coast Range Reserve, California, USA - czorhiz3.16 metaG | ecosystem: Environmental > Terrestrial > Soil > Vadose zone | place: USA...
AGGACGAGAAACTTCGCCCCTGGATGCAGCCGATCTATGACAACCTGGAGTACCTGATGAGCGGGATGTACAAGGAACAGACCGCCGCCGACATGCTCCGGCACATCCAGGACAAAGGCATCTTCGAGGTCGAGGCCCTCACCTACATTCGCGGCCGCAGCATCCCGCAGCAATTCATCATCGTGGATGAAGCGCAGAACCTCACCCCGCACGAGGTGAAGACCATCGTGTCGCGGGCGGGGGAGGGGACCAAGATCGTGCTCACCGGCGACCCGAACCAGATCGACCATCCCTACCTCGACTTTCGGAGCAACGGCCTCTGCTACGCGGTCGAGAAGTTCAAGGGCAATCCGATCGCCGGCCATGTAACCCTCACCAAGGGCCAGCGATCCGAATTAGCGGAGCTCGCGGCGCAACTTCTGTAATGGACCGCACGTACGTGGCCTTGGACCTGGAGACCACAGGTCTGAGCCCCCGGCTGGACCGCATCATCGAGGTGGGCGCCGTCCGGTTCCGCGGCGACACCGTGATCGAACGCTTTGAGTCGCTGGTCCGGCCCGAGGTCCCCATCCCGCTCTCGGTGCAGCGGCTGACGGGCATCGCCGATACGGACGTGGCCCAAGCCCCCGGCCCCCAGGCGGTCATGGAACAAATGATCGACTTCGTCGGTGACTCGGCCGTGGTCGCCCACAGTGGGACGTTTGACCTTTCCTTCTTTGGGGGTCCGGACCGCCGGCACGGGTACGAGCTGTACGACACGCTGGACCTCTCGCGCATCCTGCTGCCCATGGCTCCCAGCCACAGCCTGCCGCATCTCTCGCGCCAGCTGGTGCTCAGCCACGCCCATCCGCACCGAGCGCTATCCGACGCCGACGCCGCTCGCCAGCTGTTCGGGTACCTGTGGCGTCTGGCGCGCGGACTGCCGGCTGAGCTCCTCGACCGGATGCTCGACGCCACCCGGGGCTGGGTCCATCCGATTCAAAGCTTTCTCGAAGACGCGCGGCGGGTGGGTCCCGACGGGGTCGGCGGCCCGACCCTCCCGGTCGTTCCACCCCAGGCGGCGGCCACGTCGCGGCCCGCCGGCCCACGCGATCCCATGGCCATCCGGGCGCTGCTCGACCCCGAGGGCCCCATGGCGGCGCGGCTGCCCGACTACGAGATGCGCGAGTCGCAACAGCAGATGACGCTGGCCGTCGCCCAGCTCTTCCAACGGGGAGGCCGGTTGATGGTCGAGGCGGGCCCCGGGACCGGCAAATCCCTCGCCTACCTGCTGCCGGCGGTGCATCGAGCGGCGGCCCTAAAGGAGCGGGTGGTGGTGGCGACCAACACCATCACCTTGCAGGAGCAGCTGTTCCACAAAGACATCCCGTTCTTGCAGAGCTGGCTGCCCTTCGACTTCAGCGCCGTCCTGCTCAAGGGCCGGGCGAACTACGTCAGCTTGCGCCGCTGGAACCGCTACCTGAATGCGCCCAGCCGCCGACCCGATGGCAGCTGGTTTGCGGACGAGGTGAAGTTCAAATTGCGGATGCTGGTCTGGCTGGCGCAGACCCAGAGGGGTGATCGATCCGAGATCCGCCTCGCCGGGCTGGACGAGCTGTTCTGGGCGCGGGCAGCGTCCACGGCCGATGACTGCCTGGGTCCCCATTGCCAGAACTACCAGCAGCAGGCGTGCTTCTACTGGAACAGCCGGCAGGCGGCCCGGGCCGCAGACCTGGTGGTCACCAACCACGCCCTCCTGCTGGCGGACGCGCTGTCGGGAGGCACGGTCCTGCCCTCCTACCAGCACCTGATCGTGGACGAGGCCCATCAGCTGGAGGAGGCCGCCGTCGAGAATCTGACCGTGCGGCTGTCGGAGGCCGTCCTCCTCGAGAACCTCGAGCAAGCCGTGACCTGGCTGGCTGCGGCGGTCCAGCTGGTTGATCCGACCCTGGCCGCAGAGGTGGCCGCCGCCCGGGAAGGGGCGGCGCAGCTCTTCGCCGAAGTGCAGAGCTTTGTGAAGCAGCCGCCCGTGGATGCGGACCCGCGCCTGTTTGGTGAAAACCGGGTCCTGCTCGACCCGGGCGGCCGCCAGCTCCCGGGGTTCACCAGCCTGCTCGCCGCCGCGCGGCGCCTGACCGACCGGCTGTCAGCCGTCTGCCGCGCGCTCGAGACCGGCCTCGACCAGGCCGACCCGGACGGGCTCAACAGCCACGCCGTCCACGAGCTCGACCTACGGGCCACCCAGCTCAACGGGCTGACGGACCTGCTGCACGAAGCCTTCGCCCAGGCGCGCCCGGACCGGATGTATTGGCTGGTCGTCGAGCGCCGGTCAGGTCGCCCTCTGCTGCAGGTCGTCCCTACCGATGCCGGCCGCACCCTGGCCGAGCGGGTCATCCAGGACAAGGAGACCGTGGTCTTCACCTCCGCCAGCCTGGCGGTGGCCGACTCCTTTGACTATTTCCGGCGGGGGGTGGGCCTGCGTGAGGCTGAGGCGCACGAGCTGATCCTGGCCTCGCCATTCGACTATCTTTCCCAGGCGCTGCTCTGCCTGCCCACCGATCTCAAGGAACTGGACGACCCCGAGTTCCTGGACCAGACGGCCGAGAGCGTGGCCTCGATTGCGCGCCAGCTAGAAGGGCGGACCCTCGTCCTCTTCACGGCGCACCAGCAGCTGCGTGACGTAGCCGATCGGTTGCGGCCGCTGTCCGCCGCAGACGGGGTCCTGGTCATGGCCCAAAACGTAGATGGCACCAGGCGGCAATTACTGGAGCAATTCCGTCAACACCCGCGCACCATCCTCCTCGGGACGAGCAGCTTCTGGCAGGGGATCGACGTGCCCGGCGACGCGCTCTCCTGCGTGGTCATCGTGCGGCTGCCGTTTGGCGTCCCGACGGACCCGGCCCGGGTGGCCCGCAGCGCCGGACTCCGAGACCCGTTCACGGAGTTGCTGCTGCCGGAGGCGGTGCTGCGCTTAAAGCAAGGGTTTGGCCGGCTCATTCGCAAGCGGACGGACCGGGGGGCGGTCGTGCTGCTGGACCACCGGGTGGCCAATCGGGCCTACGGGCAGGCCTTCCTGGATGCCCTGCCACGGGCCGCGGTCCACCTGGGGTTGTCGGACGAGCTGGCGCCCACCATCGGCCGGTGGCTGGAGCAGCCGGTCAGTGTCCCAAGTCGGGCATGAGCGACGACCATCGGCTCCGGGTCACCCTCGCCCAGATGGCGCCCGCCCTGGGCGACCGGCAGCGAAACCTGGAGGCGCATCGGGGATGGATCGGCAAGGCCAAGGCGACCGGTGCGCAGCTGCTGGTCTTCCCCGAGCTGAGCCTTACCGGCTACTTCCTCAAGGACCTGGTCTCGGAGGTCGCGATCACCCGCGACGGGCCGGAGATGCAGGAGCTGGCCAGCCTGTCGGCGGACCTGGACCTGGTGGTGGGCGCCGTGTTGGAGGAACCTGACCACCGCTACTTCAACGCCTCGGTCTATCTGAGCCGCGGGGAGCTGCGGCATATCCACCGCAAGGTGTACCTGCCCACCTACGGCATGTTCGACGAGCAGCGCTACCTGGCGTCCGGGGACCGCTTTCGAAGCTTCCCCACCGGCTACGGGCGGGCGGGCATCCTGATCTGCGAGGACATCTGGCACCTGTCGACGGCGTACATCCTGAGTCTGCAGGGCGTTGATCTCATGATCTGCCCCTCGGCCAGTCCGGGTCGCGGCATCAGCACCGACGAGCGATTGGGGACGGCTGAGTCGTATGCCCTGCTCTGCCGGACCTACGCCCAGTTCTTCACCACCTTCTTCCTCTACTGCAACCGGGTCGGCTACGAGGACGGGGCCAACTTCTGGGGCGGCTCCATGATCATCGGTCCCAACGGCGACCTCATCCAGCAGCAGGAGGACGCCGACGAAGCGCTGGTGAGCGCCACCCTGAACCTGGGCGATGTGCGCCACGAACGGCTTTCCAACCCATTGCTCCGCGACGAGAAGCTGGAGCTGACCGTCAATGAACTCCGCCGGGTCTGGCATGAGCGCACCCGCGAACCGTACTGAGCGCGCGGAATTCCTGCCCCTCGCCATCAATCCGGCCTTGGTGGAGCGCATCCTCATCGGCTTCATCCAGGACGAGGTGCGCAAGGTCGGATTCCAGCGGGTGGTCATCGGGCTGAGCGGCGGGGTCGACTCCAGCCTGGCGGCCACGCTGGCGGCGCGGGCGCTTGGTCCCGCCAACGTCAAGGGGCTGCTGATGCCCTACCGGTTGAGCGATCCCCGCAGTCAGCGTGACGCCGAGGCCGTCGTGCGCCAGCTGGGCATCGAGCACGAGCTGGTCGACATCAGTCCCCAGATCGACGCCTACTTTGCCCGGTATCCCGACGCCGAACCTGCCCGCCGGGGCAACAAGATGGCCCGGGAGCGGATGACCATCCTCTACGACCAGTCGTGGGGGTGGCAGGCGCTGGTACTCGGAACCAGTAACAAGACGGAGCTGCTGCTGGGCTACGGCACCATCTATGGCGATATGGCCAGTGCCGTGAATCCCATCGGGGACCTGTACAAGACCCAGGTCTGGCAGTTGGCCGACGCCCTGGGCGTGCCCACCGCCATCGTGCAGAAGGCGCCGTCGGCGGACCTCTGGGCCGGGCAGACCGACGAGGTCGAGTTGGGTTTCCAGTATCGGGAGGTGGATCGACTCCTCTACTACCTGATCGAGCGCCGCTACTCGCTGGCCGAACTCGAGCGGGAAGGGTTCGCGCGCTCGTTCATCGACGTGGTGATGGGCAAGGTGCGGGACAGCCAGTACAAGCGGCGGCTTCCCGTAATCGCCAAGCTCTCCAGCCGGACCATCGACCGCGACTTCCGCTATCCGCGCGACTGGGGCCATTGATTCCCCTTGTGGCCACCGATCCGCTGATCGGCGGGCTCTTTTGGGCCGCCGTTGTTTTCTGGTTCGCGGCCGAGTGGGTGTTTGGCGTTCGCAGCCGGCCGCCCGCCGGGGCGACCCTGCGGGACCGCGGCTCACGGATCGTCATTGTCGTCTTCGTCGGGATCGGGATCGCCCTGGCGGCCGGCCTGGCCTTCGCCGTGCCCGAGGCGGCCATCGGGGCGCCCCGCGGCCTCGTGACGCTGGCCGGCATCACCCTGATGTTGTTGGGTGAAGTCTTCCGGCTGTACGCCATTCGCAACCTGGGTCGGTACTTCACCTTCGTGGTGGCGCTCCACCCGGGCCAGCCTGTGGTGGACCGCGGTCCCTACCGGCTCATTCGACACCCGTCGTACACCGGGGCGCTGGTGACGCTGTTCGGTGTGTGCCTGGCCATGGCGAACTGGCTATCTCTGCTGGGCATAGTCCCGGCGACGCTGGGGTACTGGTACCGGATCCGGGTAGAGGAGCGGGCGCTGGTCGAGGGGCTGGGCGAGGCGTACGGAGCCTACATGCGCCGGACCAAGCGGATCATTCCTTACATTGTGTGAGCGTGGGTACGCTCTACCTGGTTTCCACCCCCATCGGCAACCTGGATGACATCACGCTGCGGGCCTTGCAGGTGCTGGAGGCGGCCCCGCTGGTGGCGGCCGAAGACACTCGGCACACGCTGAAGCTGCTGACCCACTTCGGCTTGCGCCGGCCGCTGGTGAGCCTGCATGCCCACAACGAGGAGCGGCAACTGGAGAGCATCCTGGAACGGCTGAAGCAGCACGACATCGCGCTGGTCTCCGACGCGGGCACCCCGGCGCTTTCGGACCCCGGCGTCCGGCTGGTGAGCGCGGCCGTGGCCCGCGGCTTCGCCGTGGTCCCCATCCCCGGGCCCTCCGCGCCGCTGGCGGCCCTGGTGGCGTCGGGGCTGCCCACCAACCAGTTCACGTTCCTGGGATTCTTGCCCCGCAAGCGCGGGGAGTTGGAGCGTGTGCTGCGGGATGCGGGGGAGGCGCGCCGGACCTTCGTCTTCTTTGAGTCGCCGCATAGACTGACGAAAACATTGGCTATAATGGCTGCCACCCTCGGTCCGCGCGCCATGGTGGTAGCCCGGGAGATCACCAAGACGCACGAAGAGTTTGTTCGCGGAACCCCAGCTGCGCTGCTAGCGCACTTCGAGCAGCGGCCACCGCGCGGTGAGCTGACGGTGGTGGTGGCCGGGAGCGATTGGAAACCTGTGAACGGGGCCAGCAGCAATGGGTAAGTTCTACGTCACCACCGCCATCGTGTACGTCAATGACAAGCCTGCCCTGCATTACCTGTACGAGGTCGTGGCCGCCGACGTGCTGGCCCGCTATCACCGGATGATTGGCGACGACACGTTCTTCCTCACCGGCACCGATGAGCATTCCATCAACGTGGAGCGCGCCGCGAAGCAGCAGGGCCTCCCGGCGAAGGTGTACAGCGACCAGATGGCGCAGCTGTACCGCGAGGTCGAGGCGCAATTCGGCATCTCCTACAGCCGGTTCATCCGGACCGAAGATCCGGACCACGTGGCCGGCGTCCAGAAATTCATCGGCCAGATGCAGGCGAAGGGGGACATCTACAAGGGCACCTATAGCGGCTGGTACTGCCCATCGTGTGAAGCCTTCTACCAGGCGGACGAGTTGAACGATGGGTACTGCCGGATTCACCCCTCGATACAGGCCACCTGGCTGCAGGAGGACAATTACTTTTTCGCACTCTCGAAATACCAGGACCGGCTGCTGCAGCACATTGAGAAACATCCCGAGTTCATCCAGCCGGAGAGCCGCCGCAACGAGATTCTCGGCTGGTTGAAGGCTGGCCTTCGCGACTTCAGCATCTCGCGCTCCACCATTACTTGGGGCGTTCCCTTTCCCGGCGATGAGCGGCACGTCGTGTATGTGTGGGGAGACGCGCTGGTCAACTACATCACCGGCGTCGGCTACGGCACCGACGAGGCCACCTTCAAACGCTGGTGGCCGGCGGAGCTGCACATCATCGGCAAGGACATCACCCGCTTCCACGCCCTGTACTGGCCCGCCATGCTGATGTCCGCCGGCGTCGCGTTGCCCAAGCGGATCTGGGGCCACGGCTTTATGTTGTACCGCGGCCAGCGGACCAGCAAGACCGCCGGCACGGCCATCGACCCCATCGAGGTGGCGAGCATGTTCGGTGCCGACGCCGTGCGGTACCTCGTGCTCCGCGAGGTGCCGTTCGACCGCGACGCGGATATCAGCCTGGAGGCCATGACCGATCGGTTCAATGCCGACCTGGCCAACGACCTGGGGAACTTTGTCTACCGCAGCCTCTCCATGCTCCAGCGCTACTTCGACGGAAGGGTCCCCGCTCCGGACGGCGATACGACCAAGCTGGACGCGGACCTGCGCAAGGCGTTCGAGAAAGCCGTCAAAGGCCAGGGGAAATGCCTCAAGGACCTGAACTACACGGGCGCCCTCGAGTTGATCTGGGCTGCCGTCAACCGAGGCAACAAATACATCGAGCAGAGTGCGCCCTGGGTGCTGGCCAAGCAGTCCGACCAGCGCAAGCGGCTCCAAACCGTGATGTACAGCCTGGCCGAGGCGATCCGGCTGACCAGCCTCCTGATTGCGCCCTTCATGCCGGACACCGCGCAGAAGATTGCGGCCCAGGTCAAGGCGGATTTCAAGACGCCCTGGGCCACCGCCCAGGAATGGGGCGGCACGGTGGTTCGGACCCAGACGACGCTGGGTGGCGTCCTGTTCCCCCGAATCGAGAAAGAGCTGGCGAGCTCATCGACCTCATCCAGCTGATCGACTCGCACGCGCACCTGCTGTCCCTTCGGGCGCCCGACACACCGGACTCGGCGCTCCGGGAGGCCGCCGACGCGGGCGTCACCCACATCATCAACATCGGCGACGATCCGACCGATAACGAACCGGGCCTCCAGCTGGCCGAGCGGATCCCGCAGCTGCGCACGACCATCGGCTGGCATCCGCACTTCGCGGACCACCCGCTGGAGGCGAAGGAGCTCCGAGCGTTGCGGACCCTGGCGGCGCATCCGCGGGTGGTCGCCGTGGGCGAGATTGGCCTGGACTATCACTTCACCGAGTACCACCGGGTCCCGGCCAAAGCGCAGGCCCGCGCGTTTCGGCAGATGCTGGGCTTGAGCCAGGAGCTGGGCAAGCCGGTAGTGCTGCACACGCGCGACGCCTTTGCCGACCTGCTGGCGATCCTGGACGAATTTCCCGGGATCGCCGGCGTCTTCCATTGTTTCAGCGGCAACGCGGCCATCGCCTCGGAGTGCCTGGCTCGTGGCTTTGCGATATCGTTCGCGGCCACCGTGACCTATCCGGGGGCCCACGACGTGAAGGGAGCGGCCGGCCTGGTGCCCCTGGACCGCATGCTGGTGGAGACCGATGCGCCATTCCTCCCACCCCAGAGCCGCCGCGGCCAGCCCAACGCGCCGCGCTACCTGCCGGAGACCGTCCAGGGGATCGCCACCCTCCGCGGGGACAGCGTCGAAGCCGTGGCCGCCGCCACCCGGCGCAACGCCATCCACCTCTTCGGTCTCGATGGCTGATCCACCTGACCTCGCCAGCCCGTCGACGATCCGCGCCGTGGCCCGCCGCTTTGGCGTGCAGTTCCAGCGCCGGTGGGGCCAGAACTTCCTGGCCGACCGGGGCTACCTGGAGGGGCTGGTGGCCGGGCTGGCGGTCCATCCAGCGGAGCACGTGGTGGAAGTCGGCCCCGGCCTCGGGGTCCTCACCCGCGAACTGGCCCAGCGTGCGGCCAGCGTCGTGGGCGTGGAGATCGATCCGGCGTGCGTTCGGGCGCTGGCGCTGACCCTGCGCGGGCTGGCCAATGTCACCATCGTGCCGGGAGACATCCTGACTCAGCCGGTGGGCCGGCTGGGCCCGACCCCGTACCGGATCGTGGGGAATATTCCGTACAACCTGACCGGCGCCCTGTTCGGGCATCTTCTGGAGCAACCCGATCCGCCACGCCAGATCGACCTCCTGGTGCAGAAAGAAGTCGCCGAGCGGATTGCCTCGCCGGGCGGTGATTGGAGCCTGGCCACCCTGAGCGTACGGGCGTTCGGCAGCGCCGAGTTGATCTTGACCATTCCCAGGCAGGCGTTCTTCCCGGTGCCCAAGGTAGCCTCGGCGCTGCTGCGGATCGTTCCCGAACCTATGCCCATCATCCCGCGTGATGAGCTCCCTGGGTTTTTCGAGTTTGTCCGCCCGTTCTTCCAGGCCCGGCGAAAGCAACTGCCGTACGTCCTCACCAGGCGGCTGGGCCTGTCGAACCCCGAGGCGCGGGCGCATTTGAGCCGGTTGGGGATCGATCCAGCTCGCCGCCCCGAAACGCTTTCGCTGGAGGAGTGGCGGCGACTGTTCGCCCGGCGTATAGTTCCCGCCTAGAAGACAGGAGGGACGGACGCAGGATGGACGACGATATCCCGTTTTCGCGGCGGGTCTACTCGGGGCGGGGCGTCTTCCTGGACAACCTCCTCACTGAGGTGGCAGCCCGGCCCGAACTGCTGCGCCTGGTGAGACGGGCGAAAGAGATGAGCGACGAGGAGCTGGCGACCCTGGTCGAGGTGATCGGGCGATCGAGCGGTCGACCGGTCCGCCACAGGCGGTGGCATCCGGGCCGGCCACTTACCCTGCTGGCCGGCGCGGGCGCCCTGGTGGTCGTCGTCGGTCTGATCAGTGTGGTGCTCCTCGTGTTCGGGACGGCCCGCGCCGCAGGATAAGCCCCGTGGCGGGGCTTATGATGCAGTGGCCTTGAGGGACCCCCGCGACATTCTTGTGCCGCGCCCCGGTGGGTTCGGCGGTGTCCTCGGCAATCCGGATTTCCGGCTGATGTGGTCGGCGCAGATTGCCTCGCAACTGGCCGACAAGTTCCTGATGTTCTCGCTGCTGATCCTGAGCTACACCGTGAGCGGCACCAGCACCCAGGGGGCGACGCTGTTCCTGGCCTACACGCTGCCCTCCGTTTTCCTCAGCCCCTTCGCCGGCGTGTACGCGGACCGCCACAACAAGAAGCTGCTGATGTTCTGGACCAACGCCATCCGGGGCGGCCTCATCCTTCTGATCCCACTGAGCCGGTACTCCCCCTATTTCCAGGGAGTCACCTGGCATCTGCTGGTCATCACCTTCTTGTTTGCCGCGGTCGGCCAGGTCTTCGCCCCGGCGGAGGCGGCGTCCATCCCATTCATCGTCAATAGCGAGGGGCTGATGACGGCGACCTCAGTGTTTACCAGCACGGTCATGCTCACGCTGCTGGTGGCGGTCCCGCTCTCGACGCTGGCGGTCCGCTTCCTCGGCCAGGAGTCGCCCTATTGGGCTGCGGCGCTGCTCTTCTTCCTGGCCGCGGGACTGATCCTGCTGATTCGAACCCCGCTGCGGCTGGTCACCCACGTGGCGCCCGAATCGCCGGATCTCCTCTATGAGCTCCGGGAGGGGGTGGCGTACATCGCCTCCCGACCGGAGGTCCGGACCGCGGTCCTGCAGCTCAGCCTGACCATCACCATCATCTTCTCGGTCTTCGTGGTGGCGCCCCAGTACATGAGCACGGTGCTGCATTTGCAGGCGCGCGACGTGTACTTGATCCTGGGGCCGGCCGTGCTCGGCATGCTGGCCATGGCCTTCTTTCTGGGCCAGTACGGTCGCCATTTCCGGCGAACCCGCCTCCTGATCGGCGGGCTGGTTTCAGCGGGCGTAACCCTGATGCTGGTGGCGGTCGTCCCCACCTTGCTGCGCCAGTTCGCTCCCAATCTGCTCCTGAGTTTCCCGGCGATCTTCGGCCTGGTGGGAGGCCTGGAGTTC
>Ga0137399_10001524_pt1 | contig 10720 bp, 7 predicted proteins | sample czorhiz316metaG_FD_104810 | JGI IMG/M metagenome (GOLD analysis project Ga0137399, IMG submission 104810) | Vadose zone soil microbial communities from Angelo Coast Range Reserve, California, USA - czorhiz3.16 metaG | ecosystem: Environmental > Terrestrial > Soil > Vadose zone | place: USA...
CCCGGGCCTCGGCCGCGGCGGGCACGGGCCGCTCAACCATTTCGTCCCCGCGCCGCCGCGGCCTCCGGCGGAGGGCCTGTAATCAGCTCACGGATTCATCCAGTAGGTCGCCTTCACCATGAAGATGTTGTCGGCCGGGGCGGTCCACAGCCCCCGCATCGACCGGCCGAACGCGAAGTCACCCGCGTTGACGGCGTCGGAGCGCGTTTGCGCCCACACCAGAAAGAGTGTGGAGCCCGGCAGACACTCCCACCGCAGCACCGCATTGCCCCGCAACGAGCGGAAGTTGAAGTCCGGGTTGTACGGCTCGGCCGTCGGTGTGAAGGCGTAGCTGCGCGGCCGGGCGAGCTGGCGGAACTCGTCGTACCGTCCGGCGGAGATGAGCGGCTGGACATACAGTTGCAGACTCAGCGCGGGGCTGAACGTCCAATTCATCCGCACGCCAGCGGACACTTCGGTCTGGCTCAGGTGCGCGAATACGTATCGGGTGCCGAAGGTCGCGGAGGCGGTGGAGTCGGCGTAGGCGCCGACGTATTGCGCGGGGGACTCGCCCCAATAGAGGTTCGGGCCAACGCTGAGGGACAGGTTCGGCGACGGCCGGAATTCCACGCTGGGGTTGACGTAGTAGTCGTAGTCGTGCCGAGACCGCGTGTAGATCCCCGTGAAGAAGTTCAGGATCCAGGCCTTGCGCCTGTCCGTGTTCATCCCCACGTCCAGCTGGTAACCGGGGGGGTTGAGAGTGAGCGGGCCGCCGCGGGTGCGGCGGTTGTCGACCGTCCAGGGGTTGTACGCCGCGTCCCAGTTGATCCAATAAAAGTTCTTGAGCTGGAACGAGCCCGCGGCGAACACCCCCGACCAGTTGATGTTGCCGTCCCAGTCGTAGTTGCGGAACACCGCGCCCAGGACCTCGCCGTAGCGGAACACGCGCCCGGGCTTGGTCCAGCTATAGCCGGCGCCGATGTGCATGTTCACGAGGCCGGTTCGGGACAGGAACCCCACGTCACTGATGTCGAAGCTCGGGGCGATGAACCCCAGGGCCGCATTGGCGAAGCTGTTCCCTTTCTGTTTCGCCAGCGTGACGCGTCCCATCGCGCCAGACATCGAAGTGGCCGCGCTGTCGACGCCGAGGTTGGCCGCGTCGGGCCGCTGGAAGTAGTGCACCGAGCTCTGCTGCACAGAGAGCAGGCGGGCCGTGGTGCCGGCGATGCGGGAGACCCCGCCGCGCCACGTCGTCACCCAGGTGCGACTGGAATCCAGAAAGGTCCAGCCGTCGATGCCGACGAAGAGGCCGTTCGCGTTCCGCGTGTTGCGGAGCGTCGCATCGGAGAAATCGCGGGCGGCGACCGTCGCCAGAAACCCGATCCCCCGACGACCCTGAGCGATGTCCTTCTGCGCCCGGTAGACGCCGTAAAACGTCAGCGGCTCGATCTCCTGGCGCCACCGGGTCCCCAGACTGTCCTGGAGGCTGGCGAACTCGCGGTTCGCCAGCGCGGAGAGCGCACCGACGTTCCAGCTCCCCGCCACCTTGCCCGTCAACTTCAGCGCCCCGAGGATGTGCGCGCCCGCTGGCCCGTCGGCGAATCCGCCGGGTGGGGCGCCGACCGAGAGCGAGCGGCCGATGCGCCGGCTGTAGAAGTACGTCGGCCCCGGCCAGTTGAACCCCCAGTTGTTACGCTGGCCGCCTTGCCCGAAGCTGAACGTCGACGACCCTTCCACGAAGAACGGCCGTTTCTCGGAGAAGTAGGTCTCGGCGTCACTCAGGTTCACGACGGCGGGATCCACTTCGACCTGCCCGAAGTCCGGGTTGACCGTCGCGTTGAGGGTGAGGTTCGAGCCGAGACCGATCTTGGCGTCGGCGCCGAGGCCGGGCGTGAGGCGCGAGCCGTCGTTGAACGGGTCTCCCGCGCCGTGCGGGGAGAACTCGGCGCGGCTGGTGACGTACGGCAGGAGCTCGATCCGCCGCGGCGGCGTGATCCGCTCGATCCCGACGAGATCGACGAACCGCGACACGAAGCCGCTGCCGTTCTTGGGCGTGTAGACGATGTAATCGACTTCGTTCTTGCGGGCGATCTCGCGGCGGAAGTTGATGCCCCAGACGTACTGGCTCTGCCGCAGAAACCGCAGCTGCGAGTAGGGGATCCGCACCTCGGCGGTCCACCCCGATGCGTCGCGGGTAACCTTCGCCTCCCACACTCCGTCCCAGCTGTCGTCGTTCCAGTCGTCGTTATAGAGCGTGCCGTCGTTCAGCGTCCCCGCCGCGTTGACGCCGAAGTAGAAGCCGCTGCGGCGGTCGTGATACGCGTCGACGTACACGGTGAAGCGGTCGGAGTTGGTGCCGGCATCGCGCCGGCCGAGCCGCGCCACGATCGAATCGGGATGGTCGTCGTAGAGCCGGGCGCCCACGTACAGCGCCGCGTCGTCGTAGGCGACGTACACGGCGGAGCTCTCGCTCGGCGCCAGCCCCTCGTTCGGGTCGCGTTGGCGGAATCCGGAGATCCGCACCGCCGTGCGCCAGATGGGGTCGGACAACACCCCGTCGATCACGACCGGGGTCGTGGCGCGCACGGCGCGCACCTGCTCGACGAGGGCCGCCGTGGTTGAAGAATCCGTTTTGGGGATCGCCGGCCGGCTGGCCACGGCGATCTGGGAGGACAGCAGGAGTGAGAGCGTGACCGGCAGCATAGGCACCTCGCGACGGATAGCGACGCTGGTGAAATCCCCGGCGACGGTACCGAGGCGACGGCCTCTTACTGCACGCTATGACAGGCAAGATGAGGAAAGGGTTGCAGCGAGGGTGTCCGCAATCGGTCAGGAGAGACGGCGCAGCACTCCCTTCACCACCGCGGCGAGCCCCGTGCCGGCCGCGGCGCTGGCCGCCAGCACCTCCTGGTGGGAGAGGGGCTGGGCCGTGAGCCCCGAGGCGGGGTTGGTTACGATGGAAAAGCCCAGACACCGGATGCCCAACGCCCGGGCGGCGATGACCTCCGGCACCGTGGACATCCCGACGGCGTCTGCGCCGAGCCACGCCAGCATGCGCACTTCGGCGGGGGTCTCGTACGACGGGCCAAGCAGGGCGACATAGACGCCCTCCTCGAGGGCGACGTGCGCCTCCCGGGCCGCTTCGCGAGCCAAGGTGCGCAGCTCGCGGTCGTAGGGGTCGCTCATGTCGGGAAAACGCTCTTCACCCTCCAGCACCGGTCCGACCAGCGGATTGCGGAACATGAGGTTGATGTGGTCGGCGATGAGCATCAACGTGCCCGACCGGAAGGTCGGGCGGATGCCCCCGGCGGCGTTAGTGACGATCAGCGTCTTCACCCCGAGCCTGGCGAACACCCGCACGGGCAGGGCGGCGGTTGCCGCGTCGTGCCCCTCATACAGATGAAAGCGGCCGCCTTGGACTAGCACCGGCACCTGCTCCAAGGTGCCGGCGACCAGCTCCCCCTTGTGACCGGCGACGCCGGGCTCGGGGAAGCCGGGAATGTCGGCGTAGCGGATGCGTGCGGCGTCCCGCACCTCGTCGGCGAGGAAGCCCAGACCGGAGCCGAGCACGATGGCGACCGCCGGCCGCCGCGCGCCCAGCCGCTGCGCCACCGCCTGCGCCGCGCGGGCCGGGTCGGTCACAACAGCATGCCCGCCAGGGTCGCCGACAGAAAGTTGGCGAGCGTCCCCGCCAGCATGGCGCGGAAGCCGAGGCGCGCGAGGTCGTGCTTGCGGTCGGGGGCGAGCGCGCCGATGCCGCCGATCTGAATGCCGACCGAGCTCACGTTCGCGAACCCGCACAGCGCGAACGTGGCGATGGTGAACGACACCGGATCGAGCGTGGCCTTCAAGGGGCCGAGCTGGGCGTAGGCGATGAATTCGTTGAGCACCATGCGGGTGCCGAGCAGCCCAGCGATGGTGTTGGTGTCGTGGCCGGGCACGCCCATCACCCAGGCGACGGGATAGAACAGCCACCCCAGGATCGTCTGGAGGTTTTCCGGGATGAGGCTGACGTACTGGTGGGCGAACCCCAGCACGCCGTTGATGAGCGCGATCAAGGCGATGAACGAGATGAGCATCGCGATCACGTTCAGCATCAGGTGGAGGCCTTCGCTGGTGCCGCGCGCGGCCGCGTCGACGACGTTCACGTCGGTCCGGGGGATCTCCACTCTCACCCCGCCCAACGTTTCGGGGACCTCGGTCTCCGGCTCGAGGATCTTGGCCATCATGATGGTGCCGGGGGCGGTCATGATGACCGCGGTGAGCAGATGCCGCGCTTCGATACCGAACGCGATGTACGCCGCCATGATGGAGCCCGAGACGTGCGCCATCCCCGCGGTCATGACCGTCATCAGCTCCGAGCGCGTCATGCGCGGAAGGAACGGGCGGATGGTGAGCGGCGCTTCGGTCTGCCCCATGAAGATCGACGCCGCCACGTTCAGGCTTTCGGCGCCGCTCGCGCCCATCACCTTGTTCATCATGACGGCGAACGCCTTCACGACGACCTGCATGATGCCGAGGTAGTACATGATGGCGAACAGCGCCGACACGAAGATGATCGCGGGCAGCACCTGGAACGCGAACACCACGCCGAACTTCGAGTGCTGCGCCCCGATGTCCCCGAACACGAACGACGACCCGGCATAGGAGAACGACAGCAGCCACGTGACGGCCGCGCCGAGGGCGCGGAAGATGCGCTGGCCGACAGGGATGCGCAGCACGAACACCGCGAACGTCGCCTGCAAGCCGAGGCCCCAGGCGATCACGCGCCAGCTGATCTTGCGACGGTTGCTGGACAGGCCGAACCCGATCGCCAGGAGCGCGGCGAGGCCGAACACCCCGCGCAGCCGCGCGCCGAGCGGCCGGGGGGGAGAGACGACGGCAGGCGGCTCCTGGACCTGGGGAGCCGCGGCCCGCGCGGTGGAGTCCTGTGGGGGAGCGCCGCGCAGCGTGTTCCAGGCGAAGCGCGGCAGCGTGAACACGACCAGCGCGCACGCGAACGTCACAGCGAACGCGACGACAGGGCGACGCCAGGGGATCACAGAGCCTCCAGTTCGCTTTGCACCCGCGACACCAGCGCCACCTTCTCGTAGTCGGGCAGAAACGCGCTCTCACAGGCGTTGAGCACCACGCGCGCGAGCTGCTCCCGAGTCAGTCCCAGAGCGGTGTGCGCCAGGAAGTACTCGTCCGTCAGCGTGATGCCGTCCATCAGGCGTCCGTCGGTGTTCAAGGACGCCTGGACGCCGCGCTCCAGATAGCCCCGGAACGGATGCTCCGCAATGGCGGCGACCGTGTGTGTGTGGAGATTGCTCGTCAGACACATCTCCAGCGGCACGCGGCGCGCCACCACCTCCTCGAGCAGCGCCGCGTCTTCGTTGAGTCGGGTGCCGTGCCCGATGCGCTGCGCCCCGCACACGTGCAGCGCCTCGCGGATCGACTCGGCGCCGTCCCCTTCCCCCGCGTGGCAGGTGCACGCCAGCCCGTGCCGGGCGGCGTGCGCAAACGCGTCCCGGTGCTCCCGGGCGGGATGCCCGCGCTCGGCGCCGGCGAGGTCGAAGGCGACGAGGCCCGCGGTCCGGTAGTCGACGGCGGCCCGCGCCAGCTCCAGCGACTCCGCCGCCGGCCGCGTGCGAATCCCGCACACGATGAGGCCGACCTTGGTTCCCGTCTCCGCCTCGGCCCGCTTGATCCCCCGGAGCGGCGCCTCGATCGCCTGGACCAGGGTGAGCGCCGGTCGATGCAGGAGCGGTGAATACCTGACCTCCACGTAGCGGACGTTTTCCGCCGCCACGTCGATGACGAATTCGTAAGCGACCCGCTCCAACGCCGCCGCCGTCTGGAGGACCGCGAGGGTGTACTGGTACTTCGTCAGGTATTCCTCGAGGCTGCTCGCACCCTTGACCGTGAGCGCCGCAGCCAATGCCTCGGGAGTGTCCGCCGGCAGGCGCACGCGCTGCGCTTGCGCCAGCTCCAGCATCGTCGCGGGGCGCAGGCAGCCGTCGAGGTGCACGTGCAGCTCGGCCTTGGGCCAGCGGCGCAGCGCGTCCCTGGAGAGTTGCGGCGGCCCGCGCCGCGCGGTGACGATGACCCGGAAGACGGCGCCCGCCTCGCCGACCGCATCGGCAGGGTCGATCCGCCGGCCGACCCCGTCGGTGACGTAGGCGGCGTCGCTGGCGAGCAGGTCTGCGAGGGCGCGGTCGTGGCGCGCCACGGCGTCCCGCACCGCGGCGCCGCGCGCAACATCGACCGGCTTTTCATTTATGAAGACGCGTAGCGTCTCCGCCATCACCGGCTGCCCGCGGCGTGGAAGCGGGAGTCCCGAGGAGCGTCGACCGGCTGGCGAAGGATCGAGAGGTAGCGGAGGACCGCGTCGAGATCGGTCATCCCGACGTCGGCGGCCGGGAACGGGGTGAGCATCGCGTAGCCCGAGCCCCCCGCCGCGAGGAAGTCCCCGACAGCCAAAGTGTACGTGGCGCCCGAGCTCAAGTCCCGCCCGTTCTCGAGCTTGACCTTCGTGATGCGGTGCCCGGCGCGGTGGCGCGGATCGTACCACACCTCCATTCCCGAAACGTGGGCGTCCGGCGCGGCGCCGTCCACGGCGTGCTCCAGGGCCTGGCGGATCACCTCGCCCCGGACGCGGAGCGTCACGAGGCGGTTTTGGAACGGCAGCACCTGGTAGACGTCGCCGAAGCTGACCGCGCCCGCCGGCAACCCGGTCCGGATGCCGCCGTTGTTCACGATACTCAGGTCGGCGCGGGAGATCGTTCGAAACGCGTCGGCGATCAACCGGCCGAGCGCGTACTCAGAGCCCGATCGGTCGAGCGGGAGCCGCAGGGTCGCCACCGCGCGGCTGGTGAGGCTCTCGAAATTGCGCTGGTAGCGTTCGACCACGGCGGTGAGCGCAGCGTCCGGCTTCACCTGGTCGACGTACGGGGTGTCGATCTGGATGCGCACGTCGATGCCGCGACCGCCGTGGCGCACGAAATCGGCGATGGCGATGGCGTTGCCGCTCGAGCCCGCCTCGACGATGGGGATGCCGTTCACTCGCGTACTGAGCACCCGGTGGGTGTGTCCCGCGACGATCAAGTTGACCGAGCCGGAGTCGAGCCCACGCGCGAGGTCGAGGACCTCGCCGTGGCAGGGACCGGAATCGCACACCGCGCCGGCGTGAGCCACCACGATTACGACATCGGCGCCTGCGCGAGCGCGCGGCAGCGCGCGGCGCACCGCCTCCGCGCCCGCTGCGAACGCCAGGCCACGGACGTTGCGCGGCGCGGTGGTCGTGGGCGTGCTGGTGGTCGTGAGTCCGATCACCGCGACTTTGATCCCGCCCCGCTGGATCAACTTCCACGGTTCCGCCCAATCAGGACGCGCGGTGCCCGCCGAGTCGGTGATGTTCGCGGACACAAACGGATAGTGCGCCTCCTGCATCCGCGCGCGCAGCGTGTCCACCGACCAGTCGAACTCGTGGTTGCCGATCGCCGCGGCGTCGAGGCCGAGCGCGTTCATCGCCTCGATCGTCGCGCGGCCGTAGGTGAAGTTCGAGATGGGCGTCCCCTGCATCTCGTCGCCCGCGTCGAGTCGCACCACGGTGCAGCCGCAGGCCTTGTCCAGGCTGTCGAGCCACGGCTTCAGCGCCGCCACGCCCCCGACCTCCCGGCCCGCCGACCACGGCCACGGCCGGGAGGCCAGGGCCCCGTGGAGGTCGGTGATGGCGAGGACGCGCAGAATGGTGCTGTCGCGCCCGCCTCCCGGGGGCGCGGCGGGCTGGAACGCACGCAGCGCCGCGTCCCGCGCCGGCGGCAAGATCGACCAGCTCGCGGTGTACCACGCGCGGGCGTCGAGCGTGCCGGCGCGGCGGATCTCAGCGGCGAGCAGGTCGCGGATGTCCTCGCCGCGGCTGGCGACGACGTGGGCCCCCTTGAGCATCGTGTACCCGCCGCCACCCGTGGCGCGGTAGTTGCTCAAGGCGATGGTGAACGAATCGCCGGCCGCCACCGGCCGGCCCCGCGCCGTGAGGCCGCGGATGCGCTGACCCACTGGGCGTGTCAGGTCGATCGAGTAGTTGGCCCCGCTCACGACATCGAAGTCGTACCCCGGGACGCTGTCGGTGAGGAGCGACGCGCCGGGCGCCGCCGGCGAGTAGCTGCGGTAATATCGCGCCGACCACTCCAGGTAATCCTTGAGCTGCTGCCCCGAGATCCGCAGGACGGTGAGCGTGTTTTCGTACGGATAGATCCCCGCCACGTCCCGCAGGCGCACCTCGCCTTCGGGCAACCCCGCGCTCACATCGAAATCCGCCGTGGCCGACAGGTCGGCGCCCGCGTGGCGCCGCTGCACCTCATTGATGAAATCCAGCAGGGGCGTGTCCTGGGCACGCCCGAGGCGGGCGCCGAACCCCGGTCCCGCCGTCCCGAGCGGGGCGCCGGCCCACGCCTGCACGGCTTCGTGCGCCGTCTGCAGCCGGCGCACGAACCGCGGCAGCTCGGGGATCGTGGCGAGGGGGAGCAGGTCGGCGCGCATCGCGGTGACCCGCCACTTGCTGCCGCGCGCCGAGTCGCGCGCGAACCAGACGTGGACGACGGAGAGGCTCTGCGCCCAGTTCTTCGGCTGCACGAAGTGCACGCCGTCGATCACCGTGTCGCGGATCTCACGGTGCGAGTGCCCCACGACAACGAGATCGGGCTTCGGGGTGACGGCGGCGAGCGCCGCGGCGTCGTTCTCGGGCCCGACGCCGGTCGTGTCGTAGGAGGAAGTCCCTCCCAGCCCGCTGTGGATCAACACGATCTTGAAATCCACGCCGGCCTGCTCGAGCCCGCGCAGCGCCGCCGGGGCCGCCGCGGCGATGCGCCCGACCCGGGCGCGCCCGGCCACATTGGCGCGATCCCAGACCATCACCCCGGGGGTGGTAAGGCCGGTGACGCCGATGCGCACGCCCGCCCGCTGGACGACCGTGAACGGCGCGAACAGCAAGGAATCGCCCGTCCCTCGCGTGATGTTCGCGGAGATGTACGGGAAGGTCGCGTCGCGCGCTGCGTCCTGAAGCACGCCGAGGCCGAAGTTGAATTCGTGGTTGCCGGGGATCGCGGCGTCGTACTGGAGGCCGTTGAGGGCGTCGACGAGCGGGTGAGGGTGCCGCCGGTCCTGGCGCGCGAAGTAGGTCGCGAACGCGTTCCCCTCGATCAGATCGCCCGCATCCACGAGCACGACGGCATCTGGGTATCGCGCGCGCAGGCTCTCGAGCAGCGTCGCCGCCCGCGCCAGGCCCCCAGGAGCTTCCTGATCCTTGGCATAGTCCCACCCGCGGATCCGGCCGTGCACATCCGTCGTGGCAACGATCACGACGTGGGCGGTGTCGGGAGCGCGGGCGACGGACGGCTGCTGGAAGGCGAGAAGCAGCGTCAAGGGGAGGCGCGTCATGCGCTGAAAATTGCCAGCGCCCGGCCTCCGGCGCTACCTTCCGGCGCCCATGCTCGTCGTCCTGTGGCTCGCGGCTGCGCTCGCGCTCTCCCCTTCCGATTCCGCCGTCCTGCTGGTTCGCGTTCTCGACGTCAGTGACGCCCGGATCGGCGGCGACGCGATCCTCATCACGGACTCCGCCGGCGGTCGCGCCCGCCACGTGCTCATCGACGCGAGCGACCGCGGGGCGACGGTCATCGCCCGGCTGCGCCAGTTCCAAGTGGACACGCTCGCCGCGGTGATCCTCTCGCATCCGCACGCCGATCACTACGGCGGGATGGCGGAGGTCCTGGAGCGGTTCCCGGCGCGGTCCTTCGTGTACGGCGGAACGCCGCGCTCAGCGCGGACCTACCGCGCGCTGCTCGCGGACATCGACCGCCTCGGCATCCCAGTGGTGACGGCGGATACCGGCGTGCGCCGCGTGGTGCTCGTCACTGCGGACGACTCGATCGTCCTGACGATCCTCGCTCCGCCCGCGACGTGCGAGGCGCTTCCCGTGTCGGCGGGCGGCGACGAGATCAACAACTGCTCGATCGGCGTCCGCCTCGAGCGCCGCGGGTTCACCATGCTGTTCCCGGGCGATGCGGAGGTCGCCGAGCTCGAGTGGTGGATGCTCACCCGCCGCGGGCTCCTGGCCGCGGACGTGCTCAAGGCGAGCCACCACGGCTCGACCAACGGCACGACGGCGGAGTGGCTCGACGCCGTGCATCCCCGCGCGGTCGCGATCAGCGCCAACGGCCGGCAGCATCCGTTCGCCGAGGTCCTGGCGCTGCTCGCGACCCGGGCCATTCCTTCTTACTGTACGGCGAACCAGGGAACGATCACGATCCGGGTGCCGAGGGGCGGCGCGTGGTCCGTCGCCCCGGAGCGACCCGGCGCGTGTCACGCCGGAGCGCTGAGGGGAGGCGCGTGATGACCGAAGCACATCGTTTCATCATCGATCGCCACGAAGGGGACGTGACCGTCGTCGAGATCGACGGCCACGCGCTCCTCGACCTGCCGCGGTGGCTGCTGCCGACCGGCGCGCACGGCGACGACGTGCTGTCGGTGACCGTCGACGCCGGTTCCGAGCGCGCCGTCATCACCGTGGCCCGCGACGCCGCCGCGACCGAACGGGCCAAAGCCGCGGGCCGCCGCGCCGTCGAGCGGCTCAAACCCAAAGACCCCGGCGGCGACCTCGTCCTATGATCGTCGCCGAGCCCGATGTCGGCTGACACGGCCCCCCCTCAGCGCGTCCTCGTCGTCGACGACGAGCCGGACATCACCGGACTCGTCTCCTATC
>Ga0137399_10001526_pt1 | contig 10715 bp, 7 predicted proteins | sample czorhiz316metaG_FD_104810 | JGI IMG/M metagenome (GOLD analysis project Ga0137399, IMG submission 104810) | Vadose zone soil microbial communities from Angelo Coast Range Reserve, California, USA - czorhiz3.16 metaG | ecosystem: Environmental > Terrestrial > Soil > Vadose zone | place: USA...
CAAAATTGGGGCCTCCGGAATGAGTCACCCGGTATCGTGATATTGCGTCCAGCCACTGAACGGGCCGCTGGAGGAACGATGCCGGAGACATGAGGTAGCCGGTAAAGCCCGAAAACAGCGGCTGGATGATTCCATCGATCAGCCCCATATCGTGGAAATGCGGAAGCCAGCAGAGTGACACGCTGTCCGAATTGTGTTCAAAGCCTTCAGCAATGCAAATTGAGTTGTGCAATACGTTGGCGTGAGTGACCATCACTCCTCTGGGAACGGCGGTCGAGCCCGAAGTGTATTGCAGATAGGCCAAGTCGTTTTCAGCCGGGCAAAACTCTCGCCAATCGTCCGCGAGCGCCGGCTGCAGATTGTCCGTCGCAATCCAGCGCAGTTTGCCAAACTCGGGTGTGTGCGCGGTGATGGCACGGAGACGGGACACAACCACAGTCGTTGTCAAAGCAAACGTGGCCTGGCTGTCTTCGGCAATTGACAAAATGCGAAACGCGTTGCGATTCAGGCGGGGTGGATATGCGGGCACCGCCACCACGCCGGCGTAAAGACAACCCAGAAAGGCGGCAACGAACTCCAGCCCCGGCGGATAGAGCAACAACACGCGCTCCCCTTGAAGTCCCAATCCCTGCAGGAAGGCCGCAATCGTCCGCGCTTCACGGTTCAATTGGCTGTATGTGATGCCCGAGGGACGCAAATCTCCGCCAGAAAGAAAAACATATGCGGTATCGTCGGGACGATCTTCAGCCCGCTGCTGCACCAGACCCACGAGATTGGAGATCGCAGTTGGCATCAATAAATCGTAGGATGCCGCGACTTGTACCGCGGTTTTCCCGCCGGCTGCGACGGTGGCGATTGGAAGGCAGGGCGAAGCAGGGCTAGATGATGTTGAGATTGGTGTTTCGCGCTTCAGCGCGAGCCTGAAAGTTGCCTGGCTTTCGAAATTTTTTTACGGAATGCAATTCAGGGGAATCACGCAAACCCCGCGCCGGCTGGTGTAGTATCTGGGTTGTGACCGATATTGCACACTTGCCCGGATATTCTTCGGCGTCCCGGCTGATGATTATTCACGCCGACGACCTTGGAATGTGCCGCTCGGTGAACCGTGCCATCTTCATTGCGCTGGAAGAGGGCGCGGTCAGTTCCGCAAGTGTAATGGTCCCCTGCCCGGCATTTTCCGAAGTGGCCGCATTTGCCACCCGGCACCCCGAATATGACCTCGGAATTCATTCAACCCTGATCAGTGAGCAGCAGGACTACAAATGGGGCCCCGTATCGAAGCGGCATCACGGACCGGAGATGGTCGATGAGAACGGACACTTCTGGACGAGAAACGATTATCTGCGCGCATCGCCCCAGGAGATCGAGGAAGAAATTTCCGCCCAGGTGACCCTCGCAAAAGCATCGGGTATCGATCCAACTCACCTCGACAGCCACACGTTTTCAGTTGCCCGGCCGGAGTACATCCCCGCCTATGTGAAGGTGGCCCGGCAATTTGAAATGCCTTTCCTGATGACCGAACACTGGCATGCCTATTGTTCGCCTGAAGACCCGGCAACCGCCGAGGACGTTGTTACCGACGATGTTATTCAGGCACCTCGCGATCTTACGCCTTCTTCTTTAGAGGAGTTTTATATTTCGGTGTTGCGCGAGGTGAAACCGGGTTTGACTGAACTCATTGTGCACCCCGGATTCGACGATCCTGAACTACGGGCCATTACCAACGATCGTGAAGCCTACGGCGCAGCCTGGAGACAACGCGATTTTGAGATCATGCGCAGCCCGCAATTCAAATCTGCCCTGCGGGAAAACGGCATTCAGGTCATTCACTGGGGTATGATCAGATCGGCAATTCAAAACAGGAAAGCCCGGCGCATCCGTAACGCCGGATGATCCTCGATATCTCCGCTGAGCTCTGTGCCTCTCATGCAGACTGACGGACGTTCGGCCTTCCCGCAAGCGCGTTCTCGATAATAGGGATGCTGGGCATCTGCTCCTGAAGCTCCACAAATTTCCGCGACATGCTCCTGGCCGCAGCGGCATAGGAGGGATCGTTCAGCAGCTTGTCGATAGCGATCTGAAGATCGTGGGCAGAGGCCTTCTGAAAATCAGCCCTCAACGCAGTCCCATGGGCAAAGGCCCGCGCGGCGTTTCCCGGAGCGTCAAAGCCGACAGGAAGCAGGAGCATCGGCACTCCATAAAATATGCTTTCCCGAACGCAACCGCCACCCGCATGGCCAACCATCAGGGCCGCCCGTTTCAAAAGGGCAACCTGCGGCGCCTCATCGGTCAGGATCACATTTTCCGGACACTGGAAATCCGCCGGCTTCAGATAATTTCCTATGGCAACCGCGGCCTGCAGACTCGGGCGCTCACGCATGGCATCCATCAATACCTGAAAAAACCGTTTGGCCGGCTCAAGATATTTAAATGTGATCAGGCTGCCCAGGGAACAATAAACCAGAGGTCTGGCGTCCAGCTTTTCCCAGGGGAAGTCTCTGTCCTTTCTGTCAGGATCGACGGAAGGCTCAACATGAAAGAGGCCTTTGATGGGGTTGGCGCGTGTAAAATCAAAACACTCCGGAACGAAAACCAGTTCCGGAAACGACAGACGCGGCCAGGGCATCACATCAAAATCAATGTCTCTGAGCGGATAGCCGGCGGCGGCGGCCAGATCTTTGAGATATCCGGATGTCTTCGCGAGACCCGAGATCCTGCCCACCAGCTTTCGCCGCAGCATCATCTTCCGCCATTCCCATGAAGTCTTTAAACGTGAGGAGAAATTTGATGAAGGGATTGAATCTGAGCTGATGGGAGGCACGACCGAGTCCGGCGCGGAGACGATAACGCTGCTGAACATGATGACTTGCGCTCCGGTCTTCCAGGCGCCAATCCCCGCCCACGGGAGATGGTTCGACACCAGAAAGAGATCGGGATGCAGGTCGCGAGTGGCCTTCGACACTTCGCCATCGCGGCAAAGGTCACACATTGCCCGGACCCGGGCATTGACCCCTGGAACTCCAAGATATTTTCCACGGGCCTCATTGGCAAACTGTGTGGCCAGCGTCCCCTGGGGAAAGACGCCGGAGAAAAGAGGCACAAACTCAAAACCCTGAGCGCGAATGCGATCTTCCGTTTCGGGAATACAGGCATAATGCACGCGATGACCTCTGCCTCGCAGCTTCTTAGCCAGGGCAAAAGTCACATTCATGTTCGCCTGCCAGTACAACGGCGCGATTACAATATTGGCCATGGTCCCGACTCTCTCCGATTATTGGCAATGCAATGACGACACAGGTTCGATTTTGGTTGCGCGTCTGGCCGGGATATAGCTTGCCAGAAACACGACGCCGAATAAGAAGGCGAGAATGACTGTGTAAACCACAGGATCGACCGGCCGCACCCCATATAACAGGCTCTGGAGCAGGCGAGTGAAAATCGCAGCGCAGACCATTCCGATCGTGAGTCCCAGTCCGGCCAATAACAATGCCTGGGAGAGAACCAATTTGAGCACCGCGAAACGGTCTGCTCCCAGGGCCATTCGAATACAAATCTCACTTTTGCGTTGCGCCACCGAATATGAGATCAGGCCATAGACTCCAACCGCGGCCATGATCACGGCGAGTCCTCCGAAGAGACCCAGTAACAGGCTCTGCAGCCGTGGCTGCGCCACTGAAGCGCTCAGGATCTCTTCCATCGTGAGTACACTGCCGATCGGCTGGCCTTTGTCGATTTCAGAAACTGCGCGACGGGCCGCGGAAATGACCTTGCCAGGATCGCCCTCGACTCTCAGGGTTACCGCCATGCCGGCGGACCAGTCATTCTGCACAAAAGGGGCATAGACCAAAGGCGACACCTGCCGCGCCAAACCCCCGTAGTGCACGTCCGCAACCACGCCGACAACCGTGATCGGCGGAATGTGGTAACCGGGCGGTAGCTGTCCTGGCTGAATCAGGCTCTCCGGAGGATAGAGGGTAATCACTTTCCCGATCGGGTCCTGATTTGGCCAGAATCGCCGGACCAGCGCCTGGTTCACAATGGCAACGGGTCTGCCGTTCTGTGTGTCCTGGTCGGTGAACAGGCGTCCCCTGACCAGCGCAATTCGCAACGATTCAAAGTAGTGCCCGCCGACCGCCCGGTATTGCACGCTGGGAACATCGTCGAGGCTTGCGGGTGCGGGCCTGTCGGTAAAATTAATCTGCTTGCTCCATCGTTCGCCCTGGAGCGGCAGATCGGAAATCACTCCGGCAGCTTTTGCGCCCGGCAAAGCTTCAAGCCGCGGAACCAGTTGCTGAAAAAATGCGGCGAGACGTGTTGGAGCGCCGTCGCGGGTCGGGTCGACGCCCACGCTGTACGATGGCGGCAAGTCCACTCGAAACGTCAGCAAATTGGCGGGATCAAAGCCCGGGTCCGCATGAAGCAGGCGCTGGAAACTCTTTAATACCAGCCCGGCGCTGATCAGCACCACCAAGGCAACCGCGATCTCACTGACAACTAATGCCGATCGAATACGATATTGCCTGCGCCCGGTAGCCCTTGTATCGCCGCCTTCTTTCAATGCTTCACCAAGCGGAATCTGGGAGCTTTGCGAGGCCGGAACCAGCCCAAAGAGAACGCCGGTAATCAGAGAAATCATCAAAGTGAAGGCCAGCACGGATGCATCCAGATGTATCTCCTGGGCCCTGGGCAGCGCATTTCCGGCGAGCGGTAAGAGACCGAGACATGCGTACGCCAGCAGGAGGCCAAACGATCCTCCGATCAACGCGAGCAAAACGCTTTCGGTCAGAAACTGCTGAATCAGGCGTTTCCGGCGAACGCCGAGAGCGAAGCGGATGGCTACCTCCTTTTGCCGGCCGGCGGCGCGGGCGAGCAGGAGAGAGGCCATATTCACACATGCCATAAGGAGAATCAGGCCCACCGTCACCAGCAGAATCAACAATGCGGGCCGCACACCGCCAACAAGCGTTTCCCGCAGGGGTTGAACGTCGGCCCCTATGCCCTTGTTTTCCGGAAATTGCCGCGCGACAGCCAGCATGATCAGGTTCAAATCAGAAAACGCTTGTTCACGCGTAACGTGTGGCTTCAGCCGCCCCGCCATGTCGAGGAAATACGCTTCATGCGAGTCCTTCGGGTCCCGGGGAGCCCACGACATCGGCGCCCAGAGTTGCGTCCTGGCCGAAGTGTAGAAGGTGTTCGGAACAACTCCGATCACGCTGTACTGCTCACCATTGAGTCTGAGGTTTTGCCCGGCAATGCCCGGATCGGCATGGAAACGATTGCGCCACAGCGCTTCGCTCAGCACCACCACCTGGTGATGGCCCCACTGCTCGTCCTCCGGAAGGAAGGTTCGCCCCAGCAGCGGCTGCACTCCATAAGTTCTAAAGAACTCCGACGAAACCGTCAGGCCCAGCAGCCGGTCCGGTTGCGCGTCACTAGCCAGGTTAAATGCCGTTGTATAAAAAGCTGAGAGGCTGTCGAAGGTTTTGTTCTCCGCGCGCAGAGCGCGGAAGTCGGGAGGCGAGGAGCCGAAATGCGGAGTATCGGAGGCACTGCAATATATCGCTGCCAGGCTGCCCGGATCTTTGTAAGGCAGGGGCCGCAACAGAACGGCATTGACGATACTGAAAATTGCCGAGTTGGGCCCGATTCCCAGCGCCAGAGTAAGAACCGCCACCAGACTGAACCCCGGTGACTTCAACAGCAGCCTTGCGGCATAACGCAAATCCCGTAGCAGCGTCCTCATGCGTTTCCTGTTCTCACCAATGGACGCCCGATCTTTGCCATTGGGTCCTCCCTGGTATTGACGATGTTATCGGCACACGAGCATCCGCGGGCCTTGCAAGATTCATCCAAGAAGAAGACACTCTGTCGTATGTGAGCTGATTGACTGAATGTCTCGGGTGGAGGTATTTTCGCCCGACCTGATTTTCGAAATCAAGGAGTGCTCCTATGCGCCGGTTGTTTCCTTTGCTGCTCGCCGTCCTCCTTTGCGGGCAGGCACCCGCTCAGAAGACCCCCGCTGTCGATGAAATTATAGCCAGGAATATTCAGGCCCGGGGCGGCATGAACAAACTTGCCGGAATAAAAACCATGCGCGCCACCTACACCAGTGAAGAAGATGGGAAGCCCGTGCGCCTGGTGGAACTGCAGAAGCGTCCCAACAAGTTACGGCGCAATATCTCCTTCGGAGGAAACACGATCATCTTCGCTTACGACGGAGACACGGCCTGGCAGTTTTCTTCTTCCGGAGGGAAAGGCCCGTCACCGGCCCCCGCGGACTTCGCTCGCGAGCTGAAAGAAGAAGCTGACATCGACGGATCTCTGGTCAGCTACAGGGAAAAAGGCAGCACCATCGAATTAGTAGGCAAAGAATCGCTCAAGGGAACGGCCGTTTACAACCTCAGGATCACGCTGAAAGAGGGCCAGGTGCGGAACATCTATCTCAACGCCCGGAGTTTTCTCGAAGTCAGGGAAACCGGTTTTTTCGAGCGGGCCGGCAAGAAGGTGAACTTTGTGACCGTTTTCAGGGATTACCGGCCGGTACAAGGGATCTTGTTTCCGTTTGTAATCGACCAAAAAACCGGCGACGAAGAAAACCAGATTACTTACCTTAAAAAGATGGATCTCAATTTACCAATTGCGGATTCCGTTTTCGCGATGTCGGCCATGCAGTCCAGGGGAGGCGCTAAATAGCGCCGGCGCCACAGAACAACCTTCGGATTTGCATCGGTGACGGCATTCCATCCGAACCGCCGGCTGTCCAGGAATCAGATGTCTCCGTCCCGCGCCGGAATAACTGAGAGAAGAAATCGCCGAACGTCCTGAAACTCATTTCCATGAAGCTGAAAACCCCGTTCCCGCCGGCGGGAAAGAGGTCCTGACCCGGTCGGGAATTGCGTGGCCCATGCCGATCGATTCTCACGACAGAGGAGAATAAAGAGATGCTGGAAAGCGCCGGGACGCAAACAGATTATTGCTGCATCCACTGTATGGCAACCCTGTGGGAGAACGGCCGCGCCGAGCTTGGTTGCCACGATTGCGGACGAAGCTTTCCCGTAGTCCATGGCATACCCATTCTCACGCTGCGTCCCCGGGAAATGTTAATGGTACATCTCCAGGAATTCAGGCAGGCGCAGGCGGCGTTCGAACGGAGGCGAGTTCTTCTTTCCGCGCCGGCAAAGCACAACGCAGCGCGTATCGAGCGCATGCTCAACGCTTTGTCTCAGAATCTCGGCTTAATCGATACCTACGTGAAACCGATTGAGGAATACCTGAACGGCAATGGGCAGCAGCCTCCCAATCTCATTGACTGGGCTCTGGCCCAGAACATTGGCAGCGTTCCCCAGATCATGCTTCCTTTTTTTTATCAGGACTGGGCAAGGACCAGGGATATGGAGGATGTCGAGTCACTCGTCACAGGTGCGCTCCTGCAGTACCGTCCGGACGACGAAACAGTAGCTGTTCTCGGAGCGGGCGCATGCGGAATGACATACGCCAGTGCAAAACATTTTGGTGTGGCCTATGGGCTTGATCTCTCCGTCCCGACATTACTGATGGCCCAGGGGATCATGGCCGGCGATACGATCGCGGTGCATGTGGCGAATGCCGGCTGGGAGCGTGTTCAATTAACGCCACCGAATCCGGCAAAAAATAAAATCCGTCTGGTTGCCGCCGACATCGGCGCCCTGCCATTTGCGGAAGGCAGTCTGTCAGCGGTTGTCACGCAGTATCTGATGGATGTTGCCGGAGATCCTCTCGGCGTCGCCGCCGAAATCCAGCGAGTGCTTAAGCCCGGAGGCATCTGGGTCAATTTCTCCAATCCCTTCAGACTCCCAGGGGACCCGTCGGAAGTTGGGTTACCTGAACCCGAAGAACTGCCGGGATTATTTGAACCGCTGGGTCTGGAAATGATTACGGTCCGGCGCACTCGTTTTACGCTGCTGAATCTCGATCAGATCTACGCAGGGGGGCACCGCAATGCTCAGGAAGTGCATTTTTTTGTCGCGCGCAAAGCCGCGCTTCCCGGACGAACCATCGCGAGGCGATTTCAAATATGGGACCGGCAGAATCTCGATTCCTGGTGGCAGCTCATTCCCGAAATCATTCCGGGTCGAGAGATACAGATCCTCCGTAAACGGGTCTTTGCCCCGGGCGGCACAAAAGACCGCATTGAGATCGCAGTGAACGCGGTGAATTTCAGCGTCTCAGGCGAACACACTGCTTTTGTTGAAACACTGTTCGGGCAATTTGACGGAGAGAGCACCTTGCTGGAGATATTGAACAATCTTGTCGCGCAAGGCATCGCCATGAGCGATACCGAATTCCGAGAGTTGATCCATTGTCTGCTGAATCAGTATTGTGTAATCAGCCTGAATAGCCAGACCGACTTTTGTCCGTAAAGACAGACTGCGTCCGAATGCTGAAAGAAGAAACTGTACCGCTAAGCTGACGTGAATCGTCTTGCACTTCATCGCGGTGGCATGGCTGCCGCACATTTCAAACAGACTGTCGTCTCCTGAGTCACAAGTGTCAATGATGTGATTCAGATATGCGCTCGCCATTATGAATCATAAAGCTCTAAGAAATAAAGCGTTCGTTGCGACCGTAACCAATCATCATTCCCATTTTGGCACCGATCAACGTTGTGCGATCCGTCGCCCATGAAGCCTGTTCCGATGGGCTCTTTACTCGGCTACATGTTGGAACAGCAGACTCTCGATTGCCCGTATGTTATTTAAAAAAACCTGGTGACCCTGGCAGGAGTCGAACCTGCGACCTGCGGTTTAGGAAACCGTCGCTCTATCCATCTGAGCTACAGGGCCACGAACGCTGACTTTGAGATTTTAACATCTTACGGTTTTCGCTTCCCATTGGGACTCACGAACGTGCGAACGCCGCAGGCATTCTGATCCTTACAGTTCCGAATCGCCGCTTCGAAGCGCGACCAGGAGCAACTTCATCGCGCTGCTTATCAACGAGCACCGGGGACCTCAGCTCACTGCTTGCGGCTTCACTCCAAATGAGCACGAAGGAATGCACAGATCCTTCGCCTTCGCTGGGCTCGGCTCAGGACGATAAGGCATAGTTTTTCTCAGCACTCATCAACGCATGTGTGACGACAAGTTCAGAATCAGGCGAGACGCTGGATCTGTTGTGAATATCGACGGAGATCTGCGGTGATGCAGAAGCAGCCTGGGTTCCACTCCCGCGCGGGGTACATGTCCTTTAGTAATACCGATAAAGTGGGCACCCGCCGATAACTCTAAAAAGTCTCGCTTAAGGAGGCCCGGTAAAAGGCAGAGAAAAGTTATTTTTCTCCGGATCAGTTCAATCTCTTTATCGCGTCGCGTTGAACCTATAAAGCGAGCTGTTTTTCTGAAACCGCGATGAAGCGGACGCGAGCGCCGGAACCCGGCTATCTTTGCCTTTGAGATCGAGAATGATCGTTAAAAATTGCATCTTCGCATTGGCCCTGGCGGGGGCGGCCCTGCCAGGAAACTCCCAGTCTTCGCCGGCGCACCGCGAGTCCGATGACATCGCGATCGTGGTGAATGTCGCCAATCCGGTGGATAACCTGTCGCCCGCCGAATTGCGCAGGATACTTCTGGGAGAGCGCAGGTTCTGGAAAGGAAACGTACAAGTGAAACTGGTGCTGCGAGACAGAGGCACACGGGAGCGAGACCTGATTCTGTCGGTTTTGCTGAAGATGAACAACCGGGATTTCGCCGAACATTGGCGGGCAAAGATCTTTCGGGGAGAGGCCGGGGAAGAACCCTTATCCGTCGATTCCATTTCCATCGCTGGACAGTACGTCCGGGAGAAGCCCTCAGCCGTGACTTTCATGGTGGCCAGAGACGTTCCCGCAGCGCTGAAAATATTGAAACTTGATGGCAAACTGCCAGGAGTCCCCGGATATGCGATCAAATAGAGATTTACCTTTTCTCGCAATCAGGTCGATGGTGTTGCTGGGGATGATGGCCGCCGCCCCCCAGGTGTCCGCGCAGAGATATTCGCAGGAGCATGTGAACGCGACGGCCCTGATCCATCTGGCCGGCTTCATCGAATGGCCCCGGGGAGTCATCCCGCCCCCGCCCGCGCCGGTAACTTTCTGCACGCTGGGTGAAGGCGGAACAGCCGCCGAGCTGGAGCGCAGCAGCCACAGCCAGAAGGTCAACCTGCATGACATTGCCGTCCGAACGATGCAGGGACCGGAGGATGTCGCCGGGTGCCATCTGATCTTTCTCGCAGCAGGCGCGGTGAAACACCAGCAGAGAGTAATCGGGGCGGCAAAAGGGCTTCCGGTGGCGCTGGTGTCGGAGATTGCCGGGTTCGCGCGCAAAGGCGGGACGGTGAACTTTTCCAACGTAAATGGCAGGATCCTACTCGACGTCAACCAGGCATCGGCAGAGGCGGCGAATCTGAAGATAAACGCCAGAATCCTGATGATGGCCACCATCGTGCGCTCCAGCGGACCGGAAGGTGGGAAAGAATGACCCACCGAAGCGGCAAACCGATCAAGAGCAAACTGATATCCATGGTTATGCTGACGTGTGGCGCAGCGCTGGCGCTGTCGTGTGCCGTCCTCTTGATTTATGAGACCATCTCGGTACGCCAGAGCAAACTGAGAGAGATGATCGTGGTAGGGGACCTGATCGGCTCAAACAGCTCCGCGGCGCTTTCTTTTAACGACACCCAGGGCGCGGACGACGCCCTGG
>Ga0137399_10001529_pt1 | contig 10699 bp, 8 predicted proteins | sample czorhiz316metaG_FD_104810 | JGI IMG/M metagenome (GOLD analysis project Ga0137399, IMG submission 104810) | Vadose zone soil microbial communities from Angelo Coast Range Reserve, California, USA - czorhiz3.16 metaG | ecosystem: Environmental > Terrestrial > Soil > Vadose zone | place: USA...
TCGCGACTGATACGGCAGGTGTCGTGCGCGTGTTCAACGGGCCCGCCGAGATTCTGACCGGATGGACACATAACGAGGCCTGCGGACGGCCGCTGGACGAGGTGTTTCACAACCTCGACGCCGACACCCGCGAGCGGCTTACGAACTCGATCCCCGTCGCGACCGCGCCGGACAATCCGCTCGGCGTCGCGCGCAGCGCGATCCTGGTCAGTCGGGAGGGCCGCGAGCTGCCGATTCAGGAGGTGTGCGCGCCGCTGCGCGACGGCGACGGCCACGTCATCGGCCTCGTCCTGGCCTTTCGCGACGCCAGCGACGCGATTCGGATTCAGGAACAGCGGACGAAAGCGAGCAAGCTCGAATCGCTCGGCCTGCTCGCCGGCGGCATCGCCCACGACTTCAACAACATTCTGACCGCCATCCTCGGCAACATCTCGCTCGCGCGACACACCGGTCTCGACGAACAAACCGACGAGGCTCTCGAGGCCGCGGAAGAAGCCTGCGTGCGCGCGCGACAACTGACGCAGCAGCTACTCACGTTCGCCAAGGGCGGCGCGCCCATCAAGAAATCGCTTCGCCTGGAACGCGTCGTCATGGAATCGATCCGGATGGCGCTCTCCGGCGCGGCGGTGAGCTGGATCGCTGACATCGAGCCAACGCTCTGGGCGGTCAACGCCGACGAAGGCCAGCTGATTCAGGTGTTCAACAACGTCATCATCAACGCGAAGCAGGCGATGCCGGACGGCGGCCGGATCGGCGTGAAGGCGGAGAATCTCTCAGAGCCCGAGGATCGGTGGGAGTTCGGCCTGCGGGTCAAAGCCGGCCCGTACGTGCGACTGTCGATTGCTGACGAGGGCGTCGGCATCTCCGCAGACGATCTCCCGAAGATCTTCGACCCATACTTCACGACGAAGCCAAGCGGCACCGGTCTTGGTCTGGCGACCTCTCGGTCGATCGTGAAGAATCACGGTGGATACATCGCCGTCGAGTCCGAGGTCGGCCGGGGAACGACCATTCATGTCTGTGTCCCGGCCTCGCTCGCCGCACGCCGCGACGAACAGCCGCACAGCCGCCTGACCACGACGGGCGGCAGTGGCCGCCTGCTCGTGCTCGACGATGATCAACCGATCCGAAAACTGGCGATCCGGTTGCTCGGCGCGCTCGGTTACGAGGCGACGGCAGTCAGCACGGGGTCGGCCGCGATCGAACAGTACACCCGCGCTCGCGAGGAGGGACATCCGTTCGATCTCGTCCTGCTGGACTTGACGATTCCCGGCGAGCTTGGCGGCAGCGAAGTTCTTCGGGTGCTCAAGACGATCGACCCGGACGTGAAGGCCATCGTCGTCAGCGGCTACGCGGGCGATAATGTCCTGGCCAACTTCCGTGATTACGGATTCAAGGCGGTCGTCACCAAGCCGTTCACCATGAATGAATTGAGCGCGACGTTGATCGAGGTCACCAACACGCACGTCTAACGGCGCTCAGCTGTCAGCCCTCAGACCTTAATCACTTCGACCAGCTCTTTCACGGCGCCCGCCGATTTCTTGAAGGCCGCGTCTTCGTCGGGTGTGAGCGTGATCTCGATGATCTTCTCGAGCCCGCGCGCGCCGAGCCTGCACGGCACGCCCACGAACAGATCGCGGACTCCGTACTCGCCCTGCAGGTAGACCGAACACGGCACAATCTTGTGTTTGTCGAGGAGGATCGCCTCGACCATGTCGACGACCGACGCGCCCGGTGCGTACCACGCGCTCGTCCCGACGAGCTGCGTGATTTCGGCGCCGCCACCGGCCGTTCGCGCGACGATACGATCGATCGTCGTCTTGTCCATCAGATCGGTGATCGGAATGCCGGCGACGGTGGAATAGCGCGGCAGCGGCACCATCGTGTCGCCGTGGCCACCCAGCACGAACGCGTGGACGTTGTCGACCGAGACGTTCAGCTCTTTCGCGATGAAGGCGCGCATCCGCGCGGAGTCGAGCACGCCGGCCATGCCGACGACGCGCTCGCGCGGAAACCTGGAGAGCCGGTAGACCGCCTGCGCCATCGCATCGAGCGGGTTCGACACCGGGATGATGATGCAGTTGGGCGAGTGCTTCACGACCTGCTCGGTCACCTGCTGCATGATCTTGTAGTTCACGTTCAGCAGGTCGTCGCGGCTCATGCCCGGTTTGCGCGGCAGGCCCGACGTGATGACGACGATGTCCGAGTTGGCGCTCTCGGCGTAGTCGCCGGTGCCGAGGACGCGCGAATCCGATCCCCAGATCGGGCACGCTTCGAGGATGTCGAGCGCGACGCCGGCGGCCTTCTGATCCGCGATGTCGATGATGACGACGTCGGCCAGCTGCCTCTCGGCGACGCCGCGGGCGACTGTCGCGCCAACGTTGCCCGCACCGCCAACCACCGTTACTTTGCGATTCATTGCTTCTCCTTCGAACGCCGGCTAACACGCAAGCACGAAACCGCGAAACCACGAAACCACGAAAAAGACTCGGTTTTGCGTTGTCGTGTGTTCGTGATGAATCCGCGCGGTGGTCACATGTTGTTGATGATCGCGTCCGCGAACTCTGACGTCTTCAGTTCGGTCGCGCCTTCCATCAGCCGCGCGAAGTCGTAGGTCACGCGCTTGGCGGCGATGGCGCCGTCCATCCCTTTCACCACGAGGTCCGCCGCCTCGGTCCATCCGAGATGACGCAGCATCATCTCGCCCGACAGCACGACCGACCCCGGGTTCACTCTGTTCTGGTTGGCGTACTTGGGTGCTGTTCCATGGGTGGCTTCGAAGACCGCGTGACCCGTGATGTAATTGATGTTGCCGCCCGGCGCGATGCCGATTCCGCCCACCTGCGCCGCCAGCGCGTCGGACAGATAGTCGCCATTCAGGTTCGGCGTCGCGATGACGTCGAACTCGTCTGGCCTGGTCAGCACCTGCTGGAGCGTGATGTCGGCGATCGCATCTTTGATCAACAAGCCGCCGCCGGGCTTTCCTTCCGGAATCCGGCACCACGGCCCGCCGTCCACTTCCACGGCGCCGTAGAACTCCTTCGCGACCTGATAGCCCCAATCGCGGAAGGCGCCTTCCGTGAACTTCATGATATTGCCCTTGTGCACCAGCGTAACGCTCTTGCGCTTGTACTTGAGGGCGTAGCCGATGGCGCTGTGCACGAGCCGTTCGGTGCCGAGACGGCTGATGGGCTTCAGGCCGATCCCGACTTCGACACCCATGTCGCGCTTCGGCGCGCCAATCGACTCGAGCTGCTGCTGCCATTCGCGCACGGCTGATGCCGAACCGAAGCGGATCTTCTGGAAGTCTTTCGGAAATTCCTTGGCGAGAAAGTCGAGCAGCTTCTGCGCTTCGGGCGATCCCGCCGTGTATTCGACGCCTGCGTAGATGTCTTCCGTGTTCTCGCGGAAGATCACCATGTCGACTTTTTCGGGATGCCGTACCGGCGACGGGACACCCTTGTACCAGCGGACGGGCCGCAGGCAGACATACAGATCGAGTAACTGCCGCAGCGCGACGTTCAACGATCGAATGCCGCCGCCGACCGGCGTCGTCAGCGGACCCTTGATGCCGACGTAGTACTCGCGGAAGGCCTCGACGGTGTCATCGGGCAGCCACGAGTTGAACTGCTTGAAGCTTTTTTCGCCCGCGTAGACTTCCATCCACGCGATGAAGCGTTTGCCACCGTAGGCTTTTGCGACGGCGGCGTCGAACACGCGCACGCTCGCGCGCCAGATGTCCGGTCCGGTGCCATCACCTTCTATGAAAGGAACGATGGGATCGTCGGGAACGACGAGGTGTCCGCTCTTGCGGGTGATCGCGGTACCTGTGGCTGGCGGTTTGGTTGTGGTGAAAGTCGGCATATCTTTTAGGTCAGCTTACCTGCCGATCGTCGGAAGATTTCCGCGAACATTGTGGAAAACTCTGTGGAAAAGGTCGCCCGTTACGGCACTGTTACAGCGCATTCGGAATGTTTTAGCGGTTTGCACCATGGCAGGGCAACACACAGCTCCGTGAATCGCGCCATCCGAAACTCGAGGATTATACTTCCAGCCTCTGATGAAAATCGTTGTCGCCGACGACCTGCCGCCATCCGCGTTGGAGTTGCTCCGCGCGGAAACTGACTGGATTGTAGACGCTCGCTCCGGACGCCAACCGTCGGTGCTCACCGCTGATCTGGCCGACGCGGACGCGCTGCTCGTCCGCAGCGCCACCAAAGTCGACGCGCGCCTGCTCGAAGCCGCCCCAAACCTTCGCATCGTCGCGCGCGCCGGCACGGGCGTGGACAACGTCGACGTGGACGCGGCCAGCGCGCGCGGCATCCTCGTCGTCAACGCACCTGGCGCCAACAGCATCAGCGTCGCCGAACACGCGTGTGCGCTCATGCTCGCTCTTGCGCGTTTGATTCCCGCCGCTGATCGAGCGATGAAGGACGGGAAGTGGGAAAAGAAAAAATTCCTCGGCACCGAGCTGCGCGGCAAGACGCTTGGCGTCGCCGGACTCGGACGGATTGGACAGGAGGTTGCGCAGCGTGCGCGCGCCTTCGGCATGCGTGTCGTCGCGCACGATCCGTTTATCTCCAAGGAAATCGCCGGCGGCGTCGGCGCCGAGTTGATGTCGCTCGATGCCATGTGCGCCGCCGCAGACTACATCACGCTCCATCTCCCATCGACCGCGGACACCAAGCGTCTGTTCAACGACGAACGGTTTGCGCGCTGCAAGCCAGGTGTCCGGCTGATCAATACGGCGCGAGGCGATCTCGTGGACGAACGCGCGTTGCGCCGCGCGATTGAAAGCGGGAACGTCGCCGGTGCGGCGCTCGATGTGTTCGAGCAAGAGCCGCCATCTGATTGGTCGCTCGCCCAACTGCCGCAGGTCATCGCGACGCCGCACATCGCCGCGTCGACCGAAGAGGCACAGGAGCTGGTGGGCATCGACACCGCGGCCACCGTCCGCGATTTCTTGCGCGATGGTATCGTCCGCAACGCCGTGAACTTCCCGTCGGTGCATCCCGACGAGCTCCAGCGGTTGCAGCCGTGGATTCGCCTCGCCGATCACCTCGGCGCGCTGGTGTCGCAGATGGGGACCGCGCGAATCGAAGAGCTCGGCGTCCGGTATTACGGCGGACTGGTCGAGAGCCGCGGGGTCGAGGTACTCGCGGCCAGCGCCGCGGCCGGCGTCCTCCGGCCGATCCTGTCGAGCGGTGTCTCGATCGTGAACGCACGCGCGGCCGCTCGCGCGCGCGGGATCGACATCGTCGAATCGCGGAGCGCGCGGGCTCGTCACTTCACGAGCCTGCTGTCGATCAAGCTGCACACCGACGCCGGCGAGCGCTGGGTCGAGGGAACCGTGTTCGAGCCGGGGAGCTTACGGCTCGTGTCAGTCCAGGGGGTGGCCGTCGAAGCGCCGCTCGGGGGAACGATGCTGATCATCGCCAACGACGATCAACCGGGCGTCATCGGCGAGGTCGGCACGATTCTCGGTCGACAGCACGTGAACATCGCCAACTTCGCGCTCGGCCGTGGCGAGACGGGCGCGATCGGTGTGGTCAACGTCGACGAGGACGGCGACGGTCCGCAGCCGCTCGATAAAGCCATCGACGAGATTCGTCGCGTCCCAGCAATCCGCCAAGCGTGGGTGGTGCGGCTCGCGTAATTACTTCACCGCGACGCGGAGGGCGCCCGGATGAACGCGGGCGCGTAGCGTCGTCCCGCCCTGCACCGGCTCGCCGTCGACATGAAACGCCATCGGCTCGTCGCATTCGATCGTCGCCTGCCGAACGCGGCTGATCGTACAGCCCTGCATCCGAGACACGGTGCCGTTGAATAGCCGCGGCAGCTGGCACACGGTGCGAAAGCGTGAACGCTCCTCGATCACGACGAGATCGACGAGCCCATCGTCGACGCGCGCGCCCGGCGCGATTTGCGCACCGTTGCCCCACCGCGGCGCGTTGGCGACCGTGACCAGCAGCGCGCGCGCGTCGACTCGACCAGCCTCGGTCGTGATGCGGTACACGCGCGGCAGGTACGTTCTCAGCGCACGACCGGCCAACCGCGCGTAGCCGGCGAATCCGCGACGTGGATTATCAGCGGCGTTGAACTGCGCCGCGACGTACGCGTCGATGCCGATTCCCGCGATGTTGACGAACAATCGGCCGTCGAGCTCGCCGACATCGATGAGTCGCGATGCGGATGTCAGCGCGCCGGCAATCGCGCGCTCCGGGCGCCGGCTGATGCCGAGCTCGGTCGCGAGACCGTTGCCGGAGCCGGCCGGAATGACGCCGAGCGGCACCTCCCCGAACGCGAGCGCCGACGCGACCTCGTTGATCGTGCCGTCGCCGCCCCACGCTATGACCAGCCGCATGCCGCGCGCGATGGCCGCCTGCGCGAGCTCGCGCGCATGGCCTGCGCGTTCGGTGACGAAGACCTCCGGCCGATCGCCGTGCCGCTCGACGATGTCGATCGCGAGCTGCGCGCGAGCGCGGGCCGTCTCCGGACGGGCGCCGCCGGAGATTGGATTGATGATGATGGCAACCGACATGAACGAGCGGGCTCGAAGGTCTGCGCGACGTTTACCCGCCGCTCTCGTAGCGCAGCCCTTCAGGGCTGCCAAAGCGGCGGGCCACGGCAGGCCTGAAGGCCTGCGCTACTTTCGCCATGTTATTTCAACGCGAGGCGGCGAACGGAATTGTCGGTGAGATCGGTCAGCTCGACGACGTCGGCGGAGATTTTCACGACGCGATATCGCAGCGTCACGGCGTCGCCTTCCTTCACCATGAACAACTGGCCGTCGCCCGAGATGATGGCGGTGCGTTCTGGTCCGTTCGGTCCCACATCTTCGGCGATCCCGGCGAGCTTCAACGATGGTTGTGCGGGACGCGCGAGGGGTGCGTCGACGATGGCCGGCGCGGGTGCGGGGACGGATGGCGCGACGGCGTGGACGCGACCGGAACGGAACGTGAAGAGATTTCGGCCGGGCTGATTCGGCGTCGACGTCGGCCGCAGGCGCTCGTGGAGGCGCGCGATTTCGTCGGCCAGCTCGGCGCCGCGCGAATCGATCGCGGGCGGATGAATGACGATCGGCGGCGGGACCGCGCGGTTCGGAGCGGCCGCGCTCGCAAGCCACGCGGCGAGTGCGGCACCGACGACACCGATCGTCGCCGTTCGCTTCAAATTCATTTTCAGCTGTGACGCAGCCGCCTCCGCGCGCTGCGCGCTTCGGCGTGCCGCGCCGTAGCATCAGCGAAGGCGGGGCCCTCAGGCCTGCCGGGATCGTAGCACGAGCGTTTCGCGGGTGTGCTATTATTCGTCGTGCACCCTGCATCGACTGGTTCGAAAGTCGATTCGGTTCCTCCACTCAACATCGTCGCAGTCATCCCCGCAAGATACGCATCGACACGGCTCCCTGGCAAAGTGCTCGCGGACATCAACGGCCGTCCGATGATCGAGCACGTGTACCGGCGCGCATCCGCGTCGCCGGTCGTCTCACAAGTCATCGTCGCGACCGACGATCTTCGCATTGCGACACGCGTCAACGATTTCGGCGGCAAAGTGCGGCTGACCAAAGCGACGCACGAAACCGGCACCGATCGCCTCGCCGAAGTCGCCGCGACGCTCGCGGTCGACATCGTCGTCAACATCCAGGGCGACGAACCGCTGATCGATCCGGCGGCCATCGGCGAGCTGGTCGCGCCGTTGATGGCCGATCGCTCGCTGCAGATGACGACGCTGTATCGCCGCATTCACGATGCCTCCGAGCTGAACAATCCCAACGTGACGAAAGTCGTCCTCGATCGCGGCGGGTTCGCCTTGTATTTTTCGCGCGCGCCCATTCCCTACGTGCGCGACCCGCGCGGTGGCTGGCCGCCGCTCTATAGACATATCGGCCTCTACGCCTATCGCCGCAGTACCTTGCTCGTGCTGGCCAAGCTCGAACCGACGCCGCTCGAACGGGCCGAAGCGCTCGAACAGTTGCGCGCGCTGGAACACGGCATCCGTATCAAGGCTGTCGAAACCAAATACGAGTCGTTCGAAGTCAACACGGCGGAGGATCTGGAACAGGTGCGCCGCCTCTTTGCGGTGCCGACCTCGTCGTAGTGTCCGGCTTCAGCCGGACCAAGAGAGGACCATGGACGGACGAACGCCGAAATACATTTTCGTGACCGGCGGGGTCGTGTCCTCGCTCGGCAAAGGCCTGGCGGCCGCTTCGGTCGGCTGCCTGCTCGAAGGCCACGGATACACCGTGACGATGCAGAAGTTCGACCCGTACATCAACGTGGATCCGGGCACGATGAGCCCGTATCAGCACGGCGAGGTGTACGTGACCGACGATGGGGCGGAAACCGATCTGGATCTCGGCCACTACGAACGCTTCACCAATACGGTGACGACGAAGAGCTCCAATTGGACGACCGGCAAGATTTATCAGAGCGTCATCCAGAAAGAACGGCGCGGTGACTACCTGGGTCGCACGGTTCAGGTGATTCCTCACATCACCAACGAAATCAAGGACGCGATTCGCTCGGTGTCGAACGACGTCGACGTCGTGCTCGTGGAAATCGGCGGCACGGTCGGCGACATCGAGAGCCTGCCGTTCCTCGAGGCGATCCGTCAATTCCGGCAGGAGGTTGGCCGCGACAACTCGCTCTACATTCACCTGACGCTCGTGCCGTTCATCGGCACCGCCGGCGAGCTGAAGACCAAGCCGACGCAGCATAGCGTGCGCGATCTCCGGTCCATCGGCATTCAGCCCGACATCCTGCTCTGCCGGACCGATCGCTTCCTCGATCCGGACATCAAACGCAAGATCGCGCTCTTCTGCGACGTCGACGAAGAAGCGGTCATCACGGCCAAGGACGTCTCGACGATCTACGAGGTGCCGCTGGTCCTGGCCGCGGAGGGACTGGATCGCATGGTGCTGAAGTACCTGCATCTGCCGCAAACCGAACGCCGCATGCAGCCGTGGGAGGATCTCGTCAACCGGATCAAGAACCCGGTCGACGACATCACCATCCACGTCGTCGGCAAATACGTCGGCTACGAGGATTCCTACAAGAGCCTGAACGAAGCGCTGTATCACGGCGGCTTCCCGCATGGCGTGAAGGTCAACATCAAATGGATCGAGGCCGAAGCGCTCGAAGAACCGAACGGCAGACTGCTGCTCGACGGCGCCGACGGCATTCTCGTGCCGGGCGGATTCGGGGATCGCGGTACGCGCGGGATGATGATGGCGGCACAAGTCGCGCGCGAGCGGCGCATCCCGTACTTCGGCATCTGCTACGGGTTTCAGTGGGCGACCGTCGAATACGCGCGCAACGTGGCCGGCCTCGCCGATGCCGATTCAACCGAATGCAATCCGGAGACGTCCACCAAAGTCATCTACAAGCTGCGCGATTTGCTCGGCGTGGACGAGCTCGGCGGCACGATGCGCCTCGGCACCTACGCGTGCGAGCTCGCACCCGGATCGCTCGCGCACCGCGTGTACGGATCGGCGCTCATTCACGAGCGCCATCGTCATCGCTACGAGTTCAACTGCCTCTACGAGCGCACGCTCGCCGAGCACGGCCTGCGCATCTCGGGCCGATCGCCCGACGGCAAGTTCGTGGAGATCGCCGAGCTACCCGGTCATCCCTGGTACCTCGCGGTGCAGTTCCATCCGGAATTCAAATCGAAGCCGACGCGGCCGCATCCGCTATTCGCGGCGTTCGTCGACGCCTCCTATCAGCACAAGACGGCACCCATCGAACGCGACGCCTCCAACGGCATCGCGTTGCGCGCGTAGAGTAGGCAGGAAGGGGCGGGCGGCCCATCCTGCCCATCCCGCCCTCGTATAATGTCCCTCGTGAATCCGGTCAAGCTGGGCGATATCTCGATCGGCGGCGGAAGCCCGCTCGTCCTGATCGCGGGTCCGTGCGTCATCGAGAGCGAGCAGCACGCCTCGGATCTCGCGGGACGACTGACCGATCTCACACGTCGCCTTCACGTCCCGTTCATCTTCAAAGCGTCGTACGACAAGGCGAACCGGACGTCGGGCCGATCGTTCCGCGGACCGGGTCTGGATGAGGGCCTTCGCATGCTCGCGGGGATCAAGTCGCACCTCCGCGTCCCGATCCTCACCGACATCCACGAGCCCGCTCAGGCACGCGCCGCCGCCGACGTCGCCGACGTGCTGCAGATTCCGGCGTTCCTCTCGCGTCAGACCGATCTCTTGACGGCCGCGGCGAAGACGGGCCGGATCGTCAACATCAAGAAGGGCCAGTTTCTCGCGCCCGGCGACGTGAAGCACGCGATCGCCAAAGTCACCGAGGCGGGCAACTCGCGCGTGATCGTCACCGAACGCGGCGTCAGCTTCGGTTATCACAACCTCATTGTCGACATGCGCGCGTTTCCGATCATCCGCGCGCTCGGCGTTCCGGTCGTCTTCGACGTGACGCACAGCCTGCAATTGCCGGGTGGCGGCGAAGGCGTGACGGCCGGTCAAGCTGAGTTCATCGAGCCGCTCGCCTCGGCGGGAGTCGCCGCCGGCGTCGACGCGATCTTCGTCGAGGTGCACGAGGACCCATCGCGCGCGAAAAGCGATGCGCAGAACGCCTTGCCCCTCGACAAGCTCGAACCGCTGCTCCACCGGTTGATGGCCATCCATGCGATCGCGAAGCAGCCAGAGGTTCCGCTCCGTGGCTGACCACGCGCTCGCGCGGAA
>Ga0137399_10001530_pt1 | contig 10699 bp, 12 predicted proteins | sample czorhiz316metaG_FD_104810 | JGI IMG/M metagenome (GOLD analysis project Ga0137399, IMG submission 104810) | Vadose zone soil microbial communities from Angelo Coast Range Reserve, California, USA - czorhiz3.16 metaG | ecosystem: Environmental > Terrestrial > Soil > Vadose zone | place: USA...
ACAACAGACGATGGTCGCTGACTACGACAAGGCGCTGAAGTGGCTCGGCGTCGACAGCCGCAGCGCTATTGGTGAAGAACAGCATGAGCAGTGGGCGCGCGGGGTGGAAGCGTATGTTCGCGAAGGCAAGGCTCCGTCGATCGAACTGCGGAACATCTTCGCACGGTTCCGCTCCTGGCTGCTGGAACTGTACCGGAATGTCCGGTCGCTGCATGTGGAAATGAATCCCGAGATACGTGACGTCATGGACCGTCTGTTCGCAACGGACCAGGCAATCGAGCAGGCGTCGAACGAGGCCGAAATCAAAGCATTGGTCATGACACAGGAGGAATCCGGACTCGACAACGAAGGGTGGGCCGCGTACCAAACGAAGTTGCAGCGAGCTTCGGACGAGGCGAAGAACGCCCTGCAATCAAAGCTGATGAAGGAGTTCGCCCGGGAGCGCGAAGATTGGTGGAAGAACGAGCAGGCGAAGTTGCACGACGAAATTGCTGCGCAGGTCTATCGCCAACCGGAATATGTCGCCCTTTCCGCTCTGAAAAAAGGCGAGTATCCAGACGGTTCCGAGTCGCCGATTAAAACGAAGCTCGACTTGAATGCGATTAAAGAGCGTTACGGCAAAAACACCACGATCACGGATACGATTCGACGTCTCGGTGTGGCGCGATTGGAAGACGGTATCAGTCCGGACGTCGCGGCGCGGCAGTTCGGCTACTCTTCGGGCGAAGCGCTTGTTGAGGCGCTCGTCAATGCGCGACCAATGGAGGAGCTTATTGACGCGGAGACCCGTGACGAGATGATCCGTCGACATGGAGACATGCGGCTGGATGGCTCAATCCATGACGAAGCGCAGCAGGCGGTATTGGGGAAGTATCGCGATGACGTTGTTCGTGAAGAGATGAGGATGATGCGGCGGCTGCTGGAGGCAGGCCGTCCCGCACAGGAGGCAGAAGCACGTCGTCAGATGGCAGAGCGCGAATACGAGCGGCGTTGGTTTGAGGCCGAGTCGCGGATGAATATCGCAATTGCGGAAGGACGCAAACAGGCGGAAATCGACAGCCTGCGGGCGGAGATGACGAATATTAAGACAGAGCAGAAGAACGCGGCGCGCATCTTCGTCGGCGATCTGCGGCGCGGCGAAGGCATTCCCACCCCGGAGCAGGTGACCCGTTTCGCAGAAGACAGGCTGCGCACGACCATCATCGGCGATGTGATGCCGTCGCGTTACTGGGCCTCCGCTCGGAAGGCATCCCGAGAAGGAATAGCGGCGGCCGCGAAGTCTGACTATCCTGCGGCGCTCGTCGCGAAAGGGCGCGAGTTGCTGAATCTGGAACTGTATCGACAAGCGAATGCCCTGAAGGAAAGTTTCGAGAAAACGCGTACGTCATGGCTGAAAATGTTTAGACCGGACGCAAAGATTGCCACGAAGCGGACGATGGAGTACGTCACCGCAGCGCGTGCGATCGCATCGAAGTTGCTCTTCCCCGACAAACAGACGCGCGTTTTGGAATCGATGAAGGCGCTGGAAAAGTATGATCCGGATGCACACGAGGACGTGCAGGATGCCATCGCCAGCATTGTCGAGGATCCGCGCAAGCTGAAGGAACTGACTGTCGAGGAATTCAGCGGCGTCCGGGATATTGTCGCGAGTCTCTGGGCGCGGGCACGCCAGGATAATCAGGTCACTATCGACGGCAAGAAGATCGAACGCCAGAAGGTTCAGGACGAACTGACAGCCAACATCGGCCAGTATTCCACCAAGGCCGGACGCGTCGGTAAGAACGCTACGGTGACCGATATCGAGAAGGCGGGCGTCAATGGACTATCGATGCTGGCCGGACTGCGGCGGATGGAATCGTGGGCGGATTCGATGGACGGAGAATTCGGAGGGCCGTGGCGCAGCTACGTGTGGAATCCGGTCAAGGAGGCGATCGACGCATACCGCCTGCACAAGGTCGACGTCCTGGGCCAGTACGCGACACTGCTCGAGCCGATCGAGTCGACACTGACGAAAGACTGGATCGAGGCTCCGGAGCTGAACTACACGTTCAAAGGCGGCAAGGCGGAGCTGCTCGGGGCGATGCTGCACTCGGGAAATCGCGAGTCGCTGATGTCGAATCTATCGAAGTTGCTGCGCGGCCGGCGCGATGTGAACAATATCCCGTGGGGTCACATTCGGGAGGACGGCACGCTCGACACGTCGAAGTGGGACAAAATGGTCGCACGCATGCAGAAGGATGGCACGCTCACAAAGGCGGACTATGACTTTAAGCAGGGCGTCTGGGATTTGTTCGAGTCCCTGAAGCCGGGAATACAGCAGTCTCACCACGAAACGAAAGGCTTCTACTTCAAGGAAGTCCCTGCGGATGCGTTCGAGACGCCGTGGGGTTCCTACCGTGGCGGCTACGTACCCGCAAAAGCGGATCCGTTCATGTCGACGGCGGCGGCGATCCGCTCCGACAAACAGTCGATGTCGGAAGTGGGCAATAGCTACGCACTCCCATCGGCGGGCCTCGGCAACACGAAGACCCGTCTTGCCGTCGCAGAACCTCTGTCGATGAATCTGGCGTTCATTCCGGGACATATTGACTGGGCTCTGCGGCTGACGCATATCGAACCACGGGTGAAGGATGTTTCGAAAATCCTATTCGACCGTTCATTCCGCGCTTCGATCGACGCGCACAATCCTGCGGTCGTCAAGGACATGATGGTCCCGTGGCTACAGCGGGCCGCGACGCAGCGTCTCGAAGAGATCGGAAAGTATAAGCTGCTCGACAGTTTCGCGCGGTTGCTGCGGACCGGGTCTGGCATTCAGGCGGTATCGTTCTCGGTGAACAACGGATTGCAGCAGGCGACGGGATTGTTCCTGGCGGGGACCAAAGTACCTCCCGGCAAACTGCTCTCCTCGCTGACTTCCTATGTCGCGCATCCGACGACATTCACTGAGCGGATACTGGCGAAGTCTGATTTCATGCGCACGTTCTCGACGAATCGTGCCATCGAAATCCAGCAGGATATCAACGATATCGTACTGGATCCGAACATCTACGCGAAGGCTCAGAACTTCACACGCAAACACGGACAGGTCATGGCTGGACTGACGCAGAACGTCGTGAACCTGGTGGCGTGGCAGGGAGCCTACGATGCCGCGATCGAGAGTGGCAAGACGGAAAAGCAATCGATCCGTTTCGCCGACAGCGCCATTCGTCAGACGCAGGGCTCGTTCTTTCCGGAAGACATCTCGCGCGCGGAAACCGGGACGCCGTTCGTTCGGGCGCTGACGATGTTCTCCTCGTATTTCAACATGCAGGCGAATTTGCTGGCAACCGAAGGGAGCAAGGCGATTCACTCGGACCGCGGCGGCATGTACAAGGCGGGGCGGCTGCTGTCCGTGTACGCGCTCGGATTCATGATTCCATCGGTTCTCGCTCAGGCGATACAGAATGCGCTTACGGGCAACTGGAAGGAAGAGGACGACTCCTACATGATGGGCGCGCTGAAGCTATTCTTCGGGTCGCAGTTGCGGGCGGGCGCGATGTTCGTCCCTGGTGCGGGTGGTGTCCTGCAGGCGGGCGTCAATTCGGTACTGACGAAGTCGACCTACGACGACGATATCCGTACAACGCCGTGGTTACAGATGCACGGCAAGGCCATCAAGGACTTCGGCGTTTGGTGGAATACCGGCGATGATGCGACCGAGGCGCAACTGGAAGCGGCGCGTAAGAACTTGGGCAAAGACGCTCTGAACATCATCGGCATTTATTCGAGGCTTCCCCTCGGGCCTCTGGGTAGGCCGTTCGGGTTTCTAATGGATCTGGACGCGGGCAAGGTGACGCCGAAGGGTCCGGGCGATGTAGTCCGTGGACTGCTGACGGGTTCGATTCCAAAGGAGTAACGACAATGACGCTCGAAGTGGCTTCTCGCAACGACTACATCGGCACGGGACTGGTCGACACCTACGCCTACGGGTTCAAGATCTTCGCGGCGGCGGATCTGCAAATTATGATTCGGAACACCGATGAGGTCGAATCGGAATTATCCTACGCTGCGGATTTCGATGTCACGGGCGTGGGCGAGGATGGCGGAGGAACAATCACGCTGACCGCGGGCGCATTGGATGCCGACTTCGCGCTGACGATCCGGCGCGTCGTAGATCTCACTCAACAGACGGACCTGCGCAATCAGCAGGCGCTCTTCCCGGAAGTCCTTGAAGATACCTTCGACAAGCTGACGATGATCGATCAGCAACAGCAAGATGCAATCAATCGCTCGATCAAAATGGTGGTCACCGCATCGGGAGGATTGGCCCCGACGTTCCCGTTACCTGGAGCAGGAAAGTTTATCCGATGGAATACGGGGGGCACCAGTCTGGAGGCGGTATCGGCAGGCCCGGATGATGACACGTACATAGGCTCCGGGTTCGGGGCTGGAGCGCGGTCGTGGTCTGCGAAGGTGTCGGACCTTCTCTGCGTGCTCGATTTTACTGGCGTCGTTGGCGACGGCGTCACCGATTGCACGGCGGGCATTCAGAGATGTATCGATTTCGCAATTCTGGCGGGACAGAAATCCATCTACTTCCCTGCCGGGGTGTACAAGCTCACGGCGGCGCTCTCGATAATCTATCCACTGGTTCTGCACGGCGACGGAGTAGGAGCGACATTCCTGTTGCAAACCGGGGCGGCGGCAGACGGGGTGTACTTCAACTACGCCTCCTACCAGGTGGGCGGCGGACTGTTCGATATGTCTATCCATGCCGGATCCCTGTACAACACGGCGACTGGATCGACCGGAAAGGCTCTCCGCGTCCGGAAGGTGAACGGCGGATTTACGGCGAACCGATTCGACACTCAAGGGTTTGCCCAAGGCGTCAACATCAAGGAATGCTTTTACCCTTCGATTCACGATTTCCAGACGCTCTACTGTCAGGATGCGGGGGTTTGTCTCGATTCTCCGGGGCTCGGAATGGCGTCGGCGGGAATCACGATTTCAGACGGCAAGCTCTCGAACTTCGGCGGCACGATGAACAACACCGTCTCGATGGGCCTGAAGGTGCTGCAGGCAGGAGGGCTGTATTTAACGAATCTGGACCTGACGGTATTCAACCGTGGAGTCGTTTGTGCTCCTTCTGGGGGCGATTCCGTGCTCTATGTTTTCTGTGACGGTGTGCTTGCGGACACCTCCGTTCTGACGGGATGGGATTTCGACGGCACCAGCGGAGCGATTGCAGCGGTGGAGATGATCGGGTGCTGGTCCGCTTATTCGACCAATGGGATCGGTGTCCGTGTTCGCGGCACGGTGGACGACGTCTCATGGATTGGCGGGCGGATTCGTGAGAATGGCAAGCAGGGTGTTTCCTTGGAAAGCGGGACCAATGTCCAGTTCGTCGGGACTCGCATCGCTCAGAATTCCAAGCTGGCGGACAACACCTATGACGGCGTGACCGTCGCGGCGGCGATGGGAAATGCTCAGTTTGTCGGTTGCCGCATCGGGAACTTTTCCAGCGGACTGACAACCACGCAGGCGAATGGCATCTATGTGACTGCGGGCTATGCCGCATCCCTCCAAATTGTCGGCAACAATTTAAGCAATCCTGGGGCCGGGAAATCCGGCGTGTCGAACCATGCCACGCCGGAGCCACTCATGGTTGGGAATTTCCCGTTGCAGTCGGGGTTCAATCCTCCGGTGAATCAGATTGTTCAGCTAACCACGGTAGCGGCGGTGGCCGCATTTGCAACGACGTATCTCGGGGTGAATGCCGAGAACGCCACCGAGGCGGCGACCGCATTCCGGGTTGCGCGAGCTGGCATCATTACGGAAATGCGGTTCTGGTCCGATACGGCTCCCGTGGGAGGAGAGACCTATATCTACACGCTTCGGGTCAATGGTGTGGATACCGCGATCACGTCGATCACAACCGGGGCGGCGACGGATTCCTATAGTTTTGGCGCCGTGGCCGTTGCCGAAGGGGCCAAGCTCTCCGTTAAACTTGTGGTGTCGGGGGCTGCTGTGGCAACGCGGCACGAAGGATATCTCATCGTTTCGAACTAGGAGGCTCCCATGCTCAGGGGATCATTGCTGGCAATACTCACGATTGGCGTTCCTTCTGGATGGACGGACTTGGCGGGAATGCTGACCGTACTGACCGTTCTCGGAGGGCTGTTTACGTGGGTGGTGTTTGTATTGATTGACAAGAGGGGGGCCGTTTTGGAGAGATCCATGCGGGCAACATTCATCACGAACAAAGAAATCGACATCATTCTGAAGCAGGCCGATCAGACGCACAAACGCCACGAAGATCAGTTCCGGGATGTCTGGAAAGCAATCACCGAACTGCGAAAGGCGCGACACCCATGACGCCACTGGAAAAGGCGCTACAGCGTACCTTGGGCGTCGAGGGCGGCGACTCCGACGATCCGGACGACCACGGCGGGGCGACGCGCTACGGGGTCACAGAGGCGGTTGCTCGGGCATTTGGCTACACGGGCGACATGAAGGACCTGCCGTGGTCGACGGCAGTGGCGATCTACAAGGCGAACTACTGGGACAAGCTATCGCTGGATTCGGTTGCGATGGTGTCGGAATCGGTGGCTCTGGAAGTGTTCGATACGGCGATCAACTGCGGCGTGGGTACGGAAGGGATGTTCCTGCAGCGGGCGCTGAATGCGTTGAATAACGGCGGTTCGGCGTATCCGGATCTCGCCGTGGACGGCGCGGTGGGCTCCGCGACCGTGAAGGCGCTGGCGGCGTTCTTGGCGAAACGTGGGGCGGAGGGCGAACGGGTCCTGCTGCGTATCTTGAATTCATTGCAGTGTGTTCGTTATTTGGAAATTGCAGAAAGGGACGGGACACAGGAATCATTCATGTACGGATGGGTTCTAAATCGCGTTTCATTCGGCGCTGATTCATTCGCTGTTCGTGATAAGTAGCCCATCGACAGTTCTCTGTGCTGTATCCCCTGTCATTGTCTTTTCGATCTAGGGTCATGCCGGACGGACGAGGCCCCATATCTTCAAGGAAATTCTCGAAAGAATTCAGCCATCGGTCACAGACTGTAATTCCGCGCTCGCCATACTCAGAGTACTTGTTGTTCTTTGGACTCAGACATCGGCCTTTCATAAGCTGCCAGCTCATGTAGGCGCTACCTCTTAGAACTCGTCCTCCCTCTGGGGTGCTGCTCTGTCCGTGTCTTCGATGCGTCTTCGACGTTCTCTCCTTTTGGAAGCAACCACAGGAGGCGGTGTGCCCGGATTTCAAATGGCATGCCGAGACGGTCGCAGATCGGCCACATTGACAGACGCAATTCCAGTACGCGTTGGTATTACGTGTTTCCACAAACGCGGCGACCGTTAGTCTGCCGAAAGTGAGCCCCATTAGATCTGCCCTGTTCATCTGTAATTCCTCCATTCAAATTTCTTCCGGAGAGTCTTCGGCTGATACCCGTTGATTGCGACGCTCCGGGCTCCTCCTTCGCGTTCGGTGGCCTCGTAGCCGCACTGCCGATTCAGGCACGAGACTTTTGTCGTCACGTCGTCGACAGCGCGTTCACGGACCAGAGAGAAACAACGGGGACAGAGCGTGCGGTCGATGTACAGATCCATCTCGTTGACGGCGGCTCCGGGGATCATTTCCGGGTCACCAGTAACGCCATGATCGCGGATCCAATGAACCATATAAAGAGCGATGCCTCGAAATTTTTCTTCCAGCGTCCGTAGGCAATGCCCGCGAGAAACACGCAGACGTCGATGTAGATCATATCAAACAGCGAAAGATGAATCATTTCGTCCCTTTCTTGTAGCCATCCGTCGTACTGCTGAACGTTCCGGTCCCTGGCTTCGGTTTGCGGAAGTCGTCCGCGTTCGGGCATGTACCGAAATGAGACGCTAGAGTCCCTGCGTCCAGGGGTGTGAGCTTGCCTCGCGGCGTGTCCCACATCTCGATCTCCGCATGACACCGATGGCATGGGCGACGGTGGTTGAATTTATATCCAGCGGCGGACAGTTCGGACTCAGTCCTTGGGAACGGCATTGGTTCGTAGCTCCACAGAGGCGAGTCGCATCAGGGTCTTGCTGGAAAGACTGTTGGTCATTTCCTGCTGTCGTCTCAGATCTTCCAATATTGCGGTGAGTTGCCCCATTTCGTGTTCATGGGTCCGAAGGGTTCCTTGCAGTTTTGCGATTTCCTCGCGCTGCGCCGCGATCAGAATCTGATAGTTGGACTGCTCGGCGCGGATTGCCTTATAGCTGCGACGCATCAGTTCGTCCATCTTGAAAACCTTGAGGGTGTCTTCTTCGACGGAAAGTTGCAGGGAGTAATAACGGTTCGAAAAGTCGCTGGCCTCGATCAGCCGGTTGACTTCTTCGTCAAGTCCGAGGCTGACGCGCGAGGCAATGTAGATACTCACGGCCCTATGGATGCCGAGGAATTGGCAGAGCGTGAGTCCGATGAAAAGCTGTAGACGTTTCGGGAGTGAGAGATTGTTGCCGTCCGCGTATTCGACGACGGCTTCCGCAACAGCGTTGGATTCGTCCAGTATGTTCGCCATTTACATGATTCCTCTGAGTTTTGGAATTTGAATCGGTCCACCCTTCTTGGAATTGTCTTTGCTCTTCGCTCGGACGGCTCCCATCGCGACGAAGGCATAGGCTTCTGCGTTGGTGATCTGTTGTCCCAGGCGAAGGCGCTCGGCGAGTTCTGCAAATGTCGGATTGCAGATGCACTCGACGTCGCCCTTTTGTCCGGGTGCTTTGTCGGTGAACGTCAGTGTCACTTTAGCCATGGGTCTGTTGCTCCCTCTCGAATGCAATGATGGTGGAAAGACGATACCGGACGGCGGGCCGCTTACCCTTGCCCGTCCGTCCGATGTGAATGTATCGAGGTCCGCGTCCGTTCGAACGCTGATTGATGAGGACCTGCGGGTCCATATGCCAGCGCATCGCAAGCTCTTTCGTGGTGAGCAGCACGTCGGTGACCGGCAAACTGATTTCAGATTTCATCGTCGTTATGCACCTGTGAAGGCGACACGTCTGCCGTCTTCGGTTGGGACTGTTGGGATTGCTGGACGACTTTGTCCAGCGCTGCCGGCCGCTTGCCCGGGGCGCGTTGTTCGGCGGCGGCTTCGTCTCGGCGTTGTGCTTCCTGCTGTTCGGGCGTCGGGTGGAATTCCTCGGCGATCTCTTTGTCGGTGAGGCCCTCGACGTCGTAGACTGCCGGCATGTGCTCCGTCAATTGCCGGCTCTCCTTAATCATCTCCGGAAGGAGGTGTTTATAGTTGCCGTCTCCTCGATATTCCAAATTGAAGGCCAGTTGTGTCGACGAGTCATCGTTTCCTTGCTTGTCCTGATACGTTGACCGATACGGACGGGCGACGAGCTTCAGTCTCAAATTTAACAGGCTCCCTCCATGCTTAATCACCTCCTTGTAGATCTGGTAGAGAGAGGCCGCCAGTCGGCGTGTTGGCTCCCATCCTCCGGTGTGCAGCGTTGCCATTGCTCCAGCTGTCGGGCGTTCTGGCAAAATGAAATACAGATCCGCAGACGGTTTGCATCTCCGTGCTTTCAAGTGCGGGCACATGTGTCGCACGCCGTTGTCGTCTTTCCATTCGCCACATCGCGGGATGATGCTTTGATCCTGGACGATCTCGATCTCATCTTTTGGATCGTGAATGCCGCCGATGGTTGCTTGCTCAGCAGGGCTGAACGCCTCCCACTTACGAGAGGCATCCTTGCCGTCACCGTGGCACAGGAGCGCATTGCGATAGTTCTGGGCCCTCCATGCGTACTGCGTTTTCAGTATCTTCTCAGGATCATCGCTTCGCAGGACGACATCGATCTCCATCAGCGGACCGCCGTTAGCGTAGTTCGCCTTCAGTTCATCTGTGAGGCCCTGATCGATAACAAAAACTCCCTTGTCTTTGCGGTCGGAACTTCGCACGCAGGCGACGAATTGATCGAGGCGTACAGGAAAATTCTTCCCCGCTGCTGTCGGATGGAGTCCAACCGCGATTTTGTACGACACGATGACACGCTCAATCGGTTCTCCGTCTTCATCCACGGTAACTCCAAAAATCATGGCTTACTCCTCTGTTGTTGCGATTTCGACTTTCGCGCCATCTTCGATCAGTGCGATGATGTCGTCCATCTTGGCGACGCTGACTTGGAATCGAGGCGTGACGACATGCTTCAATGCCTGTGCTGGCGTTGCGGCTTTCACCAGACGGATGGCGGTGACGACGGCGAGTCCACCTTCTGTGGCGACGGTCACTTCCGCGACGGTATAGACGCGGGTAGCGGCTTTCTTGACGGGGGCTGTAGCTGTAACCATGAAATGAAACTCCTAAATCACGTCGTCGTGAAACGACTTGTTCAGTTCGGGCGTTAACGGATTCGCCGTGGCCTTTGGATTCGGCTGCGGCAGCGGTGTGGACGGAGACTTTATGGGACCTTGACGCGATGGTGCGTTGGACTGGCCCTGAATTGCAGCGGTATCGTCGGTGATGCTGTCTCCCTTCGGACCTGACGAAACGAGCATGCCGTCTTCGATCACGAAACCGACCTTGCCGGAACTGTCGACGCGTTCGATCCATACTTGGTAGTCGTTGTCGACGGCCATCCGCTCCAGCATCTTCATCGACTCCTCGTCGAGTAACGATCCGTCGCGGACGCGGATGACTCGCAGCTTGGGATTGGAGTGCATGGCAATC
>Ga0137399_10001531_pt1 | contig 10699 bp, 9 predicted proteins | sample czorhiz316metaG_FD_104810 | JGI IMG/M metagenome (GOLD analysis project Ga0137399, IMG submission 104810) | Vadose zone soil microbial communities from Angelo Coast Range Reserve, California, USA - czorhiz3.16 metaG | ecosystem: Environmental > Terrestrial > Soil > Vadose zone | place: USA...
AAACGGGAGAACGGACCATTCACGATGGTGAGGACGGACGGTCTTGCTCATTTGACAAGTGACAGCCATATCAACGCCCGGCTTCAGCCGCGCGGACGCAGTGCGGATAAACCCTGTTGGACGAAGCCGCGTGGCGGCGTCGCCGCGCTATGGGAATTGTAAGGCTGCGTGAGCGGGACGCGGTGCGACTTTCGACCGATGCGCTCGAGCGCGCGGAAGAGCCGGGGTCGAGCGAGGCGCGCGGCAATGGCCGCCGGTACGGTGTTGATCGGCGCCGAAGAGCGGAGGTGGCACAGCCCTTCCGACCGGACGCGCGTGCGCCGTGATCCGTTGTTGAAGATGAGGCGCCGGCGATCTCAATCAGACCCCGAAAGAAATCGTGGGCGGCTCTCATCGACAGCCTGAAGAAGTTCAGCGACGACTTCATGGAGCAAGGGCGACATCAACCGCCGGCTCAGAATCGCGGCCGCGCGTTTTGATGAAGTTGATGCTCGACACCAATGTCAGCATCTATCTGATCAAGGAGCATCCCGCCTCGGTCATCGAACGGTTCACCGCACATCCAGTTGGGGACATCGGCATATCGGTGATCACCCTCGCGGAACTTGAATACGGCGTCACGAAGAGCAGCCGTCCTGCCCAGAATCGCCAGGCTCTTGAACAATTCATCTCGCCCTCGACGTCGTTCCCTTCGCCCGCGCGGCGACCGCCGCGTACGGACGACTGAGGACCGCTCTCGAGAAGAAGGGTCAACCGGTCGGGTCAATGGACCTGCTGATCGCCGCACACGCGCTCAGCCTCAACGTTCGATTGATTACCCACAACGTCAAGGAATTTGGAAGGGTGCCCGGCCTGCGCATCGAAGACTGGGCCTGACACTGGCCACGGAAAAACGCTTTGCAAACTTTTGCAACGCGAGGTCGTGAACCCCACCCTGATCGGCATCAATCGGCCATCGCCATGATCGATGTTGCTAGGAAAAACACGGTACGCGTCGATTGACCACCATCCGGATCGGCTTAGAAGGCCGGTGCTCTATCCAACTGAGCGACGGGCGCGTGGTGAGGCAGCGCCAAGTGTAGCGGGAGACGGCGGAGCGGCCGATCGTGGAGACTGGCCGCTCCGCGGAGATTCAGTCGATCAGTACGCGAATCGAATCTCAGCCACTACCGTCCGCTTGATGATGTCGCCGAACACGTGCTGCTGGATGTCCTGGTTCGTCAGGTTGGTCCCTTTCACGAGCGTCGTGATTTTTCCGCCGTTCCATTTCACGCCGAAGCTGCCGTTCAGCATGGCGTACGCGTCGGTGAATCCGTGATACGGCGACGACAACACGTCGCTCCAGAACGCCTTGTCCGAATAGTTCACGGAGACGCTGCCGAGGAATCGTCCTTCGTCGGCGTTGAAGCCGATGTTGAATCGATTGGTCGGCGGCAGTGAGAGCTCCGCGGCGGGAAACGGATTCGGATCGTCGAGCACTTTGGGCTTCGCCTGCCAGGAGTAGTTCGCAAACGCCGTGAGGCCGCGGCGGACGCGGTGATCGAGCGAAAGCTCGACGCCCTTCTGCCGGAGCGGCCCGAGATTGAGATACGCGAATCCCGTTCGCGGGAGAAAGATGCCCCGCTGCGCGAGGACGCCGAGAATCAGCGGCGGCAGCGGCCACCCTGGCGGCGGATTCGCAGCAGTGTAAGGATCTTTCGTCGCGGGCAGCTGCACGAAGTTGAGGTTGTCCTTGAGATCGTTCACGTAGACCGCCGCGCCGATTGTCGTGCGCGACAGAAACGTCCCCGTGTAGCCGACCTCGTACGCCGTCAGCGATTCTTCCTTGAGCTCCGGCTGCGCAGCGCCGTTGATGGGCACATTGCTGCCGACCGCGTGCACGACGAGCGGGAACGGCGCAGCGATGCCGAGCGCACGCAGATCGGTCGGCGCGACGATCGCGATGTCGAGAAAGTTGTGGATGGTGGACGGCGATCGGAACGCGCGGTTGTACGAAACGCGCACCGACTGATCGGGCGTCACCTTGAACACCGCCGCGAGACGCGGCGAGAACACCGGATCTTTCAGGTTTCCGAACTTGTCGACGCGGCCCCCGATCGTCAGCCGCACCGGATCGAGGAATACCTCGTCCTGCACGTAGGCGCCGATCTCGGTTCGGTTGTCCGCCGCCGGCGCGATCGTGATGTCGAAGTTGTTCTGCCGGACGTTGCCGCCGACGGTGAGGACCTGTTTGTCGCCGGCGCGCCAGGTGTCGCCGACCTCGACGTCGTAGGTCTGAGTCTTGAAGTTCAGCTGCAGCGGCTTCTGTGTCGACGGGTCGACGAGCAGCAGGTTCGGCGCTTCGGCGCTGGTCAGGTTCGTGAACGCGTTCACCTTCAACCCGCCCTTGCGATAGTTCACTTTGCCGTAGCCGAGGTACGAGCCCTTCTGGATGTCGAACGGTCCGACGCCGGTGTGAATGATGCCGGACGTTCCCGCCACGCCGCCTTCGTAGGTGAGCCGGCCGCCTTCGATCTCCTGATCGACGCGTGCGCTGAACTTCGGCTGGCTCGTGCCGGAATTCTGAAACGACGTGCCGACCGATCCGGTCGCGTCAATCGGATACGATGCGCCGCCGACGGTCGTCGTCGGATCGCGCGGATCCTGGATGACCGGAATGGCGCCGGTCGGACGCGGAAACGGATCGGAGTTGAAGTAGCCGGCCGACACGCGATACGACCACTTCGTGTTGGGCGCCTGCGCGACCGTGGCGTTGGCGCCGAAGAGCGTCCCCATGCCTTTACCGACGCCCGATCCGGCGTTGCGGCTGAATCCCCCCGCCGTGATCGACGCCGTCGTGCCGACCGACTGTCGCGGCGGCTTCGTGAGGATGTTGACGGCGCCGGTGAGTGCGTTGGCGCCCCACACCGCCGACGCTGGTCCGCGAACCACTTCGATCTGTTTGATGTCGGTCATGCTCATCGGCAAGAAGTCCCACAACACGATGCCGAGGAAATCGAGGTAGATCGATCGATCGTCGAGCAGGACGAGCTGCGTGCTGGTCAGCGTCGATGTGCTCTGCCGGCTCGTGATGTTCACGTCGCGCGCGGAGAGTTGGATGACGTTCACGCCCGGGACCGAGCGGAGCAGGTCGCCGTAATTCTGCGCGGGTGTACTCTGCAGCGTTTCCGTCGTCACCACGCTCATCGTCACCGGCGCATCGATCAGCGCCGATTCGGATTTCGTCGCGCTGACGACGACCGTGTCGGTGAGGCTCGCGACGCGCAGCGTGATGGCGGGCACCTCGACGTTCGAGCTGCCGACGATCACATCGTTCTGCACGGCGGGCGCAAAGCCGACGAGCGTGACCTCGATCTTGTACGTCCCCGGCCGTACGTCGCGGAAGCTGTATTCGCCGCGCGGGCCTGAGACGGCCGGGGCATGAGTGCCCGGTCCGATCAGTTCGACCGTCGCGCCGGGCACCGCTGCGCCGGACTGATCGACGACCGTCCCGGAAATGGTGGCAGTTTGAGCCAGCGCCGATGCGGCGAACGCGCACATCAAGGCAGTGGCCGCGAGCATCCGAATCATCGCCGTCCCTCCTTAGGGTAGCCAGACAGTGGAGTGCCTTTTCGAACTTACCACCGGGCCGCGCCGTTTGTCGCGGCCGGTAATCGCGGTCGAAGGGCTCGTTGTGAGAAGTACGCCATCAGCTCATACGGTCCGCTAGAGTACCCCATCGTGAATGCTCGACCCTCAGGGCGACGCGAGGCTGTGCGCAACACACTTGCGGTGATGGCCGGCTTGGTCGTCGCCACGGCGCTGATGCTGCGCCCGCTGGTCTCGGCGGCGACGCACGCGATTCCCGGTGAGCTTCGCGATCCGCTGCTGAACACATGGATTCTGGCGTGGGACGCGGACCGTCTGCGTCACGGGTTCGCGGGCCTCTGGGACACACCAATTCTTTATCCCTACCACATGACGCTCGCGTTCTCGGAACACCTGCTCGGCGTGGCGATCTTCGCCGCGCCGCTCGAATGGATGACACGCAACCCGGTGCTCGCCTACAACGCGATGTTTTTTGCGTCGTTCGTGTTTGCCGGCGTGTCGATGTTTCTCCTCGCCCGCGATCTGACTGGCCGTACCGATGCCGCGATCGTCGCCGCCGCGGTCTACGCGTTCTATCCGTATCGGATGGCGCAGATTTCGCACCTCCAGCTGTTGGTCAATGGCTGGATGCCGCTTTCGCTGCTCGGCCTCCACCGCTACGTCGCGACCGGATCTCGGAACGCGCTCGCCGGCGCCGCCGTCGCGTACTGGTTTCTCGCGATGTCGAACGGCTACTACCTCTTCTTCTTCGGCCTCGTCGTCGTGCTCGTGATCGCATGGGGTTTGTGGCGCGCGGATCGCGTGAGGCGGCCGCGGATGATACGCGACATCGCCGTCGCGGCCGTCCTCGTCGGCGCCGCGTACGCGCCGATCGCACGCGAGTACCTGGAAGTCCGCCACCGGTACGATCTCTCGCGCCATCCGGACGAGATTGGCCGCTTCGCAGCGGATGTCGGCTCGTACTTGACGATGCCAGATCAGATACGAGCGCATCTGCGCATCATGCTGCCGTCGTACCCGAAGCCTGCGGGACCCGAGGAACGCCACGACGGCATGCTCTTTCCGGGTTTCGTGATGATCGCGCTCGCAGCGGTCGCGATCGTGCGGCGGGACTCGAGGCGGAAGCCGGTCACGTGGCTGTACGCGGGCATTGCAGTCGTCGCGTTTGTGTTATCGCTCGGTCCCGCACCGACTGTTTGGGGACACCGCCTGATGACGTCGGGACCATACGCGTGGCTCGACGCGCTCCTTCCAGTGCTCGACGCGCTTCGCGTGCCCGCGCGATTCGCCTCCATCGTCTATCTGGCCTTGACAGTGCTGGCCGCGATCGGCGCGGCGTCGATCCTCGGTCATTCCCGGACGCGGAAGGCCGCGATCGTCACCGCGTCGCTCGTGCTGGCGGCGTGCTTCGAGGGCTATGGCGCGATTCCGCTGGCGGAAGTGGGCCCGCGCGGGCGCACGCGCGACTACGGCTTGTACGAGTGGCTGCGCGACCAGCCGGCCGGCGACGTGATGGAGCTGCCGATCGGCCGTCTCGACGGTGACTATCGCGCCTTCATCTATGAATACAACACGCTGGTGCACCACCACCCGATCGTGAACGGTTGGACGGGTTACAGCACCGAGCTCCAGCAATTTCTCGGCAGCGAGGCCTCGCCGTTTCGAGATCCGGATCGGTTCGCCGATGGTCTCGATCTGCTGCGCGGCCTCGCCGTGCGCTATGTCATCGTCCATCCCGACGACTTCGATCCGCGCGAGAACGCCGCGCCGATTCTCGACGCGCTCGTCGCGCACTCGTCGCAGTGGATCGCCATGAAGCAGTTCGGATCGGCGTTCGCATTCACCTTACCGGCCGCCCCAGACGTGCGGGTCGTGGCCCCTCTCGACCGTGTCAAGCCCTCGACGATTCACGTCACCGCTTCGCATTCGCCCGATCGCATTCCGCTGCTGTTCGACGGCGAGGTCGACACGCGGTGGACGACCGGCTCAGCTCAGGACGGATCGGAATGGATCGAGCTGCGGTTCGACAGACCCGTCGACGTGCGGCGGCTGCGGTTCGAGGTCCATCCTCGCAGCTTCCGCGACTACCCGCGCGCGCTCGAGGTCGACGCGCTCGACGACGCCGGCGCGACGCCGCTGTTCAAGGGGAGCGTGTTGATGGCGTTTGGCCGCGGACTGCTCGTCGATCCGATGCGCGTGCCGATCGACGTCGTGCTGCCGTCGCACCCGACGCCCGCCATCCGCATCGCGCAGACCGGTCGATCGCTCGGCATCTGGTGGTGGAGCATCGACGAGTTGCAGATTTTTGCAGGGCGGCCCTTTTAGGGCCGCCGGACCGCGGGCCTGAAAGGCCCGCGCTACGTCAGCGCTTTACGCTTGAACTGCCGGAGTCCAAACGCGAGGAACGCCGCGTTGAAGATCACGAGCGCGGCGAGAATCGCCGGCTGCGGAAGATGTGGGAACTGCGGGACGAGCGCGCTTCGGAACCCTTCACTCGCGTACACCAGCGGATTCACCAGCACGATTCGCTTCAGTATCGGAAACGCCGCGAGCGCCTGCCATGGATAGTACGTGCATCCGAAGAAGATCATCGGCGCGAGCACCAGGCTGAACATGAGTCCGACTTGCGTCGGTCCAACCGTGCAGCCGAGTGCGAGACCAAGCGTGGACGCCAGGCAGGCGACGAGCACGGCGAGCGTCAGCAGCAGGCCGATGTGATCGCCGCTCAGCGACACGCCGCCCATCACGAGCCACGCAGTCGGAATCACCACGAGTCCGGCGACGAGCGCCTGAATCATCCCGGCGACGACTTTCTCGACCGCGAGCCACTCCATTTCCATGGGCGCCAGCAGGCGGTCTTCGATCTCCTTCGTGAACTGGAATTCGGAGACGAGCGGCATCGCGACCGCCCACGTGCCGGTCATGACCATGCTCAGCGCGATGATGCCGGGGAGCAGCAGCGACTTGTACTGCGGCGACATGAGGCCGCTCGTGGTCATGACGCGGCCGAAGACGAAGACGAACATCATCGGCTGCAGCAGCGTCTGGAACGCCAGCGTGACCGCGTTGCGCCGCGCGACGTGCGCGTCGCGCGCGAGCATCGCGAGAAACGTCGTGAAATTCATTCTCGCAGGCTCCGTCCGGTGTGATGCAGGAACAGATTCTCCAGGCTCGGCTCGGAAATATGGAGGTCGCGAATCGTCGCGCCGGCGGCCGCCGCGGTCGAGACGAGCGTCGGCACCAGCGGTCCGCCGTGATCGCTGTACACGTCGATCTGGCCGTCGCCCGGCGCGCGGACTTCGCTGACTCCGGTCAAGCGCGTCAGGGCATCGACGAGTCCTGGCGGCGTCGAGGCGACATGCAGCCGGACGAGAAAGCCGCCAGGCACCGATCGCTTCAGCTCCTGCGGCGACCCGAGCGCGATGATCTTGCCATGATCGACGATCGCGACGCGGTGGCAGAGCGCGTCGGCCTCTTCCATGTTGTGCGTCGTGAGGAGAATCGTCTTTCCGCGGGCGTTGTAGTCGCGGACGAGGTCGCTCAGGAGGAGACGCGTCTGCGGATCGAGGCCGGCGCTCGGCTCGTCGAGAAACAGGACGTCGGGATCGTGCATCATCGCGCGCGCGATCGACAGGCGTTGCATCAGCCCGCCAGAGAAACCAAACACCAGTTGATTCGCGCGATCGGTCAGCTTGAACCGATCGAGCAGAGCGTCGGCGCGCTGCTGCCGCTCGGCTGACGGCAAACCAAAGTACGCACCGTGAAACGTGAGGATCTCGCGCGCGGTGAGCGCAAAGTCGAGATTCGGCCGCTGCGGGACGACGCCAATCAACCGCTTCACGGCGACGCGCTTCTCCCACACGTTGAGGTCGCCAATCCACGCGCGCCCTGCCGTCGGCCGCACGCGCGTCGTCAGGATGCCGACCGTCGTCGATTTGCCGGCGCCGTTGGGCCCGAGCAACCCGAAAATCTCGCCGGCATGGACCTCGAGGGTCAGGCCGTCGAGCGCGACGACTTCGTACTTCGGTTTGGGCTGGCCCTTCGCGCGCCGGAAACCAAAGCCCTGTCCACCGGTCGCCGGCGGCGTGGTGTAGACCTTCCGCAGACCTTCGGTGCGAATTTTCATCTTTTACTTTCTCGCGGGGCTACTCGCATGTGATCCGGACCTGCGCTTTGCCCGAATCGATGTCGATGTTCATCTCGCCGAGATCCTTCAACATTGTTTCGATCGCCGCTGGATCCAGTTTCGACAGATCGAGATCGATCCCCTGCTCGCGCAGCCGCGCCTGCATGCGCTCGCCGCCGAAGCCGGGAATGATCGCGCCCAGGCGCATGCCGCCGCGCATGATCGCCATCGGTACGCGAATGTTGACGTCTTTTTCGCCACGATGCTCGTTTGCGGGTTTGTGGACGGCAATCTTCAGGTAGCGCGGCTTCTGCGGCGCCGCCGGTTCCTCGGTGGCGGCCGACGCCGTGTCGGCTCTTGTGCCGACGGCGGCAATCAGCCGGTGCGCCTCGTCGACGCTGATTTTTCCCTGCGCGAGCAAATCGAGAATGCGCCGCGTGTCGTCGCTCATAATGTCCTCTCCTGGTCCGGCTGAAGCCGGACGCTACGTCAATCATTTCTTCCCGAGCTCGGACAGCACATCGTCCACGCTCGCTTCTCCGCGTTCGAGACGCGTGAGGAGCTCGCCGGTAGACGGTCGCTGGTTTTCGGTTGGTGGCTCCACTTCCGCGAAGGGGAGCAGCGCGCCGATGCGATTCAGACGGCTTTTGATCGTGGGATAGCTGACGCCGAAGAACTTCTCCATCTGCTTGATCGATCCGTGACAGCGGACGAAGGCGGCGACGAAGATTTGATCTTCAGCGGCGATCCGGGCGAGCGGCGGCAATTCGAATCGCCCTTCGATGGCCACCTGGTTCTCGATGAGTCGAACACGCTCGATTTCGATCGGTTTGCCGCCGGTGAGCTTGGTGAGTGCCTGCCAGTCCTGTGTCGCCATGACTCTGCTGATGTTATCTCTTTACGAACTCAATAAAGTCAATGTTCATCTTAATTAAATTGATATTGTTTTCCCATATGAACATTGAGGATGCTATGGCCGTCCCATAGGAGCGTACATGGCTGACCGCGCAGACGTCTGGCAGGGCACCCTCGCGCTGATGGTGCTGAAAACGCTCGAAGCGATGGGGCCGCTGCACGGCTACGGCATTGCGCGCCGCATCGAGCAGACGAGCGGCGATCTGCTCGCCATCAACTACGGCACGCTCTATCCCTCGCTCCTGAAATTGGAGCAGGAGGGCTATATCGAATCGGAGTGGGGCGTCTCCGACAACAACCGCAAAGCGAAGTTCTATCGGCTCACCAGCGCCGGCCGCCAACAGGTGCACGAGGAAACGCGCGAGTGGGAGCGGACGACGGCGATCCTCGATCGATTCTTGTCGCCGCGGGAGCAGTCGTGATGAAACGTATGCGCGTCTGGCTTCGGCGTCTCGCCGGTCTCGTCCACGGTGAACGCCGCGATCGCGAGCTCGCCGACGAGCTCGATGCCCATCTCCAGATGCACATCGACGACAACATGCGATCGGGTATGACACGCGATGAGGCGCGCCGCCACGCGCTCCTCAAACTGGGTGGCCTCGATCAGACCAAAGAGCAGTACCGCGATCGCCGCGGTGTGCCATGGCTCGACACCGCCTTCAAGGATGTTCGCTTCGCGTTGCGGTTGATGGCGAGAAGTCCGGGCTTCACCACTGTCGTACTGATGACGCTCGCGATCGGCATTGGCGCCAACACGGTGATGTTCAGCGTCGTCAACACGCTGCTCCTGCGGCCATTGCCGTACGGCGAGCCGGCGCGGCTGCTGTTCATCCAGATGGTCGCCACGAGGGACCGCTCGCCGCAGATGACGGCCCCTCCGGATTTCTACACGTATCGCACGCAGAATCGCACGCTGGATCACCTGGACGCGTTTTACACACGACCGTTCAACCTGACCGGTGCCCAGGATCCCGAGCGCGTGCCGACGTTGATCGTGTCGTCAGGATTCTTCAACGCGCTCGGCACGCCGCCGCTCCTCGGTCGCGGCTTCGTTCCAGACGAGGAACGGTGGGGCTCGCATCGCGTGGCTGTCTTGAGCGACGGCCTCTGGAAGCGCCGCTTCGGCGCGGATCCGGCCGTCATCGGTCAGCGCATCACGGTCAACGGCGAACCGTACGTGGTGATCGGTGTGATGCGGCCGGCATTCTCGTTTCTCAGCATCGACGCGCAGATGTTCGTGCCAATGGCGTTCGCGCCCGGCGACAACTTGAACACGCACAGCAACTACTTTCTGCGGATGATTGGCCGGCTGAAGCCCGGCGTCACACAAGAGCAGACCGCCGCGGATCTGAATCGTCTCTCCGAGACGATCATCGCCGAGCAGAACGTGAACAAGGGGATGGCGATCGACGCGATGCCGCTTCGCGACGCGCTCGTCAAGGATGTGCGTCAGGCCGTACTCGTGCTGCTCGGTGCAGTCGGCTGCGTCCTGCTCATTTCGTGCGCCAACCTGGCGAACCTGCTGCTCGCGCGCGGCGCCGTCCGGCGACGAGAGATTGCCGTGCGTCTCGCGATGGGCGCCACGCGCGCGCGGCTGATGCGGCAGTTCCTGACCGAGAGCATTCTGCTCGCGGCCGTGGGCGGCGCGGCGGGACTCGGCCTCGCGTACGTCTCGGTGGGCGCGCTCAACGGCCTCAGCCAGCGTGTGCTTCCGCGCGCCGAGGACATTCACGTCGATCCCGCGGTGCTGGCGTTCACACTCGGCGTGGCGACACTCACCGGCATTCTCTTCGGCCTCGCGCCCGCCGTGCAGAGCGTCTCGTCGGAAATGACCGACGACCTCAAAGACGGCACGCGCACCGCGTCGGATGGCCGCGCGCGTCATCGTCTCCGCGCCGTGCTCGTCGTCGCCGAGGTCGCGCTGTCGCTCGTGCTGCTCGCCGGCGCCGGCCTGATGGTGAAGAGCGTCTATCGCCTGCTGCACATCGACGCCGGCTTCCAGACCGACAGCGTCCTCACGATGCAGATCAACCTGCCGCCCGAGAAATACGTCGACCGGGACCTGGACCG
>Ga0137399_10001534_pt1 | contig 10690 bp, 1 predicted proteins | sample czorhiz316metaG_FD_104810 | JGI IMG/M metagenome (GOLD analysis project Ga0137399, IMG submission 104810) | Vadose zone soil microbial communities from Angelo Coast Range Reserve, California, USA - czorhiz3.16 metaG | ecosystem: Environmental > Terrestrial > Soil > Vadose zone | place: USA...
GTTTTTTGCCATAGGAACATTGCAGCAAATTTCCTGAGTTGAATGGTGCTCAGTTCGTAGATATCAGCCTAGTTACTGTTGAGCTTTGAGTGAAACACTCCCTGAGGTGCTCAATCAGACTTTGTTTGTCATGTGGCACAGATTCCATGAGTTTTGCAACTGAGTGTAGTATTGGTGTGATGCCAAAGGGAGGAGACACCAAAAGAACCTGTACATTTGGCATGTGGTCCAAGGTGTGGCTGAGAAGTCAATATGGATACTTATCAGAGAAGCAACATCACATCCTTCATTTATGACAGTATTTATCACCAAAAAAACAAGTTTTTGTGACTTTTCACAGGTTTATGCTCATTCTGAACAATTTGGTCTCAAGTTTACATGGCAGATGTACTTGCAGCATTTAACTTTGAGGTCCAAGTTTGAGGTTTTCACAGCATAGCCACTTCCTAAATTGGCAACAGCCACCAGTTACTGGTTATACCTATGTTTCCCACCAACAGAATTTAAATACTACCATGAAAAATTATTACTTGGGGGAGAGGGCCATTGCTTCGCATGGCATGTACGAGTCCCTTTTTGAGTTATTACATATGCCATTGCCACTTATGCCACCCTCAATGCATAATGTATGTTAAAAGTTAAATTCTTGCATAAACTACCATTGTTAAGACTTTTCCCTTATTTTTCATCATTTTTTCATTAGAGAATTTGTCAAAATCTCCCTCATTTTCACAAGTGCTTCCAGTGGTCATGCCATCGTGATACCATACAATTTCATCAGTTCCAATGATACGAGATGTAAAATGGAAATCCCCATGGTATATCAATCCTCTGACTTTCAGAACAATACTTTCACCATCTTGCACAAATTTCAGAGTCTTACTGATCTTCATATTTCTTGAATTAACCTCCAAGACCAACATATTTGGAGCATACACAAAGCTGATTGGCTGTGTGAGTGCAGAGGAACAGTCTGGACATTTCTCATGGGTGTGATGCTTTAGAGATCCTAGCCACTGAGAGGTGGACTTTGGTGTATCTACTTTCTCATATAATATGAATTCTAGCCTGTCATCCATTATTGGTCCAGAATAATCACATTTGATGCACTCATGCTTTGAAACAGCTACAATATCATGAGGTGCAAGAATTGCTGCTGTTAAAGCTGTGATACTTGTGCCTCTGGTACCATAGGCAAATTCTGCAGGGCTTTGAGAGTGAATTTTACGTCTGACAGTATCTCTGGCTGTTTCAAAGCTGGTTTGACCATTCATATATTTTTTGAAACAGACATATAATGACTTGAGATGGTGCTGGTTGATTTTCCTGAATCTTCTTGTCCAGACTTTTACATCAGTGGACCAGATTTCATACAATACTGTAAACAAAGCATCATATGCACAACTATAATTATCACCATCCCATACAAGCCCAGAAGGTGAAGAAGAATCGTTAGTGGCTATTGCAATTTGAATTTCCTTTCTTCTTTTAGTAATTGCATTCAAATTTTCAGCTTCTTCAAGTTTTCGTTTTTTCCTTGAATTGACAGGAACACTGCCATTAGCTGCAACAAACCCAGATTGAATATTTGTAGTTTCAACCTCAGCTGCAGTCTCAGATTCAGCACCTTTCTTTTTTTTCTTGTCAATGATTTGCCATGGTGCATCAGTTACCACAGGGAGAAAGGGAAGTGGTTCTTTAACAGACCATCTCAAAGCAGGGTGAGTTAATGGAGGCACATACTCTGTACCCTTCCATTTCTGATACGCTCTGATCAGTGGGTTTCTGAATTTTCCTTGAATGCGATCTGGAAGTTTACCTTCATATCTGAGCTTCGTAATCTCATCCAATAGTTCAAGTTCACGAAATTCTTGTCTCAAGTACCCTGAAGCTCCACATGTAATCAGTCGAGGAGAAAACGACTGCACAATGACGGTTCCACTTGCAGTCGCACTTCTTGACAAACAAGTATAATAAGATTGATGACTTCTGCAATTGCTCAGGTCAACTGGGTTTTTTGGTCTGGTCTTTCCTTGTGATGTATAGTCAGTCATGGAGAAATTAAGCAATACCCATACTTGGCTTCTGTGAATATATTCTTTTAAGTCGCTTGAAAATATGCACTCTACATTTTTAGAACCCCTGGTGATAGGAACTACATTTTCAGGAAGTCCATCAATTTTTACACTCTTTGCAGGTTTGTCCAGTTGGATAAAAAGTGTGTTTAAGACAAGTTGTCCATGTATGCCTCTACCTGCTTGCCACCCCACAACATGACCTTCCTGCCCTTTCGTAATGCAAAGCTCTGTGGCGTCATTATTCCTGATTATCACGGGCATACCAATGCAAAGTGATAGTTTGCCAGGAAAATGATTCGTAGCAGATGGAGGTAGATCCCAGATGATTTTTTGCAAAGCAGGGCTAATTTCATCAGACACATGTTTAGCAGATGCCTTTGATTTTTTACTTTTGGATCTCTTTTCCGCAACATCAGGAGGACTCCCAAATCTATCGATAGAATAAAAATGTGTCAAAGTCTGGCCCGTCTCTGCAGCAAATCGTACGCTCCCAAGTTCATTTATTCTGTCTTTCTGAACATTTAAGGAAGTAATGATGGAAACATTTCTGATTTCTTTGTCTGAAAGTTTGGGTTGATCTGAACGCCTTCCAGCAATTCGAGTTTTCAAGAACTTGATATCTTCATGAGTGCAAGCAGCATATCTCATATTCTCAAGAGCAGTTCTCAATTTATTATCTTCTGCGGTTTGTGTTTTTTGTCTCATATTCTCTCTAAGTATTACAATGGTGGTCACTTGATGCCACAGTGCCTTTCCAATAGCAGCCTTTTGACCCTGTACTGTCATACGTGACATCAGCTGTGTACCCACAGTACCACTGTAAAGAGCCGATCCAAATACAGGTGACAACTGAGCAAAGTCTCCTGAGAATATCATATTTATTCCACCATATGGCAAGTCAAACTCATTCAATGCCTTTGCAAGTTGAGCACTGATCTTGTAATTATCGTCACACGAAACCATAGAGACTTCATCCAGAAAAATATATTCAGCTCCATCCAGCCTTGCTTTGACTAGTGAATTATTTGTGGTCTCGTTTCTCAAGGCTGGCTGACCATCAATAGGAACTCCTAAAAACGAGTGATATGTCGAGCCGTGTAGAAGTGCTGCAGCAGTTCCTGTAGGTGCCAATACAACAAATCTATGAGATTCATTTCTGGATTTAAAAAAGTCCATGAGAGCCTTTATGACTTGTGATTTTCCAGTACCTCCCATGCCACCTACATACATTATTAGCTGTTCAGCTCCAGGAGTGACTGCATGATTTGCTACAATTCTGAACGCTCTTTCTTGCTCAGAGTTGAGTTTAAATTTCGTAACAACATCTTCAATCAAATTTTGGGCTGTTTCAGACTGGGCTTTAAAGTTTTTTTCCAGATATGATCTGTCAACAATTTTAACGTCATTCTGATTTGGATCTTTGCCAACCCCTTTGCCAGACTGTGCAGGAAGAGCTTGATTTCTCTCAGCCAAGACCTGTTGACGTTTTTCTTGAACAGCAGCATCCCACCGTGAAGGTGGTAATTCTTCAGGATTGATTTCAGTAAAGTCCATATGTGTATTACCATCTGGGCATTGATCTAACCAGCCAGCAGAAGTCACAATCTTTTGTATTTCCGCCATCTGTTCTATTCTTTGATGACCCCTTTTGCCAATGGAAGTGTATTGATCCACTTCATACTCTTCATGAGATGCAAAGTCAGCCTCATCATCGTAGTTATCATCAACAAGGTTTTCACCATTGTCAGAAGTGAACCAGTGAGGAAAGACACCATCGGTTACATTTCTCTGCTTCAGAAGTGCAGAATAATCATCCCTGGCATCATTGCATTCATAACGTATATTAAAGAATTTCATCAACTCAGCTTGACGTGAGGTGAACTTGTAATCTGTAAATGCTTCATCCCAGGTCTTGTCATCCCCCTTAAGGTCTTTACCGTGTCTCCACGGTTTAAATAGTGTTAGCATTGTAGTACAGTAGTACTCTCTATCTCCTCTATCACACCTAGGTAGGGATCCACCTGCAAAATTAGGTATCAGATTTTTGAACTTGGTGACACTGACTTGATGGGTCTCATAAAGTGGGTGATTTTGCAAAAATGCATATTTACCATGTGGTTCATCTTTCTCCAAATCCTGATCAGAATCTGATTGTTCTGAATTACTTTCAAAATACATATCAACTCCTTTGTCAATCTGGAATACAGCTACTGGCTTCACATCTCCATATTTGAAACTTTGAAACTTTTTCTGCTCTGCCTTGGTACGCTTCAGCCTTGTAGATATCTGAATCCATTCGTACAAAGACTTGTCATTCAACTCATATGGTCTGTATTTGTAGTCATCTACTGTTGATAATCCAATATATTCACCATCAACATTTTTCAGAAGAATAACCTTGTCTGACTGCACATCACTCTCTTGTTTCCAAGATTTCAAGACTTCTGTGACATAACCTTTCCAGTAGAATACAACAAATTTCTGGTTGGCGTAGTGATCTGGGTTTCCTAAAAGATACAGAGATGCCATAGGACCACCAATCTCCAGTTTAGCGGTAAGAGAATTAACAATCTTTGTTATGAGACTTCTAGCCTTGTCTTGTCGCTTTTGTGTACCACCAAGCATTTCTGAATTTTTATCAAATACACTTCTGATAGTGTCAAAAATGGTATATGTCTTCAAACCAGGCTTTGTGACATAGTCAGATATATAAGCAACAATGGCTTTGATCGCAGTTCCAGATAATAGACTTGTGACATCAGAGTTACATCGCAACAGATATGTCACAACCGGAGTCAGAGTGTTAATCCACTTTTCACCCTTTTTGACGTTGAGTGCTCCAGTTTTAGGATCGACCTGAGTCTCTTCGAATATCTGTCTGGGAAACCGCGCTTTGCAGTTTCCTTGCTTATTGATACACCCTCTTCGCTCTTTTTTCTGTTTCTTCTCATCTGCTGGAATCGAAGTGCGACACTTGTGAACATTGGACCTCAGAATTAAATCATCTACAGTATCGTTGAATTTTTGCCACCAGTTAGCTGTATCTTCACAGGATTCACATTTGTTGCAGTCACAATCTGTGTGTTCTGGAGGTGGATCAGGCAAAGTCTGGGTAGGATCGTTGTACCCCTCAGCTTTCATATTTTCATGAACTTGGTCTTTTACTTCATCCACAGTTCCTGTCATGAATTCGCCTACATGTACACTTTCCAAGTATTCCACCATTTCTTTTTGAAACTCTGAATTTGGATCCATGATTTTATCTCTGATTTCCTGTGGAGATAGCGAATTCATAATCCACAGGAGCATGTGTAGATGCAAAGTCAGCCTTCCCTGCTGTTCAACAGTTGCGTAATATGCAGATGTTTTGCCATATAATCCGACATGATCTTGACCCACTCCCAGCACATGTTTGATAAACATTTCTACCATAAAATGAAAGAATCGTGCACCAGCAACTGGATTCTCAGCTATAAGTTTATAGCGTTCATTCTCAGGTCTCAGTGCTGGGCTAAATGTTTCCTGTGTGTCTGCAAAATATAAACTGATTGGGTGCATATTATCAGCAGGAGAAAAGGTTATAAACCATGATGGTGCACCAAAGTATGAAATTAAAGACCAGATTTCATTTCTCATGTATTTTTTCTGGGTTATTGATCCAGGCACATGACCATTGACATGGTCTAAATCATTTATCAGTTTAAAACATAATTTTTCTTCTTCTGTTTCAGGCTTGACTCTCTCCCCTTCCGTCATTCGTTTTGTCAAGTCCGACAAGACCTCTAGATTGACATTCATCAGCCTGTCAGTTATATCATCAAACGACCTTTTTTCAGCAGTCAGATATCCAGCGGTTGTGCTTTCCTTCATTTGCTCATGGTTAAAAGCAATAAGTGGGAAATGTGGATCTTTCTGGAACCGTTTGTCGTAGTACATTAACAAATGTCTCTTATGCATCATGCTAGACAGCTTGTACTTATGTTCAGTTTGGCCTATACCACCTAAACCATACGGAAACAGCCAAGGTAGCATAGCAGGGAATAATTGAGGATTTCCATATATCGACTCTGGTGTTTCTGCATGTCCAATGGCAAGTATTTTTGCCTCACTCGTCAAATGTCGAAGTGCTATAGCTTTGATGGTCTTCATCGTCTTTGTTGATAATTCTTCACCTGTAATGCCATGGACTATAAATGGACAAGGACCTTCTGTTGTGCCATCCTCCTCTTCCATATCATGTATACTTGTTGACTCTGGATCTTTATTTAAACTTGATGTATAATAATCAACAACAACTGGAGGGCCTTCGTCTGGATATGAAGCCAAATTTCTTTCTGATATTGAGCAGTCATAGTAGTCAATGTGATTAAGTTTCAACCAGTGTAATGCTTTGGACACCTTCAGACGCCTCACAAGTAAAGGAGTTCGCTTGAAGTCTGCCTTTGTTGGTTTACAAGGACCTGTGTAAATGAATGCCAGGACATCATCCAGCTCTTCTATAGGAGGTGGCAAGACATTATATATTTTAGGTATCGGGTTTGAAAATGATATTGCATTTGCTCTCATCTTAAACATGCCAGACGAGACTTTTACTATGCATCTATTATGGCGAACCCTGGCAATCAGCAACTGTTCCGCATATGTCAAGCCTTGTAATTCATCTGGGATCTCTCCGATCCAAAGATTATTTGCGAGAGCCAGTATTGGCACCTTTTCGTTGTCGAGAGATTCTACACATACAGAACAAACTCCATTGCAACCAGGTGCTAAAATAGGTCCTCTCAACTCTCTGACTGGATCAGAGCATTTGCATCTGGCTTTTCTTGTGACTCCATCAATTTTAAGCAAGCTGATATTCTCAACCTCAGACAGCTCTTCCATCTCACAAATTGGAGTTAATTTTCCACAGACTGCACAGCCAGCCTCTTCAAATACTCCTGGAGAAGTGTCATCACAGAAATCTGATACAATATTCTGACACAACGTTGCTGAAGGTGGAACAGGTGGAAACCTCACACCTTTCTTGGACTGATAGTGCTTCTGCGATGACTTCTTATGCAACTCTTGATATTCTGATTGTTCGGCACGCTGCTTATTATATTTGGCACGCTTATCCTTATTTTTCTGATACCATGTGTGTTGATACCCAGCATTAGAGGTTTTATGAGGTTTAAATACCGCAAGGAGATCAGGACATGTTTCACATTTGTGGTTTTCAAGCAATATAAGTGCATCCTTTTGTAGAATTCTCGAAGGCATATACATGTCATGCAGATTGGCCACTTCTTTAGCAAATTTCAAAGTTAGTTTTGGAACAAGGATATTAAGAGGCATACTACAATGGACATCATTCACGTCAGCGAGATCTGAGCCTTGCTTTGAATCTCTTTTGATACACTGAATATATTGATACTGTTGTTCGTGTAGATCTGTTGATGCATATTGACGAAGTTCATCTGATGAAAATATAATGAGTGATTTTCCTCCACCATAGAAATTGCGTCTTGTTGATTTGTCAGAGGATTCTTCTATTATATTGGCATGAAAAGATTTGTATCCAAATATTTCACTATTGTACGCTACTGGACCACGGTATACATCAATAGACGGATTCCGAGACAAATAAATCTGTACGCAGTGAAATGCTATAAGGAAAAGCGCAGTGAAACGTCTATATGGGATATGAAGCCTTATAAATGATGTAAAATCATGTTTTCTGAACATATTGCGCATCAACGATAACCAGGATCCCATACATCGTTCACGTACCGAAACATGTTTAACCAAACACCCATACATTGTAAAGAGCCCTATATTCTGAATATATGGAGGCCATTCATAGATTAGGATAAGATGAAAAAGATCCAACACAAACATTAGTGAATCCAAGGTGATGTGAGGGATGGATAAAACGAATCGAAAAGACAAATGTGTGAAGTCTAATAAAATAGCGACAATAGAATGGCCAGTGCCACATTCTATTGTGTGGTTTTGTTCACCCGATTTCATGAGACACCAAACATGATATTCATATATAAACAACATATCCTGATTATAGGATGTCGTTTTATCATGATAAAGGTCTGGACTATGGAGCCAATATTTAGTCACATGTGTGGGGACCAAAGACATATTATGGCTTATTCGACCATAGGGGTTCCATTCTACAACCATTTCCATCTGATTGCAAGTAGATGTATATGTGTCCTGTTCTAGAACACAATAAGAGTTCAATTCTACAACCATTTCTGTCTGGTTGCAAGTAGATATATGTGTGTCCTGTTCTAGAACACAATAAGGGTTCAATTCTACAACCGTTTCTGTATGGTTGCAAGTAGATATACGTGTGTCCTGTTCTAGAACACAATAAGGGTTCAATTCTACAACCGTTTCTGTCTGGTTGCAAGTAGATATATGTGTGTCCTGTTCTAGAACACAGGATAATTCCATGGAGAGGGAATTTTGACCTGTAGTCCATTCCTTGAGATCCACTCTTTGTCAAACCGAATACTGTGAAATGAAAAGACAGGATTACTCACACAAGACAATGACAGTGATTGGGATTCAGTGCCATTTCGAACAGAAGTATCGAATGTAGAGATACGAGACGAATTCCTCAGAAATAAGAGCACAATGACAGCATGGAATGTCTTAGCAGATGGAAGAGAGATCATGATGACAGAGAGCAAAGAGGGATTCGCTGATCTGACTGATTGATTAGTTGATCGTTCGGTTCTGACATATCACGTGACTAGCAAATTCCGGAATTTCGGAAACAACCTGGAAGAGCCGACAGTGTGGGAATGAGAAAACCAACATGCCAAAACAGGCATTTTAACAGCATCAAACATTATGTGTTGTGTTTATTTAATGGATTTCACACCAAACGGTTCAGCGCACCGAACGGTTTTGCTTGCGGTTATCCCGACTAACTAAAATCCGTCTGACATGTCTTGAGTATTAAATGTTAAGTATTGTGTTGATGCGATCGGTTCGGCGCGCCGAATGGTTTTGCTTGCAGTCATGCCACCAACTATAATCTATCTCACATGTCTCGAGTATTAAATGTTAAATATTGTGTTTGGTGAATTGCCTTGTTTAGGGAGTGAAGGTAATTCACCAAACACAGCATTTGACATTTGATACTCACATAGGACATGCGAGATAGATTTTAAATGATACAGATGGCTGCAAGCAAAACCGTTCGGCGCGCCGAACCGTTTCTGATGCAATCGGTTCGGCGCGCCGAACGGATTTGCCTGCAGTCATCCCCACGAACTGAAATCTGTCTCGCACGTCTTATGCGAGTATTGAATGTTAAATGTTGTGTTTAGTGAATAGTCTGTACACCCTAAACGGCTGATAGAAAGGCAATCCACCAAACACAATATTTGATATTTAATACTCACCTAAGACATGTGAGACGGATTCCAGTTGGTGGGGATGTCTGCAAGCCCGCCATTTATCGTTTAATACTTACGTAAGACATGCGAGATAGATATTAAATGATGGGGATGGCTGAAAGCAAATCCGTTCGGCGCGCCGAACCGATTGCATCAGAAACGGTTCGGCGCGCCGAACGGTTTTGCTTGCAGTCATCCCTATCATTCGAAATCTATCTCGCATGTCTTATGTGAGTATTAAAGTTAGATGTTATGTTTGGTGAATTTCCTTCACACCATAAACAGCTGATAGAAAGGCGATTTACCAAACAATCCCCACCAACTATAATCTATCTCACATGTCTGGAGTATTAAATGTTAAATATTGTGTTTGGCGGATTGCCTTGTTTAGGGTGTGAAGGGTATTCACCAAACACAGCATTTGACATTTGATACTCACATAGGACATGCGAGATAGATTTTAAATGATACGGATGGCTGCAAGCGAAACCGTTCGGCGCGCCGAACCGATTGCATCAGAAACGGTTCGGCGCGCCGAACGGTTTTGCCTGCAGTCATCCCCACCAACTGAAATCTGTCTCGCATGTCCTATGCGAGTATTGAATGTTAAATGTTGTGTTTGGTGAATTAACCTCACACCCTAAACAAGGCAATTCGCCAAACACAATATTTAACATTTAATACTCCAGACATGTGAGATAGATTATAGTTGGTGGGGATTGTTCGGTGAATTGCCTTTCTATCAGCTGTTTAGGGTGTAAAGGGAATTCACCAAACACAACATCTAACATCTAATACTCACATAAGACATGCGAGACAGATCTTAAATGATAGAGAAGGCTGCAAGCGAAACCGTTCGGCGCGCCGAACCGATTGCATCGAAAACGGTTCGGCGCGCCGAACGGTTTTGCTTGCAGTCATCCCCACCAACTAGAATCTATCTCACATCTCTTACGTCAGTATTAAATGTTAAATCTTGTGTTTGGTGAATTCCCTTCACGCCCTAACCAACTGATACAAAGGCGATTCACCAAACACAATATTTAACATTTAATACTCAAGACATGTGAGATAGATTATAGTTGGTGGGGATGACTGCAAGCAAAACCGTTCGGCGCGCCGAACCGTTTTGTGTTTAGTAAATAGCCTTCACACCATAAACGGCTGATGGAAAGTCAATTCGCCAACCACAATATTTAACATTTAATA